>Ga0315268_10002609_pt1 | contig 20232 bp, 17 predicted proteins | sample C1_top_MG_FD_204535 | JGI IMG/M metagenome (GOLD analysis project Ga0315268, IMG submission 204535) | Sediment microbial communities from Yellowstone Lake, YNP, Wyoming, USA - C1_top | ecosystem: Environmental > Aquatic > Freshwater > Lake > Sediment | place: USA: Wyoming | collected 2017-08-01
TCCAGCGATATTCAAGATCGTGGAACGGGCGTGTCGTCGCGGTAGCCGTGGTGCCAGAGGCATCGAAGAATACCGGCAACGGTGCGACACCCGTAAAGCGGCTCGGGACATTCGATAGCGTAATAGCACGAAGCTTTCCGATAGTCGCGGTAGTCGAGCATCTTGAGATCCGGCCGCCTGCCATATGCCAAGTGCCAGCGGCATCATTACCTTTGAAGTTTGCAACAATGGTGAAACTCTTATGATTAGCGTTTGCAACAGTGTAGTTGCCGTTGTAATGAGTCGTCCCACCGATCGTAATGATAACACCGTTGGTTAACGTGTTTGCAGTCGTGACGGTTACATTCCCACCGCCTGCATCGGCAAATGCTGTAACGGTTGGGGAGATAACAGTAATTGTTTTATTTTGACTTGCCGATCCACCTGCGCCAACGCACGTCACTGTATAGGTGGTCGTGGTAGTCTGTGGCCCTGTATCAAATGATCCCGTTGGACCCGTCCCCCCGCCACCTGAAGAAGCACATGAGGAGCTGTTGGTTGATGACCAGATGATAGTGGTACTTGCATTATATGCGATTGACGTCGCACCTGCTGACAGGGATACGGTTGGAACGACAGAGACTGGCGCAATGTCGTCATCTTCTCCACCGGCGCTACTTGAGTACAAGGCGAAGCCGAAAATAGTCAACACTACAGTGAATAGCGCTCTAATTGAAATTATGGAACAGACTGTGTTGCTCGACATGATTGAGTTCTCGCAATAAAAATAGGTTGGGAAATCAAATTCTGCAGCACTGCAATTGATGCCACGTGACGGTCAGTTTGTACCTCCTACTTGAAAATGATACATAATCAGTCACGCATAAAACCGTTCGGGTTTAGCCGTTGACTCAGCACAGCACTGAAAGTCTTGTCCAAACATGAATAGTTCATGCCCTTCGATATGCTCAAGACGAGCGAAATTGAATTTCAATTCATAAACTAACAGACCGGCGAAACCCCCATCACTACCCACATGCGCAAGTGGAGCGGTTAGCCACAAGCGGTGTATGTCAGCTTTCAGATGTAAATATCCAATAATACATCCTCTCTTTCCACTAAAAAGATCGCAAACGTCGGAACCTGCCAGTGATATCTAGTCTCACGTTCTAATCCAACCAATCTCTCGTAGCTTGGCAAAAACAATTTCAGCGAGCTGCTTGTAGCCCTCGGGATTAAAATGCCCGCCTCCGCAATGTGTATAAATCTCGCAAGGATCCCGATTTCCAAGGTACCTGTTAAGCTGCTCGGCGACATCAATGACTATAACGCCTGCGTTATTCAAGCGAATGGTTAACTCAGCGTAAGGTAAAGTTCCGTGCTCACGAAGCCAACGCAGATCCTTTTCATCGGGGATCAGCAAAACCATGGGCTTTTGATTACGCCTCTGAGCCTCGACTACAAAACTTTTGATAATAGCCTCGGTAACTTGCAAAGCTTGAGAGGGGTGAGCAGGGTCATAAAATTGCGCATAGCTAGGTTTCCCCATAAGCCTGGCCTGGAGGCGATAATGCTGGAATGCACCGAGTACCGACAAAGTGTAAGGGAACTTAAGACTGTGAATGCCGGATGATCCTCCGGGCACGAAATAATCGTACGGCAAGAGCTCTTGAGCATCTGTGCGAAGGCTAAGGTGTTCAGCCTCGGTCAGTATCGGCAGCGGGATTAGCTTTAGTTTGTTAGCCTCAAGTATGAATCGCGGCTTAAGTCCAATGGCTTGGTTGGTAAGAAAGCCACGCTCTTGATTGATATTACGAATGATGTTGTCAGAGAAGTGCCCCAATATCACTATCGGAGCATTGTCTTTAATCACTCTGTCATATCTTAAGTACGCCTGATCGGTACCGTAACCGCCTACGCCATAATTGGCTACGCGACAACCCATCAATCCTGCAAGCACATTGCCATAAGCGTATTCGGGTGTAACTTCTTCGCCCCAAGTAAAGGAGTCACCAAAAATGGCTGCACAACTGGGTAGTGACGGGTCAGGATATTTTGGCACGATACGAGAGCCAGATTGGTCAAACTCGCCGTGTCCAAAATTGGCACGACTTGGCCAACCAAGAACTGGGTCACGGGTTTTCAAATAGCTGGCGTAGTTTTCAATATGAGGCGGATCGTAAAGCAAACCTTTGTCCGCAAGAATCTTCCCAGCCAAAAAGCTAAGAAGCTCAATTGGCAAGACTACGATGCTAATCAGCACGAGAACCTTGAGAAACTTATGCACGGAGGATGATCTAGTCGAACTCACGGATTTCCCTTCCTGACGTTAACATCAATCAAGCTCAAAAGCAGTCTCGTAATTCTGCTTGAGTGCCGTATCCTGATCCTCCTTGCGCAGGTAGCAGTTGCCGACTGCAAGCACGTCCAGTTCCGTACCCATGAAGCACCGGAACGCATCTTCCGGTGATCCCACGATGGGTTCGCCACGCACGTTAAAACTGGTGTTCACCAAGAGTGGGCAGCCTGTCTTGCGCTCGAATGCTGACAACAACGCGTGATAGCGTGGGTTAGTATCTTGATGTACGGTCTGAATGCGTGCCGAGTAATCCACGTGCGTAACGGCTGGAATGTCAGATCTTGGCACATTGAGCTTTTCTATCCCGAAAAGCTGGTTTTCTTCGGCTGTCATTTCACGACGTCGTGACTTAATCACGTTAGCCACCAACAGCATATATGGGCTGTCGTCATCAAGCTCAAACCAGTCGCTCACGCGCTCTCGCAAAATCGATGGTGCGAAAGGCCGGAACGACTCGCGGTATTTTACTTTGAGATTGAGTGTTTTTTGCATGGTCGGCGAACGCGGATCGCCCAAGATCGAGCGATTGCCCAGTGCTCGAGGGCCAAATTCCATACGCCCCTGAAACCATCCGAGTGCCTTGCCCAGTGCCAGATCTGCCGCACACTTGTCAATCAACGCCACATCTTCGAGCAAGTCGAATTTTGCGCCGCTGTTCTTCAGGCGCGCCTCTATCTCGGTCTGTGCAAAAGCAGGTCCAAGGTAGGCGCCACGCATAGCATCACCGTTCACTTGCCGCTTTTGCCCGAGCTGCATGTGGTATCCGGCCAGCGCGGCACCCAGTGATCCGCCCGCGTCACCCGATGCAGGTTGGATGTAAATATGATCAAAGCTGCCATCGCGCAAAAGCTTACCATTGGCAACACAGTTAAGAGCAACTCCACCCGCCAGGCACAGGTTTTTGATTCCCGTGTCCTTACGCAACGATCGTGTAAGCCGTAACACAACCTCTTCAGTCACAGCCTGGATTGATGCTGCCAGATCCATATGTCGCTGTGTCAATAATTCGTCTGACTTACGAGGGGGGCCACCGAACAGATCATTGAATTTTCTGTTGGTCATCGTCAGCCCTGTACAGTAATCGAAGTACGATATATCCAGCCTGAACGAGCCATCCTGCTTCACATCAATCAAATGTTTGAACATTATTTCCGCGTACTTGGGCTCGCCATAGGGTGCAAGTCCCATGACCTTGTATTCGCCGGAATTAACCTTGAAGCCTGTGTAATAAGTAATAGCCGAATACAAAAGCCCCAGTGAATGCGGGAAGTGGATTTCCTTGATCACTTCAAGGCTGTTTCCTTTTCCGATCGCAACTGAGGTCGTCGCCCATTCTCCAACGCCGTCCATCGTCAGGACAACTGCTTCTTCGAAAGGCGACGGGAAAAAGGCGCTTGCAGCGTGGCTGAGATGGTGTTCACTGAATAACAATTGCCCGTTCCAGTTCCGCGCGCCACCATCAATTTTATGAAATTCCTTCAGCAACAGATCCTTCAAAAAGAGCTTTTCTCTCAACCAAAGTGGTATCGCCATTGAAAACGACTTGATCCCGCGTGGTGCGAATGTTAGGTAGGTTTCAAGCAGCCGTTCAAATTTTAGGAATGGTTTATCATAGAATACAACGTGGTCCACATCTCCCATCCCAATACCACCTTCGGTTAAGCAATAGCGAACCGCATGCACAGGAAAACGCGAATCATGCTTCTTACGCGTGAACCGCTCTTCCTGTGCAGCGGCAACGATACCCCCATCTACTATTAATGCAGCGGCGCTATCGTGATAAAGCGCAGAAATTCCGAGAACGCGCAAACTCTTCTCCTCTTAGAATAATGTGTAAATGAAGGGAGCTATAGCCGAACCCTGGGCCAATACAATCAACACGCCCAAAAGAGCCATCATCACGAGGATAGGCCACAGCCAGAATTTTTTTCGGGCGCGCAAGAACGCCCAGAGTTCCTTGATCATATCCATATCTGTCTCCTAAAATGGGTGGTTCATGGAGCCGGGTAGCGGGCCGGGTGGCTCGCGCGGTATCCAGTAGGATTTCGCTTCAGGGTCAAACTTTAAACGCAACGAGTCTTTTCCGGTCAATCGTATCATCGCTCCAAGCGGTGTGATGACAACATAGAACAGGACACCCAATGCAATCGGGCTGACAATCTTGCCAAGCAGAACACCAAGCTTGAGCCACAATCTGTTCAGCCCTGAAAGCAGCACCGGTTTCACCCATGCAACCAGCGCAAACACCGCAGCCATGCCAATGGACCACCACCGAAACGATTGCCCGTGCAATAGAGGCAATGAAGCAATGACAACAAACACGCCCGCCAATACAAAACCAAAAGATCGGTCGGATGAACCCTCTATATACTGTTGTCTATTCAAGTCTTCGTGTGCCATAATCAAATCGCAATTAATATCGTGTAGAAGTTTCAAGGCATACCCTAGCATAATTTACCACTCTTATGGGTACCTAATAATATGCAAATAAAATGCTCATCTTCACTTCGAGATGCAAGAATAGGACTCTCAAGTATCAAGAACTCGATCAAAGAAGCACTGCCTATCCAAGTGCATCTGGAGGTGAGTCTTTCCATCGGCATAATTCAGACCACTGAGCCCCATCTGAAGAACAAGGTCTGGATTTTCAATTACATGGCATATAGCTTTAGCTAAACTTTTAGGGTCACCGCGCTTGCAGATAGCTGCATTTTCGCCATTGCTAGTTATATCCAGTATTCCAGAAGTATCAGATGCGATTACACCCAAGCCTTGGCTAAATGCGTCAAATACAATTCTAGGTTGCTCTTCCTTAAGATTTGGTACTAAAACCACATCATAGCTACAGAGAGCATTAAAAAATTCAGTTCCGTATTGGACAGGTTCACGATATGTTACGTTAACATCTCCGAACTCTTTCATAGCAAACTCCATACAATCCTTTTCTAATTCTCCTGAACCCATAATCGTTATATTTACGCTCACTCCCATATTTTTCAAGCAATCTATTGCATCAAACAAGACAAAAACCCCTTTGTTTTTCATCAGGCGCGCTGGGAAAATCATTTGGAGTATTTTCCCTTTCCGCTCCAAATATCTTTTCTTAACTATTTCCGGGGATACTAAATTGTCTTTGTCTATCCATGTTGCAGGCGCGATCAAAGTGCGATTTGTATCTTCTTTTAGAAAAAACTTTCTATAGAAAGACTGGGTAAAAATTCTTGCATCTGCTTGCCTCAAACAACGTGATAAAACCACTTTATGAATATGATGACTAATGAACTTTCTTAAGGTTAACTTTTCGTCTTTATTAAGCATCCAGACGGAGGATTCTATTAGGACAACCCATTGGAATGAAAAAAACGGCCTGAGCAAAAACAAATAAAATGATAGTGGGAATGCCCATCCAGCTCCTCCTGAATGGACTATACATGCTCCTCTGCAAGCTTTTATTACCCTTACCAGATTGGGGAAAATATTCTTGACTACCGACCCGAACCCGTAATCCTTTCTTAATTCAAAAAAAAGCTTAATTCCACATTCTGTTATATCCTCTAGCCCCTGAACATCATCGCTGCATATAACAGGACAACAAATTCGAAAATCACTTATGTAATCCAAATGCAACCTTAAATCTTTAGCCCATAAGGGGTTGCAAAAAATCCGCCCAGATGGCGTTTTAATCAAATGAATTCTTGTAAAGAGAACATATGGTTTATTGATCATTTCACGACCTATGTTCTTGATCAGATTTGCGGTGTAGTTTGCTCATCTAGCATCTTTTGAAGGAGCCGGATTCGTAGCGTACTCAAGGCCCAAAGCATAAGCAGCGACCTTTTAATCATTCCGATGTTGCCGAAACGCAAACCCATCTCAGAAGTCTTGATCCGGCGATTGAGCACCCAACGCAAAAATGGCCTCTCAGCCTTATAAGCATCCATTGCTCTTTTATATTCAAGCAACGTAGCGAGATGCGACTTAAAATATTTGTCATCCAACCTACTGCCTGCTTTCCGGTCAGATTTCAGATGCCCAATGATACTCGCAGAGTGCTGGCGGTATAATACGAGCGGCTCTGATATGCTGGCAACGCCATTTCCAAGCAGAGCGCGAAATGAGTAAACAAAATCTTCTGCGATGACACTTTCGTTCAAAGGCCCTACGAAAAAATGCAATGACCGCGAAAGAGCGACTGCACACCCCCCTGCAATAAAAACGCTTCGGCCCGTGATCGTGCCGTCTATGGATGGAGTCTTTTCAACAACGATTTTGTCCTCAAGAAGCACACTACCAACTTCATCTATTAGCACGGTGCCTGAGTACACGAGGTCTGGGCGCGGTTCGCGCGACATCCAAGTTTCCACCAACTTCGAGGTACGATGCGGCAGGGATATGTCGTCACCGCCTTGAAAAACCACTAGATCGCCTGTGGTCAGTTCCCACATTTTATTCACATTTCCCAGATACCCGAGGTTGTGTTTATTTCTGTGGATAATGACCTTATGCGGTCCAGTGTAATCGGCAACAATATTTTCTATTACTGAAAAAGTAGAATCGGTGGAACAGTCATCTGAAATAAACACTTCCAGCGGCGTGTATGTCTGTGCCAAAGCACTCTTAACCGCTTCCGCGATTAATCGTTCCTGGTTATAGCTAAACACTGCAAAAGTAACCAAAGGGTTATTATTTAGCATTGCTCTGTCACCTATTCCATTACTTACGTTATCGATAAAATCTTGACAATGCCCAGTCGAGCTTGAGACGAGCACTGCGCCCGACAAGTTTTTGCAAACCGTTCATAAAACGTTCATACCCCAATCGCTCCACCAAGCCGTGCAAAGACCATACCATACTGGTGGATAGCGTCAATATGCCAGCTAAGTGGCGCCATACTGGCGATACGATGAATGTCGCCCCGAACTCAATCACAACAAAAGTGATTCCGATCAAAACGACATTACGAGTGGTCTTGTCCTTAACAAATTCGTGCCGTATATTGGCGATCACGCTAATCCAAACAAGATACCAAAAATTTTCGGCTGCAAAAGCCATTCCTGCCCCAACAGCACCGAAAAATTTCACTCCAAACCAAACCAGAGTTACAAAAATTGTCGCCGAAAGCCACTCACCAATCAGCATAAAAATCTTATCTGATCGTGCCATTATAATAAAACCCAAAGGCCAACTGATGATGCGCCCAAGCATCCCCAGCACTTGCCAACGCAGAATTTCGGAAGCCCCGTCGAATCTCGTAGAGTAAAGCAGCGGTATCAATATATCTGATACAACGAGAACTGCCACAAGACCTGGAACAGCTAACAACATTGCCATCTCAGTCTGCTCATTTACTGCCTGATTGCGTAAAACTCGATCACCGGCTATTCCTGCCAACCGGGGATAATAATCACCACTCATAGCTTGCAGAATAAATCCCACGTAAATACTGCTGATGGTAAAGGCAGACTGATACAGTCCGACTGCAGATTCACCCCCAAACTTGCGAAGAATAGTCAGGATGACGAGTGTCGATACGGTACCCGCTAGTCCTGAAACCACTATAGTCAAACCCAAGTGCACCATCTCCCGCGACTCGATAAAACTTTCACGCCATGAGACTTGAACGCTTGCCAATTTAACCTTGCGCGCGTACCACCAACTTGCTGTCAACGAACCGACTGCCACTGCAATTAAGAAAGGGACGATCCCTTTTTCACCTAGTAACAAAAGCAACACAACAGCGAGAACCGTGCTTAAAACGCCGCCAATTATATTCATCTTGGCCATATCACCAATACGGCGCAAGCCGGATAGTAGTGCGCCCTGCCCGGTTTGGATCTGGGTTAGAAGCACTATCACTGCCAGGAGGGCAATAGCCCATACATGGTCATGATTTCCAAAAACCCAGAAACTACCGGGAACCGCCAGCACTAACGTTGCGATGAAACCCAAGATGCCGGTGACCCAAACGACGCGATGCAGCACGGCAACCTTGCGCGCCATGCCCTGCTCATCCCCTGATTCGGCGGCGGCGGCAATATCCCGCACAGCGCTTTGCCCTATCCCCAGCGAGGTTACCGACCCTATCGTTGAAATGAAGCTTGAGTATAGCGATATCGTACCGAAGAACGCTGGCCCCAATTGAACTGCCAGCACTTTAACCCGGATGATTCCAAGCAATACATTAAACAGTGAAGACATACCCAGCAGTGAACTCGACTTTAGAATCCTTCCGAAGTTTTTATTTTTAGCATCCGTCATGACATACTCACAACATTGGCTAGTACGCCAGCTTCCATACCGTTCTGGAGAATGATATTGCCGGCTCCTATAATACTTTTGTTGCCGACTGCAGCACCCCGCAGATTTAACATACAACTTTGAATCCAGATGTTGTTACCCACATTTACAGACTCGATCAGTCCAACGCCACAGAATACATGTGACTTATTTTCATACTGAATAGGCTCATCAACATTAATCCCAATTATTTCCTCTATTGATCGGTTACTGCTCATTTTTCAGAATTGATTTTAGAAACCACATAATCTTGCTGCTGCACAGTGAAGTGTGGCCCTATCGGCAAACTGAGCATTTGCTTGGCCATTTGTTCTGCGATAGAAAACTGACCTTTAATATAACCCGCTGATGCATATGCTTGCTGTAGATGCGGTGGTATGGGGTAATGGATCAGCGCACCAATGCCTGAATCAGCCATTTTTTTCTGCAAGGCATCTCGCTGAGTCTGTTGCACGACATAAAGATGCCATGCAGGTTCAGCCCACGCTGGCACGAACGGCAATGTGATCCCCGTGCCTCGCAGTTCCGTTTGATAGCGGCGTGCAATCACAGCCCGCCTTGCATTCCACTTATCCAACACTTTGAGTTTGACACGCAGTGCAGCTGCCTGAATCGGATCGAGCCGACTATTGAAACCCTGCACTTCGTTAACATATTTCACTCGCGAGCCATAGTTGCCTAACACGCGGATACGCTCTGCGATTTCTGCATCATCAGTGGTGATTGCGCCTCCATCACCATACGCACCGAGATTTTTGCCCGGATAAAAACTCCATGCCACTACATCGCCATGTGCACCGATCCGTTTGCCTTTGTAACGTGCACCATGCGCCTGTGCGCCATCTTCCAGCACTTTCAAGCCATGCTTCCGCGCAATCTCCAGAATCGGATCCATGTCCGCTGGTTGACCATATAAGTGAACAGGCAGTATGACTTTAGTGCGTGGACCAATCGCTGCTTCAATACGCGCAGGATCGATATTATAAGTCGCAGCATCCGGCTCAACCGGAATCGGGATTGCCCCGCACTGGCTGATTGCCAGCCACGTGGCGATGTAAGTATTGCTCGGCACGATAACTTCATCTTCTGCGCCTACTCCCAGTGCCAACAGCGCCAAATGTAAAGCATCCAGGCCATTGGCAACGCCAACGCAATGCTTTGCTTCACAATAGGTGGCATATTCCCGCTCGAAAGCTTCGACTTCTGCACCAAAAATGTACCAGCCCGAGTCAAGAACGCGTTTGATAGCGGCATCAATCTCGGCTTGAAGTTCGAGGTATGTTGCTTTCAAATCTAAAAAAGGAATGTTCATTTCGTATTAATTTACCGAGTTACTTCTTTAAGGAACTCGGAATAATTTCGAATATAGTCAGCCGCATCATAATAATGCGATGCAAAAACCAGCAGTACTGCATCTTCTGAATATTTGTATTGCACACCCCAAACCATCGGTGGCAAGTATATGCCTTTATCGGGTGAATCCAGCAGCACTTCAGTACGGTTCACACCATCATCCGCCAGGACAGCACAGCTTCCGCGCACACAAATTAAAAACTGATGACAGACACGATGTGTATGTTCGCCTCGCGTTTCTTTGCTTTGTACATCAAGCACCATAAAGTAGCGTTTTGGCACAAAAGGAATATGTTTTTCAAATTCACCTACCGTGAGATTTCCGCGAATGTCCTTAATCAAGGGGAGCCTATGGATTGTGACACCACGCACATTAGTTGCTTCTGAATAGGGTGGCTTGCGCTCATCGAACGATTGCTTGTTCGCTATTTCGACTGATTTTGCATTTGCATACCCTACAATCCTGGCTGGGTTACCATGGACTATCGCATTGGGTGGTACATTGCGTGTAACCACAGCGCCCGCTCCAACCATTGCGCCTTCTGAAATCGTTACGCCTGGCAACAGGGTCGAGTTCGCGCCAATCGATGCACCTGCCTTGACGGTGGTTTTCAAGAACTGTTCGGGTCGCAGCTTTGAGCGAGGGTACAAGTCGTTGGTAAAAGTGGCGTTGGGGCCGATGAAGACATTATCTTCAATATGCACGCCATCATAAAGCTGCACACCACTTTTGACCGTAACGTTATCGCCAATTACGACATCGTTTTCAATTAGAACCTGAGCACTGATATTACAATTGGCCCCAATCTTGGCTCCTGCAAGTACAACAGTAAATTGCCAGATGCATGTACCCAAGCCAATGTTTTGCGTCTGCACATCGGCAAGCGGATGGATTTTAATCGTCATATCACGCATGCCCCATGCAAATACAAAGAAATACTTTGAAGGTTCTCACGTCGGCCTCATCCCTTCTTGCGGGCAATAAAATTTGCTATTCGCTCGATGGAGTCGAGGTTGTCTGGCAACATTTCGCTGTCTTCAACCTTGATGCCGAAGGTTTCCTCGATGAAGAAAATGACCTCCAGCACACCTGTCGAATCGATGATGCCTCGATCAAGCAGAGAGGCACCGTCCTCAAGCACCATTGGATCTGCCACGTAGAAATTCGACGTCACGAAGGCGCGAACCTGATCTTTAATGTCCATGTAAAATCTTTCCCTTTCAAACCAAAAACTTTCCTCTAAAGAGAGTTGCAACTCAATTTCTCAATTGTCGCGCAATACGATTTCTATCGTACTCTATGTCCATTTTACCCTTATTTTCGGCCCAGATAATATGCGTACTCTACCTGCTCCGTTTCAGAATAACCATTTGTTTTCATATTTTTTCTTCATGTCAACTAGCATATTGACCTCCCGTTATTGCCCGATTTCAAATAAAAGCATTCCACTTCGCCGCAAGAACGTAGTTGCCTCTTTTTCCGGAAGCAACCGTCAATTATTGAGGCTCAGTCAAATGACTGACACATTCCCATGCCGTTCGCCGTGAGCTTGTCGAACGCACCAAGATCGGAAGTGTGGATATCAGTTACTTTACGCTCCTTAATCAAATAATTCGACCACTCGCAAAAAGTTGGTAAATGGTGCGCAGTGGCGCAAGCGAGATTTCCATATCCGCAGTCACTAGTGTCCGGTTAAATTGAGACGTGCCGACGGCAACGCCAATGATGATAAGGTTTCCAAGCGATTCATGCGTGTCCACGATTTGAATTTTAGGCTGAACATTTGCGATCATTCCGAGTTTAGAGAGCTTGGGGTGAAGCATGAATATTGGCAAGACGCTGTTTGCGCAAATTATGGAGTACGTGCCATGGAAGACCTTCGGTCGTATTATCGAACGCCACGGTGGCGACTCTGGCGTGCGCACTTTGGATTGCGCCGATTTGTTTCGCATCATGGCTTTTGCGCAACTGACGTGGCGCGAGTCTTTGCGCGACATAGAATCCTGTCTGGCTGCCAATCAAAGCAAACTGTTTCATATGGGCTTGAGCGGCATACCCGCCCGCTCTACGCTTGCGGATGCACTGAACCAGCGGGACTGGCACATTTATCACGCGTTGGCGATGCGGTTGATCGTCCGAGCGCGCGATCTCTATGCTACCGAACCGACAGGGCTGGATCTCGATGCGACGGTTTACGCGTTGGATTCGACCACCATCGACCTGTGCTTGAGCCTGTTCGACTGGGCGCCGTTTCGCAGCACCAAAGCGGCGGTGAAAATGCACACGTTGCTGGATTTGCGTGGTGCGATCCCGGCCTTCATTCATATCAGCGATGGCAAGATGGGCGACGTCAAAGTGCTCGACATCCTGCCCGTCGAAGCAGGCGCGTTTTATGTGATGGATCGGGGTTACCTGGACTTCGGCAGGCTCTTCAAATTGCATCAGGCGGGCGCGTTCTTTGTAACCCGCGCCAAACGCGGAATGGATGCGCGGCGCGTGTACTCGAACAAGACCGACCGAACCACCGGCGTGATCTGCGATCAACCTATTCGGCTCAACGGGTTTTGCGTGTCCAAGGACTACCCCGAGAAGTTGCGGCGCATCCGATACAAAGACCCAGTATCCGGCAAGACGTTGGTGTTTTTGACCAACAACACGACTCTGCCGTCTTTGACTATTGCGGCACTGTACAAGAGCCGTTGGCAAGTGGAACTGTTCTTCAAATGGATCAAACAACATTTGCGCATCAAGCGTTTTTTGGGTACGAGCGAGAACGCGGTGAAGACGCAAATCTGGTGCGCCGTATCCACCTACGTGCTGATCGCCATCATGAAAAAGGAGCTTCAACTCAATGCATCTCTCTATAATTTGTTACAGATATTGTCGGTCTCAATTTTCGAGAAAACCCTTATTTCATCTGCCTTGCAGCCAGATACCACCGCTGCCATTACCCCACCATCAAGCAACCAGATGATTTTGTTTGATTTTTAACCGGACACTAGTGATCCGCAGTACATGTCGAAAACCCGTTGCGCACGTATCCTAAAGAACGAAGCGCATCAAGAGCCGCTTTGCCAAGGAACTCTGGTTTCTCCTGAGGCTCGTGTGCGCCCACGACGACAACCAGCTCGACGCCCACAAACATTTCATGACCGATCACGTAAGTTTACGGGGCGCTTAAGCATCACCTAATGTTCGCTGGCAGTATCGTTCATGGTGACGACTAAGTCTCTCTTCTGCACAGCCACGCATTCGTGAGTGCCGTCCGTTCAGGTGGAACATCATGCCTAGCATGAGTGGGCCGATCTCTCCGTTTGCGATCGGCGTAGCGCCTCTCTGCCTTGGGTACCAGTTCGCTTATGGACACAATTCATAACTCATGCCTGGCGAAGTGCGCAATCAGTGCATCGCCGCGATTTAGTGCGACTGCCCGCGCATAGAGATGGCGAGCGAGTGGGCGGAAGAGTCGCAGTTTGAGGGTCAATCGTTGCGGGAGGAATAGGTGCCGCCGCGCCCAGTGGGTAAACTCGGATTCTATGTGGTTGACGAACGACTCGGTCTGCAGCTCGCGCAACACCAGTCCAGCCCGCTGCCCGGCCAGCTTGAGACTATCTGCACAGAAATGTTGCAAGTGGTACGGTGGGTCGAGATGAGTCCAGCCAGACCAGAACCATTCGTGCGCATATGACAAAAAATTTGGGACTGCCACCATCAGGATTCCATCCTGTTTGAGTATCCTCTTGCACTCCGTGAGCGTTTCAACTGGAACTGGACCATGCTCAAGGGAGTGATACATGGTGATTGAGTCAAACGACTCGCCCGGCAGTTGAAGCTCGTGAAGCATGCCATGGCGCAGGTTGCGGTCATTCTTGTTACCGATCGCCACCGCGATCGGCGAAGGATCCACCCCCATGGCGTCCATCCCTGCCGCTTGCATCGCCGCCACCATATCGCCCAGTCCGCAGCCGACATCCAGATACCGTCCACCTTGCACGAGTCGAGCATGGTTTAATCTATCGCCGTGTAGACGATCGCGTAGAAGAGCTTCGACCCATGCGGCAGAGCGTGGCTCGACGCTAAAGACATGATATTCGCTGTTGTAAAATCCCTTTAACTCTTCCGGAGTGGGCTGCGGGTTCAAGAAGACGTGGTCGCACTCATAACATTGCACGAAGTCACAATCAAGCTCGATGCCGTCGTGTTGAACGCGTCGTCGCAGCACTATCGTTTGTCTTCCAGTTGACGATGCACAAACGGGACATTCTTTAAGAAGGTGCATAATTGTCCTTGATAATTGTTGAGTAATTTTAGTTCCCGAATCACAAGACGTATCTTAATTTAGCACGCAGCAGACTCCTTCAACTGCCGCTTACACTCCGAAATCGCGTTCGAGTAAACATCGCAGTTCAGGTTCAACCAATTCCATCACGGTCTTATAAAACCCTGTGCGCTGCAGAATCTGCCACGCAGAAGCTCAACGCCACTCTGCACACTTGCGCGCCGATACGACTCGCACTTCGCCTGTAGCGTTCGCAACCAAACGAATGTTTTCATAGGCCTTCGCCCTCTCGAAGAGCATCTTGACCTGCCGTTCCTGCCCGAGTCCGATCTCAAACATGAGAATGCCACCAGGCCGCAGAAACGGGAGCGAGTCTTTGACGACACGCTGCTGAATGCTGAGCCCGTAAGGGCCGCCGTCAAATGCTTCACGCGGTTCATGCTGGAGCAGTTCGGCGCGTTCAGTTACGAGCTTGCCTTGGGAGATATAGGGAGGGTTGCAGACAACGGCGTCAATAGTACCCTCGAGGCTAAATCCCGCAAGCCCGGCAAAGAGGTCGCCCTGGGCAATGACAACGCGATCAGATACACCTACATGCCGGACGTTACAACGCGTGACCGCAATGCAGCCATCGGTAAGGTCACTTGCCCACACGCGGGCGCTTGGCAAATGATGCGCGATAGCGCAGGCGAGATTGCCTGATCCGCAACACATGTCTATCACCCGAGGCGTATCGGTTCCCAACGAGCGAAGCGCATTGAGCGCCGTATTGCCGAGAAGTTCGGTTTCCTCACGGGGTGCGAGAGCCCCCTCGGCGACTATCAGCTCGATGCCCATGAACATTTCGCGGCCGATCACGTAAGCAAGTGGCGCACCTGCTGCACGACGTTCTGCCATGGCGCGTGCCGCGCTTACCTGGTCGGCTTGCGTTAACGCTTGCGCTGCTTGCACAATACGTGCTGCCTCTGCGCTTGCACCGGCAATACCGCCGCGCTGGAGAATATCAACGATTTCATCGATCAGAGCAATCATGACAACCCCGTCTTTTTGATTTTGCCGGTATCGGTCTTGGGCAGACCAGGCACCGTGACGATGTATTTCGGAACCATAAAGTTTTCGAGCCTGCTCTGGCATTCCTTCTGTAACTGTTTTTCACTCAACGCGACACCCTCCTCCAGGACGACGAAAGCCTTGATCGCCTGACCGAGAATCTCATCGGGCACGCCGATGACTGCTGCCTCCCTCACACCCGGAATATTCATCAGCACATTCTCCACCTCTTTCGGTGCCACTTTTTCCCCGCGCGACTTGATGACATCATCCATGCGCCCGACAAAATAAAGGTAGCCTTCTTCATCCATCTTGCAGTGGTCGCCTGTGTATAACACCTGCTCGCCTGGTAGCGGGCCAGGCTTGAGTTTCTTTGCGGTGGCTTCGGGCTTTTCCCAATAGCCTTTCATCACAGTGGCACCGCGAATGACCAGCTGGCCAATCGTGCCGGCAACCACCCTGTTTCCATCCTCATCCACAATCCACATCTCGGTGTTTGGAATCGCGATGCCAACGCTCGAAGGTTTACGCTCGATGTCCTTCGGCGGCAGATAGGTGCAGCGCTTGCATTCGGTGAGACCATACATCGAATAAATCCGTGCCGATGGGAAGATGTCCTTGAGCATCAGGATGTGCTTTACCGGAAGAGCAGCTGCAGTGTTGGTTACATAACGAATCTTGGATAAATCGTAATCCTTGAGTGACTTGAGTTCCGCGAGGATCGAGAAGATAGTTGGTACACCCGGGAAACCGGTCACTCCTTCTTCAACCATCAGGTTGAGTATCTGCGCCGGAAACGTGAAGGAGCGTTCGAGCACCAGACGAGCTCCTGAACGAAACGCCATGATCATCTGGTATAGGCCGTAATCGAATGCGAGCGGGAGAACGCCGAGGATTATTTCATCTTCTTGTAACTCGAGGTACGACGCGATCGATGTACCTGCGGTCAGCATGTTGCGATGCGTGAGCATCACACCCTTGGGGTCGCCCGTGGATCCCGAGGTGTAGATGATCGCAGCAAGATCAACATCAATGCATGTTCGTGTTGGCGGTGTGGCGCGATCACCTGCAGCGATGGCGTCATTCCAACGTTGTGCAAAGGGAAGTTCGGCGAGTTTTGCATCGTCAATGGCACCTGAAACAATTACTCGCCGGAGATGTTTGCATGCACGTGCGGGTTCTGCAAATACGGAATATATGTGCGCATCCGTAATAAGCGCCGCGGGGCGGCAGTCTTCGAGCAGGTAGCTGAGCTTGTCACTCTTGGTCAGCGGATTGACGATGGAGACGACCGCGTTCGCCTTGAGCACTGCCCAAAAGGAGATAACTGTCTCAACGGTATTGTCGGCGAAGATCACCACCCTGTCGCCACGTTCGACACCGGCCGCGACCAGACTGTGTGCGAGGGCGTTTGATTTGGCATCAATATCGCCATAAGTAAGCCGCTGTTTCATGCAAACAAGCGCAACCTTTTGCGGGAGCTCGCGGGCGGACTGGATCAGATAATCGTGCAACAGCGGCACAGGACCATGTGTAATTTGCATTTCAGGGTCTCTTTGAATTTAACGTCTTGTCGATATCGACACGCAGCTCGATGGCGCGGCTGCCATCTGGGCGGCCTGCAATAAATTGGCGATGCAGTAGCTGGGTCGATAAAGCACCAACCAGCGCCATATTGTCCGTATTTGAAAACTGGCCCTCGCTGCCGCGTGCGCGGCATTTGCGCAACAGTTGCATAATTGCCTGCGGTTCAAATACGTTCGCATTTCGCAATGCTGACTCGGACAGCACCTCGTCGATATAATCAGGCGCACCCTTGGCCACAAAAGAAAGTGCATCCGGCGCACGATAAGGCTGTTTTTTTCTGGCGAGTATCTCGCGTGGCACAACATCTGCCGATGCGCGCTTCACCACATGTTTTTCGTCCAACACCCTCAATTTATAGCTTGCAGGAAGCGAATCTGCCAAAGCCACAACGTCCTTGTCGAGAAAAGGGAAACGCCCCTCTACAGAATGCGCCATCAGCATGCGATCGCCTTGGGAGGAGAGCAGGTAGCCCGATAACAGCGTGCGGATTTCAATATGCTGATCCTGCGCAAGGTGACTCCATTGGGGGAAATCGACATGAATATCTTCAAGCAATTCCTTGATTACATCGCGGCCTGCAGCGGCGGCCTGCATGTCCTTAGACAGCAGCCGCTTGAGCGCGCCGGTGGTGTGCCAGCGCGTGTCATGCGCAAATCCAGGATTGCGGTGGGCTGCAATATTTCTCCCGAAAAACTGCCGCGCCATCGCCTGTTGGGAAACCGGCGAACGTGCAAGATAAGGATAGAGCCGCTCGAGGAGCCGTGGCCGCCAGGTGGAAGTCGGCTGGCGCCCCCAAAAACGCCGCACCTTGCCTTCGCGGAAAATATCGTAACCCGCAAACATCTCATCTGCACCCTCGCCGGTAAGCACGACCTTGATACCGTGCCCACGTACAAGTTTCGACAAAAGAAAGAGCGGCGCCGGAGCGGTACGCAAAATCGGGCGTTCGGTATGGTATATGACTTCGGGAAACACATTTGCGATATCGCTGCGCGATACCACCACTTCGTGATGCTCACTTCCCAGTAATTTCACCATCAAGCGCTGGTACTCCGTCTCGTCGTATTCGGCATCATCGAAACGGAGCGAAAAAGTCTGGAAGTGATCGCCTGCGAATTTCCGCCCGAGTGCTGCAACCAGCGAGCTGTCCAAGCCGCCGGAAAGATAACTGCCGACCGGCACATCGGCGCGCAGCATGCGCAGAGAGGTGGCATTATCAAGCGCCTCGCGCACCTTCATGACCGCTTCATCAAGTGTGCCATGGAATGTGCTACACAAATCTCCGGGCACAGGATAACGCGGTGTCCAATAAGCATGTTCGCGAACTGTGCCATTTTCGTAGACGCGCACATGACCCGGCTCTAGTTCCGTCACGCCATGAAACACGCCCTGCGGCGGAACTATAGTCCAGAAGGTGAATGTCTGCGAGATGCCGATTGGATCAAATGCCCGCGGAATGTCCGCGTTCGCCGCAAAGATTGCTTTGACTTCGCTGGCAAAATAAAGATGGCCGGCATGCTCGCAGATATGCAGCGGGCAAATCCCCACCCTGTCGCGTGAGAGTACAAGTCGCTGTGCGACAGAATCCCACAACCCCACGGCCCACTGTCCGTTGAAGCGCTCAAACGCAGCCTCACCCCAGGCGCGGTATGCCTGCACGATCACCTCGGTGTCGCTGTGTGTGCGGAAACGATGCCCAAGCCCAACTAATTCTTCACGCAGCTCCACATAATTAAAGATCTCGCCATTGAATACGATCCAGGTTGTATCGCCCTCGTCAGTCATGGGCTGCTGGCCGGTTGCAAGATCAATAATGGACAAGCGTGCGTGGGCAAGGCCTGCCCTGTCGTCGCGATACACGCCAAATTCATCCGGGCCGCGATGATAGAGCGCGCTGGCCATTCGCACCAGTGCTTCACGGCTCGGTGAGGCGGCATTTGCACTAAGCCCGACGATCCCGGCGATTCCGCACATATGCCGTCAGACCTCCGGCACGGTATCTATAAGAAGGGGGCGCATATGGAGGTACCGTGTGGCGCGGCGTTTGGCTTCGATGTCCTTGAAAACTCGTTCAACCTGTGCTGGCGTAAGACCAATCACAGGCGCAACCTCTTGCGCAGGAACACCATGGTTAGCTGCATAGAGGCAGAGATCCATGCGATCGTAGGGTAACGCGAAATAAAACTCTTCCTGCGTCTGCGGCATTGAGAAAGTGTCCGTCGTGGGTGGACGGCGGCGAATCTCTGCAGGCACACCCAGATACTCTGCGAGTTGATAAACCTGAGTCTTGTAGAGATGTGCAATGGGCTTGAAGTCGGCGCTACCATCGCCTTGTTTGACGAAAAAACCCTGATCATATTCCAGGCGGTTTGGCGTGCCCGAGACAGCATAGTTCAGGCGATCAGCATGGTAATACTCGGTCATTTTGCGCACGCGCTGCTTATAGTTCGTCGCGGCGACAATCTGCAGATAGGCGTTTAGCGGTAACCGCACGGTGGACACTTCCCCCGTGGGGCTCTGCACGGTAAGACGCGTGATATTCAGGCGTTCACTCTCGAGTATGGAAGGCAACACCAGCTTGCATTTCCAGTCGGCGCCGTACTCGGGCACGATTGTGCGGATAGCCTCTACCTGGCGGCTGTAGCAACCGAGACCCTCGAGGGCGGGGGCTATATTTTCGACGACAGCCTCAATCCCGAAGTGCTCAGTAAGCATCCGGCCCAGCATAAGAGCGTCGTCCGAGGAATGATGCTCGGGCATGAAAAGCCCTAACACCTTTTCCTTGCCGAACGCGCGTGCACACAGCGCGGCTACAACCGAACTGTCGATACCGCCGGAGATACCGACGACTGCACCGCGTCGACGCAGTTGACCGAGCACCTGCTCACGCATGATCCCGGTAATGCGATCCACTTCCGCAGATGGATCCAGTTTGAGTACCTCTTTGTCGAACATGGTTTCATCACCCCGGTATCATGAAAAGCCTGCAAAAGTCTTGAATATTGGAATATAACGTATGGGATTCATTGCGTGACATTTCGTATTTCACTCGGAAATATAAAATTCCAGCTAATAAAGCAAAGCCTTACTTATCGGGTAAAGACCCGAGCTACGACAAAAACGCTGCATTAGTTGTATCAACAAACCGTATTTCCAAGGCACCTGCCTTGATTGTATTTTAATCTGTAACAAATCATATTGTACTAAAGTACACTCAACTTTAGACACTCAGCCGTCATCCTTGCGCCACTAAACCAGTGGCACAATTGAAGCTGAAACGACAAAAATTCCTCCTGCTTACTACTGACAGCTGCGCTACAGTAGAAA
>Ga0315268_10002610_pt1 | contig 20231 bp, 29 predicted proteins | sample C1_top_MG_FD_204535 | JGI IMG/M metagenome (GOLD analysis project Ga0315268, IMG submission 204535) | Sediment microbial communities from Yellowstone Lake, YNP, Wyoming, USA - C1_top | ecosystem: Environmental > Aquatic > Freshwater > Lake > Sediment | place: USA: Wyoming | collected 2017-08-01
AAAGAATCAGAGCAGTAGTAAATCAAGCAGTATGGATGTAGCCCCGAAAACAAGCGCGGTAGACTGGGGTGAGGCACGAACCCCAGCCTACGGGTATGCAAATCAACGGGGTCTGCATCGCAATAGTTTTGCGTTAAATGGAAATCATGAACTCATCGGCACACAGCAAACGCATCGTCATCATTGCCGGGCCGAACGGCGCAGGGAAGACGACCTTTGCGCGTGAGTTCCTGCCTAACGAGGCGAACTGTCCGATCTTTGTGAACGCCGATTTGATTGCCGCTGGGTTGTCGCCATTCGCGCCAGAGTTGGCGGCATTCAAGGCGGGGCGGCTGATGCTCGAAGAGATTGCCACCCATGTGAAGCGCGGCGAGAGCTTTGCATTCGAGACCACGCTTTCCGGGCTGACCTATGCGCAGATGATTCCGGCGTGGCGTGCGTCCGGTTATGCGGTGGAACTGGCTTTCCTGTCGCTGCCGGATGTGGAAATGGCGATAGAGCGTGTGGCGATGCGCGTCAGGCAAGGTGGGCATAATGTTCCAGAAGAGGTCATTCGCCGCCGCTTCGCGCATGGCATTGAAAATTTCGGGCGCTACAAGCGGCTGGTGGATAGCTGGCAGCTGTACGATAATTCCGGCATTCCCGCTGTTCTGATAGAGGAAGGGCAGAATAAATGAAAGCACCTGTTTCGCACCTGAAAGACTCCAGCTTGAAAAATGCCCCGCAAGCCTTGTTGCGTGCGGCGGAAAAGGCGCGCCTACTAGCCGAGCAAACCGGCACGCCTTTCGTTACTCGTAAATCCGCTGCCGTTGCAGGTTCGCTGGGTGATGACTTCCCCGACGACATCACGGACGATGATCTCGGAACAGACGCGCCGCGCCACGATCTGGGCTGATGGCTTAAGCCTGCGTAGGGCGTAACACCCAAGGGGCAAGAGCCTCTGCGATGTAAGCAAATGGCATTGCGCCAAAGATAGGCAATTCTCCAGCTCTTCGAGCTTGAGAAGTTGACACCGCCGCATTTGTTTTCCGCAATTGTTCCGCGAGTTCATGCAGGTGGACACTTTGCCACAGCGTTATGCATGCGGCATGAAGGGAAAGCATGGAAGTGATCATCTTGTCGGGAATTCAGGGGGCTGGCAAAAGCACCTTCTGCCGCGAGCGCTACTGGGATACGCATATCCGGATCAACTACGACATGCTGCGCACCCGTCACCGTGAAAAGCTGATATTTTCCGCCTGTCTTGATGCCAGGCAATCTGTCGTAGTGGATGCAACCAACCCGACTGTTGAAGATCGCAAGCGTTACATTGCGCCCGCAAGGGCAGCGAAATTCCGCATCGTGGGGTTTGAATTCCAGGTTCCTGTAGAGCTGGCGATTGAGCGCAACGCGTCCAGATCGGGGAGGCAGCTTGTCCCGGCAAAAGGCATCTATGCGACGGCCGCAAAAATGCAGCCGTTGATGTACGAGGAGGGCTTTGACGAAATCTGGATTGCGCATGTCTCCAGGGAAGGGATTGTTTGCACGGAGAAGCCCGCGTAGCGCGCAACACCCAAGGGGGCAAGCACCTCTGCGAGGTAAGCAACGGGCATTGCACCGCATGTTGGAAATTGAATGATTAGAAGAACCAGGCTCGATTAAGAATCGCGAGGTCTTGCGTTAACGTATCGGCAATTTTCGTTGTGCCAAATCCGCCCAGCCTGCTGCCAAGGCGAGTAAGCAGAAGTAACTTTATTCCGGCAATTTGCCGCGTAGGACATCACGATCAAACCACCATTGTTCGCCGACGATGGCATCTACCACCTGCGCCATGCGCGGCAGAAACACCTGTGGATCACGCAGTTCCAGCCTGTCCAGCCAGCGGTTCATCGCATTCTGATCTTGCACCCGGCTGTGGCGTTTGGCCACCATCGCGATGAGATTATCGGCCAGGAAGCTCTGGCTCTCGTGCTGCTCGTCGTCGGCGCGCAGGTCTACCACATAGCGCGCGGTGATCGCCGCGACTGCGGCGCCGTCTGAATCATCCGGCATTCCGTCGATCGCATGGACCAGCATGGCCACGGTCAGCTCCGGATCGACCGGAAAGGTGACGGCAAGCCAGATGCCCATGCCCAGCACCGCCAGCGAATCTTCCTGGTCGGCCTGAAAAAGCACGTTGCATGCCTCGACGGCATCCTGCCAGGATTCTTGTTGCATGCAGATGGCAAAGGCTGCGCGGGCAATTTCCCATGCTTCCTTTTTGCGTTCCAATGCATTCAGGATTTCGGCGATGTCCATTTGCAGCCGGGCGCGCTGCAAATGGACAGTGTCCGCCAGCGTGCCGAGCTGCTGGATTTTTTCGGTCAGCTGCATTTTCAGCTCGAGCTGTTCCTCCGCTGTCAGGCCATCTTTCGCGTCTTTGACGAGTGAGCCTACGTTGATAATTTGTTCGGTCATGCGATTATTTGAATTGGATTTTCGGAGGGGCAGTAGAATTGCGTGGGTCAGTAAAATAGCGTGTTTGGCTTTGCAGGATGATAGCAGGTTGAATCTGATATTTCAGGATTGGACAAATGACAAGCGCGGCAGGCTGGGGTGAGGCCTCGAAGAGGTTCTCGTACCCGAAGGGTGTACGAACCCCGGCATGATGTGAATTAAAAGGCTGGGGTTCGCAAGCTCACCCCAGCCTACGGGTGGGAGATGATTGTGAAGTTGAATGTGAAAGCGCTGACCATCTCTTCGGTCGCCATTTTTCTGTTTGCGGCAGTGCTATATCCGTTGCTTTCCCAGCCGCTGCTGGAGCCGTTCACGCAGGCAAGGTTGGATGCGCTGAATCAGTCGGGGCAGCCCGTGCTGGTCGCGATTCATGCGGACTGGTGTTCGACCTGCAAGACTCAGGAGCGGGTGCTGCAGGAGTTGTTGCCGCAAGCGGAATTCAAGCGGATCAGGTTGCTGCGGGTGGACTTTGATCAACAGCGGGATGTGGTGCAGTCGTTCGGCGCGCAGTACCAGAGCACGCTGATTGCATTTAAAAACGGGCGCGAGGTGGGGCGCTCCACAGCGGAGATGAGTCCGGTTAGAATCGCTGAATTGTTGCGCCTGAGCCTGTGACCCAAATCAAGGCTCATGGGGGCTTGATAGATATTTTTACGAAAGGGGATGCATGCAAAAGGCGTTCTTGTTGCTCTTCGCGGTATTGGCCGGTTGTGCCAGCGCCAAGCAGGTTAAAGGGCCGAATGGAGAAAATGCGTATCTGGTGCAGTGCGGCAATGCCGTGAAAAGCAAGTGCGCCGAGAAAGCCGCCGGCCTGTGTCCGAGTGGTTACAATTTGCTGGAGCGTAAAGCAAATCCTTACGATGACCTGACCAAGGTGGGGAATATGGGCAAGCTCGAAATCAAGGCGGATACGACCACAACCATGTTGATTCAATGCAAGTGATTTTTTATGGCGGTTTGCGCGCCATCAGCGAAACGGAGGCCAGCATTACTGCATTTCATTCTTTCAGGAACGCGCGCATTCCAGCAGCCGTGATACGGTTTGTTCAGTGTTTGCTGCTTGCGCTTGTGGCCCTGCAATCTCCTGCGGCCCATGCCGATCGGGGCGGCATCGATGCTTGGTGTGCTGATCTCACCAGGCACCTGCACAGCGTTTCCGCGAAGACCTGCCATGCGCAGGATTTTGTTGTCGCCGACGAACACACCGCGCAGGGCAACGCGCTGGTGTCGCGCGATTTCGGCCCTCGCAACGACAGCGCAGCTGCGGAAGGTGCGAAGCGCATTCTGCTGATCGGCGGCATCCACGGCGACGAATTCACTTCGGTCTCGATTGTTTTTCACTGGATGGACTGGGTTCGGCAGCGCGATGCTTCACAATACCATTGGCGCGTCATTCCGCTGGCCAATCCCGATGGCCTGAAGGCAAAGCCATCCACGCGTTTCAATGCCAACGGTGTCGACATCAACCGCAACTTCCAGACGCCCGACTGGGACAGGGATGCGCAGAATTACTGGAGCAGGCGCACCCGGCAGGATCCGCGCCGCTATCCGGGCAAGGCCGCCGGATCGGAAGTCGAGACGCGCTGGCTGGAAGCGCAGATAGATGAATTCAAGCCGGACATGATCATCAGCGTGCATGCCCCGTACAATCTGCTCGATTACGATGGGCCGGTGTCCCAGCCGATACGTTTCGGCAGGCTGTCGCTGAATCGCCTCGGCGTGTATCCCGGTTCGCTGGGCAATTACGGCGGCTTGTTCAAGCAGATTCCTGTTGTCACGATCGAGCTGCCCAACGCCACGGTCATGCCTGCCCCGCGCGAGCAGCTGGCAATGTGGAAGGACATGCTCAAGTGGATGAACAGCAACTTCGATACGCTGGCGAGCAGGCCTCAGCCGGAAAAGAGTGCAGATGCCATTGCGGTGCTTGCCCCCGTTGGCGGCAAGACAGAGATCAAAGAGACGGACGCGAATTGAGATCGGATCAACGCACCTTGGTGACGGATTTTTTGTTTTTGCGCTAAGATTTGAAGCTTCAACCATAATGATGATGTGGCAGCACTTCCGGTTCGACGTCAAACTTGAAAGGGGTACTTTGAAATGAGCAATACCGCAGACTACAAGCTGGTGCGCAACTCATCGGTCGGTGCAGAGCTACACGAGGACGAAGCCAGGACGTTGGCAGGGATACTGGGTGTGCGCCAGTTGAAGGATGGCGAGCTGCTGGTCAGCGAGGGCGGCGCTGAGCAGACGCTGTTCATACTCGTTGCGGGCAAGCTTGCCGTCCTCAGCAGCTTCCCCGGGGGGGCGGAGAAACTGGTGCACACGATGACAGAGGGCGAATGCGCCGGCACCCGTGCCTTCGTCGACCGCACGCCGCGCAAGGCAACGCTGCGCGCGATCGGCGACGCAACGGTTTACACGCTCACGCCTGAGGCCTTTGAAACCGTGGTGGATGCCCATCCGCGCCTGGCTTACAAGGTGATGCGCGCGCTGTTCCGCAATACCCACGCCAATCTGATGCGGATGAACCAGGAAAGCCAGGAACTTTCCAATTACATCCATAAGTCGCAGGGGCGTTATTGAATCCGCTTGCCTATCCTTGCGCTGCTGCTAGAATGACCGTATTCAATCTTTATTCGGTGACCTGCCATGCAAGAGCAAATCATCAGCCTGACCGATTTTAAAACTTCCGCAAGCCGTTTGTTGCAGGAGACTCGCGGGGGGGCAAATATCATTTTGACGCAGAACGGTTCGGCCAGCGCGGTGGTGCAGGATTACGCAACCTACCGCGCCCAGCAGGAGGCGTTTTTGATGTTGAAGCTGATGGTTCAGGGCGAGGCCGATGCACAGAAAAACCGTCTTACTGCACAGGGGAAAGTGTTCGATACCCTGCGCGCAACTTTGCTGAAGCAGAAAAAACAGCGTGGCTGAAATCAAGTCCTATCAGGTGTCGTGGACACACACGGCACAGCAGGACTTGACTGAAATCATCGATTACATCGCGCAGGACAGCGTCGATGATGCCCTGGCGATTTTGCACAAGCTGGAAACCAAAGCTGCGCTTTTGATTGCCTTGCCCAATCGCGGCCGCGTCGTGCCCGAGCTGTTGCATACCGGTGTCTCACAGTACAGGGAGCTGATCAGCGCGCCCTGGCGCATCGTTTACCGGGTTGAGAGTCGGCAAGTCCTGATCATGGCGGTGCTGGATAGCCGGCGTGATTTGCAGACTGTGTTGCTAAATCGATTGGCGCGGTGAGGGGTGCAAGCCACCCGTGCAAGATTTATGACTATCACCAGGCAGTTCAAACAGGCTAAAACAATGACAGATAAACAGCGCGGTGTGCCCACCGCGAAAGGCAAGTCCGCACCTGCCGAAAAAACCACCATGCATCCGCGCAACCCGCATCGGGGGCGCTACGATTTCAAGCAGCTGGTCGCAGCTTCGCCGGAGCTGGCCGCATTCGTTTCGCTGAATGCCTATGGCGACGAGTCCATCGATTTTGCCGATCCGGCTGCGGTCAAAGCCTTGAACCGCGCGTTGCTGAATCAGGTGTATGGCATCAGGCAGTGGGATGTCCCGCCGCAGTATTTGTGCCCGCCGATCCCGGGCAGGGCGGATCACCTGCATTATCTCGCCGACCTGCTGGCTGATGGCAACGGCGGTGTGATTCCGCGCGGTGAATCGATACGGGTGCTCGACATCGGTGTGGGGGCGAATTGCATTTATCCGCTGATCGGCCGCAGTGAATATGGCTGGCAGTTTGTCGGCACGGATATCGATGCGGTTGCCCTCGCCAACGCGCAAGGCATAGTGGATGCGAACGGCTTGAGCGGGGCAATCACGCTGCGTTTGCAAGCATCGGCTGCGGCGCTGTTCCAGGGTGTGGTTAAGCCGGATGAGCTGTTCGACCTCAGCATGTGCAACCCGCCTTTTCATGCGTCGCTGGCCGAGGCGAGGTCGGGCACGCAGCGCAAATGGAAGAATCTGGGCGTGGAGTCCAACAAGAAAAAAGTGCCGGTGCTGAATTTCGGCGGGCAGAGCATGGAGCTGTGCTGCGAAGGGGGCGAGGAGGCTTTTGTCTGCCGCATGGTGGAGGAGAGTGCGCGCTACCACAGCAGCTGCATGTGGTTTACCACGCTGATCTCGAAGTCGGCCAGCCTGCCGGGTGTGTATCGCGCGATCAAATATGCGGGCGCGCTGGAAAACAGAACGATAGAAATGGCGCAGGGGCAGAAGAAGAGCCGGATTGTTGCCTGGACTTTTCTCGACAAGGCTCAGCAACAGGCGTGGCGGGCGGCGCGCTGGAAATAGTTGGGCTGCCCCGATGAGAGCTGCCATCGCTATGCAATACCAGAATTTAACGAACATCTGACAGGAGCGACATGAGCCAGGAATTTTTGACACGCATGAACGGCACATTTCACGGTGTGCTGAAATGGACGGCGCTGGATGCGCTCTGGGCCAGAGTGCGCGCCAATCCGCAAGGCTGGTATGTCAGCCTGGTCGGCGTCGAGCCATCGCAGCAGGCCATGACGGCCGCCGCACTGGACACTTTTGTCGGCGAGGTGGACAGCCTGTTGCGGCGCGAACATGAATACGATTATTGCGGCATCGTGTATGTGGACGATCCCGAGCAGCCCACCTTCATCAAGATTTTTGATCCGCACAATCTCGGCAGTTCCTGCGGCTCCAGCGGTTTGCGCATCCCGCCGCGCTGGGTGCTGAGCCGAGTCCCGCCCGCGTTGATCGTGGATGAAGCGCCGTTGCCGAACAGCCGGCGGCGCTGGTGGCAGAATATTTTCGGTTGAATCGAATGCAGGTTTTGTCGGGCAATCAATACTAGGGAGGGTGTGATGGATCAATCCGGGAATTTTCTCAAGATGGCGCGCAATATGCTGATGTGCGCAGCGATCGGTTTGTGTCCGGGCGGCGTCACGGCAGCTGCAGCCAAGGATGAGCCGGCCAAGCCGGAAGCGGCCGCCAAACAGTCCGGCAATATTCTGGTCAAGTTCAAGGCCAATGTCGGCGAGGCCAAAATTCATGAAGTAGCCGATTATTACGGGGCGCGTCAGGTGTTGCCGTTGAGCAGCGATGAAGCTTCAAAGCACAAGCTGGCCGAGCAGTGGCGCAATCTCAGGTTCGAATCGGTCGATGATCTGAAAGATATCGCGCGGCGCATCTTTCAGGACAACCGTGTGGATGAAGTTGAATAACAGCAAAGGAAGGGAAGCATGAGTATCGATCCGATGGCGGAATTCAAATCCAGGCAGCGTGAAACCTGGACGCTGGGAAATTTCGGCGAACTGGCCGTGTTCACCACACCCGTGGCCGCGCATCTGGCGCGCTTTGCCGGAGTGAAGGGCGGACAGGTGGTGCTGGATGTGGGCACCGGAACCGGCGTGGTCGCAATCACGGCGCGGCGCATCGGCGCGAAGGTGACCGGGTTGGACTTGACCCCGGCGCTGCTGGCACAGGCAAGGGCAAGCGCCGCGCTGGCCGGTCATGACGACATTGTCTGGCATGAAGGCGATGCCGAGGCGCTGCCGTTTGCGGATGCTTCCTTCGATGTGGTGCTGAGCCAGTTCGGGCACATGTTCGCGCCACGGCCCGAAGTTGCGCTGGCGGAGATGCTGCGCGTGCTGAAACCCGGCGGCATGATCGCCTTCGCCACCTGGCCCGGCGAACAGTTGATCGGCCGTCAGTTCAGCCTGATCGCGAAATATGTTCCGCCGCCGCAGGGCGTAGCTTCGCCCGTGCTGTGGGGCGATGTCGGCACTGTGCGGCAGCGGCTGGGAGGCAGTGTGGAACGCCTGCACATGGATCGGGGCATCATGGGGATACCCGCGCTCAGCCCCACGCATTTTCGCCTGTTCCAGGAAGCCAAGGCCGGCCCCTTCGTGCGCACGGTGCAAGCTTTGCAGCAAGAGCCTGCAAGACTCGAAGCGATGCGCAATGAAATGGACGAAATGGTGGGCGAATATCTGCACGACAATATCGTGCGTCACGAATATCTGCTGACGCGCGCGATCAAGGTCTGACGGTGTACGGTGAGGTAGGCTGGGGTGAGGCACGAACCCCAGCATTCAGAGATTAAAAAATGCGCTGGGGTTCGCAAGCTCACCCCAGCCTACGTTTCGTGCCTGTGCAGTTGGAGGTGTGTTAGCAAATCATCAATGAGAACCTACACTCGCGCATTCACCCCAGGCGGTACGTTCTTTTTTACTGTCAATCTGGCCGACAGATCGAAAGCGTTGCTCACCAATTACATCGTCGAATTGCGTGAGAGCGTAAGAAAAGTCCGCGACACGCATCCGTTCCATATTGATGCCATGGTTGTGTTGCCAGAACATCTGCATGCCATTTGGACTCTTCCCTCAGGTGACACCGATTACCCGAGCCGATGGGCATTGATCAAGGCAGGGTTCTCTCGAAAGCTATCTAAAACCGAGCACATCAGCGTGAGCCGGAGCAAGAAGGGCGAGCGCGGCATATGGCAACGCCGCTATTGGGAGCACCAGATACGCGATGAGAACGACTTTGCGCGGCATGTGGATTACATCCATTACAATCCGGTCAAGCATGGCTATGTGCAGTCGCCATGCGATTGGGCACATTCATCCATTCATCGGTTTGTCAGGGAAGGTTGTCTTCCGCCCGATTGGGGGGCAGATTACATCCCCATGGAAAGTACGTTATGGGGAGAACCCGCGTAGGCCAAGATGAACATGTGGGCTGGGATGAGCTTGCGAACCCCGGTGCTTTTTTCAGTGCTTGGGATTGCGCACGAAATTGACCACGTTGACGCCGGGCTTGGGGCCTGTGGAGCAGGCGCCCTTGAGTTCGCCCAGACTCATTTCGGCCTGATAGAGCAGGTTGATGACTTCGACATAGTCCTTGTTTTCCGCCATAACGCGAGCCGTGCGGCCTCCTTCATTCACAGCTTTGACATCTGCTCCTGCGGTCAGCAGCACTTCGACTACCCCAGCTTGTCCGTAGCCTGCAGCCAGCATCAGCGGCCGTGTGCCATAGGCGATCTGCGTTTCGATGTCTGCGCCGGCATCTATCAGCGCGCTCACGATCTCGGGAAAGCCGTGGTCGAGATCGTGGTTGTACAGGGCTTTCATCAGCGCGGTCCAGCCGCGCGTATCGGCCGCATGGACGTTTGCGCCTGCTTCGATCAGGGCGTTGACCATATCCAGCTTGCCCAGTTGGGCAGCCACCATCATCGCGGTTTCGCCGTCGTCGTTGCAGCCGTTGCTGTCGGCGCCGCTCTGCAGCAGCGAGCGGATATTGGCCAGGTCGCCGGTCTGAACTGCATTGAATAATTCGCTGGACATGGTGACTCCCTCAGGTGTTTCAAGAATGTTCCGGATTGTAATAATTGTTGAGTATATTGGTCAACAGTTATAAAAGTTCCCTCAAGTGATTGCCAGCATCGAGCTGGAATGCTGTGCATCAAATACAGCGCGCAATGTGCTACGCTCATTGCACCCTTTACACATCGCCCAGCGGGCGATTTTTTGCAATGGCAATGACCAACAATCTGCATGATCTGCAACCGCGCGCTGTCTGGGCGCACTTCGCCACGCTGTGCGCGATACCCCGTCTCTCGTATCGCGAAGCCGAGCTGATTGAGCATCTGATCGGCTGGGCGCAATCGCGCGGCATCGTTGCCGTGGTCGATGGCGCGGGCAACCTGATCCTAAAGAAACCCGCCAGCCCCGGTTGCGAAGACAAGCCCGGCGTGATCCTGCAAGGCCATCTCGACATGGTGTGCCAGGCCAACGCCGGCACGCAGCACGACTTCACGCGCGATGCCATCGATGCACAGGTACGCGATGGCTGGGTGGTGGCGGAGCACACCACGCTGGGCGCGGACAACGGCATCGGCGTGGCGCTTGCGCTGGCCGCGCTGGAGGATCCCGGATTGATTCATCCGCCGCTGGAAGTGCTGCTCACCGTGAACGAGGAATGCGGCATGGACGGCGCGCGCGGTCTGGCGCCCGGCACCTTGCGCGGCAAGACGCTGATCAACATCGATACCGAGGAGTGGGGACATTTCTATCTGGGCTGTGCGGGCGGCGTGGATGTGGAAGTGCGCCACGAATGCGCGCAGCAGGCGTTGCCGGCTGGCTATGTGAACATGCGCATGGAGGTGAGCGGACTGCGCGGCGGGCACTCCGGCATCGACATCCATCTCGGGCGCGGCAATGCGATCAAGCTGCTGGCCGAGGCGCTGCGCGACCTGTCTGCGCACACCGACATTCGCCTGATCGAGATGAACGGCGGCACGGCGCGCAATGCGATTCCGCGCGAGGCGATGGCGGTGTTCGCAGTGCCGCAAGCTGACGCGGCGCAACTGGAAAGTCTGGTGACGCAGAAGCATCAGGCGTGGCGGCAGCGGTTTGCCGAGGCCGATGCGAATGTGGCGTTGGCTATTCATGTACACGACGTTTCCGTAGGTCGGGCTTCAGCCCGACAAATCAGGCTGAAGCCTGACCTACAAGGTGCGCAACATCGCTTGTTCGATTTTCTCAACGCTGTTCCCAACGGTGTCGCCCGAGCCAGCGACGCCTTCCCCGGCGTGACCGATACCTCCAGCAATCTCGGCGTGCTCGCGCTGGGGCAGGGCGCGTTCAAGGCGACGTTCAAAGTGCGCTCGCTGCACGATGCACGCGCGGATGCGCTGGCAGACGAGCTGGTCGCGCATGCTGCGGCTCACGGCCTGCAGGCGTGCAAGGACGGCGCGTATCCGGGCTGGACGCCGAATCCTTCTTCGGATTTGCTCGCGCTGTGCCAGCGGGTGTACACCGCGCAATTCGGCCGGCCCGCGAGCCTGCAGGTGATACACGCCGGACTCGAATGCGGCTTGCTCGCCGCCAGCCACCCGCATCTGGACATGATCTCCTTCGGCCCCGACATACGCGGCGCGCATGCGCCCGGCGAACGCGTGGAGATTGCATCGGTGGCGCGCTGCTGGACGTTGCTCAAGGCGGTGTTGCAGGCGCTGGCGGCCTGATTGAAACGGATGAAAAAATCACAGTTGCAGACTATAGAGCTGCATCCGCTCTTTCCGCCCAAGCCCGATTTAGGCGCGCGCTGTAATGGTTGCGGGGTGTGCTGCGCAGCCGAACCGTGTCCGGTGGCGCATGTATTTCTGTTGCAGTTCCGGGGAAAGTGCCGAGCGCTGTTGTGGCAGCATGATGCAAACCGCTATGTGTGCGGTATGGTAGTCAGTCCGGATCGTTTTGTGAGACTGATTCCGCAGCGATGGCGGGCAGGTTTCGGCCGATTTTTTGCCTCGCGCATCGCGAGCGGGACGGGGTGCGATTTCGCAGCGGAGCTTGACGATTTGACCGGGGATGCAGATACACTGCGATGATGCAATGATGGGGCAGGCATGACTTTTTAAACGAACGGGGTTGGCTTAAAGTGAACGACATCAGAGAAATAACCGAAACATTGCTGAAATTCCGCGATGAACGGGATTGGGCGCAATTCCACAATCCCAAAGACCTTGCGCTGGCGCTGAATATCGAAGCCGGCGAGCTGCTCGAAAACTTCCTGTGGAAATCTGCCGCGCAAGCGGACATGGACAAGGTCAAGGAAGAGCTGGCGGATGTGTTTGCTTTCGCCTTTCTGCTGGCCGAGCAATACGGTTTCGATGTCAAACAAATCGTGCTGGAAAAGATCGCAAAGAATGCACTGAAGTATCCCGTTGAAAAATCGAAAGGCACGGCGAAGAAATACACCGAGCTTTAGCAGCAGCTACTTCACGCCCAGCCGCCACAGCGAAGTGAGCTCTGCTGCACGGGCTGCGTGCAGCGGATCGCTGGAGTCCGAGACGCGAGGGTGATGCGGCTTCACATCCGATTTTCCGAGAACCTTCAGGCCCGCTGCATCGATCGCAGCCAGCAATTCATCGCGCGTGCGCAGACCGAGATGCTCGGCCAGATCGGACAGGATCAGCCAGCCCTCGCCACCCGGCGCCAGGTGCGCCGCGAGGCCATGCAGAAATCCCAGCAACATGCGGCTGTCCGGGTCGAACACGGCGTGCTCAAGCGGCGAGCTTGGCCGTGCCGGAACCCAGGGCGGGTTGCACACGATCAGCGATGCGCGCCCTTCGGGAAACAGGTCCGCCTGCACTACTTCGACTTGTTCAGACAGCCCCAGTCGGCTCAGATTTTCGCGCGCGCAGTCCAGCGCGCGTGTGTCCATATCGGTGGCGATGATGCGCTTGATGCCCCGGCGCGCCAGCACTGCAGCCAGCACGCCCGTGCCCGTGCCGATGTCGAAAGCCACTGAGTGAGTTTCGGTTAGCGGGGGCAGCGGAGCTGCTGCGACCAGTCCCACGTACTCGCTGCGTATCGGCGCGAACACGCCGTAATGCGGGTGTATGCGTGCGCCCAGCGCCGGAATCTCCACGCCATTCTTGCGCCATTCGTATGCGCCGATCAGCCCCAGCAGTCCGCGCAGCGATGCGACGTAGGGCTCTGTTGTTGCGGGGCCATAGGCCTCGGCGCAAGCCAGGTGCACATCGGGTGCGCGGCGCAGGGGGATGCTGTGGTCGGCATTGAACGGCAGCAGCAACATGCCCAGCGTGCGCGCGCGCTGTGATTGCGCCTGGCGATGCAGATTGAAGGCCGAGGCAGGCGTGGCGGCTATTCTTTGGTTTTTTCGTACACCTGGATTTCCATCTGCGCGCCGCGCGATGGCCTGCAGCAGTTGGCGCGCATTCTGGAAGTCACCCCGCCACAGCAGCGCGGTGCCCTCGCAGGCCAGACGGTAGGCTGCGTCGGCGGTCATGCGGTCGTCGGCGATCATCACGCGTTTGGGCGGCGGCGAGCCGCTTTCCGAGCGCCAGCGCGCGGACTTTTCTTCTCCGGCTTCGTTCCAGTGAATGACGGGATAATCGCTCATCGTGAGATGCTCGTGAGTCGCGGCAGGGCAGGGGTGACTGTGGAATGGATGTGTGGATGCATGTCGGAGTTGGAGTACCGTGAATAATTTGCAGGCTGGTGATCACCGCCAGCCACGGTGCAAAAGTAGGATGGGTGGAGGCTGATGGCCGTAACCCATCAACGCTGAAACGATGGGTTACGCTGCGCTCCACCCATCCTACAGAAGATCAAATAGAGGCTTGTTAAATTTTGAAGCAGGACTGCAAGTCCCGTATTGTGCAGCAGTTCGCGCCAAAGCTCTACCGTCGATTCACTCAGAGCTATCGCGCCAGTGCTGTTCCGGCAAGCCCTTCTCCAGGAAAAGGCGCCTGGCGATTTGCAGTTGGGTGGGCGTGCCGGCCGCATAGACGTCGAAGCGATGCAGCTCGGGATAATCGCTGGCGATATTGGCCAGCGTGAATTCCACATCGGCCGTTGCCGCGTGCGGCGCGTACCTGAAGTTGTCCAGCGCATCGGCCCAGGCGCGGCACAGATTGTGCTGGTAGTGCCCCGCGGCGTCCGCCAGCCAGTGCAGGTCGATGGACTCGGCCAGGTCGAGCGACATGGCATGCTGGATCAGGCTCTTGATCGGCGCGAAACCCGCGCCGAATGCGATGAACAGGAGCGGGCGCGTGGAGGCGTCTTCCAGCACGAACGCGCCGTATGGCCCTTGCAGTTCGACGCTGTCATGCGCTTTCAGATCGTTGAACAGCGATTGTGAAAATGCATCTTCGTCGCTGCGCAGAATCTGCACCTCGATATGCCGTTCATCGCAGGGGCAGCTGGCGATGCCGTAACGCCCGCTCACGCCCTGCGCCGTTACCCGGATCGACTGCCCGGCGAGGTAACGCAGACGCTGGCTGCGCGGCGCGAGCAAATGCAGCGAGGCCACCTGCGGGTTGAATATCTCCACCGATTTGACCTTGGTCGTCAGCTGCTGCTCCGGAATGTCGCTGGCGCCGGCCACGCTGGCCTCGATTACCACGTCGTTCACTGCGGCGCTGCAACACAGCAGGATCACGCCGGAGTCCTTCTCGGGCTGGCTCAGCATGTAGTCGTGCGCGCGAACCTGGCTGACTTGCCCCGATATCAGCCGCGCGCGGCAGTCGCCGCAGTTGCCGTTGCTGCAGCCGTAATCCAGCGACACGCCGGCGCGCAGAGCGGCCTCCAGCAGGGTGTCGTTGCCTTCTATGAAGAACTCGTGTCCGCTGGGTTGGATCGTGACATGTGCCGACATTATTTTGAGTATCCTTTCCTGTGCGATCAACGCCTGCGCTTTTGCGGCATCGGGAGGGGTTTCTGCCATCTGGCGCATGAGAAAAGCGCGCACCGCGTGCAGCGCGCTTTGTGTTTCCGGGTTTTTGTCTTCCGCGATTTCGTCGATCTTGCTGTTCAGCCACGACCACACGTTGCCGTAATGCATCAGCAAGGCCTTGCTCGCGGCGTACTCGTTGCCCAGCTCGAACAGCCGCGCCGCGAGCACTTCCTTGTCCGGCAGCGCGCGTTCGAATACGCGCTTGCCGAACGCCTTCTCCTTGATCTCGGTGATGCGGCGAAACTCGGCATCGTCTTCCCATTTCGCGTCGGGAAAGGCGCGCAGCAGCTCGCTCAGGCGGATCTTGCCGTCGAAGGTGTCGAGTTCGCCGTCGCGTATCATCTGCTGCAGCGCATGGCGCGATATTCCGACCAGCTTGGCGACGCGGGAGAGGGGGAGCAGGTGGTCCATGTGCGCATCTTAGTCACACTCAACTTTGGCGCGCAAGTACGCAATGGGGATCAGGCGCCCGTGCAATGTGTGGAGGTGATATAGTCCCGCATACCAGTGACCGGCTGGCTGCAGGCGGCCCGGTTGGCTGATGGATTTTTGTTGGCGCCTATCTTAAATCAACAATCTCAAGGAGCAATAATGAAACGAATGCCACACCTTGCAGCAATCCTTTCTCTTTCCCTCGCGGCCGCGTTGCCTGCAGCCTCGGCCTGGGCGGAACCCGCGGCCGCACCGGCAGCCGGACCACAGATCCACATCGATGTTCCGGTCACGATCAACAAAGCCAAGATCGTGTTCAACATGGATCATGCCGCGTTCAATGGCGATACACCTGTCGGCATCCGGCACATGACGCTCGTGCTCAAGCGTTTTACGCAGCCGGGCAACGAGCTGGATATGATCGGTGTGTTCCACGGGGATGCCGGCTACATGCTGCTCAACGACGAGTCCTATAACAAGGTGCGCAAGACCACCACCGGCAATCCCTACAAGGGCATGATCGATGAGCTGCTCAAGGGCGGTGTCAAGATCGAGGAGTGCGGCGTAACGATGAAGGGTAACAACTGGGGCAATGACAATCTGCTTCCCGGCGTGAAGGTGAATGCGGGCGCGATCGGCCGCATCGTCCAGCTGGTGCAGGAAGGTCATGTGATGATCCAGCCCTGATCAGTACCTCTGATGCAATAAAAAAGGGCGCTTGCAGCGCCCTTTTTTATTCAGCTTTGAATATTTACTTTTTAACGATCACGTTGTTTTCAATTTTGACCTTGTCGCCGCGCGCAACATTCGGAGCGGCAGCCTGGTGGACGGTTTTCTCTTCACCCGATTCCAGTTTAACCGTGATGTTGTAGCTCTTGGATTTCTTCGCGTTTTCCTCGATCTTGTTGCCCGCTACTGCGCCGCCTACCACTCCTGCGATTGTAGCCAGATCACGTCCGGTGCCATTGCCGACCTGATGGCCCAGCAAGCCCCCTACAATCCCTCCGGCAACGACGCCTGCGCCCGATCCTTTGCCGGCCGTTTCAACTTCGTTGACCGCAACGACTACGCCGCAATTGGCGCAGGATGCATGCTTGGCTGGTGTCGCATTCGCCGCAGCTTTGCTGTGTTTTTCCTTTTCTGCGGCTTCCTGTTTGGCTTTTTCTTCAGCCTGGGCTGCAGCGGCGGCATCCTGCTTGGCCTTTTCCGCCGCCTGTTCGGCCAGAATTTCCTTCTTCGCTTCTACGATTGCCTGTTCGGCGATGGCCTTGTTTTTTGCTGCGGTATCTTCAGCAGAGGGCTTGGGCGAGCAGGCGCTGATCGCAGCGATGGCCGCCAGCGCCATCATCTGGGTGAGGAGCGATGCAGCGCGTTTGTGTGACGATAGATGTTTCATTTTTTCTCCTGGGGTGAATATGTTTGTGAGCGGCTGGCTTAGTTTTTGCGGCGCGCAATATATCAGGTAATGGCGAAATGTTGGCAGTGTCTTTTCGCCATAATGCTTGACTAAATAAGTCGGATAATATTTAATTGCGGTTATTGTTAATCGCATGTGAAAGGTTGTGAAAATGGAAATCCCCAAACGTGATGGAGATGGCTATCTGGTCGACATGAGCGACTGGTCGCCGGAGATCGGCCGTGCAATGGCAGAGGCGGACGGCTATGAGCTGACCGACAAGAAGTGGGAACAGATCATGAAGGCGCGTGATTATTTCGAGGAATTCGGCACGGTTCCGCCGATACGCAAGTTTGCCAAATACATCGAGGAAGACCAGAAAGATGTGTTCGATCTGTGGATGACCGGCCCGATGAAGCCGATCACCAAATACGGCGGCATGCCCAAGCCGACCGGTTGCGTCTGAGTTTTTCTTCCGGAGGATGGTCACGATCGTGCAGTCCTCGATCGTGCAGTCCTCTATCCCAAGTTTAATAGGATGGGTTACGCTACGCTTCACCCATCCTGCATAGCGCCAAGCCGAAAATTATTCATACTCATTTTGATAATTGGCGGCATCAGTTAAAATTCATTCCACTTCCATAGCGCTGGCCAGCGCCGCACCGGCAATTTGACGGTGCCGATCGCGGGCAATATGCTGCGAGGCTGATACTCAGGCAAAGTCTGATTGTTTCTGGCGCGAGGAGTGTACGCATGATCCCGCTGCACGAATTGTTGAGCCGTATCCACTGGGATCCCGAGTTCGGGCGCGGTGAATTTACGCTCGGCTATCTCGACCATCTGCGCAATGAACTGGTGTATGTATCGCTGGGAGCAGTGCAGCGAGACCCGGACAGCCATTTCTGCTTCGACGTGACGGACGAGCAGGGCGTCGTGCGCAGCGTGCCCTACCACCGCGTCAAGGAAGTGTGGAAGGATGGTGAGCTGATCTGGCGGCGGGAGCATTGAACCCGGATTTTGAAATTCAACAGGGAATAATAATGGAAGTGAGAGACAGCAACGGCAACGTGCTCAATGAGGGCGACTCCGTAACCATCATCAAGGACCTGAAAGTCAAAGGTTCTTCCGTGGCGTTGAAAAGGGGCACGGTGATCAAGAATATCCGCATCGGCTCCGGCGATGAATCGGTTGAGGGCAATTCCGACAAGATAAAGGGTCTGCGCCTGAAGCCCGAATACCTGAAGAAGGTTTGATCGCGGTCGAATGATCGGGCAGATTTTGTAAACATAAAACTTAAAGTATAGAGAGCAAACATGGGCGCACAGTGGAAAGCCAGGCACAAGGAAATCGCGGCGAATGAGAAGGGGCGAGTATTCGGAAAACTGTCCAAGGAGATCATGGTCGCCGCGCGCGCCGGCGCCGATCCCGACATGAACCCGCGTCTGCGTCTGGTGGTGGAGCAGGCAAAGAAGGCATCCATGCCGCGTGAAACGCTGGAGCGCGCGATCAAGAAGGGCGCCGGCCTGCTGGACGAAGGCGTGAGCCTGGAGCGGCTGACCTACGAGGGATTTGCGCCGCACCGCGTGCCGGTGATCGTCGAATGCCTGACCGACAACATCAACCGCACGTACTCCAACATCCGCGTGCTGTTTCGCAAGGGGCAGCTGGGCGCGTCCGGCTCTGTATCATGGGACTTCAATTATCAGGGAATGATAGAGGCGCTGCCCAAAACGGCCGATGCAGACGCCGAGCTGGCCGCGATCGAGGCCGGCGCGCAGGACTTCGAGCCTGGCGAAGACGGCGCAACGCTGTTTCTCACCGACCCGACCGACATGGACGCGGTCTGCCGCGCGCTGCCGAATTATGGTTTTACCGTGCAGTCCGCGCAGCTGGGCTACCGCCCAAAAAACACGGTGGCTCTGAGCGACGCCGAGCGCGAAGAAGTCGAAGCGTTCCTCGAAGCGATCGATGCCGACGACGACGTGCAGAATGTCTATGTCGGGCTGGCCGGCTAACGAATTTATTCGCCGCCATGCCTGTTTCCGCCTACCTTGCCGCATCGCCCAGCCTCGGCCAGAGAATCTATCTGCACGAATCGGCGCAAGTCATCGGCGAGGTTGAGGTCGGCGACGATGCGTCCATATGGTGCAACGCTGTCGTTCGCGGCGATGTGAATCATATCCGCATCGGCAGCTGCACCAACATCCAGGATTTCGCGATGTGCCACGTCTCGCACAAGACCGAGGCAAAGCCGAACGGCTCCCCGCTGATCATCGGCAATTTTGTAACTGTCGGCCACGCGGCGATTCTGCACGGATGCGAGATCGGCGATGAATGTCTGATCGGCATGGGCGCGATCGTGATGGATGATGTTGTCATTCCGCCGCAGGTGATGGTCGGCGCGGGCAGTCTGGTGTCGCCGGGTATGAAACTGGAGAGCGGCTTTCTTTATCTGGGCCGGCCGGCCAAGCGCGTGCGGCCGCTGACCGCCGACGAGATCGTCTATCTGCGCTATTCCGCAGAGCACTACGTGCGCCTCAAGAACAACTATCTCGCCGGAGCCGGTTCCAGTGGGGCTTAGCATTTCATTGAATCCGGAACACCTGCAGCTGCTGCTGACCCGTACCATGCCTTACGGCAAGTACAAAGGCCGTTTGATTGCCGACTTGCCCGGGGATTACCTGAACTGGTTTGCGCGCAAAGGCTTTCCGCCCGGCGAAATCGGCAGCCTGTTGGCGCTGATGCAGGAACTGGATCACAATGGGCTGTCATCGCTGCTTGATCCGCTGCGCAAGAAATAGTTGGTAGGCTGGCGGTGAGGCACGAACCCCAGCATACTTCAAGGTCAGCAAACGCTGGGGTTCATGCCTCACCCCAGCCTACATTATGCGGACGCTTGTCAGCGGCGAGGCGGGTTCAAGCGTTCAGTAGATACCCAACCCCGAAAGGATCATCATGAAAATCTTCCATGCAGCAGCATTTTCCGTTTTGATGACGTCCGCTCTGGCGGCTCATGCGGCCACGCCGGTGATCAACCTCAGCATAGGCGGTGAAATCAGCCCGGGCGTCTATGGCCAGGTGCAGTTCGGCAACGCGCCTCCCCCGCCGGTTTTATACGCAGAGCCGAGGATCATCGTGCGTCAGCCGGCAGTGGAAGTGCTGCCTCCGATCTACTTGCATGTGCCGCCGGGGCATGCCAGGAACTGGGCCAAACATTGCCGTCATTACAACGCCTGTAACCGCCAGGTGTATTTCGTCAGGTCGCGGGAATATGAGCCGGGCTACCGCGAGCATAGGGAACACGGACGCAAGAGCGAGCGCAGGAACGAGGAACGTCGCGACGAATGGCGTGGAGATGAAAGGCGCAGAGACGACGATCACCGGGGCGGTCACGAGGGCAGGGGGCGCGGCGATTAGTAGTGCGTTCTGATAAAACGTTTTCAGACTATGCCATTCATGTTGGGTTACGCCCTTGCGGGCTAACCCAACCTACCAAATCACCACGAAACGGATTTCAGGCAGGTGTCAGCAACTCCAGCTGCGCCGCATCCAGATAACACCATTCGCCCTCGGCCAAGCCCAGCGCATCGAGGGTCAAGCGGCCGATCTGCGAGCGGTGCAGCGCGGTGCAATGATTGCCTGCGGCGGCCAGCATGCGTTTCACCTGATGAT
>Ga0315268_10002611_pt1 | contig 20229 bp, 17 predicted proteins | sample C1_top_MG_FD_204535 | JGI IMG/M metagenome (GOLD analysis project Ga0315268, IMG submission 204535) | Sediment microbial communities from Yellowstone Lake, YNP, Wyoming, USA - C1_top | ecosystem: Environmental > Aquatic > Freshwater > Lake > Sediment | place: USA: Wyoming | collected 2017-08-01
CATCTCACAGTATGAGATAGGCTCCGACCTGGGAGAAAATGCCTAATTGGAGGAGAACGACCTGTCACGAAATTCGCGATCCCGACGCGTGCCTTGCACCGGCAAGGGAGCTTCTAGCCGGGGGAGTAGGTCACCGTCTGGTACCTGACACCGTTGGGCATTCGCGTTAAGATAGGGGCCAGCCAGGCGCGCCATGAATGTATCTGATTCATCGCTGCCGCGCATTCTTATCGCCGACGATCAGCCGGACGTACTCGAGTCCCTTCGTCTCCTACTCAAGCCAGAGGGATTCCAGACGGAAGCCGTCAGCTCGCCCGCCGCCCTTCTGGCCACCGTGGAAACGAAGGACTTCGATGTGGCCCTCATTGACCTGAACTATGCCCGTGACACCACTTCCGGGCAGGAGGGCCTGGACTTGCTCACCCGCTTGCAATCTCTCGACAGCACCTTGCCGATCGTGGTGATGACGGCCTGGGGCAGCATTGAACTGGCTGTCGAGGCGATGCGTCGCGGCGCCAGGGACTTCGTGCAGAAGCCCTGGGAAAACGCACGGCTGCTGAGCATCCTGCGCACACAACTGGAGCTGGGAAGGGCGTTGCGCAGGGGTGCGCGTCTGGAAGCGGAAAACCGTGTGCTGCGTGCGGAGGGCCTGCCTACTTTGATTGCCGAGTCGCCGGCCATGCGGCCTCTGCTGGAGTTGGTGGCGCGCGTGGGGCCCTCGGATGCCAACGTCCTCATCACCGGCGAACATGGCACCGGCAAGGAGGTCGTGGCACGCACGCTGCATGCGCTTTCCAACCGCGCCTCGAAGCCGATGGTCACTGTGAACACAGGAGGTCTGGCGGAGGGCGTCTTCGAAAGCGAGTTGTTTGGCCACGTGAAGGGCGCCTTCACCGACGCCAAGACCGACCGCGTTGGCCGGTTCGAACTGGCCGAGGGCGGTACGCTCTTCCTGGACGAAATCGCCAACATCACCCCCAGTCAGCAGGCCCGGCTACTGCGCGTCATCGAATCCGGGGAGTATGAGCGCGTGGGTTCGTCGAGAACGCGTCGCGCCGATGTCCGCATCATTTCCGCCACTAACGCCAACCTGACCGAGGAAGTGCGCGCCGGCCGTTTCCGCGAAGACCTCCTTTTCCGGTTGAACACCGTGGAGATTCATCTCCCACCCCTCCGCGACCGCCGCGAGGACATCCCGCTACTGGCCAACCACTTCCTGCGCCAGCAGGCGATGCGCTACCGGAAACACCTGGAGGGGTTCGACGAGGCGGCGATGCGCTCTCTGCTTTCCTGTCCCTGGCCAGGCAACGTCCGCGAGCTGGACCATGTGGTCGAGCGCGCAGTCTTGCTGGCCCAGGGAGACCTCGTCCGGGTTAGCGACCTGAATTTGCGCCCGGCGCGTGACAGCGCGCCCCGCTTGGAAGAGATGAGTCTGGAGGAAGTAGAACGATTCCTGGTTCAGAAAGCGCTGGAGCGCTTTGCCGGGAACGTCAGCCAGGCGGCAGAATTCCTGGGTCTGAGTCGCAGCGGGCTTTATCGCCGCCTACAAAAGCACGGACTATGACCCGCCTCGCGTACGAACGCCGGATGCTGCTCCTGGCCCTGGCCGCCGGTCTTCCGGCGGTAATAGTGGGACTGGCTTTGCTCTGGACCGGAGACTACACCGACAAGGTGCAGTGGACATTCACCATCCTGGTGCTGAGCGCCTGGCTGGGCTTTGCCTATGCACTGGAAGGACGCGTGGTGCGTCCTCTGCAAACCCTCTCCAACCTTCTGGCGGCTCTGCGGGAAGGGGACTATTCCTTTCGGGCTCGCAGCCCGCGGCGCGACGACGCGCTCGGCGAGGTCATGGGCGAAGCCAACGCCCTGGCCGATACGCTTCGGCAGCAGCGGCTGGGCGCCGTAGAGGCCACCGCGCTTCTCCGCAAGGTGATGGAGGAAATCGATGTGGCGGTTTTCACCTTCGACGGCCAGGAGCGTCTGCGTTTCCTGAACCGCGCCGGCGAGCGTCTGCTGGCCCAGCCAGCCGAGCGCCTGCTGGGGCTAAGCGCGCGAGAGCTAGGACTCGGCAGCTTCCTGCAAGACGAGTCCGCGCGAAGCGTACAACTCAGTCTCCCCGGAGGAGCCGGCCGGTGGGAAGTGCGGCGCGGCACCTTTCGCGAGGGAGGCATACCCCACCACCTCCTCGTTCTGTCTGACGTGAGCCGCGCTTTGCGGGAAGAGGAACGCCAAGCCTGGCAGCGCCTGGTGCGCGTCCTTGGCCATGAGGTGAACAATTCGCTGGCGCCGGTAAAGTCTATCGCCGGAATCCTGGAGGACCTGCTCACGCGGGCGCCACGGCCCGCAGACTGGGAAGAAGACATGCGGAGAGGCCTGCGGGTGGTGGAGTCACGCGCCGAGGCCCTTAGCCGCTTTCTGGAAGGATACGCGCGCCTGGCGCGGCTGCCGTCCCCGCGGCTTCAGCCCGTCGATGTGGCCGACTGCATCCGACGAGTCGTGGGCCTGGAAACCCGCCTCCAGGTCTCTCTAGCGCCCGGACCGGAGTTGACGCTCAGCGCCGATCTCGACCAGTTGGAGCAACTCCTCATCAACTTGGTGCGCAACGCCGCCGATGCCGCTTTGGAAGCCGGTGGGGGCGCGAGCGTCCGCTGGAGAAAGAACGGCGCGTACCTGGAAATCCTGGTCGAGGACGAGGGTCCGGGCCTCCTCAGCACCACCAACCTCTTCGTGCCTTTCTTCACCACCAAGCCGGGCGGCTCGGGCATCGGCTTGGTCTTGAGCCGCCAAATCGCTGAGGCGCACGGCGGCACCTTGACTCTGGAGAACCGCAGCCAGGGACGAGGGTGCGTCGCACAGCTCCGCCTTCCCGTTCGCTCGGGCTGAGCAACCCCCGCCTCTTACGTTCCCCACCGGCTGCCGTACGTCGGCTTTCGCCCGGCACTTGAGGTTCTCTAGTAGCTAGTGCTAATCTTCAGGGATTGAACCGCGGGGGTGGCGGAACTGGTAGACGCAAGGGACTTAAAATCCCTTGGGCCGCAAGGCCCGTGCCGGTTCGATTCCGGCCCTCCGCACCACACACTAATATCGGTCAAGGCACGAGGCTCGTAAACTCTAACCCGATAAAGCGACGTGCCGATCCCCGGCTGGCAGGCCCCTTATGTTCCCGACGGCCAAGCAGAGCGTTGTGGGGAACGCACGGCTCCAGTGACACCCATAGCCACGCTTCCAGTTCCCATGGCTGACACACGCGGAATGAATGCCCGGCTTGGACAACGAGAATTCGTCGCGGGTGAATTAACCTGGCGACGCTGAATCATGATTACATAGGACGTTCCAGGCCCACAAAGAAAGGTTCTTGCATGGCGGGAGGATGCTCACTGCCTATTTCCTAGCCGGCGTTACATTCTGGCCCTCTGCACTGGTCTTCCTGACGTCGCTCATCCGCTCGCGTTGCCTCACGTGGAACGACCTGATCAAAACGCGCCCATCGACATAAGCGTCAATCCGGCTGGGCAGCCAGACGCCATCTTCGCCTCGGGCCTGTTCAAACGACACATCGAGCCGCCGAAACACGGCCACGAGACCCCATCCGATCGTCACATTCTCTCGCAAGTGGAACTCCACTTTGGCTATGTCATAATCGCCTTCATCGATCCAGAGGCTTCCCTCTAACTTGTTGAGAACGCGATCCACCTTGCGTCTTACCGGGAGGTCATTGTTCTGGGGCTCGAATCTCAGGCGGAAAGCCGTGCGGCCATTGACTGGCTCTCGCGTCACCATCTCAAAGCGATACCTCCCCACCAACTCTTCGTCAAAGGAAACTTCTTCGTCATCCTTGTGGCGGCCCTGCCGGGCCCACCGCTCGCGGAGCTTCTTCTGGCGGTCGCGTTCCTTCTTCACGTCTTGCGGCGTCGGGGGCTTGCCGTTTTTTCGGATCAGCTCAATATAGGGAAGGCCCTCGACCGGATAGACCTGGTACAAGAGCTCCTCGCGGTCCTTGACCACCCCGCGGTCATCAGACTCTTCTTTGACGGAAAGCTTAGTGAAGGCATGATTGCGTTCGAATTTCTGCTCTTCGACCCACTTGGCTCTCGCGACGGCCTTGTGGATGACCTCATCGGTAGTAGGTAACGTGTCTGCACCGTGTGCCGAGAGATTCCAGCCGGCCAACACTAGCAGCGTGACAAGCAGTAACAACCGTGAATCTAACTGCGCGTCTTTCACAATAACCTCAGCGTCGGGCAGAAGTCGCGATCAAGGGCCAGGGGCCGGGGGCGGCGGCAGCAACCCCAATCGCGCTTTAGCGGCCTTGAACAAGAAGCTGTCCTTCGTCAGGCCCGGCGAGGGTGGGCTTTGCTTGAGCTCCGCACGCAACATGTCCGCCCGGTCCCCGGGGAGCGGATGCCGTCGCAGGAAGATCTGCATCAAATCAGAGGTCTTATCGAATTGACCCACGTGATTGAGGAAGGCAATCAGGCCGCTCGGATCCCAGCCTGCCCGCTCCGTGTTGTAAAGCCCCAGCAAGTCAGCTTCGTTCTCCTCCTCGCGGCTGAACTTGCGGTCCACAAAGAGCAGCAACGCGCCGCCGTACTGCTGCAACGCGTCCTGGATCTGCTGGTCGTCCAACCAGCCTGCCTTCCTCCCTTCGTGTACAACGCGGCTTACCAACCAACGGCGCGCGACGTCATTCATGCTGTGGTAGGCCACAATGTGGCCGACTTCGTGAGCCAGCACGCCCACCAGCTCGTCTTCGGTCTCCGCGAATCCCAGCAGCCCGCGATGGACGTAAACGTAGCCGCCAGGCAACGAGAAAGCATTGACCGCGAGCGTGTCCACAAACCTGAAGCGATACACCAACTGCGGGCGGCGAGATGCCTGTGCCACCTTCTGGCCGATGTGGTCGAGATAGGTCTCGAGGATGGCGTCTTTGAAGATCGGGTACTTCTTCTCCACCTCCGCCGCAGCGTTGCGGCCCATGGCCATCTCTTCCTCATCCGAGAAGGTGTTGTAGATGGGCTTGACGACCTTGGGCTCCTCCCCGCGGACGGGAAAAGAGGCAAGGACTGCCGCCAGCAGTATCACTGCAACTACAGGAGCACGTGAATACGTTGCTCGCATGATCCCTGAGCCAACGGCTGCGCGTACGGCCTTTGTCTCACACACGGAACTCATGCCTCCACACCAAGGCGTCCTGCCCCGCGGAAATGCACCACTCGCTCAGCAAACCACGTCCCAGCCCATCGCGCTGACCACCCCAGACGCAGCTAAGAAACCACCTGCCCCTTTGCCGCGTCCCAGACCACTTTTGTGCCCCGCTTGAGCGCGATGTTGCCGATCCAGGATGTCCGCGCCGCCTCAAAGCCCGCCTGGATCGAGGCGTTGGGAGTCTTGCGGCTGCGCACGCAGTCGAGAAAGTTCTTCACGTGGTCCAGAGCCCCATCACGCTCGGAACGCACGAAGATTTCGGGCTCCGGAGCCTGCAAACCGGGCACCCATCTGACGCCCTCGGGATAGACTGCCAAGTGTTCGCGGTCGATCTTCAGCGTCGCCTGGCTGCCGCGAAACTCGATGCCGCCGTCGTCGATGCTGTGGTTGTACGCGCCGCTGAAGGCCACGAGGAAGTCACCGGGAAATTCAAAGGCCGCGCTGACCGCGTCCGGTGCCTCCCATTTGAAGATGTAGGTTTGCGCCGTGGTGGTCGCGGTCTTGGGAGCCGTCTGGGCCATATACCATTGGATAACATCAATCCAGTGGGTCAGCAGATCAGCCAGGATGCCGCCGCCAAAATCCCAGTAGTGCCTCCAGAGGCGGAACCTCTCCGCGTTAAACGGCTGGTCGGGCGCGCTCCCCAACCATCGCTTCCAGTCCAGTTGGGAAGCGTCGATCTGGGGAGGCTCCGCAGTCCACTCCAGGTAGTTCTGGTACCAGTAAGTGTGGATGAAGATGATCTTCCCGAGTTTCCCGGAGTCTACAATGTGCTTGCCCAGAATGTAGTGATCCCAGCTCCGTTGCTGGGTACCGGTCTGAACCACGCGCTTTGTCTCTTCGACCGCGCGCACCATCTCGACGCCTTCCTCGATCGAATGCATGATGGGCTTTTCGAGGTAGACATCCTTGCCGGCGCGCACGGAGTCCACAAGCATTTGCTTGTGCCAATGGTCGGGGCTGCCGATGAGGACCGCATCCACATCCTTGCGCCCGAGCACCTCCCGGTAGTCCACGTACCCCTTAGCTTCGGGCCCCGCGATCTTGAGCGCTTCCTCACGATGCGGCCCGTAGACATCGCAAACGGCGACGAACTGAATGGCGGGGAACTTCTTGAACAACCCCATCACGTACTGGGCGCGCCCCCCGGAGCCGAGTACGCCGACCCGGATCCTGTCATTCGCTCCCAGCACGCGCGCGGGGGCCAAGCCGCCCAGCACGGCAACCCCCGCCGCCCCCGCCGCGGTGTCTTTCAAGAATTCCCGTCGTGAGAGATCAGATTTTCTGCTCATAGAACATCTCCTCTGAGCCAGCCAACGCCGGCCGCGAAAAACTTCTTTGCCCGAGCGCCGCACACCTTGCCCGCCTACTGAGACCACTCCGTCGGCGTGCGATCCCAGCGGTGGCTCCGTAACTGCGCATGGAGGTGGTGGGAAAGGGATGGAACCTCACTGATTGCCATGTTGGCCTCCACGTGTGCTGTCTTACGCATCCCCGGGATGACCGTGCTCACGGTCGGCTCGTCAAGAATGAAGCGCAGCGCCATGCCCGCCATCGTCATGCCCGGGGGGACCAGTGGCTTCAGCGCCTCGGCGCGTTCCACACTGGCATGGAGGTTTTCCGGCACGAAGTAGGTGTTGCGCCAGTCATCCTCCGGCCAGGTAGTGTCATGAGTCAGCGTCCCCGTTAGCGTTCCTTCGTCGAAGGGCACGCGCGCAATTACCGCCACATCCATTTCCCTGCAGGCCGGAAACAATTCGTCCTGCGGGTTCTGATCGAAAATATTGTAGATCACCTGCACGGCGTCGATCAGTCCGCTGCGCACGGCCTCCACGCCGTTCCAGGGCTCCCAGCGGTTGATGCTGATCCCCACGGCGTGAAACAGGCCCTGACGGCGCAGGTCATCGATCTTCTTGACCCAGCGGTGGTCCTCCACCCAGGCATCCTCCCAGGTGTGAAACTGCATGAGGTCAAAGCTATCCAGACCGGCGTTTTTCAGGCTCCTGTGCACATACTCCTCAATGTGATCGGGCGGAAAGCAATTGTCCAGCGTGTCCTGACGGCGGCTGGGCCACTGAAGATTCTTGGGGGGGATTTTCGTGGCGGTGTAGAGACGCTTTGCCGGGTTGGCGCGCACTAAGCGGCCCAACAGGCTCTCGCTATGGCCGTCGCCGTAAGCCCAGGCCGTATCGAAGAAGTTGCAGCCGAGGTCCACGGCGCGCTGCAGCGAGCGCATCGATTCCCTGTCATCCGATCCGGTCCAGCCGGCCAGGCCCCACATGCCGTAGCCCACCTCGCTCACCATCCATCCTTTGCGACCAAACCTGCGGTACCGCATGATGCCTGCTCCTCGCTTCCGCTCGAAATCCAACCCTCCACACGCTGACTATCCGACGGCAGCGAATCTTACCGCGGCAGCGAGCGCGGGTCGATACCGATTGTTGCTGGCGCAGTCGGCAACTGAAGAAGTGGCCCCGGCGGGCGCGTCCTCGCCACCCCTTGGCCAAGAAAGTCGCGCTGGAAGTGGTCTCCCGTTGGGATCTCTGGAACCTTGCCCGACACGGACCAGGTCATCTGGAGCGCATCGAGATCAAGCTCGATGTTCATCTCGACGTAAGCTCCGTTCAGGTCAAAGCCAAAATACTTCTGCCAAGCCGCAAGATCCAAACGTAAGGCAGGCTCCGGCCCGGAAATCCAGTTCAGACCCCGGCCCTCACCCTGGTATTCGCCCTCCACCTCGGGGCCACCTTTGGCGTACAGGTTTCCGTCAGCTTTGTTTTCTCGGTGGGAAAAATCAATCGATCTCCCGCAGCGGAAGAAGATGTTGTTCAGCAGTTGGTTCCAGCGTGAGGTTCCGCCCCGCGCCCCCACAATCCGCTCCTCCACCGTGCGCGTCTTGACGCCTGCGTCCTCCGTGTAGGCGAAGAGGTTGTGAGCGATAACGGCCTCGTCGCTTCCGTCAGTGATGATGCCCCAGCCGCCGTGAGGAGGGATGTTGTAAGCTGCCCCGCCCTTTCCGATGCCGACTTTCCAGATGATGTTATGGTCGAGCATGTTGCGGTCCTGCGAGGCCTCCAGATAAATCCCGCCGCGCAGCGTCTCTTTCAGGTCGCCGATCAGATTTCCCGTCACCCGCGTGTTGGCATTCTGGTAGTCGAGCCAGATGCCCGGCGCGTAGCTCAAGTGGCGGATGACGTTGTTTCGCAGCAGGCAGTTCTTCGTCACGTGCAGCTTGATGCCGCCCGACTCCCACATCAACTCCACGTTCTGCCAGCCCACCTGCTCGATGAGGTTCGACTCGACGAGGGTCTCCTGCACACCCATTCCCGCCAACCCGCAGACGCCGGCGTCGGAAATATGGGTCCGGCGCACAATGCTGTGGCCGATGATGGCCGGCGGCTCCATGTTCCAGTCCTGGTAGCCAATGTCCAAGGCGACGGAATTGGCGTGACGGATAACGCAGTCCTCGATGATCCAGTGATGGCCGCAGTTGGCGGAGACCAGCCCGCGCTGTGGGACCGGGAACCCATTGGCGGCATGCTCGAAGGTTATTCCCTTGACGCGAATGTAGCCCAGCTCGCGTTGACGCGGCGCAAAAACCTGTTCCTGGATGACCAGCTCCACCTCATGCTGCGCGGGATCCGCATCCCCGGGGAGCCGGATGTGTAGCGTCAGGCCGTTGTGCTCACACCAGAAAGTCCCATCCTTCTGCGCCAATTGCCAGTAGAGTTCGACTTGTTCCAGTCGCTTCCCGTCAACGAATACCATCCCGCGCCGGAGCAAGTGCGGCTTCAGCTCGTCCGGTTTGGGCCGCAGGTACTCGCGATCGCCCATCACGTTTACCATGCCGAAGGGGTTGTAACCCTGGAAGTCGAGGTCATCCAGACGGCGTTGGTAGATCTTCGCCGTTGAGCTGGCCGGCCCAAAGCGACCAAGATGGTAGCCGCTGGACGGTTCCCAACCCGCCTTCACCAGGCGCGAGCCTTTCACCACCACTGTCGCGCCGGGCGCTGCCTCGTAACTAATCATCTTGTCAGGCCCCGTCCCGCCGCGCGCCGGAGACACGCGTTCGCGGTAAATCCCTGACATGATGACGACGCGCTCGCCGGATTCCAAAACCTGCGCCGCCTTGTTGATAGTGAGAAATGGCAACTCTCTCGTCCCTGGGTTCGAATCCGAGGCTTTGGGGCTCCGACTGTCCACGTAGTAGGTCTTCGTGAACTGGAGCGGCTTTTCCCAGGACACGAACTCGCGACCATCCGGCAACAACACTCCAGTGCGGTCCGTGGCGGCGTTCATCGTTGCCAGCCATCCTGTTAGGAGCAGCGCCACGAACTCTCCCAGAAGGCGCGCTGCCTTTCGCGGCAGATTCCTGGGTGTCACGTCGTGAGCCGATCGGCACATCCTTCACCTTCCCCCTTGCGCATGATTTGGCGCAGCGCGCTAGTTCTCTGCCAGCGAACCGTCTTTGCGATAAACCTCGCGAAAACCCGCGTGCTTGTAGCCGGACCGCTTGATGACCTCCTCGTTCAAACCCACTCCCAGGCCGGGCTTCCTCGGCAACTCGACGTAACCGTCCGTGACGCGCTCAATAGGCTCAGTAACCAGCGCGGCGCGGTCCGTGAGCCCATAAACCATTTCCTGGATGAGGAAGTTCGGGATGGCCGCGTCGAGCTGCAAGCAGGTTGCCGTGGACACAGGAGTCAGCGGATTGTGCGGCGCTACAGCGACGTAATAGGCCTCGGCCAGCGCAGCGATCTTCTTGAGCTGCGTGATGCCGCCGGCATGAACCATGTCAGGCTGGATGATATCCGCAATGCCCCTCTCGAGCGCTTCGCGGAAGCCCCAGACGGTGAACAACCGCTCCCCGGTGGCGATGGGTACGGAGGTCTCCGCCGCGATCTTCTTCATCGCCTCAGCGTTTTCCGGCAGGGCGGGCTCTTCGATCCAAAGCAAGTGCAATGGCTCCAGCTCCTTGGCCAACGCTGTCGAGACAGCAGGATAGAGGTCACCGTGGGCATCGAACATCAAATCGACATCATCCCCCACCGCCTCACGCGCGGCCTTCAAGTGCTCGACGATTTCGTGGATCTTGCGCGGCCCTTCAACCATCTCATAGGCCCCGAGTGGTCCGGCCTTCAGCGCGCGGAACCCGGCGGCCACCAACTTCTTTGCCTCCTCGGCAGTCTCGACCGGAGTCTTACCTCCAAAGTGGGTGTACACCCGAATCCGTTCGCGTACTGGGCGGCCCAGCAATTTCCAGATGGGCTCACCCACGAGCTTGCCCTTGATGTCCCACAGGGCGATATCGATCCCGCCCCTCGCCGAACTGAGGACCGGCCCCCCACGATAGAAGGAGAGGCGATAAATAGCCTGCCCTAGATGCTCGATCATCGTCGGGTTCTTGCCGATCAGGAAGTCACGCAGGTGTCGCAACGGGCCCATAACCGCTTCGGGTTTGTACTCGAGCGTGGCTTCGCCCAGACCCGTGACGGCCGCATCGGTAATGACACGCACGAAGACATAGGGCGTGTGCGCCCCGGCGGAAACCGGCGTGAGGGCGAGATCCTTGATCTTGACCTTGCCTGCCAGCGATTCGAGCACCGCCCCAGCGGGCGGGGCCGCCGTGCCGGGCCGGGGCCACGCCAGCGAAGACAAAGGGATTCCCGCGCCAAACGTGGCCAAGCCGATCAGGAATTGACGGCGGGACGGCATTCACACCTCGTGCGGGAAACCTTATCAGGTTCGGCTCTTGCCCGCTGCGTTAACGACCATCGCTGCCCCAGACGGCGCAGGACGGCGCCAAGTCTAATCCCACGGCTCGCGTGAGGCAATTGAGAAGAATGGCTGATTCAGGCTATATTCGGGGTTGCACTCATTGGGCGAGAGGAGCGGCGTGAACCGGAAAACACCCATAGGCAGCAGGAAGTGCCGGCGAAGGCGGGTATGGGTTGCCCTGATCCTGACCGGGGTGGTGCCCGCTTTCCTGGCTTTAGAGCGCTTGACCGCGCAGGGTGATTCGAGCCCACCCATTTCCATCCCTGTCCGGTTTACGGACATTCGCGAGGCGGCGGGCATCACCTTCAAGCAAGACGGAACAGGGACCGAGGAGAAGAACTATATCGAGACGATGGCCGGCGGACTGGGTTGGATAGACTATGATCAGGACGGACTGCTCGACATCTATTTCGTGCAGACCGCGGCGACCGAGTGGTACACCCCGCCTCGCCCGCTGCGCTCGACCCTTTACCGCAACAATGGAGATGGGACTTTCATTGACGTCACCGCGAAGGCCGGCGTGGGGGCCGAAGGTCTGTACGGCGAAGGGGTGGCGGTCGGCGACTATGACAACGATGGCTTCCCCGACCTCTACGTATTGGGCTACGACCGAGCGATCCTCTATCATAACAACGGCAACGGTACTTTCACTGACGTCACTGCCAAAGCAGGCGTCGGCGACGAAGGCTTGTGGTCAACGAGCGCCGGATGGTTCGACTACGACAAGGACGGCCATCTGGATCTACTGGTGTGCAACTACATCCAGTGGACACCCAAGAACAACCTCTGGTGTGGCGAACGCCGCCCGGGTTATCGCGCCTACTGCCACCCGGATAATTACCGGGGGCAGAGGCTCAAGCTCTTCCACAACAACGGCGACGGAACATTCACCGATGTGAGCGACAAGTCCGGCATCGGTGCGCCGGAAGCCAAGGGCATGGGCCTGGTACTGGTGGATTTGAATAACGACAGCTGGCCCGACATCTTCATTGCCAACGACACCTGGCCGAACTTCCTCTTCCTCAATAACCACGACGGGACGTTTCGCGACATCTCCTTCAGCTCCGGCGTGGCCGCCAGCGAAGACGGCAAGTACGAAGCGGGCATGGGCACCGACGCGGCCGATGTCGATGGCGACGGCTGGTTCGATATTTACGTGACTCATCTGGATTTTGAACTCAACCGTCTCTACCACAACAACCATGACGAGACCTTCGATGACGTGACTTACTCCTCCGGCATCGGTAACAAGGCCATCTTCCTCAGCGGCGTGAGCATGAAGTTCATGGATTACGACAACGACGGCTGGGTGGACATCTTCCAGACCAACGGTGCTATGCTCGATAACATCCACATGTACCACAGTGAGGTGGCCTACGCGGAGCCCAAGCTCATGTTTCGCAACCTCGGCAAAGGGAAGTTCGACAAGGTTTCGGAGTACCTCGGGCCTGATTTCATGCGGCCGACCGTCGGGCGGGGGTGCGCCGCCGGAGATTTTGACAACGATGGCGACCTCGACGTAGCGATCATCAATCGAGACGACTACCCCCAAATTCTTCGCAACGACGGCGGCAATGCCAACAACTGGCTGATGGTGAAGCTAATCGGCACTAAGTCGGCGCGCGACGGCACCGGAGCCAGACTCAAGCTCGTCTCCGAGGGGTTCACACAGTACGGAGAGGCGAAGGGTGGTATAGGCTATATGTCGGCCAATGACCAACGCATCCACTTTGGCCTGGGCCAACGCAAGACCATTGACTCGCTGGAGATCACCTGGCTGAGCGGGGTGGTGGACAAGCTCTCCAACGTGCCCATCAATCAGATCATTACCGTCAAGGAAGGGGTCGGGATTGTGCCCGGCTCGTTTCCCAAGGTGTCCGGCAAGTAAGGCAAACGGGATGATTCGGTCAGCGGCTATCCCGTTGCTTCAGAAGCGAAAGAGCGCTGAGCCAAAGGCAGGCCTCAGCGCCCTGCACTCTTAATCAGGAGGAGCCGAAATGAGTGAGCCAACTTCTACCGCCAGGAAAATCGATCGCCGGTCATTCTTGAACGAGAGCGCGAAAATCGCGGCTGGGACCGCTCTGGGGACTGCGGCTCTGTCCTATGGCCGTATCCTGGGGGCAAACGATCGCATCTCGCTGGGCATCATCGGCAGCGGGCGCCGCGGACAGGGGCTATGTCACATTGTCTCCCGGCTGAAGGACAAGGCAAACGTGGAGTTGACCGCCGTCTGCGACCTGTGGACTTTCTACCGCGAGAAGGCCGTCGCGCAGAACGCCAGGTACTACGGCAAAACGCCGCGGTCATTCAAATACATGGAAGACCTGCTGGCGCTGAAGGATGTGGACGCCGTCCTCATCGCCACCCCCGAGCACTCGCACTCACCCGTTCTGAAAGTGGTGGCCGAAGCCGGCAAGGACGCCTACGTCGAGAAACCCATGGGGAACGTCCTGGAAGAGGTAAAGGCGGCGCGCGATGCCGTGCTGGCGAAGAACCTGATCGTGCAAGTGGGCACGCAGCATCGCAGCGAGCCGTACCAGATTGCGGTGCGGGACTACATCAGGACCGGCGCACTCGGCGATGTCAGCAAGGTGGAAGTCGTCTGGAACTATCACGGCCCGCGTTGGCGGGGCGACCGGCCGGAGATCATCAAGCAACTTCGCGAGGAGGATACCGACTGGCGCAAGTGGCTAATGACCAAGCCCTACCGGCCCTTCGATCCCCAACTCTATTGCGAGTTTCGCCTCTACAAGGAGTTCTCCGCGGGCATCGCCGACCAGTGGCTGAGCCACGGCATTGACCTGGTCCACTATTTCCTGGACGAGACTTGCCCGCGGTCGGTGGTGGCTCACGGTGGCGTCTTCGCCTGGCGCGACGGGCGTGAGAATCCGGATACCTTCCAGACGCTCCTGGACTACCCGAAGGGTTATCTGGTCAGCTATGCCACCAGCTTCGGGAACGATTCCGAGAGTTTCACCCGCATAATGGGCAAGAAACAGACGCTGGTGAACATCGGCGGCGAGGGCAGTCCGCGGTGGAAGTGGGTGGAGGAAAAAGGCGTTCACGAGGACGATCCCAACATCTACGAAAAGCGGGCCTGGAAGTACATCACGTTGCCCGGCGAAGACAAGCCGCCACTGTCAGGCATCGGCGATGACGATCTCTCGCATATGACGAACTGGTTCGAGTGCCTGCGCAGCCGCCAGCAGCCGCGCGCGACAGTCGAGCACGGCTTCCGCCATTCGGTGGCGTGCATCATGGCGGCGCGTGCCTACTGGGAAGGCAAACGGCTGTACTGGGACCCGAACGCGGAGGCAATCCTAGATCAACCGCCCGCCGTGTAGAACGGGGGCGGACACGAAGCGGACGACGGTTGCTTCTCAGTGCTTGGGCTCCGCTTGATCCTCCAGCGCCCGCGGGCGCGGACTGCCGCCCTCGTAGTGAGGATTCTCATCCAACCCCCAGTTCATCGACTTTCTCCAGCGGCGTTCCGCACCGGCGGCAGATGACGGCGGCGCAGTCGCCACAGACCAGAGGGTCGTCAACCTCGCGCTGACACTCGGGGCAGTAGAGAGTCTCACGCTCCTCAGCTTCGCCTTTTGCCATCGCTCCACCTTCGTCGCGCAAGCGGAATCTACCGCAGCCCAGCTGTGCAGCCAAGGTTATTCTGCGCGCGGCGGCGCTGCGACTTCCTGGAGGAAACAGCGGATGGCGGATTGGACCGCGCTGAGCTTGCCGGCAAAGAAATGGTCCGCGCCCTCGACCCAGTGAAGGCGTTTGGCCTCAGCCAAGGACGCGAAGAGCGCCTCGACCTGCGCACGCGTCCCGAAAATGTCTTCCGTTCCTTGCACAATTAGCTTGGGCTTGGTGACGGCGCGAAGGAAACTCAGGTCGGCGGACGCCGCGGGGACGCCAAGCCCTACCAGCACGCGCACGCGTCCGTCGGCTGCACCCACGGCCAGCGCAACCACCGCACCGAAAGAGAAACCTATCAAGCAAACGGGGACATCCGGGAAGCGTATCGAAAGAAAGTCAAGGGCCGCGCGCACATCCTCCCGTTCGCCTGCGCCATCTGCGAATTCGCCCGCGCTCTTGCCCACCCCGCGGAAATTGAACCGCAGCACTGGAAGGCCCACCTGTAGGGCAGCCTTGGCGGCGCGATAGACTACCTTATTGTGCATCGTGCCGCCGTAAAGCGGGTGCGGATGACAGACGATAGCCACCGCCCGCGGGCGTACCCTGGGCTCGAACTCCAGCAGAGCTTCGAGCTTGCCTGCTGGGCCGGGAATGAAGAACCGTTCGGCTTTCGTGGAGCCTCCTCTTGCGGTCGCCCTGCACACCTCCGCTGGGCACCGCGCAGGAGTAAATAGTGTAAAATGGCGGTCAAGATTTTGGTTTTTTCTGTGGATTCCACGCCGGCCGTGGCAGCGCGGCAGAAGAGAGGGTCCACCGATGAGTACACTGGGAACAATTGGACTGGTCAACGGGGGAGGTGATGCTCCCGGCCTGAATGCAGTCACCCGCGCTGTGGTCCGCACGACGTACTATCAATACGGGGGGAAAGTCATCGGCAGTTTCGACGGCTTCGACGGGTTCATCTGGCCTGAAAAGAGCAAGGAGTTCACGCCCCGCGATGTCCGCGGCATTCTTCCCCGTGGCGGAACCATCCTGGGCACTTCCAGCCGCGGGAATCCTTTCCGCTACAAGCTGGTGGAAGATGGCCAAGTAGTCGAGCGGGACTACTCCCAGCTAGCCATCGACAACATGAAGAAAATGGGAATCGAAGCCTTGGTGGTAGTGGGCGGCGACGGCACGCAGAGGATCGCCCTGGGCTTACATCGCCGTGGTGTTCCCTTGGTAGGCGTGCCCAAAACGATTGACAATGACCTTTCCGCCACCGACGTGACTTTTGGGTTTGACACCGCCTTGCATACCGTCACCGACGCCATCGATAAGCTGCACACCACCGGCGAGAGCCACGGGCGCGTAATGATCCTGGAGGTGATGGGGCGCGATGCGGGCTGGATTGCCCTGCACGGAGGCCTAGCAGGTGGCGCGGAGATTATCCTGATTCCTGAAATCCCCTTCTACATCGAAAAGATACTGGCCAGAATTGTGGCGCGCAAGGCTGCGGGGCATCGCTTCAGCGTTGCGGTGGTGGCTGAAGGTTGCTGGGTGCAAGACGACGACCCCATCTGGCTTGCCCACAAAGATTCCCCGCAATTTACCGAGAAGAAGAGCATTGGCAACCTGCTCGGTGCGCTGATTACCCTGGCAGGAAACCATGAGGTGCGCGTCACGGTGCTCGGCCATCTGCAGCGGGGTGGCTCACCCAGCCCCTTCGACCGCCTGCTGGGTACGCGCCTGGGCGTCGCGGCCGTGAACCTCGTAGCCCAGAAACAATTCGGAAGGATGGTGTGCCTCAAGGGTGACACAATCTCAAGCTGCACGCTCGAGGAGGCAGTCGGGCGTATGAAGATGGTCCCCCCAGATTGCGACATCGTCCGGGCGGCACGCGCCATCGGGATTTGTTTTGGCGCGGAGTGATCCTGAGGAGCAAAGGGGATTTCTCGCTGAGGCACAGTGCACGCTGAGGTCAGAATTTCCTCGGGAGTAGTCCCATCCGGCTGAAAATCATCCTCGGTCTATTGTTCGCGACCGCTGGCGGGGCCGCGTATTACTACTATGTTTATCGCCCGGCGCACGCGGTCCCGCCTGAGGTCGCGTATATCCTCCCCGAATCGGTGGGCGTGGTGGATTCGCCGGCACAAATTCGCCTGGGTGTCGCCGTTTTGAGCCAGGGTGATCGGGTCGAGGTGCTCCAGCGAACGCGGAATTGGGCGCGCGTGCGCATGGCCGACGGGCGCGCGGGGTGGGTGGAGGCGAGTTCCCTTCTCGACGCGGCCTCCTTCGACAAGGCGCAACAGCTTTTCAGGCAACTCATGGACGCGCAGCCGCAGGCGGCAGGGCACGTAGCCAGCGCCGGTAACTTGCGGGTGGAACCGGCTCGCGATGCCGCGCAATTGGCGCAACTTCCCGCCAATCAGAATGTAGAGGTATTCGGAAGGCGGTTAGTCGAGCGACCACCGCAACCGGGCGCATCTGCTTCCGGTGAACCGACCCGCGAAGCTTGGTACTTGGTACGGGCTGGGTCGAAGGCAGGTTGGGTGCTGGGCCGCCTCATTGCCCTGGACATCCCCGAGCCGATCGGTACGTACGCCCAGAGCATCAACCTGGTGGGCTGGGTGGTCCTCAACACAGTGGACGATAACGGCCGTCAGGTGCCTCAATATCTGGTGGCTGACCGGCAGCAGACGCAAGAGTGCGACTTCAACCACATCCGGGTTTTCACCTGGTGGGTCAAGAAGCAGCAATACGCTACGGCCTACGTGGAAAGCAACCTGAACGGATACTTTCCCATCCGCGTCACTCAGGTTGCTGGCATTCCCCATTTCCGTCTGCGTCTGGTGGACAAGTACGGACGGAAGTTTCAAAAGGTCTATGGGATGTTCGATACTATAGTGCGGCCGCTCGGAACTGTGGACGGTTGGGAGAGTGACGCCATGCCCACCCCGCCGGCTGCCAAGGCCCGGCGCCCCTCTGCTTCGGCCCGACGCCGCCAGCATCCTTGAGCAAGCGCCAAGATGTATAAAGGCCGGCCGCGAGGTTGGAAGCCGTCGCGCTGCTCACCCTTGCGGAGAGCGTGGCCCTTTTGTATCTTTGCCCGCGGTAGCACACGCGCGAGGTTTTTCCTGACGAGCAAATTCCACATAGAGGTATAGCGATGAATAATCGGCTGATGCGCGCAGTAATTTTGATGGCGCTTTGCCTAGGCGCAACCCGGGTTTCTTTCGCGGCCTGGCCGTTTCCCGTCCGAGGCCTCAATTTGAGCGCTCCGAAGCCCGACGAAGTCCCCTTGATGGTGCGTTTCATCCGCGAGGCACTTCCCAAAGAAGGCGTCAACGTGCTGGTAATGGAATTCGATTACCGGTACCAGTATGCGAGCCATCCCGAAGTGGTGGACACGGATGCGCTCTCGAAAGCCGACGTCCAGGCCATCGTCGCGGCCTGCCGCGCCGCGGGCGTGCGGCTAATCCCGCTCGTCAACCTGCTGGGACATCAGTCCTGGGCGGCACAGACCTTCGGCCTGCTGCGCGCCCATCCCGAGTTCGATGAGACGCCGGGGAAATATCCGGAGAACAAAGGCATCTACTGCCGCAGTTATTGCCCGCTCCATCCCGACCTGCACAAGATCGTCTTCGACCTGCTGGATGAGCTGGCGAGCGTTTGTGAGGCGGATGCGGTCCACGTGGGCATGGACGAGGTGTTCATCCTGGCGGATCCCGATTGCCCGCGCTGCAAAGCACGCAACCGCGCGGAACTCTTCGCGCAGGAAATGCGGACCCTGCACGACCACCTGGCGGCAACTCAGCGCGAAATGTGGATGTGGGGCGATCGGTTACTCGACGGCAGCGTCACCGGCGTCGGAGAGTGGGAAGGCAGCCAGAATGGCACGGCGTGGGCCATCAACCTGGTCCCGCGCGATATTGTGATCTGCGACTGGCACTACGACTCTTCTCCGGCGACCGCCGCCTATTTCGCGGTGCAGGGATTTCGCGTGCTGTACGCCCCGTGGCGTAAGACGGAAGTGGCCATGGGGGAATTGGACCTGACACGATCGGTGCGGGCGCACGCGGACGAAACCATCGCGCCACGCATTCTTGGCATCTTACAAACCACCTGGGTAGGCGCTAGCGACTTCATCCGGGCATATTACGGTGAGACCGCCGCCCCAGCGCCGGGTGTCGAAGCCCGAGAAGCTGCCTATACCTTCAAGGCGTTGTTCAACACCATTCGCGCTATGCAGTGAAGGAGCCCCAAGCTAGAGGAGACGAGGACCGCCCCGCAGTGGCCACTCGCTCCCGCTAAGGAATAAGAGCTCTCCAAATCGGCTCGACCCACCGGTCTTTGTCGATGTCGTAGACAATGAAGTCGGCGTCGAACTGCCAGTAGGTCCACGCCCAGCCCAAGGATTCCGCGGTGCGGGCGACCCAGGCCGTGTAACGGGTGCGCGACTCCATCGGGCCCTTCTCGTAGGCCCCGAACTCGCCAAGCAGAATGGGACGCTGGTGCGCAAGCGACCACTTCTGGACGCGGGCGAAGTCGTCCTCCACCCGCTTCTTCTCTTCCGCACTGCCCCACGTCACTCCCGCCAGATGCGCCGTCTCCTTCGACCACCACGCCCCCTGATGGGTGAACTCCATCGGTTTGTAGTAGTGCACCGTCACTATGAGGTTGCGGTCTTGCTGCGGCAGCGCCAAATCGTCGAGATGGTCGATGCTGTTCCAGAAGGGCGGACCGACGATCGCCGTGCGCGTCGGGTTGGTGGCGCGGATAATCTCCAGCGCCTCAGCCAGAAACTGATTCCAGAGCTGGGGAGTGAGTTTGCCGTTGGGCTCGTTCAGGATTTCGAACAGCACCGTGTTGGGGGCGTCCTGGAAATGCGCGGCGATCTGCTTCCAGTAAGCCAGGAAGCGGGGCTTGTATCGCAGCGGATCCTTGGCAATGTCTGTGTAGTTATGAAGATCCAGGATGACCAGGAGATTGTTGGCCAGCGCGTTTTTGACCGCCCAATCTAAGGTCTTGAGCCAGCCGTCTTCCAGTTTGTAGCCGTTCGCGGCCTTCAAACGCTGCAAAGCGTGGAGATTGATGCGCACGGTCTGGAAGCCGCCGTCGTGGATCAGCTTGAAATGCCTCTCCTGGAAACGTCCCTGCTCAAACTTGTCCCACAGCGGGTCGTAGCCGAGGATATTCACCCCCCGGCCCAGGCGCTTGATCTGGTCAAAGGGATCTACCGCGTCAGCCGCCTGCGCAGGCCGCGTGCCCCACATCGGCAAGATCATCAACAGAAAGGCCAAGCCGGCCCACCGCACGTAATTCTTCAGGATCAACATGCAAACCTCCCCTGCCGTTCGGAAGTCACCACCCGCACGCAAATCTCACGTAAAGTCTACATGAAATTCCCCACTGGCCCTGTAAGAAATTCCTCCCGCGGCGCTCTCCCTCCGCCCAGGAGAAGCATCCGCGTGTAACGCGCAATTGCTTCACCTTGTCGGGCCCCCGATCTGATGATCACGGTTGGTGATCGTGCAACCCCAAGTTGGTCTGGGCTGTCCCAAAATGCGTTTGCGGGGTGTACACTTGCGCTTGTTCAAGGTGCCACGGTGGAAAGCGGTGGCAGGATTC
>Ga0315268_10002612_pt1 | contig 20226 bp, 23 predicted proteins | sample C1_top_MG_FD_204535 | JGI IMG/M metagenome (GOLD analysis project Ga0315268, IMG submission 204535) | Sediment microbial communities from Yellowstone Lake, YNP, Wyoming, USA - C1_top | ecosystem: Environmental > Aquatic > Freshwater > Lake > Sediment | place: USA: Wyoming | collected 2017-08-01
AAAATATGTATACCGACAAATGGGAATAACGGATTAGATGAAGCTATTGGTGAACACTTCGGCAGAGTACCTACCTATACAATTGTGGATCTTGATACCAATGAAGTCAAGGTAGTACCCAATACAAGTGAACATATGGGCGGGGTTGGATATCCGCCTGAAATTATGGTACGCGAAGGTGTGAACGTATTGGTGTGCAGGGGACTAGGTCAACGTGCTATTGGTATGTTTGAGGAAACCGGCATTGAAGTGTATATTGGTGCGTCAGGAACCGTGAAAGACGCAATCTCTGCCTTCCGACAAGGGCAACTCAAGAAAGCAGGCAGTGGTGATGCCTGTGACAGACATGCATTTCGTGATGAACATCATCATGAACATCATGGTGAACATTGCAAGTAGATAACGAACCATAAAAATCATCACAGTTCATGGTAGAGGCAAAGAGGTCTCTCTTTAGAAGGGTAAGGATGAATCTATGTCAATCTACGAATTTGAAAAGAAGAAACCACGCATTGGAAAAGGTACATTTATTTTTGAGTCAGCAGACGTGATTGGGGATGTTACTATTGGAGAAAATTGCTACATTGGACCAGGGGCTCGTATTCGAGGAGATTATGGGTCGATACGAATTGGCAATGATACCGCTGTAGAAGAAAATGTGGTTATTCATGCCAGACCCAATGAAAAAACCATCATCGGAAATTCTGTGACCATGGGGCATGCTGCAATTATCCATAACGCCACGATTCGTGATTGGGCAATCATTGGTATGGGTGCGATTGTCAGTGATTATGCTGACATAGGTGAATGGGCGGTTGTTGCAGAAGGAGCTGTAGTGAAAAATAAAGAAAAAATACCAGATAAGGCAATCGCAGTGGGTATACCAGCAAAAGTGGTGGCAGAAATAACTTCAGACTATAAGAAACTGTGGACTGAATACAAAAATATATACTCTGATCTTACCAGAACGCGGCTTCCAAATTCCCTCAAAGTGGTGGACATATCGGAGCTTTGATAACGATGATCATCGCTGTTGCCAGTGGTAAAGGCGGGACTGGAAAAACAACACTTGCCATCAATCTTGCATTAAGTCTAGATACAACTCAGCTTATCGATTGTGATGTTGAGGAACCAAACGTGAATATTTTCCTCAAAGCAACGATAGATACCCATGAGAATGTTACCGTTGATACACCGCATGTCGATGTGGAAAAATGTGATTACTGCGGGAAATGTGCTGATTTTTGTATGTATCACGCTCTTGCAGTAGTGCCAAAGAAAGTCCTTATTTTTCCAGAGCTGTGTCATTCCTGTGAAGGATGCGCTCTGGTATGTCCAAGAGACGCAATCAGTTGGAAGAAACGAGTCATTGGAACCATCGACCATGGAACCCGTGGTACCGTTGATTTTTATCAAGGTGTTTTAAACATTGGTGAAGCTATGGCGGTCCCTCTTCTTCGATCTCTGAAGAAAAAGATCGATACAACAAAACACGTTATTTTAGATGCGCCACCAGGTACCTCCTGTCCGGTGATTGAAACAATACGCGGCTCAGATTATTGTCTTCTTGTGACTGAGCCGACCCCCTTTGGACTCCATGATCTTAAGATTGCTGTTGATGTTGTAAGGCATTTATCTATTCCTTTTGGTGTAATCATCAATCGCGATGGCTCTGGTGATAACAGAGTTGAATGCTATTGCCAGCATGAAAAAATCCCTGTTCTTATGAAGATTCTTCATAGTGAAAAGATTGCTTACCTGTATTCAAAGGGCATTCCGTTTGTAAATGAATTACCTGAATGGCGTATAAGGTTTCAAAATCTTTTTCAGAAACTCCAAAACGAGGTGACCCATTGAAACAGCTTACGGTTATTAGTGGAAAAGGTGGAACCGGAAAAACATCGATTACTGCCGCGTTTGCTTCTCTTGCAAAGAATGCAGTTCTTGCTGATTGCGATGTTGATGCTGCTGATCTTCATCTTATACTTAAACCTGAGATTAAAAAAACTATCGTGTTCCATGGTTCGAAGATTGCACAAATTGACAAGGATACATGTACTGACTGTAAAAAATGCTATGATTCTTGCAGGTTTGATGCTATAGATAAAGTCATTACTTTAATCCCCGGTGTTTGTGAAGGATGCGGTGTTTGTGCCTATGTGTGCCCTGTTGAGGCGGTTACGATGGTTGATAGGGATTCAGGTTTTGCGTATCTCTCTGAAACAAGACTTGGGCCAATGGCCCATGCCGTGTTAAATACTGCAGAAGAGGCTTCAGGGAAACTTGTAACCCTTGTGAGGAATAGTGCTAAACAACTTGCTGATGAGAATGAAAAAGACCTTATTCTTATTGATGGGCCTCCCGGTATCGGATGCCCAGTTATCGCTTCAATAACAGGTGTTGATCTTGTATTGATTGTTACAGAACCAACGCTTTCCGCAATCCATGATCTGGAAAGAATACAAGAGGTTGCCCACCATTTTAACATCCCGTCGATCGTTTGCATCAATAAATATACTATCAACCCTGAGAATACAAAAATAATTGAAAAATATTGTAAAACGAAAAATATCCCAATGGTGGGGAAACTTCCTTATGATAATGTGATGACCAAGGCAATGATTCAGGAACAAAGTGTTATAGAGTTTTCAGATGGAGAGTTATCCCATGAGATCCGTGAGATGTGGAATAGGATACGGATGGTGCTATAGCATTATGACTGAAGGTAGTCTTGAGAATATGGTAAAAAAAATTCAAAAGAAAATAGAACATGATGAAGAAAAAACATATTCAAAAGTAGCTATCAGAGAGTATCGTAATCCTACCAATTTTGGGATTCTTGAACATCCAGATGCAGTTGGAGTGATCAAAGGTTCTTGCGGTGATACCATGAAAATCACCTTAAAGATAGTAAATGGGAAGATACAGGATGCGCGTTTTTGGACAGATGGTTGTGGCGAGACACTTGCTTGTGGAAATATGCTTATGAAAATGATAAAAATAAAAACACTACTCGAAGCTATGAGTATCTCTCAGGAGGATTTACTGAAAGCGTTGGATGGTTTACCTGAGAATCATTCTCATTGCGCGAAACTCTCTGTAAACACTCTGCATAAAGCTATTATAATTTACCTTGAACGGAAAGGAATGCTTAAAGGTGAACTTGTTTAGTGGTTGAAGAATGTGTGTGATTGACTCTCGGAAGGTTGATCAGAATTTCAAAAATCAAATTGCGAGTGAACAAGGTGGTGAGGGGATCTTGAAATGTTATGCCTGCGGGTCGTGCACTGCTCAATGCCCAGAAATGAATGTCAAATTGGACTGGAATCCCCGTATTATCATTCGAAAGGCAGTATTGGGACTAAAAGAGGAAGTATTAGCCAGTGAATTTATCTGGATTTGCAGTGCGCATTATAGGTGTCTGGAGAAATGTCCTCAAGGTGTTGATGTGAAAGCGGTGATGAATGCAGTTCGTAACGCTCGTTTACAGGAGGAACAGACAGAAGATGTCACTGGAAAGAAAGCGAAAAAATATCTTGATTTGGATTTTAAATATAAAATTGTTGAAGACGAAGCAGGTAAGGGTCTATTTGAATGTTTTTCCTGTGGTACGTGTACTGCAGGATGCCCTGAGCGAGAACTTGATCCTCTGTATTCACCAAGGAGAGTAATAAAAAATGTATTGCTGGGAATGAAAGATCAAGTTTTCTCCAATAAATTTATCGAGATCTGTTCTACTCATTACCGATGCATTACTCAATGTCCACAAGGTGTTGAGATACCAAAATTGATGAACGCTATTAGAAGCATTGCAATGAAAGAAGGATATCAAAACCCATTATTGGAAAAGAGAAAAAAATGAGTGGAAAAATAAAAAGGAATGATGAAAAATCAAGAAGGAAACTATGTTAAAAGAATCGTATGTCGCAAAGCTTAACACTCTCCCTAAAGACGCAATCAAAATAGCGGTTGGATACCCAAGTATGTTTTCTCCATCGGAAACATTGTTAAGAGAATTCAATGAGATTAAAACTAAGTTAATGAAAAAAGGAATGACTGAGCCAGATGCAAGAAAAAGAGCATGGCAGCAAACAGATTTTGAGGTACGATATAGAAAAGAAGTTGAATCTAAACCTGACGTAATTGACAAATTAAAAGAAATTAAGGAACTAGCCGAAAAAAAGGATGTCGTTCTCTATTGTTATTGTGGAAAAAAACCTTGTTACCGGTTTCTTCTTATTGATATAATTCAACATTTAGAGAAATAATTGATGAAAACAACATATTAGGATATAAGAAAACCAAGAAAAAAATATTGGATGGAAAAAACTATGATCAGGGATGTAAAGAGGATAGCATTTGGTCCGATTCCCTCACGACGCTTAGGGCAAAGCGTTGGCATAAACAATATCCCACCAAAAATCTGTACGTATTCTTGTATCTACTGTCAACTTGGAAAAACGGATACTCTACAAATGACTCGTAAACCATTTTATACACCACAAGAAATCGTAGCAGCTGTAAAACAGAAACTTCAAGGAGTAAAGGAACAAAAGGAAACTATTGATTATCTCACTTTTGTTGCTAATGGTGAACCAACATTAGATAGCAATCTTGGGAAAGAAATCGACCTGCTGAAAACTCTGGATATTAAGATTGCTGTCATTACTAACTCCTCGTTGTTATGGAAAAATGATGTCCGAGATGATTTGGGTAAGGCTGACTGGGTTTCTCTCAAAATCGATACTATCGACCAACATATCTGGCATCGTATTAATAGACCCTATGGATCCCTTCACTTCAATGATATATTAAAGGGGCTGTCAGAGTTTGTAAGTTCCTCCAATGGGGATTTTGTTACTGAAACGATGCTGATTCAGGATGTTAACGACACTCCTGAAGGATTGGAAAAGACTGCTCAGTTCATTGCAGAGTTATCTCCAAAAAGAAGCTATATTTCCGTTCCAATAAGACCTCCAGCAGAACCCTGGGTAAAAACTACTAGTGAAGACAAGATAAACAGAGCGTTTCAACTCTTTAATGAACAAGGAATCGAAACTGAATGTCTGGTTAACTATGAAGGAAACAAATTTGTGTATACCGGGAATCTCGAAGAGGATTTACTCAGTATAATGTCCGTTCATCCCATCCGGGAGGATGGCTTGAGAGAATTGTTATTGAAAGCAAATGCAAGTTGGAGCATTATCGAGAAGCTTCTGGGTGAACAAAAAATGATAGAAACAGTACACAATGGTAAAAAATTTTATATGAGAAAATTACCGACACGCACTCGTGATGAAACAGAAGCTGGTTTTGAAGATCATGCTGCACATTAAGATAGTGGTTAGTGATGATGAAACGAAAAACAACTGAAGAGTATATTGAAATCATAAACATTCTTCAAAATCGAGAGGGATATGCAAAAACAGGAAAAATATCTTTACATATGGGTGTGAGGCCATCCTCTGTGACAGAGATGTTGCAGAAACTCCAAGAAGAAGGCTATACCAGATACGAACCATACAAAGGTGCTACTCTCACTGACTCTGGGAAGACCATTGCTCGTGGGCTGATGAAGAAACATAAAATCATCGCAGATTTTTTGGAGATAATCGGCATCGACAGAGAACTCGCAGAAGCTGATGCTTGTCAAATTGAACATCATGTGACTGTAAAAACACTAGAACGGCTAGGGAAGTTTGTGGAATTTATTAACGATGCACCTCATGAGCCGAAATGGCTTGAACATTTCAATTATTTTGTTCAAACCGGAAAAAGAAAACAATGCAGCTTTTATGATGAACGAGAAGGGATTGCGTGATGTGATATGGTTCCAAAACGAATGTTTTTCACGAAAGGTGTAGGTCGGCATAGACATGAGCTACAATCATTTGAATTAGCGCTCCGCAATGCAGGAATAGAAAAATGCAACATTGTTAATGTCTCAAGTATCGTTCCGCCTCATTGTAAAATTATTCCACGAGCGAACGGAATCAAAGAACTTGAATCAGGACAAATAACCTACTGTGTCATGGCAAGAAATTGTACGAATGAGCCAAATCGATTGGTTGGAGCTGCAATTGGCGTAGCATTGCCAAAAGACTCGAACACTCATGGTTACATTTCTGAACATCACTGTTTTGGAGTTACGAGTAAAAAACTCGAAGATTATACTGAAGACCTTGCTGCAACTATGCTTGCAACGACACTTGGGCTTGAGTTTGACCCAAATAGGGATTGGGATCAACGGAAACAACAATACAAGATGAGTGGTCGGATTGTCCGAACTCAGAGTATAGCTCAAACGGCAGAGGGGGATAAAAACGGGTTGTGGACCACTGTGATAGCGGTAGCGATTTTTAAGGAGTTGTAAAAGGTGAGAAAATGTTTACGGAAGAAGTATTAAAGAGATTTAAGAACCCAAACAACGCAGGTGATCTAAAAACGTTCAATGGGCTGGGAACAGCAGGAGATCCCGGATGTTCAGATGTTGTTGAAATAAGGATACAATTTGCGAACGGCCGGATAAAAAACGCGAAGTTTAAGGTTTTTGGCTGTCCTGGTGCAGTATCGACAACAGATGTTTTCATTGATATGATAAAAGGGAAAACCATTGAAGAAGCATTGGGTATTAAAGAAGAAGTTATTGCAAGTGCTTTAGGGGGACTTCCCGTCGAGTCCATGCATTGTGCACATCTTCCCATGGAAGCGTTTCGGGACGCTAAGAAGAACTATGAGCATTCTATCAGAAAAGAGAGAAAAGAGCATTGAATGAAAATCAAAACGAGAAAAAGAGAATGAAAGAAATAATACAACACATGATAACAAAACTGTTAGGTGATAAAAAGATGAAGATCGTAATCCCAACTGAAGATATGAACGGGTTGGAGAGTAATGTGTCAGAGCATTTCTGTAAATGTAATACGTACACGTTTGTTGATGAGAACGGAAATGTGACCATGATAATAAACAACGCCAGAGAACACATGGGTGGCGTAGGGTTATCTCCTGAGATTATGAAAAAAAACGGAGCAGATATTTTATTATGCCGAGGGCTTGGCCCACGAGCTTTAGAGAGGTGTAGGGAGTTCGGGATAGATGTGTATGTCTGCCAGGTCGAAACCGCTGGAGAGATGTTTTGGCTGTGGAAAAATAAAAAAAATCAAGAGAGCTGATGCTAATGATGTTTGTGAAGAGCATAAGCATTAAGCAATTCTGGTGATGGTATGACAATGAATAATAATGAGAGACAGTCATATCTAAGGAGTTAAGTGAAAAAATATGAGCAAAAAAAGACCAGAGATGTTCAATAAAAAAGCATCGAAACCAAAAAACAAAGCAGATCAGATTATGGAAACACTTTCGTTAAGAACCGGACAAATTATTGCTGATATCGGATCGGGGGGAGGATACTTTACGTATAGATTTGCGAAAGCAGTAGGAGAAAAGGGGCAGGTCTATGCAGTTGATACCAATCAGGAATTTTTAGCATACATCAAGAAACAATCCACTGAACAAGGATTGGCCAATGTTGTTACAATGTTTACTGCATCAGAATATCCTGATTTACCAAAACACACGTTTGATTATGTGTTCCTGCGAAATGTTTTGCATCATCTGCCAAATCGAGTTGATTATTTTCAGATATTAAAAGAGGCGTTAAAACCAGATGGGAAAATTGCCATCATTGAATTTGATGGGAGGAGAGGATTTTTCAGTTTTCAGAGGCTACATCATCACTATATTCCTCAGAATATTCTTCTTGAGGAAATGAAACAATCAGGATACTTGATACAGAAAAGTTATGATTTTTTATCAGAACAATCATTTACCATTTTCACAATAAAAAAATGAACAAAATATATCATGCAGATTCTGCAGGGTATAATATTTAAACGAAGCACACGTGTCAGTTCCTAAAATAGTGAATTACATAACTGATAGGAGAGTAAATTGGAAAGTAAAATTGCCATCTAATAAAACAAAAATTATATGTACGATCGGACCTGCATCTCGATCTCCTGAGGTTTTAGAAGAATTAATCAGAAATGGAATGAATGTCGCCCGGCTCAATTTTTCTTTTGGTACTTCTACTGAGCATCGAAAAGATATTCGACTGATTAAGAAAACAGCTGCTGAGTTAGAGAAAACAATTACGATCCTTATCGATCTTCCCGGTTCAAAAATCAGAATAGGAACGTTAGAATCCGAACCTATCATCCTTAAGAAAAATACGCATATTACCCTCACTTCACAAGATGTTCATGGGACGGACACGCTCATTCCAGTGAAATACAGTCATTTACTAAAAAGTATTTCCAAAGGACAAATCATTTATTTCAACGATGGATTTATTCAATTAAAAGTTCAGGCAGTTGTAAACGATGAAGTTCGATGCAGGGTAATTATCGGTGGAGCATTGTATTCTTCGAAGGGAGTTAATCTACCGGGAGCAAGATTGTTCCTCGATGCGGTAACACAAAAAGATCGTGAGTTTATTGATTTCGGGTTAAAAGAAGGAGTTGACTCGTTCGGTGTATCGTTTATCCAAAATGCAAATGATATCCTTCAAGTAAAAGAATATGCTCAGAAAAAAGGAAAAACAATATATGCGGTAGCGAAAATCGAACGAAAAGACGCAGTAAAAAATTTTGAACAAATCCTTCAAGTCTCAGACGCAGTTATGATTGCTCGGGGTGACCTTGGGCTTGAAATACCCTTGGAGGACGTTCCCTCTGTGCAGAAAAAACTTATCAACAAAGCGAATCTCACTGGTTGTCCGGTCATTACTGCAACACAAATGTTAGAGTCGATGAAAGAAAACACTCGTCCGACACGAGCAGAAGTAGCGGATGTCGCAAACGCTATTCTTGACGGTACCGACGCGATCATGCTCTCTGAAGAAACCGCGATTGGAAAATTCCCTATTGAAACCGTCCAAATGATGAGGAAAATCGCGAAAGCAACAGAACAGAAACAGAGAGCCACTCCGTCATCATGTAACCTTCAGGATGCCTTGAGACGTACCGTAAGCGATGATCATCGCAGCGTAACAGATATCATATCATTGAACGTCGTGGAAGCTGCAGAGACCTTAAAAGTAAAATATATTCTCACACCGACTGCAAGTGGAAATACCGCTCGACGCATTTCACGATTTAAACCCGAATGCTGGATATTAGCGTTTAGCAGACAGAAAAGCACTTGTCAGTTCCTCAATCTCTCCTCTGGTGTATATCCTTTCTTTATGACAAACAAGTCTCGGAGCTGGCATGCTCCCATTCTTAACTTTATAAACGATGCTGGTCTCGTTAAAAAGAATGATAAGGTGATTCTCACTCAGCGGAGATTTTCGAAAAAACCAGGTGGGACAGACTCATTTGGAATCCTTACTATTGGAGCAGAATAATATTGTAATTAATTATTCAGCTTTATTAATAATTTGTGTTCTGGATGCAAAATCGAACGCGGGATGGTAAAACTTCTTTGCGTATTCTTTCATCATTCTGCGTGCGCTAAAAAGCGCAGCAGTGCTTTTTATCGCTTCCTTCATTAATTTTATCCATTTACTAGGTAATCCATCATCATCAATATCGTAGTAAAGGGGTACAATCTTTTTTTCAAGTAATTCATAGACACCCGATGCATCTTCGCTATTGTTCCGATTTCCCTCTTTATTCCCAAATGCCCATCCGTTTTTACCGTTATACCCTTCAATCCACCATCCATCAAAAATACTCAGATTCGGGATGCCATTTAATGATGCTTTCATCCCACTCGTTCCACATGCCTCATAGGGAGGTTGAGGATTATTTAACCAAATATCAACACCATGTGTTAAATATTGGGCAAAGTTTTCATCGTAATCTTCAACAAATGCAATTCGTCCACCAAAAGATGTATCTTTTGCGATGTTGAACACCTGTTGTATGAGTCGTTTACCTTGGTCATCCGCTGGATGCGCTTTTCCTGCGAAAATGATTTGAACGGGTTTCCAACGATCATTTAAAATGTTTTTAAGACGTTCGATATCCTGGAAAATCAAGGTCGCTCGTTTATAGGTTGCAAATCTGCGGGCAAAACCAATAGTCAACACATTCGGATCAAGCAATACACCAGATGCGAGAACAATCTTAGGGTCCGGTTGTTCGTTCATCCATCGTAGACGTGCGCGATCCAAAATGCGCATCACCAATTTTGTTTTAAGCCAATAATGAGTCTGCCAGAGCTCCTCATCTGGAATATCATCAATATGTTTCCAAATCTCAGGGTCGTCATGCTTTAAGACCCAATCCGACCCGAGATATTTATTGAAAAGAAGCTGCATTTTTGGTTCGATCCATGTCGGAACATGGATTCCATTTGTAATCGAATCAATAGGGACTTTTTGTTCTGGTACCTCTGGCCACAGCGAATGCCACATCTTTCGAGCAACTGCCCCATGGCGTTTACTGACTCCATTATGGTAGAGTGATCCTTTTAACCCAAAAGCAGTCATATTGAACCCAGCGTTCGGATCCTTCGGGTCAACACCTAAAGCGAGAAAAGAGTCCCGATCTAAATCAAGAGCTGGCCAATAACCAGAAAAATATTTTTCCATAAACGGGAATGGAATGACATCGTTTCCTGCGGGAACTGGCGTATGAGTAGTGAAAATCGTTGTAGACCTCGTTTGTTCAAATGCCTCATTGAAACTCATGCCTGTTGCTACTTTCTCTCTGATTCGCTCCAAGATAGCAAACACGGTATGTCCTTCATTTAAATGAATCACAGAATGCTTTTTCCCCATTTGCCGAAGTACTTCTGCGCCACCGATTCCAAGGACGATTTCTTGACGAAGACGTTGTTCCGGGCTACCGATGTATAAATGTGAAGTGATCCCTCGATTCCATGGATCGTTCTCATTGATATCGGTATCCATGAGATAGAGTTCAACACGACCAACTTGAACCTTCCAGAATTCCACAAAGAGAGCAGGCTCAATAAAAGGAACTTGAATTACCCGATGTTTCCCGTTCGCATTCAATACACGGATGATGGGAGCTGATTCTCTCTCAATAGGTTCATTATCGTCTTGTTGCCATCCGTCAGAGTTGATTCGTTGTTGTAAGTATCCTTCTGGGTACATAAATCCGACGGCGACAACAGGGATTCCGAGGTCGCTGCTTTCTTTTAGCAGATCTCCTGCGAGAAACCCAAGACCTCCCGCATAAAATGGAAGGGAATGATGGAGACCATATTCCGCAGAAAAAAACGCAAGTGACAGATCATCCAGGGGTGTGATATTTTCAAGAAACCAGCCGGTGTTTGTTTTCATATCTTCATGGAAGCGTGCCATAATCGAATCATATTGCCGTAAAAACTTTTGGTCTTTCGTCATATTCTTCAGTATGGTACTATCGATAGAAAGTAGCATTTTAACAGGATTGTGAACACTTAATTTCCATGAAGCTCTATCTATCATTTTAAATAACATTCGTGCTTCCGGATGCCAACTCCACCAAGAGTTATACGCTAATTCTGTAAGATCGGATATTCTCTCTGGAATCTCCGATAATGCGCTTTTAATATTTTGCATAACTTCCTCTTTTCAAATTCTAATTATGTACTTTTAGGTAAATACATTTTCATGTTGAACCAATTTCTTTTACTTTGTGAGAAGTTTTATCAGTTTATAGGATTCTGATACTTTGATTTTTTTCGGCTGAATAGCCACGGACAAGGGAATGGTAACTAACTTGTCATTTTTCATAGTCACACAAACATCGGTTTGACCGTCGCGTAAAGCCTTTATCGCATAATTTCCAAGCTGAGATGCAAGAATTCTATCAACAGCAGTTGGGTGGCCTCCCCGCTGAATGTGTCCTAGCACAGCAACTCTGGTTTCAAAACCTGTTTTTTTGGTAATACTATGAGCGACGTCATGAGCCTTTGCTCTTCCTTCAGCAACAATAATAATCCAGCTAGATTTTCCTTTCAAGTTCCCTTGTTGTATCTCTGTGCACATCGCCTCAATAGTGAATTCTTTTTCAGGGAGCAATACTTCCTCACAGCCTCCAGCCAACGCAACCTGCAATGCAATGTATCCGCTTTCGCGACCCATCACTTCTACAATGAAAATTCGTTCCAAACTCGTTGCAGTATCTCGAATTTTATCTACCGCATCTAACGCAACATTGACTGCGGTATCAGCACCAATCGAAAGGTCAACACCGGTGATATCATTATCAATGGTCGCTGGGATACCAACAACAGCAATCTTACTTTGGGTGGCAAGGGAATGAGCCCCTCTCAACGAACCGTCTCCACCGATAACAATTAAACCATCTATCCCATTTTTATGGAGATTTTTAATAGCTTGTTTTTGTCCGCTATGTGCTAGAAATCGTTTTGAGCGAGATGTTTTAAGAATCGTTCCTCCTAAATTGATGATCCCAGAAACAGAACCTCGATTCAATTGGATAAATTTGCCATCAATCAAACCATCATAACCTTTCAAAACACCAACGACTTCAATTTTATAACCACACGCTGTTCGTACTACAGACCGTATCGCAGCATTTACCCCGGCACAATCTCGTGTTATAATCGCTATTTTTTTCATAATACCACAAATATAGGTTACCAATCAGATTTCTTAAATCACGAAATATCATCCTTTTTATATCTACCAACTTCTTGACGCTATATAACGATTCCTCAAAAAAAATTTAAAAAATCATGGTTGTTCAATTGCCTTTAATACCAATGAATATGATGTCTCATGAGTCAGCGAATCTTGTGAAGATTGTAATATACCCGTAAAATAATACAGCACATCCTCCTCAAAAGTTATATTGAAGCCAGAGAAATTCATGATAAGGAAGTCTACATTATTCAATGATCCTTCTAGGATAGGTTGTTCAACAGGGTCTGACGTGATATACCCATACCCATCAGGTTGGTCACCTTGATAATAATATCCTCGCACGGTGATTCTTTTTCCAACAAATGTTCCAGGATTATCGGTTATATCCCCTACTATACGAATCACCAGAGATTTATCTTCTTTTTGAATATTAAAAATATCAGTGTATATCCCAACTCCTATCAGAGCAATTGTTAAACCAACAACAGCTACTACTAACAGTTTTGGCCCTATTCCATCAATCATCTTACCACCTGCATATTTTTTATTTTTTCATCTATGTCTTATATGCGCTAGAATTCTATCAACTAAACGATATTATGAGGAACATAAGTTGATTCCTTTCTGCATTTTTCTTTCTTGTTCATCTAACCAGCCTACAATTTTTTTTATATATGCTGAATCATATTTTTCTTCGCTCATATCGATCACTTCTAATTATTTAAAACAATATGTGTATTAAAATATGTTTAAAAAATAAATAAAAAATATCTAAAAAACATCACATGTTTTACATTTTATCTCCAGTAATCATACCCTATTTTTCTATATAAGCAACACCTAAAAAACAGTTAGAAATAATTGAAAAAAATCAGAAAAATAGTATTATACTATAGAAATTTTTATAACAAGGATAAAGTTAGTTATTTTGGAGTTGATATTCTGGGTCAATACGATCTTGTAGAGCCACCGTGGGTTTATTCACCAACAGAAGTGATGAAATGGATCAATGCGACTCATCCAAGTACTGATGTAAAGAAATCACGTGTTACTCGAAGTAAAGATAAAAAAATATTTAAAACAATAGAACTTTCGTTAGATATTAATGTCGAACGAACACTCATAGTTCCTTCGAATTTTTTCATTAAAAAAATTAAACAAATAACAGGGTTAACAAAGATTGAGGAACATTTTGAGGTCATTCCAACCGCTGAATTGATAGTGCGCGGACTTGCGAAAGCAAAGTTTCACAATATGATAAAAATAGTTTTAGATGGTAAAACACTTTATGAAGGTCTTGAAAATGGTCACGATTTAAGAAAAACCATTCAAATACTCATGGAGTTGTCTAACAAAACCAAAGATGGGAACATGATCGAACTCCGAGCAAAGAAAGACGATGATGATACATGCACTGCCGATATTCTCATACGAAGAATACATCCGAAAAAAATTCATTCTATCGACATTATTATTAAAGGAGGGATTGAAGAGTCTCAATATCACGAATTTTTAAATTATATCAGAGATCATTTAAAGGTTAAATTTATTGAAAAAAATGATTAATTTTCTTCTCTAAATTAATACAGATAAATTGACCAGTTATTATAAGCAGAATTTCTTGAATGCCCAATATTTTATAGGATCTACAACGACAAAGATGAAGAATGCGGAGAATCCTAACGTAAAGAGCACTTGTTCAAGAGAAATCGGCGGAATAATGACACCATAGATGCCCAATAATGTGAATGCTGTAATGGTCACAGCAATTGAAATCACTAATCCGTTTCCAGGTCGTGAAGACCAGAAATGTCTCCGTTCTCGCACAATAGCAACTCTTAGCAAACTATGGAAAATTAGCGTTAGGGTAACAAACGTAGTGAGTTCTATCCATTCTAAATTAAGGTACGTCTCTCCTATAAATATCGTGATTGCCCCTTGAATAACTAATAATACTGCCAAGATAAGTGAGGCTAGAGTAATATTCTTGATGTTCCATGTGTCTGGAGTACGTGTATCCTTCACATTATCGGTGGCTAGTGAGATTGTAGCAAAATCATTGGCGACCAAGAGAAGCGCCATGCCTAATAGCGTGATGATAAGATTATGCAGCCAGAAGAAACCTATCGTCAATAGAGCGATAAACTCAATTGTTTTGGTGACTTTGTTGATGACCCAGGTCAGCATTCGTTGATAGGTCTTCCTGCTTATTCGTATCGCATCAGCGATCACTCCAAGACCTGGTTCTTCCAGCACGACGCTTGCTGCTCCTTTTGCGACATCAGTCGAATTGCTGACTGCTATCCCCATCTCTGCCTGCTTGAGCGCCGGTGCATCATTAACTCCGTCGCCTGTCATGCCAACCGAATGACCGCATGATTGTAATAGTGTGACAATTTTGTATTTATCCTCCGGATATATTTCAGCGAACCCGTCGTATTCTTCACAAATTTTTATTTTCTCTTCTTCACTTAAATCTTTGAGATCGCTTATGCAAATAATTTTATTTCCAATTGATGTTTGTTGCGCAATTTCTTTGGCGATGTTGATGTTATCACCGGTCAACATCAGCGGTTTAATCCCTAGTTGCTTTACCGCTTCGATCATACTCTTAGAATCTGGTCTTAAAGGATCAGCTAATGCAACTAATCCTAAAAACTGAAGATGGTCATCGTTTTCGCCGGTTGACCGGGCAACAGCAAGCGTTCTATATCCTTTCTTCGAGAGATCTTCAATCGATGTATCAACATTTTTTCTATTTTTTTCATCTATTTCTTTACACAGTTTTAGTATTATTTGTGGTGATCCTTTCATCACGGTAAAGCGTATGTTTTCTTTTTCAATAAGTGCCTCCGTTCTCTTAATTGACGGATCGAACGGAGTGAAATGGATCTTTTTATAAGGAGTACTATCAAGGCCTAGAGACTCTGTATAATCGATGATGGCAGTATCAATCAATTCTTTACTTGCCTTGAGCGATGCTAATCGCGCGAACAATGCGACATCCTCTTTTGTATACCCTGTAAATGGGATGATATCGGTGACCGATAGTTTGTTTTGAGTGATAGTACCTGTTTTATCGAGACAGAGCACATCAATCGACGCTGCGTCCTCGATAGAGTCCAGTCGAGTGACTAGTACATCTTCCTTCGCAAGTTCCATTGCACCTACTGATTGGACAATGGTTATGACCGCTGGAAGCGAGACCGGAATCGCGCCCATGAGAAAAATCACAACAAACGTGAGTATCGAAATATACGTGATGCCAGTGAACAATGCGAAAATTGCTACTGCGATTAATGCTGTTATGCCGAAATACATCATATATTTTGTAATGGTCATGATGATTTTTTCTTGATGAGATTTCGGTTTGGCTGCTTGTAGCAACTCAGCGGTTCGACCAAACGAGGTATTTGCCCCTGTATTCACCGCTACACAGAAGGCTTCTCCTCGTGTCACTAGAGTACTGGAATAGATGATATCTGATCGATGGACATCGATAGGTAACGATTCACCGGTTAATGATGATTGATCGACAGAAATCTCCCCTTTTATGATTTTGGCATCGACAGGTACAAGATCTCCTAGTTCCAATACAAAAATATCACCAGGGACGATCTCCTGTGCATCTTTTATTACCCAGACTCCATCACGCTGCAGCTTTGCTTTAACGGCTAATCGTTTTTTTAAAACACCAAGGACTTTTTGCGAATGACGCGCATGAACAAAACCAATGATGACATTTACCGTGAGCAAAATGAAAATGATTACTGCTTCCAGATAATGACCGAGGAAATATGATAAAATGATTGCTATCTCCAATAACCAAGGCATGAGCCCCCCAGTACCGTGAAAAAAAATCAACCAAGGGATGCCGTTTTTCTTCCTTTACCTCATTGTATCCAAAGCTCTCAATACGATGTTTTGCCTCAGATTCTGTCAGTCCATCCATTGTAGTTTTTAGTAATCCAATCGTTTCTTCAATGGAGATTTCCTTGTATTCAGATGTGCTTTTGTTTCTCGTAGCGCTCTCCCCAATTTGATGGCGGTATCTCGAACTACAATTGAGGAATTTATTTAAACATTACCAAAAAAAAAGTATTTAAGAATTGATTTTCAAAGTCAAAATGTTTTTCATTTACTTAGTTCATTCGTTATCTTATAAGATGTCGTAATAGATACTGATGGTTTCAACATAGCAGATACCGGGCAATATTTCTCCTGTGATAATGCAATCGCCCGTTCTACATGTTTCGGGTCTATCTTTTGGCTACAAAACACGTATTCTAAATGTATCTTTGTAAACATTTTTGGGTATGTTTCAGACCGTTCCGCTTCGATGTGGATTTCAAATCCTTGTAATGACACATGTCCCTTCTTTAAAATCGAGACGACGTCGCATCCAGAACAACTGCCAAGAGCAATCAATACTAACTCCATCGGATGAGCAGCGGCATCTGAACCAAATGCTTCTTTCGATGTATCGATAGCAACATAATGGTTACTATCTGATTTCCCAATGAAAGAACATCCTTCGATTTGTTTTATGATGGCCTTCATAGAATTTCCTCCTTTTTTCCTTTTAATATTATTGAATACTTCTTTTAGATTCAAAGTTCATGAATCTTACATCGTTTACATTCATTTCATTTTTACTTTTTTTGAACAGAAGATGAACGATTTGAACTATTAAATATGACGGTATGCAATTTGAGGGAAAATTACACTTGTATTTGTTACCAAATTGGAGGACGGGGGGGTATTTAACTCATGTTCATAGAGCCGCACATAAAAATTTACACTTTTAGGGCTGTTTAACAGGAGAAAAAAACATTAAAAGTGCCGCAGGAGGAGATATGGAGCTAGAGTGATATCTCCACAGGAGAAAGAACATTAATACAACACCAAATTATTATGGAATCGAATGTTCAAAGAATTTAGCGATCTATGGCATATTACTAATTTTAAGAGAGCAATCTTCCCAATCTCGATCACTTTTTTCATTTACACTTTCGGCTGGGGAATCACGTCTCCCATCTTCTCAATATATGTGCAGAACGTCACTGGAAACCTGTTCTTGACGGGCCTGGTTCTTTCGATGACAACGATGATGGGGATATTCCTCAACATACCACTCGGCATTTTAGAGAATCGAATGAACATAAAACGTGTTCTGCAAATAGTATTACTCATCTACTCCGCGCTTGCGCTGCTCTATCCTGTATCGAACAGTTTTCTGTCGTTACTACTAGTGAGTGTTGCCCGCGGTGTTGCTTCGTCATTGCTGTGGCTGACTTCGTGGTCTTATGTTTTCGCTTACACTGAGAAACGGGCAAAAGGAAAGGAGGTTGGGTTCTTCTCTAGCCTGATTGATTTCGCCTCAGCCGTATCTCCTATCGTTGGAGGCTTAGTCGCGGTTCTTTCGTTTTTCCTACCTTTCTATCTGCTCAGCCTGACAAGCCTAATTGCGTTCGTTGTGGTTTCACTCTATCTGAAGGAGATGCTTAAGCCTGAGAAAGCATCGTTGAAGTTTGAGATGACTACATTGTTGAGATATATGCGCAATAGTCGATTCGTAAAAACTGTTTTCCTTATAATAGTGTTCTATGCCCTGATCAACGTCTACTACTCGTTTCTTTCGGTGTTTCTTAACGGTGAAGGAATCCCGATTCTACTGATAGGGGTTATACTTACGGTAGCGTTGCTGCCTGCAGTTGCTCTTGAAGTGCCGATGGGGAATCTGATAGATAGGCATGGAATACGAAAGACACTGGTGATAGCAGCTTCCTTGACGGTGTTGACCGGGGTTCTGATGCCGTTTTCAAGCAACCTGTATTACACATTGGCGACCGTGACAGCCTTCACGGTAAGTTACACAATGATCTTTATAATTTTGTACTCAAGAATGTCAGATATTATGGGTGAAAACAAAACCGCAATGACCGGAGCCATAGCCACATTCAAAGACATAGGCTACACGGCCGGTCCACTGATTGCTGGAACACTGATGGAATTTATCGGTATTAGAAATACTTTTTTCGTAACAGGCGCATCCTTTGCACTCTTAATACCAATCGCTTTTCTGCTTCATGATTAACTCTTGAGCCTCATCGAGTTTTTCTCTTCCACGTCCTTGGAACTATAAACAATAACGTTAAAGCATTTGCGCATTTTTAACTTTGTATTATTTAGTATGAATCGATAGAATATTTGAAACAGAAAACAACCCAATTATTCACTCCATTCTTCTTCGATAAACTTCCAAAAATTCGAAAAACTTCTCATAATTTATTAATAAACAAACAAGTCTAAACGTATTACCATGGACGAAAAGAATAAAAAAAAATATATGAAAAATAGGAGATAAAAACTATGAGATGGAAAATAGGTATCGTAGCAATCGCAGCTTTACTCCTGTACTCAGGAGTTGTTGGAGCTGTGGGAACACAGGCAGGCAACTGTTACCAGAGTGGAGATTGTACCCAAAACCAATCAGCAGGCAACGGGACTCGACTGATGCAGCAAAGTGGTAGCTGCTACAATTTTAGAGAACAAACACAATATCAAGCGTTGCCCGGTCCAAATGGGTTGATGCAGCAATTCAGAAACCGTATCCGCGATATGCTTGGTATGTGCCAAGGCGGAACCAATCTCACAGAGCTTACTGGCGTTATGACCTATGATGGAACTAACTTCTTCATCGGGGCAGTCGAGATTCATTTTGGTCCCTATGCCTATATTACCTCAACTGTGTCCGCCGTTGACTATGACAAGGATGGCCAATTTGAACTGATCATCGATGAGCTTCTTGGTCTTGTGGGCACAACAGTCACTGTTGAAGGACACTACCAATCAGATAACTGGCTGAGCGTCTTTACAATCAACGATTTAGTATATCGTGAACCTGGTCAGCCGGTATGGGCATTACAACATGAATGGAATTGGCGTTACAGACACGGACAACCATAAAGAATCAATACTCCAATTTTCCTTCTTTTTTTTTTTTAATGAAACCTTAATGTTACACTATATCGAAATCATTGAAAATATCCTTTTCGATAACTTACCAAAAATTCGATAAATTTCCAAAAACCTATTTAAGATTAAAAAATGAAATACAGTTATTGGTGAAAACTCTATGAAAACACAAAAAAATACTCTCGTCGTCTTTCTTCTCATAATCTCTGTTATTTTTACCTATTTTTCTCCATTGGTTTTCGCTGCGGAAGGACCTGGTAATCAGAACGAAAGTGGTCAAGGGGATTCCTCAGGGGCTCACCATCAAGGATCCCCTAATGCTACTGGTCAGATGGGCGGTCCTGGAAGAAATCAAACCGGAGGACAAAACCAGAGTGGACCAGGATATGGCAATGGAAATAATACCGCTGGAGCTCAACACCGATACCAATACCAGAGACAGTATATGAACATCAACGGAACAGGGAACTGTACACGTGTACGTTCACAGTATTGAAATAATGCTACAGAAGAAACTTTCGAGATTCTTTTTAATGTTGATCATGCACCGACACTTCAACTTTCATATATTCCTAACCGTAATGCAACTGCTAATCTGCACCATTTTAGTCTCATCATTG
>Ga0315268_10002613_pt1 | contig 20218 bp, 17 predicted proteins | sample C1_top_MG_FD_204535 | JGI IMG/M metagenome (GOLD analysis project Ga0315268, IMG submission 204535) | Sediment microbial communities from Yellowstone Lake, YNP, Wyoming, USA - C1_top | ecosystem: Environmental > Aquatic > Freshwater > Lake > Sediment | place: USA: Wyoming | collected 2017-08-01
GCGCGTGGACTCACGAACCATTCTGGATGCGATGGGCGCGGAGAAATTGTTGGGCAAGGGCGACATGCTTTACATGCCGCCCGGCTCGGCCAAGTTGATCCGGGCGCAGGGCGCGTTGATCACGGACCACGAAATCCAGAACATCGTGGACTTCATCGCCAAGCAGGCGAAGCCAAGTTACGAAATGGAAATCCACCAGCAACTCTCCAAGCCGGCCAACGACTTCGGGAACGAAAGCGGCATCGACGAGGACGAGGAGATTATCCAGCAGTGCATCGAAGTGATTCGCAGCGAGCAAAAGGCCAGCGTGTCGCTGTTGCAACGGCGGCTGCGTCTCGGCTACGGACGGGCGGCCCGGATCATGGACGAGTTGGAGAATCGCGGCATCGTCGGCCCGGGCAAAGGCGCCGAGCCGCGGGACATCTTGATTGATCTGGACGCGGGACAGCCGGATGCGACGGCGTGAGTCGGTTGAGAATTTGCGACCTGCGTCGGCGGTTGGTCGGGGTTCATTTGCGAACCGAAAGCATGCTGGACGGAGGTTTATGTCCAAAATACCGTCAAACGATGAATCAAGATAGGCCGCAAAGATTGCAGGCTAACTTAGAATGTTCGGCCAACACTCGCATGAATATCAAATCGGTCATCTGCATTCTTCTCACGACAGGATTTCTCGTGACTCAACCGCAGTTACTGGCGCAGGAGAAATCGCGTCGCAACACACTTCCCGACGACCCAACGAAGGCATGGGCCGAAGTGCAAAAGGTGCATCAGGCGTTGAGGCCACCCAATGATTGGCGCACGAACGAGCCAAAACCGGAGCAAGTGGCTGAGTTCCAAAAGCAGGTTTGCGAAACGGCGCTGTCTTTTGCCGACAAAGCCCGTGAGTTCATTTCGCGGTTTCCCACAAACGAGAACGTCGGAGACGCTCGCGTTACCGTTGTCCATGCTTTGAGCCATGCTGTGGCGGCGGGAGATACAGACGCAGAGAAGCAAATTGCGGCATTTGTATCCACCGTTCTGGCAGACAAAAGCATCCCAGAAGATGACCGTGTCGGCGTTTTGATGTTTTCGGGCAATGCAGCGTTTATGAAAAAAGTGCGGATGCGGCTGTTCACTGAGGGTATGAGCAAACTGCACGAGGAATTTGAGACGGCAAGCATCGAGAACATGCGCGCGGCGCTGAAACAGTTTCCAACCAATTCCATGATTTACACGATGCTCGTAGCCGACGCCCAGCGCTCCACGGGCAAAAGGCAAAAGGAGTTGGCCACGGAGATTATCAACGCCCCGGGCGCGCCACCGGGCGCGAAGACCCTGGCCAACCATATTCTCAAAGGGACAAAGCCATATCAGGTCGGCAAGCCCCTCGACATTCATTTCACCGCGTTGGATAGACGCGAGGTGGATTTAGCGAAGCTGACGGGCAAGGTCGTGTTGGTAGAGTTCTGGTCTACGACCTGCGGGCCATGCATCGCGGAGATGCCAACGGTGAAGGCGGTTTATGAAAAGCTCCATGATCGCGGATTCGAAGTGGTGGCGATTTCCCTCGATGATAAAGAGACAGCCTTGCTGCAGTTCATCAAAGAGAAAGAGCTGCCGTGGCCGCAGCATTTCGATGGCAAAGGTTGGGAGAATCAATTTGCTCTGCGGTATGGAATTTTCGGTATCCCGACCATGTGGCTGGTGGACAAACGCGGCAATTTGCGAGACACCAACGCTCGCTTTGGCCTTGAGCGGCGCGTCATTTTGCTGCTTGGCGAGTAAACCTCTGCGCCCAAACGAGTGTTAACGAGTTTACGCATTGTTGGCCGAATATGGAGATAGGCTGCAAACCAAAAAAACTTTCCGCCGTTTGTGGAATGATTCCTCTCCGGTGACCCTTTCAACCCTCAACCTGCAAACAGGCGGACGGGCCGCATCGTCGCGCGGTCTGCGCGGTGCGCTTACGGATGCGAGCGATTGAGAAAGTAAAGCACGACAGCGATCAGCGCGGAAATCAGCAGGCCGACCGCGAGCGAGGATTTCAGAATGAATTTCTGTTTGCGCCGAAGCGCCCGGCCACCCATGCCGGGCAACAGGTAAAATCGCTCCCGCTCTTTGTCGGCTTTATCGTTCCTAGTCCAGAACATGCGCGGGAGGGGTGAGGTGGAAATTTTGGCCGGCGAAATGAACGCCAGCGGCGGATGGCTTCACCATTCGCCGCGTGTGCAAACTTTGCCGATGGTTTTGAACGATCAGGCCTCGCATTCTGATTTGACCACGTGAAGGGATTGCTTCCCTCAACGTTAAACAACGTTTAAGCGGCAATTGCGCAGAGCACAAGGCAAAAAAGTGGCGTGGAGGGATGTTTGCATCGCACGTCAGACTTGCGCCCGCTGCGTCTCTGCTCAAAAATCGAGCTTGTGACTTCCAACGCATTCGACGCCATTGTAATCGGCTGCGGGCCGGGCGGCAGCAGCGCGTCCACATTTCTCGCCCGCGCGGGCAAGCGCGTGCTCGTGTTGGAAAAGGAAGTGTTCCCGCGCTTCCATATCGGCGAATCGCTGCTGCCTTGCAACATGACCATCTTCAAAGACATGGGCATGCTGCCGGCCCTGCGCGCAGCGGGCTTTCCCAGAAAATTCGGGGCGCAGTTTGAACTCGGCAACGGCTCGATTGGCACGCGCTTCGTCTTCCGCCAAGGAAAGTTTAATCGCGAGCCGGAGTCGATTCAGGTTGAACGCGCGGTGCTGGATCACGTCTTGCTCAAGCACGCCCGCGCGTCCGGCACCGATGTGCGTGAGGGTTGGTCGGTGCAGAAATTCAGTTCCGATACCGATGGCGTGAGTATTGAGGCGCGCGACCCGGCTGGCAAAACGCATCAGTTCCGCGGGTCGTTCCTGATTGACGCCAGCGGGCGCGGCAACCTGACCGGTAATCAAGAGGGCATCAAGGAAATGCATCCCCAGTGGAAAAAGCTCGCCGTCTTCGGCCATTTCCTGAACGTCGGACTCGATTCCGGCGAAGCCGGCACGGACACGGTCATCGTCCGCCTGCCGAACAAATGGTTTTGGATAATTCCATTGAACGCCGAAAAGACCAGCGTTGGACTGGTCATTGACAAGGACGAGTTCGCCAAGGAAAAGGGCACGCCGCAGGAAATTCTCCAGCGTTGGGTGGAGTCCAGTCCACCCGTCAAGCAGCGCATGATAAACGCAAAACTCGTCGGCGAGATGCAAACCACGACCGACTTCAGCTACTACAACCGTCGTTTCGTCGGAAACCGTTTGCTGCGCGTGGGCGACGCCGCGGGCTTCATGGACCCGATTTTCTCCGCCGGAGTTTATCTGGCCATGTGGTCGGGTCGGCTCGCCGCCGAGGTTGTCGAACAAGCGCTCGCCGACGGCAAGACTGGCGGACGGCGTTTTGCCCGGTACGAAAAGCGCGTGCGCAAGGGGCTTATGTTCTACTGGCGCGTCGTGGAGAATTATTACACCACGCCGTTTATGGAATTATTCCTGCAACCGCGCAATCACCACGACCTGCCGTCCGCTGTCAACGCTGTGCTCGCGGGTGAGTTGGAGGGTGGTTGGAATCTCCGCTGGCGGCTGAAATATTTTTACCTGCTCGTAAAACTGCAAAAGCGCTGGCCGCTCGTGCCGCACATTTCTTTCGCGCCGACGGCAAAGAGAATGGAATCGGAACCCCACCAGTGCGTGGAGAAGGTTTGAAACTGAACGTTACGTCGGCAGTTGCGACGATCATGATGCGAGTTGTTGTGCTTTCGGCGACCTTGGGATTGGCCGCTGGCTTCTGCCTTGGCTGTCGCTCAACCTTGCCGTTGCCGCCGGCAGATTTTTCCGCGCCCGGCTGGCACGTGCAACAAGGCCAGGCTCTTTGGAAGCCGACAAGAAACAGACCTGAACTCGCGGGCGAACTCCTGCTGGCCACGAACGCCAATGGAAGTTTCTTTGTCCAATTCACCAAAACCCCGTTCCCGCTTGCCACAGTGCAGGTCTCCAATGAAAGTTGGCAGATTGAATTCGGGTCGGGCGAACATTCCTGGCGCGGACGCGGCCAACCGCCCGCGCGCTTCGTCTGGTTTCAGCTTCCGCGGGCGCTGGCGGGCAACGGGGTCACGCCGAGTTGGCGGTTCGAGCGCACCGCCACGAACTTCTGGCGTTTTGAAAATCACCACACCGGCGAAACGTTGGAGGGCAGATTTTTTCCATGAACCGCCGCTGGCTTCGCTGGGGATGGCTGCTCTTGATCGTGCCCGCGATCATCGGGTTCGCGCGGCTGCGCTTCGATGTCGAAGTGCTCGATCTGCTGCCCAACGGCGTTCCCGCAGTCGAGGGTGTCAAACTTTACCAGCAACATTTTTCGAACGCGCGCGAACTCATCATCACTGTCGAGTCACCGACCAAAGAACTCGCTGCCAAGGCCGCTCAAGCCGTCGCCGAAAAACTGCGAGCCAACTCGAACCTCGTCGCCGAAGTCACGTGGCAACCGCCGTGGCTGGAGCATCCCGAGCAAACCGCCGAACTCATCGCCCACCTTTGGTTCAATCAACCGCCGGAAACATTTGCGCAACTTGCCGGACGATTGACGGAAACGAATCTGGCCGCCGTGCTGCGCGACACGCGCGAGGAACTCACCACCACGCTCTCGCCCACGGAAATTGCGCGACTGAGTTACGATCCGTTCGGATTGACGCGCCTGCCGGATAATGTCACCGGCGCCGCTCCGGGTTTTGGGCAGGGTGAGGAAATGTTCGCGTCACCGGACGGCACGTTTCGCATTCTCTTCGTCAAAGCGCACGGTGAGTTGGCTGGTTATCGCGAATGCACTGAATGGTTTAATGCCATCCGACAAGTCGCCGTAACCGCGCCCACTGCTGATACCCGGGCCAAGGTCAACTTCACGGGTCGCCCGGCCTTCGTCGCCGAAATTTCCGCCAGCATGAAGCGAGACATCACTCTCTCCGTCGCCGGCACGTCGCTGATCATTGCCGTGCTGTTCTGGCTGGCACACCGCCGATGGAAACCGATGCTCTGGTTGCTGACGTTGCTGGCGGTGATTCTGGCGGGTACGTTGGCGCTCGGCGGTTTCTTTTTTGGGACGATCAACGTGATCAGCATGGGCTTCGCGGCGATTTTGCTCGGCCTCGCCGTGGATTACGCGGTGGTTCATTACCAGGAGGCGCTGGCGCATCCTGATTTGTCCGTGCCGGAAATCCGCCGGGCCATCGCGCCCAGCATTTTGTGGGCGGCGGTTACGACCATCGCCGCGTTCATCGTGTTGAACTTCGGCGGTCTGCCCGGCTTGGCGCAACTTGGCTCGCTCGTGGGCATCGGCGTCGTGCTTTCGGCGTTCGTGATGATTTTTGCCTTCCTGCCGCCGCTGTTCCCCGACCGGATGACGCCTCAGGCAAAACAGCCGCAGAAAACAGCGGAGCCAAAAAATCCCGAACCCGTCCATCCCCTTCGCGCAAAATTGATCTTCGCCGCCACCGCCGCGCTCATTTTGATTTGTACCGTCATGTTGCTCACCGGTTTGCCGGGCATGGACGCGAGCGCGGACGCGTTGCAACCCCGCAACAGTCGCGCCTACGCCGCGCTCAATGCCATCAAGGAACATCTCAACCAGAAACGCGAACCGCTCTGGCTTGTCTTTGCCGGGCGCAATGAAAGTGAAGTCGCCCGCCGGCTGGACGCTGTGCAGCCAGCCCTCAACCAGGCGGTGTCCAACGGCGTGCTCGCCGGATTCACGATTCCAACGATGCTTTGGCCGCGACCGGAATTTCAAGCAGCCAATCGCGCCACCGCGCACCAACTCATCGCCGAACGGCAAGCAATGCGCGCCGCCGCGCTGGCCGGCGGATTTTCGGAAGATGCGCTCGGGCTGACCGATAGTCTGCTCGACACCTGGCAACACGCCGCTGCCTCGACAAATGTTTTCTGGCCAACGAATGCTCTGTGCAGTTGGATTTTCGACAAGCTCGTCGCAAGAGAGACAACCAACTTTTTCGCTGTTGGATTTCTTTTCCCACCGACGAACTCGATTGACGCCACCGCGCTCGCCAAACTCGACGCACAACTTCCGCACGAAGGCGTGTGGCTGGCCGGCTGGGAATTGTTGGGCGGCTCCGTGCTCGGCGTCGTGAAAAAAAACATGTGGAAGCTCGTCCTGCCGATGATCGGCCTCGTGTTGCTTTCACTTTGGTTCGCGTTCCGGCGTTTCACGGAAATTTCGTTGAGCCTCGGCATTTTGCTCATCAGCGGACTATTCCTGCTTGCCGTGATGAAGCTCATGGGTTGGTCGTGGAATCTCCTGAACCTGATGGCCGTGCCGCTCATCCTTGGCACCGGCGTGGACTACAGTCTGTTCATGCAACTCGCGCTCCGTCGCCACCACGGCGACCTGCGGGTGGCACACCGTTCGGTGGGCCGCGCGTTGCTCCTGTGCGGCGGGACGGCGGTGTCGGGCTTCGGCTCGCTCGGGCTTTCCAGCAATGCCGGCATGGCCAGCCTCGGACAAGTCTGCGCCGTGGGCATCGCGGGAAACATGCTGATCTCGGTTTTCCTTCTGCCGGTTTGGTGGCGAAAACTAGCCGGAACAAAAGCCAACGCGCTCACGCCATCGAAAAATCCCTCATCGCTTTACTCCGCCAGACTTTGGAGCGCGGCCCTTGTCGTCGCGCGATTGCTCCCGATCGGATGTTGCGAAACGTTCGCGCAAATGTTTGCCGGGATTTACTGGCGCTTGGCCCAGCATCGCCGCGAAGTGGTCGTTCAGAATATTTTACCCGCGCTGAATGGTAACCGCGAAGCCGCTGAAGCCGCGGCTAAAAAACTTTTCCGGCAGTTTGCGCTCAAACTGTCCGACCTGTGGCGATTTGAGAGCGGCAGAGACATTCATCATGGGCTGGCCGAATGGAGCGGATGGGAAATTTTCGCCGCCGCCCGGGCGCGCGGCCGGGGCGTGCTCATCGTGACCCCGCACCTCGGCAATTGGGAATTCGGCGGCGCGTTTTTCGCCCGACGCGGTTTCAAGCTGCTGGTGCTGACGCAACCTGAGCCGGGCGCCGGCTTTACTGAGCTGCGCCAGAAATCGCGCGCGCGCTGGGGCATCGAAACGCTGGTCGTAGGCGAAGACGCCTTTGCCTTCGTCGAAATCATCAAGCGACTTCAAGCCGGCGCGACGGTGGCGTTGCTCGTGGATCGTCCGCCGCCGCCGACCGCCGTCACGGTGGAACTGTTTGGCCGGCCGTTCCAGGCGTCCATCGCCGCGGCGGAACTGGCACGCGCTTCGGGTTGCGCCATTATTCCGACTTTCGTGGTGCGAAAATCTGATGGTTATGTGGCACAGATTTTGCCGGAAATTGTTTACGACCGCGCCGCGATCGGCGACCGCGCCATGCGAATCAAGCTGACTCAGGAAATCCTGCGTGCGTTCGAGCCGGTGATTCGCCAGCATATCGAGCAATGGTATCACTTTGTTCCTATCTGGAAGCGGGCAGAAAAGCCCCAAGCTCAAAGCTCAAAGCTCAAATGAAGCTCCAAATTTCAAACCTCAAACATATAAACACTCGTCCGCAGGGTCTTGGAGTTTGGTGTTTGATGTGTGTTTGGAGTTTGGGGCTTGGCATTTGGGGTTTCCGCTGCGAAGCAACTGACACCAACGCCGTCCTTAACGCCTGGCTCGCCGCGCAGACCAATCTCCACACCTGGACGGCGGACTTCACGCAAACCCGGACATTGAAAACGCTCACCCAACCATTGGTCGCCACCGGACACATATGGTTTGCGACACCGAACCGGTTTCGCTGGGAACTTGGCTCGCCGGCAAAAACCATCGCGTTGCGCAACGCGGACGACATGTTCGTGATTTATCCCCGGCTCAAACGGGCGGAAAAATATGCCCTCGGCGGCAGCGCCTCAGGCGAATGGCGCGACATGCTGTCGTTGCTCGACGCGGGTTTCCCACGCAACCGGGCCGATCTCGACTCGCGCTTTCAAGTGCTTTCGCTCACGGAAGCCGACGGCTCGTGGCAACTGACGCTCCAACCAAGAAGCGCCTTCGCCCGAAAAATGATGAGCGAAATCCGCGTCGGTCTGGCGACCAACAGCTTTTCGCTGACGAGCACGGAACTGGTCTTCGTGGACGGTTCGCAGATGCGGAATGATTTTACCAACTCGGCTCTGAATCCGGCGTTCGATGAAAAGATTTTTGACTGGAAGCCCGACCCCGATTTCAAAGTCACCGAACCGCTCAAAAAATAGATTTGGCGGGTGCCCACGGCGGGATGCAAACAGACCTTAACGCGGAGTCCGTAGAGAACGCGGAGAAGCGCAGAGATAAGAATTCTCTGCGAATTTCCGCGTCCCTCCGCGTCCTCTGCGTTGAAAAAATCGCGTGAATTTGATGACTCAGCTCGAAATCGCCTTGAAGACTCTGCCCCACGGCCCGGAATTCCGGTTCGTGGACAAACTACTGAGCCTGACGCCTGGCAAGGAAGGCGTGGGCGAATACCGCGTGCGCGGCGACGAGCCGTTTCTACGCGGACATTTTCCCGGCGAACCGTTGTTTCCTGGCGTATTGCTCGTCGAAGCTGCTGCCCAACTCGCAGGCGTAGTGGCGCAGAGTGACCCGCAAATCCCGCCGCTGGACGGTCTAAAACTCACCGCGCTCCGTAACGTGAAAATCCTCGGGAGCGCGCGACCCGGCGAAACCATCCGTTTGGAAGCACGAATTGGCGGGAGAATGGGGAACCTGGTTCAAGCCCAGGTGACGGCGTCCGTAGGTGGACGGATGGTGTTGCAAACGGAATTGACGCTGAGCGGAAAGAAATAGACTCTCCACCTATCGGCTGACATTTGGGCGGCCGTTCGGAATACTCAGGCCAAAACACGCTTAAAAAATCAGATTATGAAACTTATCTCTCCGCTCAATATGTCCCTCGCGACCAGCATGGCGATGACCGCTGTCCTTCTCATTACCGGCTGCGCGTCGAGTTCCAACTCTTCAGATTCAACGACCGGCTCCGCGTCTGCAGCCGCACCCGCGAAAACCGGCGAGCCGCAAATTCCCGCCCTGCCCGCAAACGTCACGCTGCACAAGGACAAGGACATTCAAGGGGTCTGGCTCGCGCCGGGATTCAATTTCAAGGGCTATGAAGCGCTTTTTGTCGAACCAACAAAATTCAATGCGGAGATGCGTAACAACGAGACGAAAGAACGCGAAGCAACCATCCGCGACGTGCAACTCGCCATAGTTTCAGCCGCACAGGCCACCGGAGTTTTTCCCACCGTCACCGCCGGTTCGCCAACGACCGCGGGCAAGGCCTTACGGCTGCAGAACACGATCATCAAGTTCGAGAAAGGCGGCGGCGCAGCGCGGTATTGGGCGGGGATTTATGGCGCGGGCCAACCGCACGTCCGCGTGCGCGGCGAAGTGTTCGACGCCGATAAACTGGTGTGCGTGTATGAAGTGGAACGCAGCGGCGAAGGCGGCGGCGCGCGGATGTTCGGCGGCTTTATGAGCGACGACAACATCCTTGGCAACGATATCCGCGACCTGGCGAGCGACCTCGCGGACTTTTTCAAGCGAACTTCAGCCAAGTAATTTCGCTCTAAAAATCAGGGTGCAGATAAACTGTCCGCGCCTTTTTCTTTTTCTAAATACCGTAAACGCCACTCGACGCGGGAGACCTTTCCTTGCGGATTTGTCTGCAGCCGTTCCACAAACCACCAGTGACGCGGCGCTTGCCAGGCGGGCAGCGTTTCCAACATAAACTGGCGTAAAGTTTCCTCGTGCTCCCGGCTCACGGCGACCACCACGATTTCCTCCGTCCGTTCCGCGTCGCGGCTCGGCACGCCAAAGACCAGACATTCCGAAACCTGCGGATGCTTGAGCAAAACCTGCTCTATCGTTTCCGGCGAAACTTTCCGGCCGGCAACGTTGATTTGGTCGCCCGCGCGTCCACGCAGATAAACCAGCCCAGCGGAAATTTCCGCGAGGTCGCTCGTGCGAAAACAGCCGCCGCCCAAAATCCCAGGTAGGGCGGGCAGTCCTCTGCCCGCCGCGCCCGCGAACGGCGCGCACGGAGTGACGCGCCCTACCAAGTCCTTCGCAACCTCACCACACCAGTATCCTTCCGCCACGGCGTGGCTGCGAACTTCCATGCAACCGTCGTCGGCCACGGAGAGCGAAACATTCTTCATGGGCGCGCCGACGCACGCGGCATCAGTGCGTGGTGTTTCGCTGGCGTCGTAGGCGATGCCGCCACACTCGCTCGCACCGTAGAAATTATGAATCTTCAACCTATATTTCGTGAAAACTTCCTGTTCCAACGCGAGCGGCAACGGCGCGCCGGCGGAAAGGGCGAGCTTGACGCTCGACGGAATGGCGTCGGCATCGTGCCACGCGCGCCACATGGCGGGAACGGCGGGGAGCGTGAGGGCGGACTCGCCTTGGGCCGCGCGCCGGATAGCTTCGGGCAAGGGCGATGGCGTGAGGATGAGCGGAATGCCGTGCAACAGTAGTGGAGTCACGAGGTTGGAGAAGCCATAGGAGTGGGCCAGAGAAATCATGCCAAGGTTGGGCCAGTCTGGTCGCAGGCCCATCGTGGCCACGATATTTTCCGCATCGGCGGCAAGTTGTTCGGCGGTGAACGCGACGAGCCGCGCATTGCCGGTGGTGGCGGACGTAAATTTGAGGTGGATGCAGGACGCCGGCGGTTTAGGAACGCGGGGCGGCGTTTGGCCGAATTCGAGCGGGCAGACGACTTTTCCCGAACGCCACGCAGCGAGGACGGCGAGAATAAATTCTGGCGACTGGCCCTGCGGGAAGACGAAATCGTTTCCGCCCACGCGGATGGCTTCGCCCGCCGCGAACAAATCGCCGAAGGTCCACTGCCGGCCGGAAGCCAAGTCGCGCAGCGCGAGTTGTTCGCGCCGTTGGGTGGCGACGGTGCGCCAGAGTTCGTAAAGCATTGTCAGGTTGTTAGCGCACGCCTAACATCTCGCGCAAGCAGCAATTGATTCATGCTTGAACCGACCCAGACTTCAGCACCAGAGCGCGGACTTCAGTCCGCTTCACAGCCTGACGGCCAAAGCGGAATAGATTCCGCGCTCCCAACCCCGCGCCGCTTTGAGTTTGAACGCGACAGTTTCGCCTTCGCCAACGAGTTGCATTGGGAATACCGCTTCGACGCGGTGACCGGCCGGATGACGTTCCGCAAGCGCGAGCCAAAACCGGACTACGCGCATCGCTGTTTCGTGCTCACGCGCGCCGCGCGACAGTTTCTTTACCATGCGCGCTTCGATCCGGCCCGACCGGATGCCGACGATACGACCTGCCGGCGATTGATTCGCGAAGTCATGTCGCGCAACCCGCGCACGCCGTGCGCACACGGGAAGGAAGTGGTGATACCGGGTTACGCGAGTTTGCGGCAGTTCAGCCGGTCGCGTGAGGCGTTGCTCAAGTCGGAGTGCGGCGGCGCGTGGCAGTCGTACGTCCTGCGCAGTCACTGGCGGATGCTTTTCCCCATCACTCGTGCGCATCAGGCGCGCACAGCAAATGGATTGTTGACCGAAATCCTTCGTGGCGGCTCGCCGATTGTTCATCTTGTCCGGTTTCCCAAGCTGACCATCAACCACGGCATGGTGTTGTTCGGCGCGGATGAAACGCAGGGCGGGGTTCGCTTTCAGGCTTACGACCCGAACGACCCGGAAAAGCCAACTCAATTGTCATTCGACCGTGCCACGCGGATTTTTTTGCTGCCAGCGAATCGTTACTGGGCGGGCGGGCGGCTGGATGTGATCGAGATTTACCGTGGCTGGTTGATGTAAACGCCAATGATGGGACGAAATTACGGCAAAAAAGTGATGGCAGGAAAATATTTTGCCCTCAATTTTCCCGCCTCAAAGATTTTTTCCTCGGTTTCCAAAACGCCGAGCCAAAAAAAATCAGCCCGCACAGGTTGATGCCGCAGATGTAGCCAATCTTGTATGGCCGGCCCGAATTGTTGGCGGCGAAAATGTCCACGTCCAGGCCCATCACCAAACTCGGCAACGCCATGGGCATGAGCGCGCCATGCACCATGCCGTAGCCGAAGCCAAGTTTCGTCTCTTTGGGAAACACGCGCGGTGACGCCCAGCCGTAGAACCAGCCCATCACAACAGCGACCACGATGAACACGACGATTTTTTTGATCCAATCGCGGAACGTCAGACCGGCGAACCGGGCGGCAGGTTGGGTTTCAAGCATGAGTTTCAGGGAACTTGTTTATTCGTTGCCTGGTCGCAAGCACATTGTCCGGCGGCGGCCGACGCTGCGCGAACCACCAGCGCACCCAGCGCCAACCGTCCACGAGCGGATGAATTTTACTGTGGCCCGATTTGTAAATGACCTGGATCGGCACGAATTCCACTTGGCACCCGGCGGCGAGAAAGGCGACCAGCACTTCGGATTCAATTTCAAAATGATTTGCAGTCATCGGCACGCGCGCCGCGATACCGAGATCGAGCAAACGAAAGCCGCATTGCGAATCCGCCAGCAGAACGCCGGTAAACCGCGAAAGCCGCCGGGTCATCCAGTGGTTCACCTGACGGCGAAGCCACGGCATCGCTTTGGTGCGGCCCATGCGGTTGCCGACGATCATTGCGGAGCGGGTCTGCTCCGCGCGCTTGAAGAATTTTGGAATGTCGTCGGGCGCATGTTGGCCGTCGCCGTCGAGGTTGAGCGCCCACGTGAAGCCGCGGTCGAGTGCGTGTTGCCAACCAGCGCGCAACGCCGCGCCTTTGCCAATGTTACGCGGGATACGAATGATTTCGGCGCCAGCTTGTGCTGCGGCGTCCGCCGTGCCGTCCAGCGAACCGTCGTCTACGACGATCACAGCCGGCAAGTAGCGGCGCACTCTCGCCACGATTTCGCCGATGCTCGCGGCCTCATTGTAGCAGGGAATGACCGCCACACATTCTAGCGCCCAATCCATGTTGAAAGTATTGGAGCGCCGGCCTCCGCATCAATCCACGCGGTTGATGTGCAGGTCGGTGCGGATGACCTTGCCGTCCACGGCGGAAATGTAAACGTCGCCGATGTTCACGTCGTCGGTGGGATTTTTGAGTTTGGCAGCCCAAAGGCGGACTCTCCAGACCGGACCTTCGTCGCCGCGCTGCAACCACAATTGCGTGGCCACGAGCTTGAGCGATTTGAGCAGCGGTTCAGCGGCGGCAACCTTGATGGCCTTGTCCGAATCAGTTTTCAACTTGGAACTTTCGAGCACCTTGTCCTCGCCCATGCCGCGCTCAATGACGCGCAAGGGCCGTTGTACCTTGAGCTTTTTGCCGGCGCCGAATTTCACCTCGGTGGCCTTGAACGTGGCGTCCGGGTCGTAATAGACCACGAACCAGATGTTGGGCGTGAGCGTGCCGATGGATTTTTCGGAGCGGATCTGGACGACCTTGTCCTTGGATTGCACGCCGAGGTATTGGTTGCCGTCTTTGGCGAGGTCAAACGCCGTTGGCTCGCCAGCCAGCGCCAGCCGGGCGGCGGCGAAAGCCAGCGCCGCGCCGACCAGTGTGCAGCGGACGAATGGGGTTGGAATAGGTTTCATGCTGTCAAACTAGGCGATTCGCCCCGGATGAGCAATGCTGGAAAAGCTTGCGCGCGGGCGACCTGCCCCGCAGCACTTCCCACAACCGGCAGGTGGAAACATCCTGCGCGGCGCTGGAAGCTATTGAGTACTGCGACCGGGACGTCGCGCTCCGAAAACTTTGCGTTGCGTGAAGGCGTCGGCGCGATTTTAATAAGCCGATGTTTAAGTCACGCTACGTTCCCAGCGAGCCGGAACTTTCCATGAACGGTTTGGCGCAGGCGGCGTTGCACGAGCGGGCCGCTGCGGCGACACGCGATCGGTTCGGCCGCGAGGTTTTTGTGCGCGCGGTCGTGGAAGTTTCCAATTTTTGCCGCGAAAACTGCGCCTATTGCGGCATGCGCCGCGACAACCGGACGCTGGCCCGCTATCGCGCGAACCACGAGCAATTGGCCGAGTTGCTCATCCACCATCGCCCCGCGAGCGTCACGGACGTGAACATCCAGACGGGCGAAGACCCGGTGGCGGTGCGCGAGGTGGTTCTGCCGCTGATCCGCACTTTGCGCCGTGAAACATCGTTGGGCGTGAGCGTCTGCCTGGGCACGTTGGCGCGCGAACTTTACACCGAATTGCAATCCGCCGGTGCCACGATTTACATCATGAAGTTTGAAATCGGCGACGCGGCCAGCTACGAGAAATTCGAAGCGCCCGGCACGCTATCGGAGCGTTTGCGTCACATTCATCTTCTGGCCGGAAGTGGTTGGAATGTCAGCTCCGGATTCATCGTCGGTTTGCCTGGCCAAGGGGTGTCAGATTTGGCGGCGAGCTTGGAATTGGCCGGCACCTTGCCGCTCCGTGGTTGCAGCGTCAGCCCGTTCATTCCCGGTGAGGACACGCCGCTGGCCGGCGGCGCGGCGGCCAACGCCAACTGGACGTTGAACTGCATGGCAGCTTTGCGCCTGATGCAACCGGACTGGGTCATTCCCGCCGTGAGCGCGCTGAACCTCGCCGACCGGGACGGCTACCGCCGCGGCCTGCGCGCGGGCGCGAACCTGGTGACAATGAACCTGACGCCGGGCGATTTGCGCCGCGACTACGTGATCTACAAGCGCGACCGGTTCATCATGACCGAGGAGCGGGTGTTGAGTGCCATCGCCAGCGAAGGCCTCACGCCGTCGCCGCGAGGCTTGAGCGCCCATTACCGCAATGGCGTGTCGCATCCGGCGATGGCGCAAGCCGGCAGTGTCGTAATCTGAATTCCCGCATGGCCAGCCGCATCTTGCTCATCAGCACCAATCGCTGCGCGATGCCGGATGTGGTCTTCCCGCTCGGGTTGTCGCACCTGAACGCGACGTTGCGCCGCGCCGGTCACGAAACCCGCTGGCTGGATTTCAACGTCGAATCCCAACCGCTGCCCGAGGTCCTGCGCAAATTCCAGCCGCATTTCATCGGCGTCTCCGTCCGCAACATTGACGACGTGTTGATCCGCAAACGGGAGACTTACTTCAACCAGTTGGGTGACCTCTGCGCCACCGTCCGCCAGGTCCATCCCTGCCCCGTGATTCTTGGCGGCAGCGGCTTCTCGATCTTTCCCCAACAACTGCTCGCGCAGACCGGGGCCGATTTCGGCATTCAAGGCGAGGGCGAACGCGGTTTCCTGGCGCTCATCGCGGCGTTGTCGGATGGCGGCGATTTCCCGAACGTCCCCGGCCTCGTCTATCGGCGCGGGTCGGAAATCATCGCAAACCCGCAGAGTATGTCGCCCCTCGCGCAAGCCGTGGAGGCCGCGGACCGCCCGCCCGCTTTGCTCGACTATTATGTGCGGCAGAGCGGGATGTTGAACCTGCAAACGCAGCGCGGTTGCGCGCACACCTGTTGTTATTGCACCTACCCGGTCATCGAGGGCCGCGTCCACCGGCAGCGTCCGCCCGAGATCGTGGCTGAGGAAATGGCGCAACTCGAAGCGCAGGGCGCGAAATACGTTTTCATTGTGGACTCGGTGTTTAACTCCTCGCCGCGCCATGTGGTGCAAACCTGTGAGGCGATTCTCCAACGCCACCTCAAGCTCCGCTGGGGCTGCTTCATGCGACCGCAAGGCCTGACACCCGCGCTGATGGATCTCATGGCCCGCGCCGGCCTGTCGCATATCGAGTTCGGGTCGGACAGCTTTTGCGACGAGGTACTGACCGCCTACCACAAGCACCTCACGTTCGACGATATCCTGCACTCCAGCGAACTGGCGCGGCAGCGGCATCTGGATTTCTGCCATTTCCTCATCTGCGGCGGCCCCGGCGAAACCGATGAGACCTTGGACCAGACTTTCGCCAACTCCCGCAAGTTGAATGACGCGGTCATCATGGCCGTGGTGGGCATGCGGATTTATCCGGGCACCGACCTGCATGAACGCGCGCTGCGCGAGCGGTGCATCACGCCGGACACCGACCTGCTAACGCCCACGTATTATCTCGCGCTCGGCCTGACCGAGGAACACATCTTCCGGCGGATCGAAGAATTTGCGCGCCAATCGCCCAACTGGATCGCCGGTGACGCCACGCCAGCCTACGCGCGACTGGTCGAGCGCCTGCGCAGCCGTGGCGTGGTTGGGCCGTTGTGGAGTTATTTTGCGATGGTGCGCCGTCTCGCCCCCGCGTTCGCCCCGGAGGCAACCGCATGAAACACCTCCTGCTCATTGCGCCGCTCGCGAAAAACAGCCTTATGGGCGGCGGCTTCTTTTTCCGCATGCCCGGCCTGGGCTTGCTGAAGGTCGCCGCGCTCACCTCACCGGATTGGCAAGTGACCATCATTGACGAGAAGGTGGAGCCGCTCGATCTGAACCAGCAGGCGGACCTTGTCGGCATCACGGCGATGACGACGACAGTGCCGCGTGGATACGAGATCGCCGACCACTTCCGAGATCGCGGGATCAAGGTGGTGATGGGCGGCATGCACGTTTCCGGGTTACCGGACGAAGCATTGCAGCATTGCGACAGCGTGGTCATCGGCGAAGCGGAAGGACTCTGGCCCACGGTGTTGCGCGACTTTGAGCAGCAGGCGCTGCAACGCACCTACCGCCATCAGGACGGCCTGCCCTCCCTTGGCCAGTTGCCGCAGCCGGATTGGGAACTTTATCGCGGCAAAAACTATCTTCCGGTTCACTTTGTGGAAACCACGCGGGGTTGTCCGATTGACTGCGAATTTTGCGCGGTCACCACCGCTTTCGGCGGCAAGTACCGCAATCGCCCGCAGGAGGAAGTGCTGGCGGAGTTGCACGCCCTGCGCCCGTTCGACGGCCGGTTCACGCTCCAGAACTGCGTGTTCTTTGTGGACGACAACATCATCAGCAACCGCACCTACACCCGCGAGTTTCTGAATCGCATCGCCGATCTGGGGTTGCACTGGTTCGGGCAGGCATCGGTGAACATCGCAAAGGAAACCGAAATCCTGAAACTGTGCCGGAAAAGCGGTTGCATCGGCCTGTTCCTTGGTTTTGAAACCCTTTCCCCGGAAACGCTCGCGTCGGTCGGCAAACGCGTGAACCATCCCGAACAGTATCTCGAAGTGGTGCAGCGCATCCATGACCACGGCATCGGCATTGACGGTTCGTTCGTCTTCGGGTTCGACACGGACGACGCGGGGGTTTTCGATCGCACACTGGAATTTGTCTTCAAGGCCAAGTTGGAAGTCGCTTACTTTTCCATTCTCACGCCGTACCCCGGGACGCGCCTGCACCAACGGCTCGTAGAAGAGAACCGGTTATTGAGCAACGACTGGTCGCAATACGACGGCCACCACGTCGTGCATCGCCCGAAGACGTTCACGCCGGACGAACTTCTGACGGGCTACACCCGCGCGCTCCGCGAGGTCTATTCCATCCCCTCCATTTTCAAACGCCTGTGGGGCACGCCGGCGTGGAAGAACTTTTTCTACCCAATGAACTTCGGCTTCCGGCAAAGCGTGAGCAAATTGACCAACGGCCTGCGAGCATGACGACAACCCGGGCTGAACGAGTGACGAGCGCGAAACCGCGACGGCATTGGATTTGTAATTAACGAGCCATGATGTTTCCCGCACCAGCCTCCCCCGCAACACCGCCTCGTGTCGTCATCACCGGCGCAGGCATCGTCACGGCCTTGGGCCTTGGGTGGGGGAAAAACGCCGAAGGCTTCCGCACGGGACGCACGGCCTTTCGCCCGGTGACGTTGTTCGATGTCAGCCGGCAGCGCGTGCGAGTCGCGGCGGAAGTGGATTTGCCGGCGGTGCTCCCGCCGACGCGCCTCACGCCCCACCGAGCGGCGCGGCTCGACCGCGCCAGCACGATGCTGTTGCTGGCAACGCATGAAGCCTGGCAACAAGCCGGCGGCGAACCGGCTGAAAACATCCCGCTGGTTCTGGGCACCACCGCCGCGGGCATGGCGCTGGGCGAAGCCTATTTTTTGCAGGCGGTGCGAACACCCTATCGGCGGCAACAGCAACCTTCCCGCGCACTTTACTATCAGGCACAAGTTCAAGGAAGGCTGGTTGCCGACGCCCTTGGCTTCAGTGGACCGGTCACGGTTCTTTCCGATGCCTGCGCTTCGGGAGCGAGCGCCATCGGCCACGCGTGGGAATTACTTCGAGCGGGCCACGCCGAATGTGCCATAGCCGGCGGCTACGACGCCCTCAGCCAACTGGTCTTCGCGGGCTTCGATGCCTTGCAAGCGCTTTCGCCCACGGTCTGCCGCCCGTTTGACGCGCGGCGGGATGGCCTGGCTTTGGGGGAAGGGGCCGCGATGCTCAAGCTTGAAACGCTCGACCATGCGCGTCGGCGGGGCGCGGTCGTTTTGGGCGAACTCATCGGCTACGGTTCCACCATTGATCTGCATCACCTCACCCAACCCCAGCCGCAGGGCGGCGCCGCAGTGGCTTCCATGACGCTGGCTTGCGAAAGCGCCCGCGTGACACCGGCGGACATTGATTACATCAACGCCCACGGCACCGGCACGCCGCTCAACGACAGTGCGGAAGCCGTGGCGATCCAACGCTGGGCCGGCGAACGCGCGGCCACCTTGCCGGTGAGTTCAACCAAGGCCGGCATCGGTCATTTGCTGGGCGGAGCGGGAGCGGTGGAGGCGGTGATTTCTCTGATGACATTGCGCGAACAATGGCTGCCGCCTGAAATCGCCTTCGAGACGCCTGATCCGGCCTGCAACTTCCCGATTGTTAGCAGACCGCAAAATGCGCAAGTGGAAGTCGCGCTTTCAAATTCTTTCGGGTTCGGCGGAGTGAACGCGACTTTGATTTTCAGGAGGGCGAAATGAGCCGGGTGTTTGTATGCGGGTTGGGCGCCGTTTCGCCGGCGGGTTGGACAGTCGCCGCTTTGCGCGAAGTTTTGGCCAGGGGCGAACCCTTGCCCGCCCAACCGCTCGTGCGGCCTGGCTGGGAAAAATCGCTGCGTGCGCGTCTTGTGCCCGATCCCGTACCCCGCCCCGCCTTTCTCGCTCATCCCCGTTTGCGGCGCACCAGCCCGGTCACTCACTACGCCGCGGCGGCGACGGTTGAAGCATTGGCCCGGCTGCGGACCAGCGATGCTCCGCGCCGCCGGTTGGGAGTGATTGTCTGCCTGCAATCCGGCTGCGTCCAGTACTCCTGCCGGTTCTTTGACGAGGTGTTGAAGGGTCCGGCCACCGCCAGTCCGCTGCTGTTTCCCGAAACCGTTTTCGCCGCCCCAGCCAGTCACATCGCCGCTCTGCTGGAAAACACGCCGTTAGCCCACACGCTCACGGGTGATCCGGCCGCCTTCGCGCAAGGACTGGCCTTGGGCGTTCAGTGGTTGGAACAGAATCGGGTTGAAGCGTGTGTCGTCGTGGGCGCCGAGGAAAACCACTGGATGCTGGCCGACGCGCTTCGGCACCTTGAACATTCGGCGGTGATCGGCAACGGGGCGGGAGCGCTGTGCCTGAGTCTAGATCCGGCGCTCTCGTTGGGGATTGAACTGGCCGCGTTGACCGATGTGCATCCGTACACGGCGCGCAGAAGCCGCCACCACGCCGCCCAAGCCATGCGCGATCAACTACCGGCGGCGTCTCCCAATGAACTACTTTGTGACGGCCTCAGCGACAGTCCTCGGGCCAACGCGCCGGAGCGCGCAGCCTGGCGCGATTGGACGGAGGCGCGGCTCAGTCCCAAGCGAATTCTCGGCGATGGCCTCATGGCCGGCGGCGCGTGGCAATGCGTGGCGGCTTGTGATGCGGTGGCCGCCGGGCAATTCGAGGCGGCCAACGTCAGTCTGGTTGGCACCAGCCAGCACGCGATCGGGGCCAGGTTCGTGCGCGCTCCTCTCAATACTTCGAATTCACCGGCTGGGCCAACGGTCGGCAGTATTTCATCATGAATCCACGAGTCATTCTCATCACAGGTGCCAACGGCGGGTTAGGCCGCGCCACGGCACTGGCCTTCCTGCAAGAATCGCCCGCCAACCTGATCTGGCTGGGAGTTCATGCCCGGCGCGAACACGCGGACAAGCTCGCGCAAGAAAATCCCGACCGCTGCTCTTGTATTGTGCTCGATGTGACCAACCCCGTCTCCTGGAAACAGGCGGTCGCCGAAATCCTTGCGCGCCACAGCCGACTGGATGTGCTGGTCAACAACGCCGGCAGC
>Ga0315268_10002614_pt1 | contig 20215 bp, 19 predicted proteins | sample C1_top_MG_FD_204535 | JGI IMG/M metagenome (GOLD analysis project Ga0315268, IMG submission 204535) | Sediment microbial communities from Yellowstone Lake, YNP, Wyoming, USA - C1_top | ecosystem: Environmental > Aquatic > Freshwater > Lake > Sediment | place: USA: Wyoming | collected 2017-08-01
AATGTCTTTCTTCATCAAGGCGGGGATTGCTTCCCTGCACCGAACGCAGGACGGTGCAGGGAAAAAGGCCTCGCAATGACATATCATCGTGCAACTCATCTCAGTTGGCCTTTACGCGCGGGTCAAGATAGGTATATAGAATATCTGCAAACATATTGGCAAGGATCACGCTGATGGCCAATAAGAGGAAGGCGCCCTGCAAAAGCGGATAATCCTGCTTGGTGAGGGCCTCTTGAAAGAGATTCCCAAGGCCGTCGTAGGAGAAAACCGTTTCAATATAGATGGCGCCGGAGACGGTAAAACCAAGATTCAGGGCGATCAGGGTGACAATGGGCAGCATGGCGTTCTTCAACGCATGCCTCATTAATACCTGCCAGTGACTCATACCCTTGGCCTTGGCGGTCAGAATATAATCCTCGCTCAATACTTCAAGGATGGACGAGCGCATGATCAGCATATACTCGCCCAGATACAGGATGGTGAGAGTAAGCGTCGGCAGAATGAGGTGACGCGCAAGATCCGGGATCACGGTGTACAGAGGCTTGCTGACATTTGCGGGGCTGACGATGCCGCCGGTGGGAAGTCCAAGCCAGGCGCTGCCGGCTGCCAGAAGAATAATGCCCAGCCAGAAGGTCGGTGTGGCCCAGGCCACCAGCGAGAAGGTCAAGGCACCCACATCGATGGCGGTCTTGCGCTTCCAACCTGCAAGCAGTCCAAGCGCCACGCCCAATATGATGGAAAATATTTGTCCGAGGCCGATCAACAGGAGCGTATTCCCAAGTTTGGAAAGCAGGATCTCCCTGACCGGCTGACGCTGGGACCATGAAACCCCGAGATTGCCCTGCAGCCACTGTCCAAGTGTATCGATGAACTGGTCGGGAAAGACAGGCTTATCGAGACCGAACTGCACACGCAGTGCCTGCTGGACATCTGGCGAAATACGGACATTGCGTCCGATCACAGCCCGCACGGGGTCGCCGGGCAGTACACGAAACAATATGAAATTGATCATGACGACCACCAGGACCGTCACCAGTGAAAACCCCAGCTTGCGTAGAAGGTAATCCCGTCGATTCATAAGGTTTCCCCTCCTCTGAGCGGAGGAGGGGATCTTTTAGTGTGATTCCAGCTACTTGACCGGCTCAACCTGCGTCAGGGACGCAGCTGCTTCGATCCCCAGTTTTGAAACGACGAACCCGGTAAACTTATCCGAACGATAGGCCTGCAGGAGCTTTTCGTAATAGAGCACGATGTATGGACGATCGTTGTAGACCATTTCCTGCATCTTATAGACGATCTGCTGGCGCTGTGTTTTATCGATGGCCTGCTGCTGCTGCAGGTATAAGCTGTCGTATTCAGGGTTGTGATAGCCGCTATCGCTCCAACCGCCGGAAACGAATTGGTCGGTGGTCAGCACGCTCAGGATGAAGTCCGGGTCAGGGTCAGGACCCCAACCCCAAATAACGAGGTCATAATCCCCGGTGGGGGTCATTGCGGCAGTCAGGCTGTCTGAGGAGACGGCTTCCACATTGGCTTTAATCCCGATCTGCTGATACCAGCCTGCAAGCATGTCCGCGATGCGCGGGTAGACCGGATTGGAGGTTGGATATTGCAGGCGGAACTCGAGCCTGAGCTTGCCTTTTGTGCGGACACCATCCGAGCCCAAAACGTAACCCGCATCATCCAGGGTCTTATTGGCGGCGGCGATATCGAATTGTACATCCTTGATGTTCGGGTCGCGCCAAAAACCGCCTCCCATGACCGGCGGGATAATACTGTCACCGGGCGAAGCCAATCCCTGCAGAGCGATATCCACGATATCCTTTTTGTTGATGGCCGCAGCCAGCGCAAGGCGCACAGCCGGGTCAGCCAGGGCGGGATTGCGCTTCGGAGCTGGTTTATTGGTGTCGGAAACCGTATTGATGATCAGTTCATTGAAATAGCTGCTGTCATTGGAAGTTGTTTTGACGTTGTCGAAGCCCTTGACGGTTTCGAATGCGGTGGCCGGGACACTGGCGATAACGTCGATATCGCCAACCTTGAGCGCCTGCACCATTGCATCGGCATTGTCAAATTTCTGGAAGATGATCTGGTCGATCTTTGGGGCGCCGCCGAAATAGTCCTTGTTTACATCCAGGGTCAGGATGTTCTTGTCCTTTTCATAAACATTAACCTTGAACGGACCGGTGCCAATCGGTTTGAAATTATTGAAATTCTGCAATTCCTCCGCCGATTTAAAATTCTGGAAATCCGGCGGATAAAGTGCATACAGGAAGGATAGACGGTAGTCCATGTTGGCGATAGGATATTCGGTCACGATCTGGACTGTTGCGTCATCAGGTGCGGTGACTGTCTTAAATCCATGGGTGTAATTCGAGAGCGTGGACCACCAGTCGGGATGTTCGATAATGGCATTGATATCCCATACGATCTGGCCGGCTTTGAAGGCTTCGCCATTGTGCCACTTGATGCCATCTTTCAAATGAATTGTCCAGGTCAGATTGTCCCCGGCCACAGACCAGTCCTTCGCAAGCCCGCCGACATATTTTCCATCGGGCGCTTCAGTGGTCAGCGGGTTATACACCAGATCGAAAGTGGTATACGAGGACACGAGGAAGGCGTAGGCCGGGTTCAGGGTGTCCGGTTCCTCGGTCCAGCCGATGTGCAATACTGCGGGTGCGCTTGAAGTTGGAACCGGGGCGGGTTGTGTAGCGGGAGCTGATACAGGTGTCCCTGTGGATCGGGGACCGCACGCGCTCAACACGAAAGCAATGATGACGATCAACGAATACAGTTTGAATTTCATTTCATCCTCCTCCAGGAATTAAAAGCACCAGGCGTGGTCGCCGTGGTGCCTTTTACAACGAATTGTGCTGGACTGAACTTGAAATCATGACCTTTCAAAAATTGTACTGTATTTTTTTGATATTTGCTATACTTGTGTTCATATCGAAGGATGGAACTGCGCAGAAAGGCATGTATGGAAAAAACGATAAGAATGACGGAAAAATATGAACGGAATGGCTGGCCATCCATTTCCCGGCCGGACTTGAAACCTCCCGCCGGGTGGAGTCTCTCCCTGATAACCTCCATCGAACGGATTCGAAACCATCGCCTCTCACCCGATGGGAAAACGATCGCGTACATAAAAGATGGCGAAACCCTGTCTGATGTTTACTGCCTGCCCGCAGGTGGAGGCTGGCCCGCACGCATCAGCACCGAGCGCGGACTGGTGGCCTATTGGGACGATGAAGTGCCGCAATGGTCACCGGACAGCAAGTGGCTGGCTTTTACGATCGATGGCCACGTTCACCTTGCACCTGCCGCGGGAGGGCTGCCAAGGAAGATCACAGATTTTGCTGAAGGCGCTTTCAGCCCCAGGTGGATGCCGGACTCCCACGGCCTGATCGTCGGAGTGACACGCAATCAGGCCGACCAGCTTGTATTAACAGATATCGAAGGCAGCTGGCCGCGACAACTAACCAACACGAACGACGGCGACCACTGGGATGCAAATCCGGCGCCTGATGGGAAATCGATCGCGTTCATGTTCCGTCCGTTCGAAGACCTGAACCGCTCGGATATTTATGTGATCGATCCGACCAGTGGAAATATTCGAACCCTTTATGGCAAACCCAAGGTCCGTGCCTGGGGTCCGCGCTGGTCACCGGACGGCACGTGGATCGCCTTCATCTCTCAGGAGGCGGGCTGGAACGATCTATGGATGGTTAAACCCAACGGTGAAGCGGCACACCAGGTCACCAGGATCGGCGCGGACATTTCAGATACAGAGTGGTCACCGGATGGCAAACAGATCGCCTGTACTGCGAACCGCCTCGGCAGGTTCGACCTGGTCGTCGTGGATTTAGAGTCAGGCCGGACATCCGACCTGCGCAGTGGGCCGGGCTTTCACTCGCGGCCTCAATGGAAACCGGATGGCCGGTCGTTGACGTTCGAATACGAGAGCCCGACCCAGCCGCCGGATATCTATGCGGTCGAATTACCGGGTGAAAAGGTCACCCAGTTGACTTTTTCAAACCCGCCGTCCCTGGCAAACAACGAATTGGTGATGCCTGAACAGATCCTATACAAGAGCTTCGATGGGCTGGAAATTCCCGCCTTCCTATTTAAACCCCGTAAACCCAATGGCGCAGCCATTCTGCATCCTCACGGTGGTCCGTCTTCGTTGTACGCGGCGGAATGGGATCTCCTGGCCCAATATTTTATTGCGAAAGGCTACACATTCATTGCACCGAACTATCGCGGCTCGACCGGGTTCGGTCTGCAGTTCGAACACGCCAACTATAACGATTGGGGCAAGGGAGACCTGCAGGACTGCCTGTATGGCGCAAAATATTTAAGAGACCTGCCGGGCATCGACGCCGGGCGTATCGCGATCATGGGTGGAAGCTATGGCGGTTATTTGACCGCCTGTTCTCTTTCGCGGGATCCTGAATATTTATTTGCCTGTGGCGTGTCAAAGTACGGTGATTCAAACCTGATCTCTTCCTGGGCACAGTGTAAACGCGAGCTGCGGTTATATTCGGAAATCTTTCTCGGACATCCCGCAAAGAATCGGCAGGTCTATCTGGACGGCTCCCCCATTTACCAGGTGGATAATGTGCAAAAGCCGGTTCTGATCCTGCATGGCCTGCTGGATGATGTCGTTCCTCCCGAAGCATCTGAAGAATGGGTGGAGGCACTCAAGCAGAAGAATAAAACCTATGAATATAAGACCTATCCCAATGAACCGCATGGCTTCCTGCGCCGCGACAACCAACTAGACGTGTACGCGCGCATTGAACGGTTTCTGGACTGGTATCTTTTGTTTTAGTTGAGATTGTAAAAATGAGAAAGGATTGGAAGGATATAATGACTACACGCAATACAACATATTTCAATTTTGAAGATCTTACCTGGCCGGGGGTTGCCGATCTCGCTCGTGATACGCCTTTGGTGCTGCCCCTCGGTCCAAACTATGACCTTGAGAAGCTTGCCAGGCAGCTATCCGACCCGCAACATATCGGACTCCTGCCCGCTTTTCCGTTTGGCTGGCGCGGCAGTGGACTGGAGGTTCCGGAAACTGTGCTTGGAATGTATATCGATAATCTCATTAATTCCCTGCGGGATGATGGCTTCACACGAGTCTATGCATTGACCCCGCAGGACACACTTCGATTGCCGCATCCTGAATTTCAGATCACTCAATTCAACCCGACCCAAAAACAAGACCAACCTCCCCTGCCCCGCGACGAGCATCGCAACAAGGTGATCCTGATGCCGATCGGGCACACCGAACAACACGGTTTTCACCTGCCGCTCTCGGTGGACACGATCATCATCGATGCAATTGCCAATGGAACGGTAGCTGCTGCCCCATCCCGGGCGGAGACGCTGCCGGTAATGCCTTATGGGGTCAGCACGCATCGCCCGGCCTTCGCAGGGACAATGAACGCCGGCGGCCGCGCCTTCGAAGATTTCTGGCTGGCCGTTGTGGATGCGCTGGCTGAGCGCGGGTTCAATCGCTTTTATTTAATGAGCGGGCACGGCGGCAACAGTTCATACCTGGTCAATATCGTGAAGTATGCGGGCGAACGCCATCGCCGGATCTTCTGTGCAACGACCTTCCTGCACACATCAGGAACGATCGGCGCAGCTGCGCTGGAAAAGTACCGTACATCGAAGATCGGCGGCATGGGACACGCCTGCGAACTGGAGACTGCTTTTCTATTGCACCTTCGCCCCGACTTATGCCACATGGAACGGGTGGTCGACGAAATGGATTTTGTGGCGACGCCTTCCTACTACATGGATTGGATCGAAGGCGGGGCACTGGTGGCGAATCCGCCCTGGGATGATGACACCAAGACCGGCGCATACGGAGCCGGCAGTCACGCCACCGCAGAAAAAGGCCGACTCTGGCTGGAGGCAGCCGTCGAAGAAAAAGCCGGGCATGTGGAGGAGATCCACGAACAGCACGAAAGGCGCGAGAAGCGCAGAAATGAAGGCTATGGTTTGTGGGGGGAAAACAGGTGAATGGAGTTCTTTTGAGCCAAGGAGGCTTGAATGTCTGAAAATCACACCAAAACAGAAATGCACGGCTGCATCGTATGCGGCAAGTTGTACCAGCTGTATGTTGTAGAAGACGCAAGCGGGCGCTTCATCGATTGCAAGGTCATGAGTGAAGGCGGCAAGCGCGTTCCGAACGACCACAGACCCCTGGTGGCCTGCGAGAAGCACTCAGACAAGGAAATCGAACTGGCAGTGACCAGGGCGTACGGCAGGCAAAAGGAAGACGATTAATTGCGGCGCCCCGCGGGCAATTAATCATTGCTCCTTTCCCACACCAACGTCACCACCGTCTTCTCTTTTGTGACATAACCGATCGGATCGGTACTAAGTATCAGGCGCCCGCCTTCGAACTTGTAATGACGCGCCTGCAGGGACCCGGTCCAGTTTGGGAACAGGCCGCCGATCACGGTGTGGCTGATAATGCAACGCTCCTGATCCACTTGATACATTGAAAAATATGCCTCGTAACTTTCGTAAGCGGCACGCATTTCAGAAGGGGTGGCCCGGAACTTGGTCTCATCCTTGAAATTTGGCCTGCCGGCTTTCATTATATGCACCGACATATTTCCCGCGGCATCATAGTACAATCGTCCGATGGGGTTTTTCCCATAGATCGGAAGTACGCTGCCATTCTTGCGAATTGCTTCACATGAGACCAATTTCCACACGCCCACAAAAGGATTATCAGGCATTCTTATCTTCTCCTGACTTAAGTATAACAAACTGCAGCGCCTGGTCTTATGGACCGGTCCAGGAATTACCCGGATTTTAGGGCTCGAACATAATAACAAAGTTATTGTGCCCGGCCTGAATAAAGCCGGGCACATTTGTGCAGACCTGAGAATTTCGGACGCCAGGTCCTTTAACGATTATCCTTTTGCCTTTCCCACAACCTTCGATCCTCAGGCTTTTCTGCATCCAACCGGGATGGATGGACTTCCACGGCAACCTTGTGACCATGCGATGTCCAAAGATCGGTGGCGAGCTTGCGCGCGTCAACATTCACACCTTGCGCCGCAAAGTAACGGCAGATGCGCGTTACATCCCGCTCAAAAATGCGCCAAGCCGCCGGATTTTTCCCGGGTTCCACCACCTGCGGGAAATCGATCAGGGCGATGTCGCCCTGCCAGTACAAAATGTTATAAGCGGAAAGGTCTCCATGAACGCGATCATGCGCCAATAACAGATCGATATTTTGCAGGACGCGCTCGAAAAGTTCCGCAGCTTCACTGCGCTCAAGTGCCACGGCACATAGAGCAGGTGCGGGGGTGACCGCATCACCCATATAACCCATCAGGATGGCGTTCTTCGCCATCGCATAGGGCTTCGGGACATCCCCGCCTGCGCCGCGCAGCAGGCGCAGGGTTTCGAATTCGTATGCGATCCACGATTGATGGCGCAGTTCCTCGCCATATTTCGTCCGTTTCTGCATGGCGTGCAGGTCGCCGTCTTTAACGATGGCATTTCCACTCTCATCGAGATCAGTGCGGCCGACACGGTATTGTGCATCATTTTTCAGGTTACGCAGACTGCGCGGACGATAGACCTTTGCGGCAACCAAAGGCGCGTCCACTGCGACCCCGGAGCGGCACAGATACACCGAGGCCTCCTTCCCGCCCTTGACCCGGCTCAGCACATCCGTGATCCACTTGTGTTCGTAGAAATCGCCAAGCGAGTCCAACAGCCACCAGTCTTCGAAGCGGGCAGCCTTGTATGTGAACTTGAAGTTCCGGCGTGAGTCATCCTGCCGGCTGACGAACTTACGGACTTCCTCCGGCAGTTTCTTCGGGTGAGCCGGCTTGTGCAGACGGCGCAGGCCGGAGCTGACCATGTCTTGAAATTGTTCATTTTCATCGAGTTTATCAAAGAACTCAATGAGATCCTTGTTGGGCATTTTTATATACCTTTTTATTTTTGAAAACCACAGGGACGACCAGCTGCGGGGAATCAAAAACCGCAGGGCTGGGTGCGCACCTGCGGGCATAATTGAGACTTTACAGCAGCAAAATATATGCCGCTATGCGTTACTAGCAGGAGGCGCGCTCAAAACACTTTTGACAAAAGCTGAGATGGCATTCATCGGTTTTACGTGCCTCCTTTCGTGGATAAGATAATTCGAGTGTATCATTTGCGCCACATGAGGTCAAGGCGCATTTTTTACATATTTATCAAAAAGCTTCAGGCTGCGATCCATGAAAGCCAGCCACATGTCCCCATTAAAGGAGTGACCTTCGCCCTCATATGCAAAAAGCCTGGCATCCTTCTTCGCATCCACCAGACCCTGATAGAGCTTCTTCGACCACTCGGGCGGCGCGCCGGCCAGGGTACTGCCGTCGGCGGTTCCATAGTTGATATCAACGGGAGCTGTTACCAGGTCGAGGTGATGAAACGAGGATATTTGCTGCAGAAGGCTGGCATTGGTGGATGCGTCATAATAGGCTTGCCGCAGATCGAGGGGCAGATCCAGCGGCACCACATCCGATGAGTTGCAGCCCAACTGTTGTTCGCCCGCAGCGATATCGCCGATACAGCCAAGCCCCCAGCGGGCGAGAATATCGGCATCCTCGGCACTGACCGTTGAATACAGCACCGCAGCTTTTACGCGGCTGTCAACCGTCAGCACGCGCATGCTCACGCCCCCACCCATGCTGTGCCCCCACATCCCAACACGCGTTGCATCCGCTTGTGGAATGGAAGGAATGGCATTGAGCAGATTGATCACATCGATCACGAGGCCGGAATAAAAAAGGCTGGGACCGACATCCGAGCCGCCCCAGCTGCGATAATCGGGTGAAAGCGTGAGATAGCCGTATTTGTTGAGATATTCAGCCGCGCGCCATGTGCCGTCGCCGGAGGCATAGGCTGCGCGCGGGAAGAAGCCATGATTCATCACGATAACAGGGAAGGGCGGCTTGCCGTTCTTCGGCACCTGCATGATGCCCGTGATGGTCAGGCCATCGCTGGGATAATCGATGGAATAGCGGGTGTAAAGATCCGTCTCTTCAAGTTTGGCGCGAATGTGGATGGCACCGCTCCTGTACTCGTGGTGACGCAGTCCATCGATGGTGTAGGGATAGATCAACTGCTGCAGGGTAGGTGTGGGAGAAGGAATAGTCGAAGCCACGGCGGTTGCCGATGGAGGGGTTGCTGCTTTTGCTGCTGCTGTGGGCATTAAGGCGGCCGGTGCAGACTGACAGGCCGACAACAGGAACAGAACCAGCAGCGACAAGGATCTCTTCATAAGGTCCGAATGAATTCCTCGCCCTTCCCCATCAAATCATCGTGATCGTCCGGCGCAGGGGCGGAGGCCAGCAGGGAGCGCGTCTTGTCACGCAGCACCTGGTGTGCGGCAGGTTGACCGGCTTCCTGCCATTTCTCCATGGTGTGGCGTGGATAAACGCGGCTGACATAATATCCGTTCCTGTAATTCTTCATGGTCGAGGGCTGTGTCAGGAAACTCCCACCGGGTCCAACTTTCAGGATCTCCTCCAGGGCCGCATTGGGGTCGTCAAGCTGGAATCCGTCTGCGAAACGCAGGGCCTGGTCAATGATCTCGTGGGCGTGCACAAGGGTCAGGGCTGAAATGGATTTCGATCCCAGCGTATCCCCTATGAAGGGAGCCAGCCCGCCTTTCGAAAGCAGAAGGGCAAGTGTGTTCATCCAATATGTATCGGCGGCGATCAGGTCCATGCCCCAACCCGTGCCGCTGCCCGAAGTGCTGCAATGCGGAATGCCGTAATGCGCCATCATCTCCGAACAGGCCACGCTGACCAGGACGCTCTGCGGGTCATAAAAATTCAACATTGAACGCATATCGAAATAAACGGGCAGCATGCCCAGGATGATCGGTGCACCCTTTTTTATGGTCTGGCTGATCACCAACCCCGCCAGCAATTCCGCCATCAACAGGGAAAGGATCCCGGCCGGGGTAAGCGGCGAGGAGGCGCCCGCCATGCTGTAATTCGAAAAGATGATCGGCAGCCCGCGTTCGATGGCAACCTGCATTTTATCCACCGTTCCGGCGTTCATCACCAGCGGAGAGACCGGATTAAAGTAAGGCAGAACAAAGGGTTTATCGCCCAGCGGGCCATGCAGCTTTTCATACATCTGCATCACGGCGGGAAACTTATTTTCATCCGAAACCAGCAGGACCAGCGGCTTGGTGGTGTTGGCAATATGCTCCAGGCTTCCATAAAGATCGCTGAGGTTCTCCGGCACATCCCGCAGGATGCCAACCGTCGATATGGCGTCATAAAGCGGCAGTGCCGAACCAAGCCGGACGAGATCGCGAAAATTCCGGCGGGTGAAGAGTTCGGGTTTATCGCTCTCCAATTCCTGGTAGTACAAGGCAGTCACGCCCACGCCAAAACGCAGACGGTCGTCACCCAGGCGAAAGGCCAGGTCGCCGCGCCGGTTAAACACGTCGACCGTTTTCGGGGCGGTGCGAAGCGCCTGCTCCACAACATCAGCGGGAAAGCGTATCGTCCGGCCCTCGGCTTTCAACCCAAGCCTTCTCTCCAACAATCCCAATACGGAAGGCGAATCCACCCGCACGCCGGTCTCGCTTAGAATGCGCAAAGTGTACCCGTGTGTTTGCCGGATCTGTTCCCCGTTCATTAATGTCAAATGCGGGCGGACGTTGTTCATAAGTCATTCTCCAAAATAAATTTTTAACAGGGGCACAGCGACCCTGCGATAAACTCAGGGCAAGCGCTGTGCCCTTACAGATAATCCTGAATTTCCGCCTGTGCGCCTGCTTCAACCAGCGCCTCCGCCCTCAGCAGCAACTGCACGGCCACATCATCCTCCACATAAGCCTCACCGCAAAATGGGCAGAGGCGCGCGGGTACGCCGTTGACCGTCAATTTTATTTCATCCCGTTCGAGGGTAACCGAGGTGAGACCGTCCACAGTATCAGCCTGCCTGCAAATAAGGCACTTCATCGACGGCTCCGAAAATCCTTTTTCCACTTGCCAGGATCGGGGATGTAGACCGTGATGATGGTCGTTTCATATGTCGCAATATCTTCTGAGGCCACCACATGGAAGGGCCGTTTGCCCTGAAAGCCCAGGATCAGCCGGCCCGGCTCGGGCATCTCCGACGAGTAATCTTCGATGACATCCCCCGCATCCAATACCGAACGCACTTTCCTTACAGATATCCTGCGCTCGAACATGCGCTGCACTGCGTGGAGGCGAAAAATGATCCGGGGATTGTTCACCAGAAAATTATACTTGTATAAGGGGATAATGGCTCCACTTTTTTAAACACAAAGTACACTAGGTCACGAAGGAAAAACGCATGCGTTGAAGGATTTGTGAAAAAAAATCGACGCAAAGCCGCACATCGTCCCGATGTTCATCGGGAAAGAAAACATAATATCCCGGTGTCTTGACAACCTCGGATTAATAATTCTTTTCTGAAAGCAGGTCAGGCAACGATGCAAGCAATTTGAGTTAAGTAAAAAAAGGTAGAATTAGTACATGAAATTCACCCGGCGAATAACAGAGTATATATCCGCTCACACGTATTTGATCCTGACGCTGATCGCAATCTTCACCTGGCTGATCGGCATCCTGGTACTGCGCGCAACGCCGCCGAATGTTCACAACGGCGAAACCGTAAGCTGGTGGGGCATCACTTTGAATTTGGTGCACGGCTATGGCTACAGCCTGTGCAACCAGTATTATTTCCCGTTTTGCAACGCGTCCACTCCTTATACAGCAATGCGCGAACCCGCCCCGGTCCTGTTATTTGCGGGCATCGCACTGCTCTTCAAGGAATCCCTGATGGCTGCCAGCATGACCGAGCTGCTGCTGCACATCGGGATCGTGGTTGCGCTCTTTTACCTGACCCGTGAATGGGCCGGGGCTTCGGCGGGGTTGCTGGCGGCGCTGGCCTGGGCGATCTACCCGCGCGCCTACATCCTCATCCCGCAGGTATCGGGCGATCTGCTGGCCGGGCTGGGCGTCACAACCGGAATGTACTTTGTAATGCGCGCCCGCCGGACAGACCATATTCTCGATTGGCTTTTGGGGGGACTGGCGATGGGTATCGCAGTCATGTCGCGTTCCGCCATGTTAATGGTGGCCTTGACCGTACTCGCAGGCTCCCTGATCGAACGTTGGAATCTGAGAGGACGCCTCTGGAACTGGCTGCGCCCCACCCTGCTGGTGGCTGTCATGGTTGGCACCCTGATGGCGCCCTGGCTGATCTATACCGATGCTGCATTTGGCAGGCCGCTGGTGGGCTCCAGCCTGGTGGGATACAACATCTACCGCCACAACTTTACCGTGGGGACAAATAATTACCTGCATTACGTGAGCAACGACGAGGGCTGGGCAGCCATCCAGGCGCTGCTGGCACGCCGCACCGACCTGACCGGAAACGAGAACGAAGCCCAGATGGATGTGGTCTATAGGCAGGAGGGACTCAAGATCATCGCTGCCAACCCCGTGCATTACGTGCTGCTGTCCGCTTACCGCTTTTTCATGCTGTGGTTCGACTGGCAGGTCAGTGAGGGATTCGGTTATCCGATGGGCTTGAGGGAGTATTCCCTGGCGGCACTGCAGCTTGTCTTATTAATACTGGCTTTTGTGGGTCTGCGAAACAACCTGCACTTAACGTGGCCGCTATGGGGAAGCTTGATCCTGGTGACCCTGGCCTACATCGCGGTGGACAGCCGTATGCTCTATACAGGTCCGGTCATGCCGCTGGTACTCAGTCTGGGTGCGGCGGGGGTGGTTGGGATGATGCAGAGAACCAGGGCCGGCACTTCCAATTCGGCATAGATATTACTTTGATTTGACTAACGGTTTGCGTTAGCAGTGGACAGGGACGGAAAATACCGGAGAGCAGAAAAATGTCCAAGCCAGAAAAACTCCCAATTTGGCGGAAGAATCCCCGCCGCCCACTGACGCCGTGTTGGTCGGAGCTCTATTGAATCTACAATTGAGGACATAGATCAAAAAGGGCTTTGTCTCTGTATACTAGATTTGTATAAACATAAAAATCAAGTTTGGCCAGGCTGAAATCCTGGATCAAGAAATTGTGATGGATTGAAACGAGATAAGTATCACCATAAGGACCAGTCGACAAATCAATGCACGAGCTTCCGCGGGAATAGCGGTCTATCTCGAAATAGTCGAGGCCTTTATCATCCTTGTACAACTGCCGATGATAATCTTTCCATCCTTGTGACCCAAGCAAATGTTTATAAAAAGTGATGATTTCTTCTTGTGCAAGGCTTGTGCTGTAGTCGATCACGATACGTCGTCCGTAGAAATGGTAATAGTTATCCGTATCCTGATAATATAAATCAATATGAGTCAGGCTGGTTTCCCGTGGTGCAAGCAAGGAAAGATAAATATCGTTGTTCGCCCTATCCAGTTCGACATAGAATTGCTTCTCTGGAATTTCGGGTCCGGTGAGCAGGCTTAACCCAAAAAGAATTATCACCGATATCGGAAAGAGTGCAAGTTTTGAAATCGACTTTACTATCAGATGCTTGTCATCTATGGCCACTTTATTCAAACTGATCTCCTATGTCAAAGTCGTCTGCCCGCAGATAAGAATAATCCCGCATTAGAACTGGCTGGTCTGGTTGTGAAGCACCCTTTAGCGAACCAACGACCAAGCGTATTCCAGCTCAAATCCAGTTCGGCTATGATGATTTTACTTTGATTTGGATAACGGTTTGCGACATCGTCCCCGTAGGGGATCGCGACTTCGTACTCGGTGAGCAAGCATGGTGCTGGGGCGGGTGTGGATTCTGCTTGCCTGCACCTTGCCGCAGGCACAGGTGGGAGCATAAAATACTCAAAGCCAGCCTGTCCTACACGCCCAAGTTTTACACACAACTTATTCTTTGGCAATCACTAAAAATCGACTTACCAAAACGCCAAATAACCATAAGTCTTTATCGAGAAGTAATTACAAAAGAAAAAATTAACTGCCGATATTCACTAAAATCTTGTTGTTTTGTCTGGCTACTTGAGAAATACTTTCCTAATCAACTTGGTGGATAACGCCCAACTCAGCCGCCAAATCGTAATGTCGTTTTGCTTCGTTCAAATCACCAAGCAATTCGTATGAATGTCCCATATTTAAGAAAAGCGACGGGTAAAATTCCTGAATACTGTTATCAGTAACCGCATTTGCGCTTATCTAGCGCAATTTGATTCCAGTGAAGTCTTTCTTTGTGATTCTCTTGATGGCGTGCTACATAATGAGCAGCAATACAGGCGTCATAGTCATCTTGAACCGCTTCCCATGCTTTTTGATATAAAGAACGGGCTTTCTCAAGCTGCCCTTGAAACTCGGCTTGCGTGCCCTCAATACAAAGTTTTATGACGGGGTTATCTAGATTCATTTTCAACAAGATACTTCAATTTATAAGGCGGATTGCCCAACGGTTTGCGTTCGCGAAGCATGGCGCTGGGGCGGGCGTGGACAATGTTTTGGAGCAGGAAAAACTCGAAGCATAGAAAATGCGCCAGAATCCCCAGCGTCCAGCCGCTCGCCCCGTCATGCGTAGGAAGAACGGGGTGCACGCTTTGTCAGGTGGCGTTTTTTTTGGATACTGCGATTATAAAAATAATGATACTGCACAATACACCAGTAACAAAGCCAAAATCGGATTTACTATTTTTGCGTGCCTGGATAGTATTTTACTAAATGTTGAGCCAAGAACAGACCAAGCCACAGACCCAGTAAAACCAAAAAAGGCAAGGAATAAGGCGAATCCAACAAGTGTCGAAGTTGAGTAAAAATAAGGCAATATAAATGTTGACATGGACGTAAAGGCATAAAAATAAAGTTTCGGATTTAAGAACTGTAAAGTGAATCCAGACATAAAACCAGCGCCTTTAGTTTCTTCGACTTCAATTTCGGCAGAACTATTCCATGTTTGCCAAGCAAGGTAAAGCATATAGCAGGCGCCGAATACTTGCATATAAATCTTCGCTTGGGAAATATGCGCGAATATTATTGCGCTAAGGAGCGTGCAAATTTGCATGATAATGGAAAAACCCACCAAAATGCCAAGATTGAAAGGAAAACTTTTTTTGAAACCATAACGAACAGCATTACTCATAGACATAATATTATTTGGACCGGGTGTGTAAGCGGTAATAAAAATATATATCAAAAAATTGTAAACACTAAACATGATTTGTTTTCCTTGTAACCTATAAAACGCAGGAATGATTTTGCTTAGAGCGCAGCCACCTTATTAGGTGTTCGGTTGCCATTATATGGCCTAATAGATTATTGGCCGCCGCGGCCTAAACACCTAAATTAATTTAGGACATTAGGCCGCCAACGAGTAATATGTTTTTGATAAAAGCAATAATTGCCATCTATAATCAAGCGATTATGCATCACCCAGGATTATAAGTCAGGTATAGTGATTAGGCTATTCTCGTAGCCGGCACACTACATCCCTTGATTTGCCAGCGCCCAAGCATGCTGCCTACCCATCCCGAGCCCTCCCCAAATTTCAAAAGGAATTTGGGGAGGGCGACCAGACGATTAGTATTGAGAAGTTTTGTTGTATTGAAGATATTTTACAAGGCGCGATTGACTATGCGCAGAACATGTAGGGCAGACTAATTGGGAATTATCTTTCCTACAAATCCACTGGTATCAAAATGCGGAAGCATACCCTAACGGGCACTGGAAGCTTCCGCACTCCGGAAATACTGCCATATTCAGGTTCAAATCAAATTTACGCAACGAACTCACTAGTCCAAATCACGCTGCCTTAGACTGCATTCATCAAGCGCCGGGCGGCGACGAGTGTCCCATCCAGGTGGACTTCCCTGGCGATGGTTTGGGCACGGGTAATCACATTTGGCTGGATTGCCTGTTCAAGGGCGCTGGTCAGCGAGTCAACGGTCGGTGTGGCGGAAGTGTGAACGGTCCCGATGCCGAGCTAATGTAATTAAGAGAACAAAGGGAACATGAAGTCCGCTCATTTTCTAAGGGCGGATCTTTCGTTAATAAGGCTTCCGAAGCCCGTGAACTTCGAAAGTTTGGTTTAAGCCTCATGATTCTCTATCACTATTTTCATGCCCCCTCCCTGCAGCGCTCACGGTTGTCGTCACCGGATCACAAACTGCTTATATACGTACATTTTGGAAAATTACCCTTCAACACCGTTTTATTTTCCCAGCTTCGCTCATCAGAATGACATATAAAATTGATTTTGCATCCACACCTTAATTATTTCAGGAAGTCGGGAATTTGCAGATCAAAATAATTAACGATCCAGGTGGTGATGAAAACGATAAACGTCGAGTAAAAAATGCATATTGAAAATGTCGTTGCCCATGAAAAACGAAGGTATCGATCTGCAAAAAACAAGATCACAAACAGGACCGCTGTTGCAGCCAACACCTCCGCAAAAGATGCATTCTCGTCGCTTATATCGTATTGTTGCGATCCCATCTGGAACAACAACAATACACTCATTAATATGTTCCAGACGACAAGGATCATCATACTCGACGAGCGCGAAACGAGCAGTTCGGACCCGACAACAAAACTTGTCATGCCACACAGGGCCAAGACAGACCAGCCCATGATGGCTTTTTCGAGTGCGAACTTTTTTCGTTTTATGAACACATGAATCAAGGATAACAACAATCCTCCTGTTACGATCAGCCCCAGGCCGATAAATAATGGGGACAAGGATTCAAAACCGGTAATAAACAAAAAATACCCGAAACGAAGTTCCGGATGGAAAAATAACAACCAACAAAAAGCGAGCGCGATCAAGTACAGTGTTATTTCATGAAATCTCGGTCTTAGCTGCTGGGAAAAGGTATTCCAATATTCATTCATACTGATCCTCCTATGAGTACCCAAGGGTTGGCGTTCGCGAAGTGTCTTGTGGGATGTGCCGGAGCAGGGAACTGATCAAGATGGCGTCACGCCGCGAAGCAGCAGCCCCCAGCATCCAGTGCACCTAATAATAAAAGCAGGCAATTATTTTCCAATCGATGGCATACCCCATGTGCCGCGCGTCATTTCGCCCATATACACAGGCTCCATCCGTGAGAACCTGATATCACGCACCTTTCTCATGTTTTTCCACAGCATCGCATGACCTTTGCTAAAACCCAGCTTTCTTACACGACGCTGCAACAAGGCAATTTCCTTTTCAGTTGCTGATCGAACTTCACCAACAACCCCATACAAGCGCACAGCTGGAGGATCGGAAAACCGCCCACAGATAAGTGATTTCAACCAAAACCAAGGACTGCTGTTTACTGCCAGCACGCAGACCTGTTTATTTATTTCGAGATTACGAGGCAATTGTTTTGGATACTCTTCAAAATACACCCCCTGCCCCACTTCGCCCAATATCAGGGAACCGATTGGTGTTATGTGTGGTTCTCCCTGTTCGCTGACTGTGGCAATTGCGTAATGAAATGACGACCTAAAAGACTGCTTGAAAAGTTGTCTTATTTTCATCCAATTTTCATTTATTTGCATTTTTCAAAGCCCTTCTGAAATAATTTTTCCGTACAGCCAGGCGTTCAGCTGCCTTATTGCCACCTATTGGGTCATATATTGTCACCGGCTAAACATCCAATAAAAATTGGTATTAGATTGCCAAAGATTAATATGCTTTCGATAAATAGTCAATATCATACAGCCAATCATCATACCCATCCCGGCTCAAATCCATTTGGTCAGTGGCCTGCCTTCCACCGTTGGCAAAAATCATTATAATTGACCATCTACCGTAATGTCCGCAAGCCCATTAGAGGTGAAGTATGTTTGCTGATCTTATCTGGATATTGATACTTGTAGTTTTGACAGGTCTTACCGGTTGGCTGGTGGTTCGCTCGTGGAAAAGCCCGCTGGGGTGGATGAAATGGCCGGGCATTGTATTCTCTGTATTCGCGACCTTGCTTCTCCTGGCAATCCTGGTATCCGGTTTCCTGCCCATCGCGCCAGACGTCGCTCCCATTCCAACTCCGGGACACATAGGCGCTCCTGACAATGCACCGACCACCCCTCCGGTGGCAGGCACTCCCCGCACCCTCGCGGTTCAACCCGGGCAAACGATCCAGTCTGTGGTCGATCAGGCAAAGCCCGGTGATACAGTGGAAGTGACCGCCGGCGTCTATCATGAGGCAATAAAAGTAACCATTGACAACCTGACCTTGCGAGGCATCCCCGACAGCAACGGGCAATGGCCCATCCTCGATGGCCAGGGCCAATTGGACAATGCGGTCATGGGATCGGGCAACTTCCTCACCGTCGAGCAATTCCAGATCAGTAATTACACAGACAACGGGGTCATAACAAAGGGGACCTACAGCTCCACCTTCGGCGACCTGATCATCACAGACCCGGGCCAGTACGGCGTTTTCCCGATCCTCGATACACACGTTACCATCCAGCACATAAAGGTGACCGGAGCAAAAGACGCCGGCATCTACGTCGGCCAATCGCGCGACATCGTCGTGGAGGACAGCGAGGCCTTCAAGAACAACAGCGGTATCGAGATCGAAAGCTCCATCAACTCAGTCGTCCAGAACAATTATGTTCACGATAACACGCTGGGGATGCTCGTATGGATATCGGAGGAGCCGGACGTTATCGCCACAGACGGACACGATGCCAAATTGGTAAATAACCGTGTGGAAAACAATAATGCATCCCCCATTGCGACCAACTCACTGCCGGGAGCCGTTCCTCCGGGGATTGGCATATTGGTCTTGATGGCAGACCGGACCGAGGTAGCGCACAACGCGATCAAGGACAACAATTCTGCGGGTGTGGCTGTCGCCCAGGCATCCACCGCCTTCGGCGATACACACACATTCAGGGTCCCGCTCATACCCGAGGGGACCTGGCTGCATGACAATCAATATTTCGGCAATGGCACCAATCCCGCGGGGTTTATAACCCAGGCAGGGTTTCCCGGCGCGGACATTCTGTGGGATGCCAGCAGCTGGAACAGCCGGTTTGACGACACGAACGTAAAGACCTTTCCTCTGCTACCCTCATCCGGCTGGCCGGACCTCGCCAAACGCGCACTCTGGCAGATCTACCGTCTCCTGCTTTCAAGTTCATCAGCGGGAGTCAGCCGCTAGCGCGCCCCTGGACAATTATCCCATGAACTTTTGAGGAGCGATTCGCGCCTCCTGTCATCCCCAAATTCCTTTGGAATTTGGGGATGAGGTTATTAACCTGGTCGATAGAAGCAGGGCTGACAGGGTCCGTTCTGCATTTCTTATTTACTAAAAGACAACTGACCATGTGTAGAAGCATACCCTAACGGGCACAGGAAACTTCCGCACTCCGGAAACGCTTTAACTACTGGAATAATAAAAATCCCGGAAGTAATTCAAACTTCCGGGATTTGGTTGGATGGTAAAGTATGATCAACTCTCAGCCGAGCGGACCAGAGCCACCTGGGCTCTGTTGGTCGGATCGTAACGGACGTACACTTCCTTGCCGGGTTGATATTTGTACTGCGAAGCATCCACGATGGCCGCCGTAGTCTCTGACTGGAAATGTTCGCCCATGGAGGTGGTCACGTCAAAAGTCAGTCGAAAGACCCAGCCGGCGTTGTCGTTCCTGATATTCATATTGGTGGCGGTCAAGATCTTAGCCCTGGCTTCCGTGCCGGTCTCGCGCAGTTGAGCATAGTATTGATCCTGGGCCAACAATTGCTGGGCATTCGCAGCAGGCATGGCGGCCGCGCCGCCCAGTGATTCAATGGCCACCTTGCTGGGATCATTCGGGTCATAACGCACCTGAACCGAGGAGCCCGGCACCAGCAAGCCCACCTGAAAACGTCCGACAATAGTAGTGACCACGGCCTGGAAAGGCGGCCGGCCTGCTGGAGAAACCTGCAAGGTCAAGCGCGCCTGCGGGTTGTCGTTTATGGTCACACCCGTGTCCTGCACGTCCACGATCACAGCAGGGGCCGGGGTCCCTGTTTTCAAGAGGCCGCTATTTTGGGACATACCCTTGAACAAACGGAACAGAAAAAAACCGGTCACGCCCAGCACAATGGCGGTAATGCCGCAGGAGCAGGCAATGCTTACAACCGTTATGATCGTACTCATTATGGCGGAAGTCATAATAATGTTTTCCTCTCGTATGTATGATGGCGCAT
>Ga0315268_10002615_pt1 | contig 20214 bp, 10 predicted proteins | sample C1_top_MG_FD_204535 | JGI IMG/M metagenome (GOLD analysis project Ga0315268, IMG submission 204535) | Sediment microbial communities from Yellowstone Lake, YNP, Wyoming, USA - C1_top | ecosystem: Environmental > Aquatic > Freshwater > Lake > Sediment | place: USA: Wyoming | collected 2017-08-01
ATCAGCGGATAGGCGGTGCCCCAGGCCGGGTCTGCCGGGCGGCGGCCATAGCGGTGGGGAACGGTGTCGGTGATCGCACCGGCCTCATCCTGCACGTCGCGGATGTCGCGCACGAAGTTGGTGTAGAGCCCGGCCATGTCGAAATTCAACATGGCCTCTTCGGCGGTGACGTGAGCGTCGCCCATCCAGCCCATGCGCTCATCGCGCTGATCGCAGTCGGTGGGGACGCTGTGCAAGTTGGTCGCCTGCCCCCAGCGGATGATTTGCTGCACTTGGTTGAGGATCTGCTTGGAACCAACAAAGCTGCCGGTCGGACGAACGGCGCTGTGCACGACACGACTGCGGATCGAATCGAGGCTCGGGGCCCCCGGGAACCCGGTGACCTCCACGTAGCGGAAGCCGTGATAGGTGAATCGCGGCTCGTAAAGTTCCTCGCCGTCGCCCCGGAGAATGTAAATGTCGCGCGCCTTTGCGCCGCGAATATTTTCGCGATTCAACATTCCATTCGGATACAGGAGTTCGCTGTAGCGCATGGTCACAGTGGCGCCGCGTGGGCCGCGCACGCGCAGCTTCACCCAGCCACTGAAGTTTTGGCCGAAGTCGTAAACGTACACACCGGGCAGGGGGCTTTGGATTGATAGGGGCACGAGCGTATCAACCACACGGATCGGCGGCATCATCTGCGCCGAGAGCATCCCCTCGGTGCCTCCCGCGGCGCGCGCTGGTTCCCAGGTTGAGTCATCAAGTCCGGGTGCGTCCCAACCCGGCCGCTCCAGGCGCGCGTCATAAACCTCGCCGTCAAAGATGGTGTCGCTCAGGATCGGTCCGCGCGCAGTTTTCCAGGTTGTGTCGCTGGCAAGGCTGATGTGTTCTCCGCCTTCCAACTCGATCTCCACTTGGAGCAGCGCCGCTGGCGCGTCGTAGGGCGTTTTGAACCCGCCACGCTGCGTTGCCCATCCGCCACCCAACATCACGCCGACAGCATTCGCACCTTGACGCAAATGTGCGGTGATGTCGTGGGTCACGTAGAGCGCGCGCTTCTCATAGGTGGTCCAGCCTGGGTCGAGAACATTTTTGCCGACCTTCTCGCCGTTGATTCTCAATTCGTAGTACCCGAGAGCAGTGATGTAGGCGCGCGCCCGCAAAGGTTTGCCTGACAGAGTGAATTCCTTGCGGAGAAGGTTTTCGCCGCCGATCCACTGACCTTTCCACTCGCCCCGGTTGAGCAAACCCATTTCGAATTGTGCCGGTTTGCTGTAGGGGCTGGCGTGGCCTTCCGTGTCCCAGTAGCGGATTTTCCAGTAATATGTGCGCCCGCTTTCCAGCGGTCTGCCAGCGTAAGCTACCTGCGTGGAGTCATCGGACGAAACCTTTCCACTGTCCCACTGATCCCCCCGATCCTGGTCAAGAATTTCCGCCTGCGTAGCCACCAGCACCTGGTAAGCAGTCTGGTGCTCCCCGCGCTCTGTGTGCTGCAGCACCCATGCGAAGCGCGGCTGGCGCACATCGATCCCCAGTGGATTTGAGAGATACTCACAGCGCAGATTGGTCGGCATGAGTGGCCCGTTGGCCGCCGACATCACGGGCACGGTGCCTCCGGTGCAGGCCAGAAGCACTACAAGCCTGACCAGTCCTAGCCGTTCACGATTCCGTTGCAGCATCAGAGTGCTCCTCCATGGAGTGCTTTGCGCTCGTTGCCTGGTCGCCGGATCATACTGCGGCAGGCCTGCGGGCGCCGCGTGGTCGCGGCACTGATTGTAATCCCGCCACCATTCCAGCTTCTTGAGCATTTCCCGAGGATAAAGAGATATTCACGTTCAGGCCTCCGCCCCGCAGCCGTCCGCCGAGGCTTTCAATATCGCCGCTCTGTTGGGGTTCAGCGGAAATGAGAGAAGGCACTTTGCAGCCCCTGGCTGTGTCTCCACGCCGATCAGGCGAATGGGCTGGAACATGTTGAATCCACGCGAGTTTGGCCTCTTTCGAGTTTCTCAGAACGGAGAATAGCGCGATCCGTCGGTCCGGCCGATCGTTTCGCAGACCGATACGGGCATTTCGCTCTGAGAAACTTGACCCCGATGCTAGACTATGCCCCAGACCGCTCCCGCACAAGGAAGCCAATTGCCTGGCTTCCCGCCTGGCACACCATGGTGAATCGCGAACCTAACACGGTGCGACCGGTCGCCTCGGGTTTTCGCTACTTCCGCTGGATTATCTGCGGCCTTCTTTTCTTCGGCGTCACGAAGAATTACATGGACCGCCAGATCATCGGCGTGCTGAAAACAACCCTGCAAGCGGAATTCGGATGGAACGAGATTGATTACGGCAATCTCGTATTCGCATTTCAAACCGCCTACGCGGTGGGCATGCTGCTGATGGGGCGGCTGATTGACCGCGTCGGCACACGCATCGGATACACGGTGTCGCTGGTCACGTGGACCCTGGCGGCAATGGGGCACGCCCTGAGTAACTCGCTCGGCCAGTTTGGAGTAGCCCGCGCCGTTCTTGGTTTCGGAGAAGCTGGAGTTTTTCCCGCCAGCATCAAAACCATCGCCGAGTGGTTCCCCAAAAAAGAGCGTGCCCTCGCGACCGGGATCTTCAATGCGGGTACCAACATCGGGGCCATTCTCACCCCCCTGGTTGTGCCCTGGGTTACTTACCGCTGGGGCTGGCGCTGGGCTTTCATTCTGGTTGGCGCAACCGGATTCATCTGCCTTGTCGCCTGGCTGCTGCTGTACTCCAAGCCCGAACAGCATCCTCGCATCTCGCCGGAGGAGCTGGCTTACATCAAGAGTGACCCGCCGGAAAGCAACGAGAAAATCCCGTGGCTCGCGCTTCTTCCCCATCGCCAAGCGTGGGCGTTTTCTGTCGGCAAATTCTGCATCGATCCGATCTGGTGGTTTTACCTCTTCTGGATACCGGATTTTCTTCAGCGCACGCACGGCCTGAACCTCCTGCAAATCGGGCCGCCCGTGATGGCCATCTACATCATCTCCGACGTGGGGAGCGTAGCTGGGGGCTGGTTCTCCTCGTGGCTCATCAAGCGCGGGGCGAGCGTCAACGTCGCCCGCAAAAGCGCCATGCTGCTCTGCGCGGCATGCGTGATCCCGATTGTCTTTGCCTACTTCACGCATAGCCTGTGGACGGCGGTGCTGCTGATTGGTCTTGCGGCGGCTGCCCACCAGGGATTCTCTGCAAACCTCTTCACGCTGACTTCGGATATGTTTCCTTCGCGAGCGGTCGGCTCGGTCACCGGAATCGGCGGAATGGCCGGGGCCATCGGCGGAATGTTCATCGCGAAGATTGTGGGCTATGTGCTCGAGAAGACCGGCAGCTATTTCGTTCCTTTCCTCATCGCGGCGTCGGCGTATCTAGTTGCACTGGGCTTCATCCATCTGCTGTCTCCGCGGTTGCAGCCGGCCAAACTCACATAAGAAATTCTTGTTGGCAGTCCGCCAAGCCAATTGTCCACGGAGCGAAGGGAGGCGAGACAGTGTCCATCACACGGCGCAGCGACTCCATCGCGTGCGATCCCAAAACGCTCAGCCGCAGGACTTTTCTTTTGGCGGGCGGTGCCGGGCTCGCCGGTCTGATGCTCGAGAGAAATGTTGGCGGTCAGACCGCGGCGGGGAAGATTGCGCCCTCGCTGCGCCGAGTCTTCCCGATTAATAGCCGGTGGCTATATAGCGAAAAGAACCTGGCCGGCGGCACGCAGCCCGCCTTTGATGACCGCAACTTTGCCCGCGTCACGATCCCCCACACCAACCGCATGCTGCCGTGGCACAGCTTCGACGACCGGGAATACCAGTTTGTTTCTCTTTACCGACGGCATTTTCGCCTGCCCGCGGTGCTGCGAGACCTGCGTATCTTTGTGGACTTTGCCGGCGTGATGACCGCCGCCAGCGTCACGATCAATGGCCAGCGTCTGGGCGAACATCGCGGCGGGTACACGCCGTTTTCGTTTGAGCTCACGCCGCATATCCGCTGGACCGGCGAAAACGTGCTCGCCGTGGAAGTGGACTCCACGGAGCGAAAAGACATCCCACCGTTCGGCGGTCGTTTGGACTACCTGACCTTCGGCGGCATCTATGGTGATGTGCAGTTGCGCGCGGTCCCGCGCCCGTTCCGGGAGAATGTGTTTGCCAAACCGGTGAACGTGCTGCGCAGCGACCGTCGTGTGGACGTTCGCTGTTTCTTGAATCAGCAGGGTGCCACGTCTGCAGCACGGACCGTCGCTGTCGAGTTGCGAGACGGCGAGCGCATTATCAGCCAAAATAGCGGCGTTTTGGTGCCCCCAGGGGCGTCCTCTCTGGATGTCTCACTCCCAGAACTGCAATCTATTGAGTTGTGGGATCTCGATCACCCGAAACTTTATGACCTGCGGGTGCGACTTTATGAAGGTGATCAATGCCTCGACCACTACGACACACGCGTCGGCTTCCGCGAGGCGCGTTTCACACCTGAGGGTTTCTACCTGAACGACCAGCATGTGAAGCTGCGGGGGCTCAACCGCCATCAGACCTTCCCGTATGTTGGTCAGGCCATGCCGGCCCGCGTGCAGCGCCGCGACGCCTGGATTTTGAAAAAAGAGCTGAAGTGCAATGTCGTCCGCACGTCCCACTACCCGCAGTCACCGCATTTTCTCGACGCCTGCGACGAACTCGGCCTCCTGGTCTTCGAGGAGATGCCCGGCTGGCAGCACATCGGCGACCAAGCGTGGAAGGAACTGGCCGTACGTTTCGTCGAGGAGATGATTCGTCGCGACTGGAACCACCCGTCAATCATTCTCTGGGGCGTCCGCGTGAACGAGTCGCGCGACGACCACGACTTCTACCTGCGCACGAATCAGGTCGCCCATACGCTGGACGATTCCCGCCCGACCGGCGGCGTCCGCAATCGCTATGACTCCGAGCTATTGGAAGACGTCTTCACGATGAACGACTTTGGATTCCCCCTGCGGCCCCCGCGTCATCCGCTCTACCTGAACACGGAATTCAACGGACACATGTACCCGACCAAGCAGATCGACAACGTCGAACGCATCACCGAGCAGACCGTTCGCCATGCGCGCGTCCACAACCAGCTCTGGTCGGACAAGCGCTACGCCGGCGGGATCGCCTGGTGCGCGTTTGACTACAACACGCACGCTTATTTCGGCTCCGGCGACCGCGTCTGTTACCACGGCGTCGGCGACATCTTCCGCATCCCAAAACCTGCGGCGGGTTTCTACAAGTCTCAATGCGACCCGGCAGAGGAAGTTGTGCTCGAGCCCGCTTTCCACTGGGCCCGCGGAGACCGCGACGAGAGTTTTACCGTCGCCATGGTGTGCTCCAACTGCGAGCACGTGAAGTTGTACATCGGCGAGCGTATGGTTGCGGAGCTCGATCCAGACCGGGAGAATTTCGGCAACCTGCCGCATCCGCCGTTTGTGACGAACCTTCGCCGGTTCTTGGGCGATGGCTGGAACGACCTGCGCGTTGAGGGCTACATCGGCGGCAAGAAAGTAGCTACCAAGACACTGAGCGGCAAAGGCGCAGATGCGCAGTTTTACGTCGAGGCGGACGACAAGGAGCTGGTCGGCGACGGCATCGACGCCACACGAGTTGTGCTGCGAGTCACCGATGAGTACGGCACGGCTCGTCCCTTCGCCAGCGGTGCGATCGCTATGACCATCGAAGGCCCCGGCGAAATCATCGGCGAGAATCCGTTCGCACTTTTCGGCGGTGTCGGCGCGGTTTGGATAAGAACGAAGGAAGCGGCAGGAACAATCCGCCTGACCGCAAAGCATCCCGTGCTCGGCGCGAAGACGGTAGAGATCCACGTCACCCGACCCGCTGCAGCAGTGGCGGCCATTTGAGACGCAGCGGAGCGTGGCGAACAGCGATTCGTCGGTAAGGTCAGGGTTTGCCGGATGGATGTATGCGCCACGTGAAGTACATTTTGGCTCCGTTCAGATTCTTCGCGTGGACTGCCCTACTCGGTCTGTGCCTTTCGGTCATGCCTGACGTGCCGGCGCAACGAGCGGCTCCGCGGCCAAAAATCCCTTGGCAGCCCGATCAAAGCAACGGCACCTACAAGAATCCTGTGCTCTTCGCAGACTATTCAGACCCGGATGTGATCCGCTCTGGCGATGATTTCTACTTGATTGCTTCGAGCTTCAACTGCGTTCCTGGCCTGCCTATCCTGCATTCTCGAGACCTGGTGAACTGGCGAATCTTGGGCCACGTGTTTCAGCAGCAACCACCTGCCGAGGTTTTTTGCATACCGCAGCATGGCAACGGCGTCTGGGCTCCGGCAATCCGCCTCCACAATGGTGAGTTCTACATCTTTTATGGTGATCCGGATTTCGGCATCTACATGGCGAAGGCGCAGCATCCTGCCGGTCCGTGGTCCGCGCCGGTGCTCGTCCAAGCGGCAAAAGGCTGGATTGATCCCTGTCCCTTCTGGGATGACGACGGCAAGGCTTACCTGATCCGCGCGTGGGCGCGCAGCCGCTCCGGAATTCAGAGCATCCTCACGCTCCATCGCATGAGTCCCGACGGCACAAAGCTTCTCGACGAAGGAATCACCGTCTTCAATGGCTTGGCCAATCATCCGACGATTGAAGGGCCGAAACTCTACAAGCGGAACGGCTACTACTACGTTTTTGCCCCCGCCGGAGGCGTGACGCGCGGATGGCAGACAGTGCTCCGCTCGAAGGCCATTTATGGCCCCTATGAAGACCGCATTGTGATGGACCAGGGAAAAACGCAAATCAACGGGCCGCATCAGGGGGCCTGGGTCGAGCTGCAATCAGGCGAGTCGTGGTTTCTCCATTTTCAGGATCGCGGCGCCTATGGCCGTATCGTCCACTTGCAGCCAATGAAGTGGGTGGATGACTGGCCGGTGATTGGCGCGGACCCAGACGGTGACGGAAAGGGCGAGCCTGTGCTTGGGCACAAGAAGCCGGAGGTCGGGAAGAACAGTCCAGTCGCCGTGCCGCAGACGAGCGACGAATTTGACACGCGCGACCTGGGCCTGCAATGGCAGTGGCACGCGAATTTCGAGCCGAGGTGGTTCTCACTTTCTGCGCGACGCGGGTGGCTGCGGCTGCCGGCCATGCCGATGCCGGAAGGAGCAGTGAACCTGTGGCTCGTGCCAAACCTGCTCCTTCAGAAATTTCCGGCGCCGGCCTTTACTGTCACCTCGCGGCTCAATTTCACCGGGCTTGCGTTGGGCGAGCAGGCTGGCCTGCTCATTATGGGTACGGATTACTCCTACCTTGCTGTGGAGCGGCTCGGCACAGGTTTTCGCGTAAGGCGAGTGGTGAGTGCGGACGCGGCCAACGGCGGCCAGGAGGTCGAGCAAGCTAGCGCGACGCTCGAAAGTGGAGTCGTGTTTCTGCGCGTCCGCGTCGAGCCGGAAGCTGTTTGCTGGTTCAGCTTCAGCAGAGATGGAAAGGAGTTCCAACCCCTGGGCCAGCCATTTCCCGCTCGCCCGGGACGCTGGATCGGCGCCAAGCTAGGACTCTTTGCAGTAGTGCGCGCTGGCGGGAAACCGTCCGGCCATGCGGATTTCGACTGGTTCCGAGTCGAATGAGGTTGAGGAGTGCATCAAGATGCGCGAACAAGCCCGAATGTTGACCGTTTTGATTTTGTTCTTGTCGCTGGGGGGGACTGCCCTTTCGCAGTCGGACTCGCAAGCAGGGGACGCCAGCGCTGGGGCGGTTGTTTCCCTTCCATCGAAAAACCTTTCACCTCTCGGAGTGGGACGTGACGCTCGCGCGCTTACTCTGGACGGCTTGTCCTATGAAACCGCACAGGGGCGAGTCAAACTTCCCGCGGAACTCACGCGGGCGGCGAAGGGGAAGAGCCGGTTCGAGAACCGGGCCAAGATGGCGGACGGTCGGGAGGTAACGTTCACGCTCCTCCCGCAGGGAGCGGACTTCGTTATTCGCCTCGGTGCCGACCGCGATTCTGACATCGTAAGGTGGGGCCTGTCGGTCCAGGTGGGCGGTGACGAATACTTCACCGGCCTGATGGAGCGCGTTGTGGATGGGCCGCAGCGCGACTCGTGGGCTCCAGGCATTTCCGAAGCGATGAACCTGCGCGGGCAGAAAGTGGACATGATCATCAAGCCCACCACCTCTATCTACGCGCCGTTCTTTCTTTCCTCGCGCGGATATGCAGTCTTCGTGAGGAGCAACTGGCCAGGCTTTTACGATTTCTGTGCAACTGATCCCCTGCGCGTCAAGATCGAATTCGAAGGGCCGTCGCTCGAGGTGAAGATTTACACAGCGAAAAATCCGGCCGCGCTGGTGCGGGCCCACGCGATGGACGCAGGCCCGCCGATTCTGCCGCCGAAGTGGATGTTCACTTCCTGGCGTTGGCGGGACGAGCACCGGCAACGCCCCACCTACTACGACGGCACGCCCGTCACCGGCCCATTCAACTCGGAAGTGATGGAAGACGTGCTGATGATGAAAGGCTACGGCATCCCGTTCGGTGTGTATTGGATTGACCGCCCTTGGGGCCCGGGCCCCCTGGGCTACGACGACTTTGAGATTGACCCACAACGCTTGCCGAATTTCGACGCAAACGTGAAGTGGCTCAACCAGCAAAATGTGCAGATGATGTTATGGATTGCACCGTTCTTCCAAGGAAAGATGATGGAGCAGGCGCTTGCCAAAGGCTGGAACCTCGCGGGGCAGGAACGCCCGCGTTCCGGCCAGAACTACCCGATGGTGGACATGACCAATCCTGCGGCAAAAGCGTATTGGCAGGATGGCGTCGCCAAGCTCCTCAAGCTCGGAGTCGCCGGCTTCAAAATGGACCGCGGCGAAGAAAACATCCCTGAAAGCGGTCCGTTCAAGACGTTTGACGGCCGCTCGATCCGCGAAAACCGCAATACGTATGTGCCTCTCTACGTGCAGGCTGCCTACGAAATCGCCAGGAAAATTCGCGGAGACGATTTTGTTCTGATGCCGCGAGCCGCCTACACGGGAACTTCGGCCTACGCGGTCAACTGGGGCGGTGATATCGGCGGCACGCAAGAAGGTTTGCGCGCTTCCCTCATTGCCTTGCAGCGCTCTGCCGTGATGGGCTATGCGTACTGGGGATCGGATACCTGCGGATACACTGAACAGCTCATGGAGCAGGAAGTCTGCGGCCGGTGGCTTGCGTTCAGCGCGTTCACACCCATTATGGAGGTAGGCCCCACGCGCAACCTCGGCTTCTGGAACCTGAACCGCGAACCAAGCTACGACGCCTATCTCATCGCCATCTGGCGGCTCTATGCGCGGCTGCACCATCGCCTGATGGACTATGCCTACCGGCAGGCGCAGGAAGCGCACCACACCGGCATGCCGATTGTGCGCCCGCTTTTTCTCGTGGAGCCCGGGGCGCGCGAAGCATGGAGGAACTGGTGGACCTATCTCTACGGGCCAGACATCGTGGTGTCTCCGGTCTGGGAAAAAGGAAAACGTACGCAGGAAGTTTATTTGCCTTCGGGCGCGAAGTGGCGAGACGCCTGGAATCCGCAGCAGGTCTATGAGGGCGGTCGAACGGTCACGGTGCCAGCGGAATCACACCAGATTCCTCTGTTCCTTCGCGTCGGCTCGAAGGTGCAGCTCGGCGATTTGAACCAGGAATGGAAGGAATCGCAGGAGATCGCGGCAAAACGCCCGGACCTCAAAGCCCTGGACGCCGAAGTGAGGGCGTGGTTTGCTGCGCACGGACAGAAAGAAGGCCCGAAATGAATCTCTCGGAGCTGCGGGAATTGAAGTCGCAGAAAGGAAGATGACCGTGACACCCATCAGTCGCCGAGCCTTTGTGAGGACTGGCGCGTCGGCTGTCGCGTGGGTCTCCTTGCCGCCGGTTTTCAGGGGAACGAGGTCGTCCGCGGAGGATGCCCCCGTCTTTGAGACTGACCATGCCCGCTTGATGAGCGCCTACCGCGGCGCGCTCGAGACTCTTGCGCAAAACACGGTGAAAGTATTTGAGTTCGAGGAGCCGGTGTTGATCGAAGGCAGCGTCTATCGTGGGGTATGGCTGGAATGCGCGCCGCAGGAATCCCAGGTCTACAGCGAGTGGCAACCCGCGGTCGGATTTTCCACGCACCGCGTTTTCTTCGAATCGCAGCGCGAAGACGGCTATCTCCACTGCAACGTGAAGATGGATACGCGCGGCACAGGCCAAATCCAGATGGTCGTGCCCATCGCCGCCACTGCGCTCGAACTCTACGAACGCTTTGGCGGGGAAGAGTTTCTGAACCTCGCGTATCGCTCGTGCAGCCGCTGGGACGAGTGGCTGGTGCGCTACCGCAACACGCGTGGCACAGGCCTCTGCGAAGGATTCTGCGAGTACGACACGGGGCACGACAACAGCCCGCGATGGAAGGGCGTCCCCAAACAGTGTCCCGACCGAGACGCGCGGAAAATCCCGGAGGCGCCCGGCATCCCGCGTCTGTGCCCCGATCTCTCCGCGAGCGTCTATGGCGGGCGCCTTGCCCTGGCTCGAATGGCGCACATCCTTGGTCGGCGCTCCGAAGCGGATAAATGGCAGGAACGCGCTGAGGAGATCCGCAAGAAAATCCTGGATCGCCTCTACGACCCGGCGGACGCCGCCTTTTACGATCTGGACGCAGAGGACAAGTTTGTCCGGATTCGAAGCGATGTGATTTCCAGAGTTCTGGGCGAGCACGTGGTGGATCAAAAACTCTTCGAGGAGATCTACCGCAAACAGATCCGCAATCCGAAAGCGTTTTGGGCGCCCTACCCGTTGCCTTCGATTGCGCTCGATGACCCAGCGTTCGTCCGCCCAATCCCGCGCAATTCCTGGGGTGGCGCCACGCAAGCGCTCACTGCATTGCGTGCCCCTCGCTGGATGGAGCACTACGGGAAGCCGGCGGATCTTGCCTACATGATGCAGCAATGGATCAAAGCCATTGTGACCGCGAAGGGTCTGCTGGCACAGCAAATGGATCCCTTAACCGGCAAGTTCTCGACTGAGGACCCGGGCGGGTACTCTCCTGCCGCGCTCGTGATGCTCGATTACACCTGGCGCCTCCATGGGGTGCGCCGCACGAAAGACCAATTGGAGTGGAATTGCCGCCCGCCGGAGAACGCACGCAAGAGTACGTTTTCGCTACCGACGCCCAAAGGGATGGCTCAGCTAGAGCACTCTTTACTGGGTTCGGCGTTATCACTTGCGGGTAAGCCGATTCTGCAGGTAGAAGGTGTTGCCCGCGTCGTCACGGATGCGAGCGGCAAGGGATTGTGGCTCGTTGGCACTCTCGGCGAAGCAACCGAGGTCAGGCTCACGTGGTCCGGCGGCAAATCCGTAGTTCGCAGAATCGCGCCCAACGCACGCTTGGCACTTTGACCAGCACGCTGTGCGCCTCAATGCTCTCGCGAGTCAGGGGGCTTAGGTGACGGAAATCGATTCCGGGCAAGACAACTCGAAGGCCGGCTCGCCCCGCGCTGGCCTCCCACGCGAGGCGGTGGACGAACTCTCGTTTGCCGGACCCGTCCTGCAGGTGACGGTTACTGCTTTCTTCGTCCTTTTCTCCATTGTCGGCCTGGCGCTCTGGGGGCTTCCTTACTACTACGATTTCATGGTGCGCGACTTCGGATGGACGCGAGGTCAGGTGACCTCCGGCAACGCTCTCAGCAAACTAATCGTGGGGCCACTCTTTGGATTCATTGCCGGCTGGATGGTAGACCGCTTCGGTCCGCGGCGGCTGATGATGTCTGGGATTCTCATGGCCAGTGTTGCGCTGGTGGGGCTCGGCAGCATCTCCACGCTGGGATGGTTTTATTTCTTCTATCTGTTCAACGCGCTCGGCTACGTTTGTGGAGGTCCGCTGCCGAACCAAGTGCTGCTTTCGCACTGGTTCGACAAGTCGCGCGGCAAGGCGATGGGCATCGCTTACCTCGGCATCGGGATCGGCGGCGCGATCGTTCCTTGGGTGTCGAAAGTCCTGGTCGATGCATTCGGCTGGCAGGCGGCACTACAGATTCTTGGCCTGCTGATTCTGGCCATCGCGTTTCCGCTGGCGTTCTTTGTGGGTGAACCGAAGGAGTTCCGAAACAAGCAAAGGGAGCCGGCGCCGGTGAGCGGCGTGTTCAAGATACCTGCGTTCTACCTGATTGCCATCGGCAGCATGTGTTCCATCGGCGCCGTCAGTGGCACGCAGCAGAACCTGAAGTTGTACCTCAGTCTTGACCAGCACTTCAGCCAAGCCGATGCGGCCCAGGTCCTTTCCCTGGTGCTGACGTTCAGCATCGTTGGCCGGCTGCTGATGGGGTGGTTGGCAGACCGCTTCCCGAAGAAATACGTGATGCTGCTCATCTATTCCTTGGTGACGGCGGCCATACCTCTCCTGTTCTTCGCACAATTGAAAGCGGCCCTTTATATCTTCGCCGTGATTTTCGGAATCGGCCTTGGCGGCGACTACATGATTATTCCCTTGATGACCGCGGAGATCTTCGGCGTGCGCGTTCTGGGCCGTTTAATGGGAGTGATTTTGACAGCAGATGGAGTTGCGGAAGCGACGTCGCCCTGGCTGATTGGCCACATGCGGGACGCGACGGGCAGCTATGCAGCAGGTTTCCTGGCCTTAATCGGGATGGCTATCCTGGGAGCCATCGCCGTTGCTTTTCTTCCGCGATGCCGCCGGATCACTTAGGCAAACCGCAGTTTTTTTCCTTTCCCCCTGCCCCTTCACCGGCCAGCTTCAGAAAGCACCGCGGGCCCGGACTGCTTTCGCGACCCGGGCCCGCGGGGGGGTGTTGGCTTCTGGCCTAGAAGATGAACTTCAGACCCAGCTGTATCCGGCGCTGGTAGTTGCGCTGGGTGGAGGCAATCGCCTGCCCGAACGAGCCCGACGTCGGGTCGACGTTTGCGCTGGGAAACCACGGGTGGTTGAACGCGTTCAGAAACTCCGCCTTGAACTGGAACTTCATCTGCTCCTTGACTGCGATGTCTTTGAGAAGCGAGAGATCCCAGTTGTTGATTGTGTCCGAACGGAGCCATCCGAATCGCAGCGGGAAAGTGCGCACGTTGTGGTCCAACTGGACCCCGGAATCACGGTTGAAACCCATGGGGATCCCAATCGGCGTGCCCGGGCAGGTAGTCGCATTGTAGGAGTTCTTACAAGGATCGTTGAAGTCCACCCAAATCGGCGTGCCGCCGCTGGCGAATGCCACCCCGCCGACTGTCTGGATCGTCCCGCTGGAATTCCTCAAAGCCACGAAGCCTTTCGTGTTGAACCACCTCTCCACTGTTTGTTGGTTCTTGTCGAGTCGGATATCTCCCAGGGTGCCGTTGTAGATGCGGTTGCCCCAAGCGCCGAGGGGGTTGCCGCTCTGGTATTGCCAGAGGCCCTGAATCTGCCAGCCGCCGATGATCCGGTCCACCACCGGGCCGGTGTCCGGGGCCAGCGCGCGACCCTTGCCGAACGGCAGCTCGTAAATCCAGCTCACTGTCAGCCGGTGCGGATAATCCATCTCCGAAATCACTTCCGAAGGCCGGATGTCATCGTCATTGAGAAGTTCGTTGGCGGTCATGAACTTCGAATAGGTGTAACTGGCGTTGATGGTGTAGCCCTGCTTGAAGCGCTTCTCGAGGCGCAACTGGAGCGAGTGGTACCAGGAGTAGCCGTCGTAGCGCGACATGCGCACGTAGTCGAATTCCGGGTACGGGCGAAGCAGGCGTTCGCGCTGGATTGTTGTGCCGCGCAGGCCGCTCACCGCGCTCAAGGGCATCAGCCCGCTGAAGGGGTTCGGGTTGATGTTCGCGGTCAAGTAGATACGCCTCACTTCGTCGCGCGTGGCGCTGGTGCTCAGGTACTGTTGCGGAGTGACATTGATATTCGGGAGCGTGGGGCTACTGCCTTGGGCGCCGGAGAATGTTTCGAGATGTGTCCCGCGGTTCCCAATGTAGGCAGCCTCGACCAGGAATCCCCACGGCAGTTCCCGCTGAACGCTGAGTTCCCACCGCTGCATATAGGGCATCTTCGGTTTGGTATTGACAACCGTAATGCCTTGCCCGAGGAAGGTGACCCCGCCCTGGGCTGACCCCTGCGGGAGGGTCAGGCCGGCCTGGAACGGGTTGGAGAGAGTCTCGTTGAAGGTCAGGCCGTTGGTTGTGGTGACGTTCATTGAGGTGGTGGCACTGAACCCACTTTGGAAAACGTCGCCTTGCCGCTGGCCGAGGAATCCGTAGAAGATTCCGTAGCCCGCGCGGATGACCGTGTTCCTGTCAAGCGAGTAGGCAAGGCCGATGCGCGGCATCAGGTTGGCCTTGGGGGTGTCGTACAGCCCGCGCGGATTGCCGCCCACGTTCGCGAAGGTCATGCCGCCGCGCACGAAGAACTGGTCGTCCGGGACTTCCGGAGTCCCCGGGCCCGCGATGTAAGCGGCTATGGCCGCCGCTTGGATCGGCTGCACAAACGTGGGGTCAAACTGCCGCACGGCCTTGTCGAACCGCTCGGTTAGCGGCGTTTCAAACTCCCACCGTAGGCCGATGTTCACGGTCAACTTGTTGTTCACCTTCCAATCGTCCTGTACGAAGAAGCCCCAGGTGGTGGACTGCTCCGCGTAGTCGGCGGGGATGTTGATGGTGGCCGAGGTCGGCACGCCCAGCAGGAACGCGGCAAACGACAGGCCGAGGTTGTTCGAGTTCGATACGTTGTTGCCTGGCCCCTTTGTGTACAGGTTGTCAAAGTTGAAGGTGCCGGTTTGGTCATTCGCGTTGAACGTGCTGGTCTCACGGTAGGAACGGAACTCGAAGCCGCCGCGAATCACGTGCGAACGCCAAATCTTGCTCAGAGTAGCGGCCACCGAGTGAAGGTCGTTTGGACGCCAGTTGCCCGGGGTGGCGGTGCCCTGGTAGCCCGAGATGGCAAGCCGTGGGAATTTCCGGATGCCGGGGTCGATGAGGTCGTTGTAGGACGCGGGGAACCCCACCGACGTCAGATCGAAACCCAGACTCGCCGGAGCCCCGTCGGAGCGGACGAACCGGTTATAGGCATAGTGCGTGTTTAAGACCATCGTTGAGTTCAGTGTCCAAACGTAGTCCACGATAGCTTGGCGGGAAATGAAGGAAAAGATCTGGCCGGTGGAAATGTTGTGGAAGTAGTTGTTGTAGTCGCTGTCCCGCCCGTACCAGCTCACCCGTCCGAAGATCTTGTGCGCATCATTGAAGCTGTGATCTACGCGAGCCGTGTAGGTATTGTAAACGGCATTCTCCACGAGGTTCGGTTGCAGGAAGTTATTCGACCCGTCGGGGTTGCCCGTGCTGGTCGGGTCCGGCCAGTACTCGTCCACAATGGCCAGCGCAATCGGGTTGATCAGGCTCAAGGGAATGATGTTATTCGTAAAGGCTGTGCGCGTGTAGGAGCTTGATGTGCCCACGCCGCTGAATGGGTTGTAGATCCGATAGTTCGCGCCCAAGGGAAGCAACTCGGAGAAATTCCCGATTTGCTGCACACCATTGCAGCTCGCGCGCCCCAGCATGCACATCGTCGGAGTCGTGAACGTGCCGTTGTTGCGCGGACGCGCTTCGCGGATGCCTTCGTAGCCGAAAGTGAAGAAAGTGCCTTTGCGCCCGTCGTACACCTTGGGGATCCAGACCGGTCCGGTGACGCTTCCTCCAAAGCGGTGATAGAAGAAGTCGGCGCGTTCCAGGCCTTGCCGATTGGCAAAGAAATCGTTGGCGTAGAGCCCCGGCGTCATGTTCGTGTAGGCGACGGTCCCATGGAAGTCCTTCGTTCCGGACTTGATTTGAAGGGTGGTCACGCCGCCTTCTGTGTTGCCAAACTGCGCGTCGAACGTCGCGGTCTGTACTTTGAACTCCTGTACGATGTCCTGCGGCGGGACGAAAGTGGAAATCACCTCGCCGGCGTTCGCAGTGGCAGTGCTTGGGGCACCGTCGATGGTCAGGTCACTCCGGTTGGCGCGCGTGCCGTCCATGGCGTAGCCCACGATATGGGTGGGCTCGTATGGACGGTCCAAGCGCGGGTCGCGCGCAAAGGCGGCGCCCGGTGCAAGCCCGATCAGCTTGTAGGGGTCGCCGTGCGGGATGGGAAGTTGCGCGATGCGCCGGGCGTCAATGACCTGCCCTGCCGAAGCGGTAGCCGTTTCCAATGCCACTGCACCGGCCTCCACGATTACCGTCTCGGTGACCGGGCCCACTTCCAGCTTGGCATCCACCACCAGCACTTCGCTCACGCGCAGCTGGATTTTCGCCTGCTCATACTTCTTGAATCCAGCTTTCTCCACGGTGAGTGTGTAGGTGCCAGGTATCAGATACAGTGCCTGGTAAAAGCCAACGCCGTTCGACTCCAGCGCCATGGTTGTGCCTCTCTCCGCGCTGGTAATCTTGATTGAGGCGTTGGGAACCACGCCGCCCGCGGCGTCGGTAATCGTTCCCTTTATCGTTCCGCGTGGATCCTGGGCTGGTGCAGTCGCTGCACAAGAAAGCACAAGAATCAACACGGCAGCGCAGACAAATGCGTATTTTCTCGTCGTATTGCAGTTCATGTTTCCTCCGAAAGTAGGTGCTCGGCCATCTCAGCACCTGACGAGAACTAAGACGTCACCCCGCCCCCGTATGCCTAGACCCCTCTCGCCCCACTCTGGGAGTGGCTTGAGAAGACTTCTGCCTGGATACCCCCCCGTCCGACCTAGATAGTCCTTTCGTCAGCCAAGTCAAGTCCTTGTTAACCTCGTACAGGAGTTTCGCAGTGCGTAACGAATAGGCGGGACGCCTTTCCGCGCAAGTCGTTTCTCTAGACCAGAGTACTCCGGGGAGATGATGCGCCAAGCTGGCCTGCCTTGACACTATTGGGTGGCTCGGTTATACATTGCGTAACGAACCGCGCCCCAAAGAAGCGTTGTCGAGGGCAACGCCCGCTCCTTGAATTGGCCTGAGAGGGATCGCATGGATCAATCTCACCATAGCCGATACCTCGTGAAGTCCCTTCTGCATGCCACCCAGGTCCTTACCGCGTTCCATTCCCAGGGTGAGGTACTTGCCCTAAAGGACGTGGTGGAGCGAACCGGCTTCAACAAGGCCATGTCCTTCCGGCTTCTGTACACGCTGCGCCACTGTGGCTTCGTCGAGAAAATCGGTGAAAACCAGTACCGCTTGGTTTCCGGAACGCGCCCCACCCGGCGCTACCGGATTGGATATGCGTCGCAGGGACAGAATACGTCGTTCCCACGCGAGGTGCTCTCCGGCCTGCTGCGCGCAGCCGAGAGCAACAACGTGGAACTCGTGGTCGTGGACAACCGCTACGATCCGAAAGTGGCGATTCGAAACGCCGACCATTTGATCCGCGAAGAGGTGGACCTCGTCGTCGAATTCCAAACCGACGAGGCCGTGGCTCCAGCGATTGCCACAAAATTCATGGAGTCCGGCATCCCGATGATCGCGATCGATATTCCGCACCCCGGGGCGAGTTACTTCGGCGCAAACAATTACGAAGCAGGGCTCGTTGCGGGGCGCCACTTGGGACGCTGGGCCAACAAACACTGGCAAGGTGTGGCCGATGAAATCCTGCTAATCGAAATCCGCCGCGCGGGTTCTGTTCCGCAAACGCGCATCCAGGGCATGCTTACTGGGATTAACGAAATGATTCGGGGCGGGCCGCTGCTTCACGTTGTTCACCTGGATGGCGACGGCCAGTTTGGACTGGCTCTGGAAAACGTGCGGAAGCACCTGCGCACGACCCGGGCTAAGCACATTCTCGTCGGCGCCGCCAATGATCCCAGTGCCCTCGGCGCATTGCGCGCCTTTCAGGAGGCTGGACGCACTTCAGAATGTGCCGTGGTCGGACAGAACGCTGAACCGGAAGGACGCACAGAGTTGCGCGAGCCGAACACGCGCCTGATCGGCTCCGTGGCCTATTTCCCGGAACGGTACGGACCTCAATTGGTTCGCCTCGCACTCGACATTCTCGAGCGGAAACCCACTCCTCCCGCCGTCTTCATCAAACACCAGCTCATCACTGCCGAAAATGTGAACCACTACTATCCGAATGATGTTTTGATGGATGCGATTATGACCGGCAGTTGACGGAGCGCGCCGTCGTCAGGCCGCATCCCGCGCAAGGGGATTGAGGCATCGACCCGTTCGCCACCGTCGGCGCGGGGCCTTCACTTCGCCTTCTGCACTTCCACCGCATAGACGTGGGTAGGCCCGTGCATGTTCGAACGGAAGACAATCCACTTGCCGTCGGGGGTGAAGCTAACGTTGGGCTCCAGGTGATAGTCGTGTTTTTCCAGATTCACGAGACGCTCCGCTTCGAGGTGGTCAACTCGGGTACGAAACAGGTAGATCCACTGCCCATTTCCCGGGGCCGCGACGCTGTTCGGCCCGCCGCCGTCCCCGGCAAAGAGCTTGCCGTCCGGCGAGGCATTGTAGTGAACGCTCCAGTGCTGGCGTTCCACGCGGTATTTGTACTGCCTCCCCGTGTTCACCTCGTAGCCGGCCAGCCAGAATTCCTTTCCTCTCGGTGTTTGCAGGTCGTACCAGATGACCCTCCCGTCCTGGCTGAAAAACTCGTGCCCCCAGATTTCCATGTCCATCGTGCGCGAATGGATCTTCTTCAAGTTTGATCCATCTGCGCGGATGGTCCAGATGCGGTCCACCAAGTGCCACGGCCCTTCGTGGCAAAACATGATGAGGTTCGGATCCCTCGGGGACATCTGCACGTGGTTCAGCCAGTCAGTGGCATGGTGAAACGTGGTCACTTCACCCGTGCCGATGTTGATGACGAACAGCACCATCGGTAGGCGCAGCGCGAGACGCGCGGCTAGCCCTCCGCCGCTGGCTGCATACGCCTGCCGCGCGCGCTCCTCCGCAGACTGGCTGCCCACTACCGCACTGCCGGCCAGCAGCGTTTCATCTGCATTCACGGCCAGCCCGGAGCCGCCCCGCAAGTTTGCCGGCAGTTTGGCGATTTCACGCGTGTTGCCGGTATCCAGATCCGTGGCCAGCACGGAATTCTCTCGCCGGTAGAACACCCGCCGCGTTTTCCGTCCGACGATGATCCCGCTCACCCGGCCTTCCACCACTTGCCGGATCTCGCGCGTCTTCAGGTTGATCGTGGAAACGCCTGTCGGCGTGGTGACCACGAAAATGTCGCCCTTGGCGGTATAGGGGTTTTGATGGAAATAGAGGCTCGCCGTTCCCGCCTCTCTCGAGAGCCTGACAACGCGGTGCCCGGTGGCAGGATCAATCCATTCCCTGGGGGGCTCGCCTGGGGGCGTACTCTGGGACGCGGGCCACGTTGCCGCGAAGCACGTGGCTGCAAAGAGTACGAGCCATTTCCGCATTTGCCCCAAGCTCCCGATTGCGCCCGAGCGCCGGCGGCGCAATGCCGACGGTCGAGCTCCGGTGCAAAGAGACGGGGATTCAGAGCCGCTGCACGGTCATGCCGCCGTCCACCATCAGGACGGCGCCCGTCGAATAGGGGAAGTCGCCGCGTGCGAGCGCCGCCACCACTTTGCCTACGTCTTCCGGTGTGCCCCAGCGCGCCTGAATCGCCAATCCTTCCCGGAAGAGCGCATCGTACTTTTGCGTGACGCCCGCGGTCATGTCTGTGCGAATGACGCCTGGCCGCACCTCATACACGGGAATTTCGAATTCTCCAAGCCGTGCCGCCCAAAGCTGCGTGGCCATGGCCACACCGGCCTTGGAGATGCAGTAGTCGCCGCGATTCACGCTGGCGACGGTGGCCGAAATTGAAGACACGTTTACGACGCAACCCTTCCAATCGGCTTCTGCCTTGCGCTGCTCGATCATCCAGCGCGCCACAGCTTGCGTCAGGAAGTACGGCCCGCGCAAGTTGATGCGCATCACGAAATCGAAGCTCTCCTCGGTGGCGTCGAGGAGGTCGGCGCGCACCTTTGGCGCCACACCTGCGTTGTTCACCAGCACATGGAGCCGCTGGAAACGGTTTTTCACGCAATCCACCAACCGTTGGTGCGCGGCAGACTCACCGATGTCTGCCTGCACATAAAGCGCTTCGACGCCGAGCTGTCGAAGCTGGGCCAAGGGTTCCGCGACCTCGTCTTCGACAACCACGTCGCAAATGGCGAGGTCGAAGCCGTCGCGCGCCAGACACTGCGCGATGCCGAAGCCGATGCCTCGTCGGCCTCCTGTAATCAATGCGACTCGTTTCATCATGGCTCCAACTCCGGAATTTCCACCCACGCCCGCCTCTGCCACG
>Ga0315268_10002616_pt1 | contig 20206 bp, 21 predicted proteins | sample C1_top_MG_FD_204535 | JGI IMG/M metagenome (GOLD analysis project Ga0315268, IMG submission 204535) | Sediment microbial communities from Yellowstone Lake, YNP, Wyoming, USA - C1_top | ecosystem: Environmental > Aquatic > Freshwater > Lake > Sediment | place: USA: Wyoming | collected 2017-08-01
AGAACGGGGGAGAAATTGGCTGAAAAGGTTGATTCACAATTGAACACAATCAGAAATAATCCGAGCTTGGTACGGTCATTCTTTGGACATCCAAGTGTCGCCTATATTTCTGACTTATGAGTAAAGTCAAGTCTCATTGTCCGGTTGATCCGTTACCGCAGCCACCTTTCCCTGCCAGCGATACGTGCTCAAATTCTCTGGAGCAAGGTGTCGGGGTTGATATCAACAATGCCTGCGCAACAGGTTTGACGCCAGACATGCAGGATGGAGCCCAGTGTGTGGCTAACAAAATTCATGCTCTTGCCATCTCCTATTCCGGCCCGAGCGCCACTGTCAGGACCACGGCATATCAGGATCACTTGCTGGATGTATGGAACAAGTCGATAGACATCGAAGACCTCTCGGATGCGGAGAAACAAGCTTGCGTCACCGTGATTGCGGATGTTGATAAAGAAATGAAGCGGCACAAAATTAGGTCTGGTCCTTCCACTAAGGGTGATGAGGCGCCTCACGTACTGGGTCAGGCGATAGACATACCTACGGGTACCGTCGATGCAATGATGGCACAGGTAACAAAGACCACTACTGTGTCTATGCCGGGTTGCTTGTCTTGTTATACCCCGACCATTACCCTTGATGTCGAGGATTATGTTAACAGTGCAACACTCAACCCGCCTGCTTGTAATCTGCGCTGGGGAGGAAGATTTACGCCTATTGACAATGTACATTTTCAACTTCCCTAAGAACCAAGGAGACACATCATGAACCATCTTCTATTACGCATCGCCGCAATCTCATTGCTGGTCAGTATGGCGTGTTCGGTACAAGCCCAGACCCCGGCTCCGGCCACCGGCATACGCATACTAGTATACGGTGTTCACTATGGCGGTAACATCGTTTACAACTACAAGGTAATCAATAACGGCGACACACCATTCAACAATTTTACGATCGGCAGCTATTTTGATAGTGTGCGTGATAATGAGTATCCGCAGCTCATCCGGTTACCGTTGGGCTGGACCTATGGCGAGACAGGCGAGACAGGTACAGAAATTATCCTCAACTCGTCCAGCACCAGCCAGCCCTCAAATTGGGTTTCATGGGTGTATGGGCAGCAAGAAACCAGTACTCATTACTTGAGGTGGCACACTCCTCGTGGTGACGGGTCAAATGGAATCCATCCCGGGCAGACTCTCGATGGTTTTAGCGTGACGGTTCCTTTGGCAGATAACAAGCTTTCTTTGCCGATGGTCACAGGTAAGCCTGTTTTTACGGGCCCGGATGAAAAGTATCTGAAGGGTAATTTCAAGATAAGCTTTGGTTCCGAGAAAAAATTTCAAAAAGTTTGGGGCACGCTCGAAAGCCTCGACACTACCCCGCCTACTCTCACAGTGAGCCTGAGTCCTTCCACAATCTGGCCGCCAAACGGCAAGCTGGTGCCCATCACTGCGACCATCACGGTTACAGATGACTATGATCCTGCACCAGAAATCCAACTTGTATCCATTATGGAGAACGAAACTTTGGATTTCAGTGACGTCAAGGATGCCCAACCTGGCACCGATGACCGGAGTTTTTCCTTAGCAGCCAAACGCGCAGGCACCAATATGGCCGGACGCATTTACACCGTCACCTATTCCGCTACCGATGCATCGGGCAACAAAGTCATCGCCAGCGCCACGGTGACCGTGCCGCACGATCAAGGCAATTAGTAGAAAAATCATCGCGAGATAGTCTGGTAAATATGGTCCTTCCGGCTATATGGTTTTTACATGGTTCGCGCCAAGGTGGCTATTAAGTCGATCACACCAGGGCACAAGGGTGTCAACATTACTCATGGCAGTAATGTATACAGTAAACAGCTCAGATCGATTTGTCATAGCCCAACAGACCGATCAACAAGCGCACGGTCCAGTAACTAATGCGCGCGACCAGCCGATCCATCCAGCTGCGCGACACGCCATATCTATCCCCGATACGAACCGCATCATTGGCAATTGCGGCAAGCAAACTTGCGCGCAACTCTCCGGCGAATCCGGCATCCTGCACCGCCAGATTTGCCTCGCGCGCCAGCAGCAAACTGAACGGGTCGATGTTGGAGGAACCCACGGTCGCCCACTGTCCATCCACTACTGCAACTTTGGCGTGCAGATAGCTGGGCTGATATTCGTAAATCTCGACATTCGCCGCCAACAATTGATCATATAGTGCATGAGTCGCATAGTACTGCACGCGGTATTCAACCCTGCCTTGCAACAGCAATACGACACGGACACCGCGTTGCACGGCTTGTATCAGTGCCAGGCGAAAGGCACGTCCGGGCAAAAAGTAAGCATTGGCAATGATGATTTCGCGTTGCGCCCCGGCAATAGCCTTCCGGTAAGCGTCTTCAATATCATGCCGATGGCGCAAATTATCGCGCAACACCAGAGTGATGCCCGTCGCAACCGCATGCTTGCCCCGCTCCAGAACAAATCGACGCAATTCCTTGCCGCGCCGCCGAAAATTGGCCCATGACACCACACCCCACAAATGCCGCATGGTCGAGTTGATCTCACCTGCCATCGAACCTTGAACGCGCACCGCGTAATCAAGGCGGGGGGAGCTGAAATTATCACCGATGGAAACATCGTTGATGATATTGATGCCCCCGACAAATGCCACTTCGCCATCCATCACCGCCAGCTTGCGATGCATGCGGCGCAAGCGGCGCATCCGGCTGCGACTGAAGGTGAACGGCGAGATCTCCCGGCGGAACCACTGCACCTGGATATTTGCAGCCTGCATCTCTGCCACCCACGTTGGCGGCAGCTCGGCAGAACCGTACCCATCCAGCAACAACCTGACTTTCACGCCACGCAGCGCAGCATGTTTCAGCGCCTCGGTCACCATGCGGCCGCTCTCGTCCGCAGCATAGATATAGGTTTCCAGATAGATCGAATGCCGCGCGGCATCGATATCCACGCACAATTGCGGAAAATACGCCGCGCCGTTTTGCAGCAGCATCAACTGATTGTTGGCCACTTGATGAACGTTGCTCATAATCTTTTCAGTTGCGCGGATAGCGCGGCATGATCCGACAGGCGCAGCCAGTTCCCCCCGCTATGCACGTTGCTGTTCAGCACGTCAAAGCCGCGCACGTAGATGCGGTCCAGGCGCAGCAGCGGCATCCGGGATGGAAAACTGCGCGCCAGCTTGCCGCCAAGCAGATGGAACACATCGTGTATATGCAGCTCGCTCGCCAATGTCTTGCCCGTCTGATTACGCCAGTCATTGAAATCGCCCGCGATGATCAGCGGCGCATCGGGAGGTATCTCATTGCGCACATACTCGATCAGCGCGCTGGTCTGTGCACGGCGGCCCTTGGCGAACAAGCCGAAATGGACGCATAAACAATGAACGCTCTTGTTTCCGGGTAGATCAATCTCGCTGTGCAACAGCCCGCGGCTTTCGAAACGATGCGCGGACACATCGGTGTTGAAGGATCGCAGAATCGGGAAACGGCTCAGGATCGCGTTGCCATGATGCCCCGCCTCATACACCGAATTCTTGCCGTAGACGGAATGCGGCCAAACCTCTTCCGCGATGTAATCGTGCTGCGCGCCTTCCGGATAGTTGTGGTAACGCTCGCCATGCCCGGTATGCTCGCCCTGCACTTCCTGCAAAAAAACGATATCTGCATCCAGCTCGCGCAGCCGCTCGCGCAGCTCGTGCAGCACCACACGGCGATTGAAATAGGAAAGGCCTTTGTGGATGTTGTAGGTGGCGATTTTGAGGGTAGGCATGGTGGTATTCTACCCAATGGCTGGAGATGATGCCGGATGTAGGAGCGGGCCCTGCGTGTGTTGTTGGGGCTTCAGCCCCTTACAACCACGGCGTACCCCTTGCGGGTGCTGCCCGCGAAACTTAACATCAAATTCAAAACCGCCGGTGGTAGACCGGCAGCTAGTCACTTTTTCTTGCTTCGCCAAAGAAAAAGTAACCAAAAAGAAGGCGACCCCGGTTTGCCGCCCCTGCGGGGTTCCCTCGATCAGCCGCAAGCAAGCGGGGCTGCGCAACTCGACCTGGCGGGGCGCACACCCCACTGCGGGACTCGAACATAACCAGCGACTTGGCTGAAGTATTTTTTCAGCCTAGTCGAATGGCTAGTTGTTTCATCAGTGCTCGCCTAAACCTCCGCTCACTTGCGGCTGATCGAGGCGGCGCACAGGGGGGGTAAAGCAGAAACCAAAACCGTTAGTTCGTGGGCACGATGTGCCCACCCTACCGTGCTTACGAAGGTAACACCAGCTTGCTAATATCAACGGTCAGCCGAAATCGCACTGGAATTTTGGGATCCGGTGTTTCAATCAATTCAAAGCACAAAGGGAAACGCCGGGACAGCCGTTGATCTACGCATCCCACAAAAACACCTTCCGCCAAACTAACAAGAAAATTGGAGATAGATGTCATGTCACTCGCGATGTCTCGAGGAGATTCACCGTCGATGTACCACACTGGTGCCAGAATCTGATTGGAGGGCATTAACCTAAAGTTCTCAACGTGCAGACGCTTCTCGCGCGTTCCATGTTCTTGAAAATTTCGCAGCTCTACTACCTTCGTCACGCCATCAGCGTAACCATTTACGAACTTGACGAGCTGGTTGTCTGAGCCAAGTCGCCGCTCAATATCCTTTGCGAGTAGGTGAAATTTACTGTGCTGTTTGTCCAATGTCCAAAAAAGGCAGACCAGTGCACACACATCTTGAATCGCCCTCTTCGCGTTAATTAGGAAAGTCGTCGCGTGGTGTTCCAAATCGTTTAGCACAGGGAACCTCTCGAGTGCGCGGCCACCAGAGTTAGTCGATAGCCCGTCGCTTCAACGGCATCGAGCTCTGCTTGTAGCGCCAATGTGTACTGAGCGGCAACCCTTTCGCATAGGACTAGGGACCCCTTAATTCTGTGCATTTGAACCAATACCGAAGCTGAATCAATCGGAGGTTCAAAGTCAGCTGCTTTGAGTACCTGACTCGCCATAATAAAAGTCCGTGACACAGCCGGGGATGCTGAGCCCACATCATCGATTTTCGCGTTGACCCATAAAGCGTTTGGGTTGGTACGTAAAGGGTCAACTGTATCCGGTGTTTGAATCATGAACGTGGCGTCGACGGTATACATCTCCAGCCGATCGGGTAGCGAGCAAGTCTCGATAATTGGCCCTGTGCCCCCAGGTGGCAACGTAAATGATCCAGCTGAGTCTCTGAGTAAAGGTTTCTTTTTCATACAGAGATTCTACAACAGCGCCTATGTTGTTTACTGGCATTGTCAGCAATGTATGGTGGTTACGCCGAGCTCGCGTAGGGCGCAATAACCAACGGGCATTGCGCCGCATGTGTTTCATTCGGTGCAATGCGCTATGCTTATTGCACCCTACAAAATTTGAATTTAGGTTTTGAATTTCAGCCTCTGGTGGGCAACTTGTTGCCCACCCGTTTTTTTGGTTTTGGATTTTGCTTTTCATCCCCTGTGCGCCGCCGAGTAGCGCAGACTGGTCAGGGAGGTGTCGGCGAGGACTGTCTGAGCGCGTAGCGCGAGTTCCGCAGCCGCCTGGCCAGTCGAGCAACGCAGGGCACCGCGCAGCGGCGGCAAACCGGGGTCGCCTTTTCTTTGGCTACTTTATTTTGGCGAAGCAAAAGAAAGTAGCTTGCTGCCGGGCAACCCCCGGCGGGGTTGACTTTGAATTTGATGTTGGGCTTCGCGGGCAGCACCCGCAAGGGGTACGCCGTGGTTGTAAGGGGCTGAAGCCCCAACAACACACGCATGGCCCGCTCCTACAAACGAACCGCCTTATATGCTCTAAGCGTTGCCAATACCCTTCGTCGGCAACCCGATCTGCTTAGCAAATTCCAGCATCCTCTGTATCGGCAACACCGCCCTCGGAATGATAGATGGATCGACATGTATCTCATTGCGCCCCGTTTCCAGAACCTCCGCCAGATTCAACAACCCGTTCATCGCCATCCACGGGCAGTGGCTGCAACTGGTGCAGTTCGCGCCTACACCCGAGGTCGGTGCTTCGAGGAATACCTTGTCCGGGCACAGCGTGCGCATCTTGTGCAGGATGCCGTTGTCGGTGGCGACGATGAATTCCCTGGCATCCAGACTCTGCGCGGCCTTGATCAGTTGCGTGGTGGAGCCGACCATGTCCGCCAGATGGATGACCGCGCGCGGCGATTCGGGATGCACCAGCACTTTGGCGTGCGGGTGCTGCGCTTTCAGTTCGATGAGTTCCTTGGCCTTGTATTCGTCGTGCACGATACACGAGCCCTGCCACAGCAGCATGTCCGCGCCGGTCTGTTCCTGCACGTAGTTGCCGAGGTGGCGGTCCGGCGCCCACAGCACTTTCTTGCCCTGTTCCTTGAGATGCTTCACCACCGGCAGCGCGATCGAGCTGGTCACCATCCAGTCTGCGCGCGCCTTCACTGCCGCGCTGGTGTTGGCATACACCACCACGGTGCGGTCGGGATGCGCGTCGCAGAATGCGCTGAACTCGTCTGCCGGACAACCGAGATCCAGCGAGCATTCCGCTTTGAGGTCCGGCATCAGCACGCGCTTTTCCGGATTCAGTATCTTCGCGGTCTCGCCCATGAAGCGCACGCCGGCGACGACGATGGTTTTCGCCGGATGCTTGTGGCCGAAGCTGGCCATGTCCAGCGAATCGGAAACGATGCCGCCGGTGGCTTCCGCAAGATCCTGCAGATCCGCATGCACGTAATAGTGAGCCACCAGCACCGCATCCTGTTCTTTCAGCAGGCGCTTGATGCGCGCGATCAGCTCCGGCTTCTCTGCCGCACCCGGTTCGCGCGGAACCTTGGCCCACGCCACAGCGGTCGGGGAGCCGGGATGTTCATAGGTATATGGGATCATGTTTTCTTGCATGCTTGCTCTTTCAGTTAAATCCCCCGCTCACTCCGTTCACTGCCCCCTTTTTCAAAGGGGGCCAGGTAGGTTTGAATTCTGCTCCAATTTCTGCGCCACCTCAGCATAAATAACCTCAAGTACTGCGTCAGTCTCCCTCAACACCTGCATGTCATCAAACCGCAACACCTTGAGCCCCAGACCGACCAGCGACTCATCGCGCTTCTTATCCTTGGCTTGACGCTCCGGCTCAAAATGCTGTGCACCATCCAACTCAATCACCAGCTTCGCTTTTGGGCAGTAAAAATCCAAAATAAACGAAAGCAGCGGTTTTTGCCTATAAAACTGAACTCCACAAAGCTGCTTGTTTCGCAATCGTTGCCACAAACGCCATTCCGCATCCGTCATATTCGAGCGAAGCGTCCTGGAAAACTGTTTCAATCTCCTGTTATATGCTTCCATGGAATCCCCCGCTCACTGCGTTCGCTGCCCCCTTTTTCAAAGGGGGTTAACAGTCTGTTGAAATTCTCAATAGCTGCTGAAAAACAGTGAATTTCTGGGGTCACTTTACCCCTCCCAGTGATCTAAAAATCGATTGTAGAGCTTCCTGAGAGGTCAAAGAATTTCTACATTTTCAAATACCGATAAATTCAACAAACTGTTAACCGTTTTCGCCACGCTATGTCCCCCTCTTTGCAAAAGGGGGGCGAGGGGGGATTTGCCTTTTCGGCAATTCCAGTATCGCGGCGCGATTGCTCGGCGAAAAAACTTTCTCAGCCGCATCCTGCCACGCCAACCACTGATAGTTCAAATGCTCGCGCGGCGCAAGTTGGATATCAACCGGATGGGGAAGTTGCAAGCCGAACACATGTTCGGTGTTAAGCGTGACGCCGGGAGGGTAGCGGTGCCGCCAGTGCGGATATATCTCATAGACATTTTGCGACTGCCAGTCAGTCAGCGCGTATTGCAGGACATCCAGCCCGGTCTCTTCGCGCACTTCGCGCATCGCCGTCTCGACCAGCGTTTCCTCGCCGTCGCGGCTGCCGGTGACAGACTGCCAATAGCCGGGATGATCGGCACGTTCCAGCAACAGCACCTTCATGCCCTGAGCCTGTCCCGAGCTTGTCGAAGCGGCCTGTCCCGAGCCTGTCGAATAACCAGCGACTTGGCCTTTGTCGTTTGAAGGCCTAGTCGAATGGCTATAACCAATGACTTGCCCAGCGTCTTTTGCTGGGTTAGTCAGATGGCTAGTAGTCATATCAGTAGTTTCACCAGGAGCGGTGTAAATCACCACCAGCACCGAGACCGGCTGTTTGTAATGCTTCATGCTTTAACGCAAAACTCGCGTAACGATCGTTCGCCTGGCTCCGCCCCCCTCGCTTCGCTCTCCCCGCTTGCGGGATAACCAGCGACTTGGCTGCGGTCTCTTGCAGCCTAGTCGAATGGCTAGTTGTCTCATCCAGAGGATTGAGGAGAGGGAGAGGGAGACGGGCATGGCGAGTTTCATTATCAGGGGATATTCGCCGTGGACGTCAGGCAAAAAATACCCAGAATGGTTTTTTGTGCTGCCGCCAATACACCACCGTGTCGGCAAATATATCCTGGGCGATTTCCCGGTCGTTGGCGGAAAGACCGAGCGTATCGCTGGCATTGCGCAGCAGCAGCACATAGCCGCTTGCTTCATGCCACGACAGGTCGCACAGTGCGTCCGCCAGGGCATCCCAATTCGCGCCGAATTCGGGCGGGAAGCCGGCCGCAACAGCCAATGCTTTGAGCAGGTTCTGCTTGCCCTTGACACCCTTGAGATCGGTATCGAACAGCGCAAAACCGGCTGCCTCTGCCGCGCTGCGCAAGGTTTCCACACTGCATCCCAGCGTATAGCTGCCCGCAGCTTCCCGGTTGCCCAGTTGTTGTGTCCATGCAGGCATCTCCCGACCTTCCCCCACCGGGGGAAGAAACGATTGCCCCCTCTCCTTCTGGGGGAGGGTTGGGGTGGGGGAATCTTTTGGCATGGCTACTCCCGAATTCGTTTGAAGGTTTGGTAATGATCGGCGGTGTAATAACACTCCGGCAGCGGGCCGCATACAATACGGCGCGCGCCGCGACTACGGGTGCCGGGCGTTTTCACGGTGTACTCGTGATAGTAACCGCGCGGGCGTTTCGGCAATATCCGCTCGAAGTTGCTGAATACCACGCCATCGCGCGGGTAGGCAAACGGCCCGCCATCCTTGATGGCGCGCAGCGTGTCCCGCGCCTGCGGCGGCAATTCGGCAACGCTGATGATCGCCAGATCGGCATGTGCATTGTGCGCTGCATGGTACGTATGCGCTTGCGCACCCGCGGGCAACCACAGCATCGCCGCCAACACCATCCATTTCAAACGCAACAGACGCGGCACGCTTATTCCTTGGCCGCTTCAACTTCAGCCGTAGTTTGCACTTGTTGGCGCAACCGGATGTGCAAATCGCGCAGCTGCCGTTCATCCACTGCGCTCGGCGCCTGGGTCAGCAGACATTGCGCGCGCTGGGTCTTGGGAAAGGCGATCACATCGCGGATCGATTCCGAACCGGTCATCATCGCCACGATGCGGTCCAGGCCGAACGCCAGGCCGCCATGCGGCGGCGCGCCATATTGCAGCGCGTCGAGCAGGAAGCCGAACTTGAGCTGCGCTTCTTCCGCGCCGATGTTGAGCGCGCGGAACACCTGCGATTGCACCGCCTCCTGATGGATACGCACCGAGCCGCCGCCAATTTCGGAACCGTTCAGCGCGAGGTCATATGCCTTGGCCAGACAACGCCCGGGATCGCTTTGCAGCAGCGCAAGATGCTCGTCCTTGGGCGCGGTGAACGGGTGATGGCAGGCGTTCCAGCGCTGACCTTCCTCGTCGTATTCGAACATCGGAAAATCCACCACCCACAGCGGCTCCCACGCCTTGCCGTTGGTGTAACCTTTTTCGTGGCCGATCTTGCTGCGCAACGCGCCGAGCGCATCGTTGACGATCTTTTCCTTGTCCGCACCGAAGAAGATGATGTCGCCGTTCTGTGCGCCGGTGCGTTCGATAATTTTCTTCAGTGCGGCCTCGTGCAGGTTCTTCACGATGGGCGACTGCAAACCGGCCTCGTTGAGTTGCGTGATGTCGTTGACCTTGATGTAGGCCAGCCCCTTCGCGCCGTAGATGCCGACGAACTTGGTGTACTCGTCGATCTCGCCGCGCGAGAATGTTCCGCCGCCCGGCACCCGCAACGCCGCAACGCGGCCGGTTTCGGAATTGGCCACGCCGGCGAATACCTTGAACGCGACATCCTTGACCGCGTCGGTCACTTCGGTCAGCTCCAGCGTCACGCGCAGGTCCGGCTTGTCCGATCCGTAGCGCGCCATCGCTTCCGCATAAGTCATGCGCGGGAACGGGTTGGGCAGTTCCACATTCAGCGTTTCCTGAAAAATCTCGCGGATCATCTCTTCCATCAGCGCGGTGATCTGCGTTTCGGTCAGGAACGAGGTCTCGATATCCACCTGGGTGAATTCCGGCTGGCGGTCGGCGCGCAGATCTTCGTCGCGGAAGCACTTGGTGATCTGGTAATAGCGGTCGAAACCCGCCACCATCAGCAACTGCTTGAACAACTGCGGCGATTGCGGCAGCGCGAAGAATTCGCCGGGATGCACCCGCGACGGCACCAGATAATCGCGCGCGCCTTCCGGGGTGGACTTGGTCAGCATCGGCGTTTCGATATCGATAAAACCACGGCTGTCCAAAAAGCGCCGGAACGCCATCGCCACCTTGTAGCGCAGCATCATGTTCTTCTGCATCTGCGGGCGGCGCAGATCGATCACGCGGTGGGTGAGGCGCACCGTTTCGGACAGATTCTCGTCATCCAGCTGGAACGGCGGCGTCAGCGCGGTATTCAGCACCTCGATCTCGTGGCACACGATTTCGATCTCACCGCTGGTGATGTTGGCATTGGTTGCGCCTGCCGGACGGTGGCGTACTTTTCCGGTGATGCGCAGCACGAACTCGCTGCGCACCGATTCGGCGATCTTGAACATCGCCTGTTGCTCAGGATTACACACCACCTGCGCCAGGCCTTCGCGGTCGCGCAGGTCGATGAAAATCACGCCGCCGTGGTCGCGGCGGCGATGCGCCCAGCCGCACAGGCTGACGGTTTGGTCGAGTTGGTCGGTGTTAAGCAGTCCGCAATAATGAGTTCGCATGGTTCAACTTCTGGGAAAAAACAAGGTTAGTTTGATGATGGATTTGGGGTAATGGCGCGACGCTTCCCGGCTTCGGAAGCCGCCGCAACGCCCATCGAAACGATGGAGCGCAAGGCCACGTCCACCGTCATATCCAGCTCGATGGTCTCGGCTTTGCACACGAAAAAATAAAAACCGTTCACCGGACTCGGCGTAGTGGGAATGAACACCGCAACGTATTCTTCGTCGAGCCGGCCCACCACCTCGCCGGGCACACTGGTCTGAAATGCCAGCGACCATGCCTGAGGATGGGGATAACGCACCAGCAACACCTTGCGAAAGGAATTGCCGCTGCCCGACAACAGCGTATCGCTGACCTGTTTTACGCCCTTGTAGATGCTGCCCACGAACGGCACGTGCAGCATCGCCTTTTCCCATTGCTCCCACAAATACTGGCCGAATACGTTGCGCATCAGCAAGCCGGTCAGACCCACCACCGCCAGCGTCAGGATGATGCCGAGGCCGGGAATGTGCATGCCCAGCACCCTGTCCGGCCGCCAATCCTCCGGCAGCAGCAGCAGCGTCTGATCCATCGTGCCAATGGTCAGATCCAGCACCCACAGGGTGATGCCGAGCGGAACCCAGACCAGCAGGCCGGTGATGAAATATTTTTTCATGCGTTAAACGGCGCCGCTCGCCGCAGGCGCGGTCGCAGTGCTGGCGGCTGGCACAGCAACCGCGTCAGGCCTGGCATCCGGTTTCCCTGCATCCGGCTTACGGGGGCCGCCCTTGAAATCGGTAACGTAATAGCCGCTGCCCTTCAACTGGAAACCGGCAGCGGTCAATTGTTTGACAAAGGTCTCCTTGCCGCATTCCGGGCAAGTGCCGAGCGGAGCATCGCTCATTTTCTGCATCACGTCTTTTTGCAAGCCGCAACTGGAACAGCTATAGTCATAAATAGGCATAATGTCTTCCTACCGGGTAATTTACAAAGGTGCGCATTATACCCGAGCAAAGCGCGGCAGCGCAGTCTAAGGATGTTTTGATAACGGCCAAAGAGGTCAGCTCGATTTCCTTCACCAACTGAAGTAAAGGGAACCTCTAAAAATTCAGAGTTCGCCCAAATGCCCCACAAGGGGACGCCGATCCGCTACGGGCAAAAGCGGCCCGTGCGGAGTCGTCAGCAAGGCGCGGCAGAGGGGTAAGCAGGCAAGCCGCGTAGCGGCTGCTCGCAAAAAATTTTAGTTCCGGCTAACCTGAAGGTTACCCTGCACTGAAACTTTGGCGGATTCAACTCTGAAGTGCAACTTTTGTAAGTGTTTTGCAGCGCCGCATATGGAGTATATGTAAGCAAGAAATTTTTTCCGCAACACAGCAGTTGGGATGAAATGTGGATTTTTAGAGGTTCCCTAAAGTCCACCCATGCCCCGCCGCCCACGCATCCACATTGACGGAGTCCCGCTGCACATCGTGCAACGCGGGCGCAAACCGGCGCCATCATCACACCGCATTCACTGTACCAGGCGCTTGGGGATCAATAATGAAAAGCGGCAAGGCGCGTACCGGGCACTGTTTCGCGCACAACTGGACGGTGAGGCGATGGACGACATCCGGCTCGCGCTCAACCAGAGCCAGCCACTGGGTAATGAACGCTTCTGCCAGCACATCGAGAAAATGACCAGCCAGCGACGCGATGGCAAACCGAGAGGGGGCCGCGTGTCACACCAGACGATGACAACGACGTGGCCAACCAGGGAGAGTGGGAGGTTATGATTATGTTTAGTCTCTTATCGGTTAAGTCTTCGCAATTTGTGACAAGAATATACCGTAAATCAAGCACTGACGCGGCTTTCCAGGTGAATCTGAATCGGGTTAAGGTAGGGTGGAAAAAGCCTGTCTTGAGCATAGTCGAAGGGCGTAGCGTTTCCACCAATGGATGGTCTCGGCGGATTGGTGGATACGCGCTGCGCGCTTTATCCACCCTACATTTTTGGCTCCGGCTCGTCCGGCTTGGGGGAGGCAGCATGAGAACGGGCATGTGTGGTGTTGCGGTTTTGATGGGTACAATGAGGATTGTGACCGATGTTGCAGTTGTGGCGGAAAACAACTTGATCCACTTTACTCTAACCGCAGCAAGCGCCCTGCTTGCCGTGTTCCTGAACAGGCGGGCACGGCACGGAGCCGTAGGAGCAGTAAACACAGCAATCGCCGGGTTTCGGTTTGAGCACAGCGTGGCACTGCCCGCACTCGTAGAACCACTGGCATGCGTCGGTCGGCATCGTCTCGGTCTTGACGTGACCGCAATTGGGGCATGTCAGTATTGACTCCAGGACAATTGCATTCATTGTTTGTTCGTCGCCAGCGTGGACGGATAGCCCGCATCAAAGGTGGCGTTTGTCAGAGCATCGACGCTGGTCCTGGAATCGTCGAATGTGACGGTGGCCTGACGCTTGTCAAAGTTGACATCTGCCCGACTCACTCCGGGAACCTCGGTAAGCGCTTTCTTCACCGTTATCGGGCACACCGCACAATACATCGTTGGAACAGACAACGTGACGGTCTTGGATGCGGCCCAGACCGGGGTGGCCAAAACAGTCAATGCAACCGCAGCGAGAAACTTTTTCATGATTATTTCCTTTCAATAAAACCAGGGTGCTATATAGGGGAACGTCAGCGCGATCAGCACCAGGATCGACACCACAGCGAAGAGATGTTTGTAGGTGCGCTTGATCTGCGGCACGGCGCAGACCTCGCCCGGCGCGCAGGCTACGGCAGGCCGCCAGATGCGCCGCCAGGCAAAAAACAGCGCCGCCAGCGCCACGCCGATGAAGATGGGGCGATAAGGTTCGAGCACCGTCAGATTCCCGATCCATGCCCCCGAGAAACCCAGTGTGATTAACACTAGCGGCCCCAGACAGCAGGTCGAGGCGAGAATGGCCGCCATTCCTCCGGCGAGCAATGCGGCACGCCCACTCTGTGGTTCCGGCGGTGTGTTTTCCTTTGAAATTTCTGTTCGCATGGGATAAGCTTACTCCTGTACTTAAGTACGGAGTCAAGCAAAATGAAAAAATCATTGAACAACCTCACCATCGGCACGCTGGCGGACACGGCGGGAGTCAATGTAGAGACCATCCGTTTCTATCAGCGCAAGGGACTGATGTCTGAGCCTGAGCGCCCTTACGGCAGTATTCGTCGCTACACCGGCGTCGATCTGAGTCGTGTGCGCTTTATCAAAGCATCACAGCGACTGGGCTTCAGCCTGGACGAAGTTGGAGAGTTGCTGAAGCTGGAGGACGGCACGCACTGCGATGAGGTGCGCGAGCATGCCGAGCACAAACTTCGGGATGTGCGTGAGAAACTGGCCGATTTGCTCCGCATCGAGACAGTGTTGAGCCAACTTGTGAATCGGTGTGGATCGGCACGCGGAACTGTAAAGTGTCCACTGATCTCTTCGTTGCAGCATACCTGAGCTATACCGAACCGGATTGAAGCTGAACAGGAAGCCCGCCGCGAAGCCCGTGCCCAAAAAGGCGAGGCTTGCTTGTTCCAGCGTGCTGCGCAAGTTTTCCGATGGTGTACATGGTTGTTCCCACTTTGCGATGGTTTGAATTCTAAACCTTGGAGTTAAGACCAGAGTCAAGAGGAATTGTTGCGGCGAGACGGTGGGTCTTGCGTACACCAGTAGATAGTGAGTGGCGGCAAGTACCCGAGACTGAGTAACCGTGTTGCCTTATTCCGCCTCTTCGACATAACCAGCCACTTGGTTGCCGTCTTTCGGGTGCCCGGCCAAAAGCTCTTCGGCTGGCAACTTGGTGGAATGGCTAGTAGTTATATCAGGCTCAGGACATGTATAATCCCCGCCACCCTGCGCCAAACCAATCAGCGCAGTGGTTTCTTTCACACCCCCAGGATCATTTCGATCTCTTATTCGTCTGCCTCGATTGGTGCAGCTCTTTTGAGCGGCAGGCCGTCGCAGGAGCCTTGCTTTGCCAAACAATGAAATCACTTTCGCCAGTTTGAATCTGGCACAACCCCTGATGCGCGCGATTGCCGATGCGGGCTACACGACACCCACCCCGGTGCAGGCCCAGGCGATCCCGCTGGTATTGGCCGGCGGCGATCTGCTGGCCGGCGCGCAAACCGGCACCGGCAAGACCGCGGGTTTTACCTTGCCGATCTTGCACCTGCTCTCAGCCAAACCCGCCGCGAATCCACGCCCCGGCCGGCCGCGCTGCCTGATACTGGTGCCAACGCGCGAACTTGCCGCGCAGGTGGAGCAATCGGTGCAGACTTATGGCAAATATCTGCCGCTGAAATCGATGGTGATGTTTGGCGGCGTGAACATCAATCCCCAGATGAAAGCGTTGCGGGGGCAAGTGGACATCCTGGTGGCCACGCCCGGACGGCTGCTCGACCATGCCGGGCAAAAAACCCTGGACCTTTCCGGTGTCGAAATCCTGGTGCTGGACGAAGCCGACCGCATGCTGGACATGGGTTTCATCCGCGACATCAAAAAAATCCTCGCGCTGCTGCCAAAACAGCGCCAGAATCTGTTGTTCTCGGCCACCTTCTCCGACGAGATCAAGACGCTTTCCGACGGACTGCTGCACAACCCCGGCTTTGTCGAAGTGGCGCGCCGCAACTCCACCGTGGAACTGATCACACAAAGCGTCCATCTGGTGCCGCAAAAGCTGAAGAGCCACCTGCTGTCGCACCTGATCAAACATCACGACTGGAAGCAGGTGCTGGTGTTCACCCGCACCAAACACGGCGCGAACCGGCTGACCGAAAAACTGATCGCGGACGGCATTCCCGCCGCCGCGATACACGGAAACAAAAGCCAACCCGCACGCACCAAGGCCCTGGCGCAATTCAAGGACGGCACGATGCCGGTGCTGGTCGCCACCGATATCGCCGCGCGCGGTCTGGACATCGACCAACTGCCGCATGTGGTGAATTTTGAATTGCCGAACGTGCCGGAAGATTACGTGCACCGCATCGGCCGCACCGGACGCGCGGGCAGCAGCGGTGCGGCAATCTCGCTGGTCGACAAGGAAGAGTTACCGTTTCTCAGGGACATCGAGCGCTTGATCAAACGCGAGATTCCGGTGGTTGCGATTGACAGCTTTGTGCCGCCCGACAATCTTCCCGCTGAAGCCCCGCGCCCGCCACGCCAGGCACACGGACAAAGACGCCACAGCAACACAACCGGCAGCAATCGCAGCCACCCGCCGCGCGAGGGTCAAGGTCAAAATAAAAAGCCGCGCAACCCGCAGCAACGCGATCAACAGGCCCGCAATCCACAACAGCCCAAGCGGCAACCAGGAACAAGCCAGCAACCGCGTAATGGACAACATTCTGCCAAGCCGCACCCACCGCAAAAGACCGCCGAGCAACAGCACCTGTCCGAAGCCGCGCGCCACCAAGCCATGCCGCAACCCGCCTTGTTCTCGCCCAAGCCAGGTGTGCGCCGAGCCCGCTGACACAAACCAGTTGCAGAAAAATTTTAGCCGGGTGATGTTGGCGACGCGCTGTAAACTAGCTCGGAAGCGGGGGCGCGAAACGGTTATTTTCTTCCTCGCCGCTTGCGTGCATAAACTATCTCCTTACCATCTACCATCAAGGTGAGCTTGCCGCCGGCAAGCTGATAAGGAATCGCATTCGAGCTGTGTTTTCCGGTAAGCTGTATCAGTCCGCCGTTGGAAACCGCGTAGTAGTATCTTCTACCTTTCAAGTTAATGGTTCCGTTGTTCTTGAACGTGATGCTTCCTTCCGCGCTGTACCAGGTGCCTCTCAGAGATTTCTCCGCCTTGGTTACCATCCCGTGAGATCGTTGTGCGGCAAAACCTCCTTCTGAAAGACCCATCAGCAATAGTGCAGCAAGCAGCAATAAAAAGCGTGAAAAAGACATGGCAACCTCACTCGCTAAATAATCTCATGCACGTTAAAAGCCCACGCATCGTTTGTCAACGCGATTGATTGGGCGATTCAAGCCGCCACTTCCCCTGCTCCAATCCGTTCAGCGTCCACCCGACGATGCAATAACGAATCAGACGCAGCGTGGGCAAGCCAACAATTGCGGTCATGCGCCGCACCTGGCGATTCTTCACTTCTCGGATGGTCAGCTCCAGCTAACGGGTCGGTATGTTTTTGCGATCACGTCTCGGCTGGTTGCGCGGCCACAGGTTGGCAGGTTCTTCCATCGGGCGCGCCTCGGCAGGTAGCGTAGTGAAACCTGTCCCGAGCTCTGTCGAAGGGGGTCATTCAGAGCTACGCCGTTTCGCAATCGTTCCAGCGCGGCTTCGTCCGGCACGCCTTCCACTTGGACCCAATAAGTTTTCGGCAGCTTGTGTTTGGGGTCGGTGATGCGGTGTTGCAGCCCGCCGTCGTCGGTGAGCAGCAGCAAGCCTTCGCTGTCCGTATCCAGCCGTCCGGCAGGATAAAAACCGGGAAGGGATATATAATCGGCCAGCGTCGGATGCATGCCATCACGGCTGAACTGGCAGATCACTCCATAAGGTTTGTTGAACAGCAGGATACGACCCATTTCGTTTATCGCATTTCATTATTGACCGGCAAGTGGCGTGAAGTATACGAAGAAATGGTTACCGAATTTTACCAGATGAGCCAAATTTTACGGGACGAAAACGACATGACGAGCCAAAAAATCATTTACACCCTGACCGATGAAGCGCCGGCACTGGCGACCTACTCTTTGCTCCCCATTGTGCAAGCCTTCACCAAGGCTGCCGGCGTGTCCGTCGAGACACGCGACATTTCCCTCGCAGGGCGGATACTCGCGAACTTCCCTGAGCATCTGACCGCAGCTCAAAAGATTGCGGATCAACTGACCGAACTCGGCGAGCTGACGCTCAAGCCCGAAGCGAACATCATCAAGCTGCCGAATGTCAGCGCATCGCTCCCGCAACTGAAAGCGGCAATCAAGGAATTGCAAGCGCAGGGATACAAAATTCCGGACTATCCCGAAGATCCGAAAACGGATGCCGAAAAGGAAATCAAGGCGCGTTATGGCAAGGTTCTCGGCAGCGCGGTGAATCCGGTGCTGCGCGAGGGCAACTCCGACCGCCGTGCCGCCGCCTCGGTCAAACAGTTCGCGCGCAAACATCCGCACCGGATGGGCAAGTGGTCTGCCGATTCCAGGACCCGCGTTGCGCACATGAGCAGCGGCGATTTCTACGGCAGCGAAAAATCCGTGACCGTGCCGGAAGCCGTCAACGCCCGCATCGAATTCACGGGCCGTGACGGCAAGGTCACCGTGCTCAGGGACAAACTCTCACTCCAGGCGGGCGAGATCATCGACGCCGCCGTGATGAGCCGCCGTGCGTTGCGCCGGTTCTACGCCGAGCAGATCGCAGCGGCGAAGAAGGAGGACGTGCTGCTGTCGCTGCATCTCAAAGCCACCATGATGAAGGTGTCCGACCCCATCATGTTCGGCCATGCCGTTTCCGTGTTTTTCAAGAACGTGTTCGACAAGCACGGCGCGCTGCTCAATGAACTGAAGGTCAACGTCAACAACGGCTTCGGCGACATGGAAGCCAAGGTGTTTGCATTGCCGGACAACAAGCGCGCCGCCATCGTGGCCGACATCGCGGACTGCTTCCGTAACCAGCCGCCGCTGGCGATGGTGAATTCCGACAAGGGCATCACCAACCTGCACGTGCCTTCCGATGTGATCGTCGATGCCTCGATGCCGCCGATGATCCGCGACGGCGGCAAGATGTGGGGCGCCGACGGCAAGCCCTACGACACGCTGGCCATGATCCCCGACCGCTGCTATGCGGGCGTGTATGTCGCCACTGTAGAAGATTGCAAGCAGAATGGCGCGCTCAATCCCGTCACCATGGGCTCTGTGCCGAACGTCGGACTGATGGCGCAGCAGGCCGAGGAATACGGCTCGCACGACAAGACCTTCGAGGTCGCCAGCGACGGCGTGGTGCGCATCGTGGATAGCAACGGCAAGGTGTTGCTGGAGCAACCGGTCGAACAGGGCGACATCTTCCGCGCCTGCCAGACCAAGGACGCGCCGATACAGGATTGGGTGAAGCTCGCCGTCACGCGCGCGCGCCTGTCCAACACGCCGGCCATTTTCTGGCTGGACAAGAACCGCGCACACGATGCGCAGATCATCGCCAAGGTCGAGAAGTACCTCAAGCATCACGACACCGCCGGGCTGGACATCAAGATCATGGAACCGGCGGACGCCTGCCGCGCCACCCTTGCGCGCCTCCGCCAGGGCAAAAACACGATCTCCGTCACCGGCAACGTGCTGCGCGACTACCTCACCGACCTGTTCCCAATACTGGAACTCAACACCAGCGCCAAGATGCTGTCCATCGTCCCGCTGATGAACGGCGGCGGATTGTTCGAGACCGGCGCGGGCGGTTCGGCGCCCAAGCATGTGCAACAGTTCCGGCAGGAAGGCTATCTGCGCTGGGATTCGCTGGGTGAGTTTCTGGCGCTGGGCGTGTCGCTGGAGCATCTGGCGCATAAATTCAACAACGCAAAGGCGCAAGTTTTGGCGGACACACTGGATCAAGCGATAGGCAAAATCCTGGACAACGACAGGTCTCCTGCGCGCAAGGTGGGCGAGATCGATAACCGCGGCAGCCATTTCTATCTCGCGCTGTACTGGGCTCAGGCACTGGCCGCACAGACCAGGGACAAGGATATTCAGGCGCGTTTCACAACACTGGCGAAGACGCTGAAGGACAACGAGGCAAAGATTAATGCCGAAATGATTGCAGCCCAAGGAAAACCAGTGGATATGGGAGGGTATTATCACCCTGACTTTGAGAAGACAGCCAAAGCCATGCGCCCCAGCGCAACGCTGAATACAGCGCTGGCCTCCATTGCTTAACAGTATGTCGGGGTGAGCCGACATACAAAATGCTCGGCGTTTAGCAACACCATCGTCAGGCACATGTAATCAAGCGAGTTCACAAAACAAAAAGCCCATCGGAATCCGGTGGGCTTTTTTTATGGCTCTTCGCGTAATCGAGTGGGTAAATTTCATGTTTTTTAGAACCTCGGGAGCATAGACGTGAGTATTTTTAGTCGCAGATATTCTTCATCGCGCAGGCCATATGCCCGGCGCTGGATGA
>Ga0315268_10002617_pt1 | contig 20197 bp, 12 predicted proteins | sample C1_top_MG_FD_204535 | JGI IMG/M metagenome (GOLD analysis project Ga0315268, IMG submission 204535) | Sediment microbial communities from Yellowstone Lake, YNP, Wyoming, USA - C1_top | ecosystem: Environmental > Aquatic > Freshwater > Lake > Sediment | place: USA: Wyoming | collected 2017-08-01
CGGGCCTCTTCTACGGCACCGGCATCGCGGCCTGCGTGTTCGTCATGAACAAGAAGGACGCGCAGACCCGCAAGCACGTCGTCTTCATCAACGCGGACCGCGACTTCCGCGAGGGCAAGGCGCAGAACTTCCTTCGCCCCGAAGATCTCTCGCGGATGGTTCACGCTTACCGCACGCTGACTGCGGGGCAGCAAACCGAGTTGCCCGGGTACGCGCGGCGTGTGCCGGTGAGCGAGATCGAAGCCGAGGACTTCAACTGCAACATCCGGCGCTACGTCGACAATGCCCCACCGCCGGAGCCCCACGACGTGCGCGCTCATCTGCAGGGCGGTGTGCCCAAGACGGAGGTCGACGCCCTCGAACACTTCTGGGCGAACTATTCCGGGCTCCGCAAGCGATGCTTCGTCGCAAGAGAAGCAGGCACTACCGAGTACCTAGACTTCGCCCCCGAGGTCATCGACAGGCGTGCTCTCGCGACGATCGTCAACGGTGATGCGAGCGTTGCCGCCGCGCACGGTGCGTTCCTCAAGACCCTCGAGACTTGGTGGGCAAAGAGCCTGCCGATGATCGAGGCCCTCGCCCCGAACAACGGCAAGAAGGGCAACGTCTACGATCTGCGTCGTACCTTGCTCGCTGCGGTGGAACAGACGTTCGCCGCCAACAAGCTGCTCACCGGACACCAGATTCGAGGCGCGTTCGCGCGCTACGTCGACGAACTCAAGGCTGACCTCAAATCGGTAGCGGCCAGCGGGTGGGGCGCCGAGCTCATCCCCGACGCTGACATCCTCGCGAGCCAGTTTCCACAAGTGCTCGCAGAGGTGGAAACGAAGCGCACTCGCCTCGCCGAGCTCGGCGCGCTCCTCAGCGCGGCGGACGAAGAAGATTACGAGGACGACGAAGACACCGGCGTGCTGCCGGGCGAACAGGTCAAAGAGCTCAAGGCCAAGCTCAAGGACGCCAAGGGCAGCGCGAAACTCGCCAAGCGCGACCCCGGGCTTGGTGATTGGAAGCTGTTTCAGAAGGAAGCTGAAGCCATCGAGGCGAAGCTTGCGCGCCACAGGTCGCTCGAAGACGAGGCCAAGCAGCTCAAGGGCGACCTGCGCGCGACGGAGCAGAAGCAGGAGGAGCTGGTCGCTGCGGCGCGCGAGAAGATTGCTCGAGACGAGGCCCGCAAAGTGATCGTGGAGAGACTGCATCGCCTTCTGGTGCAGACCTACGACTCGTACCTTCGCGCAGACCGGAGGGCGTGCCTCGAAGCGCTAGAGAGCATCCATTCGAAGTACGCGGTGACGGCGAGGGAAATTGAGGCTCGCCGGGATGCGGCCACCGCGACGCTCAAGAGCTTCCTGGGGGGGCTTGGGTATGAGTGACCCGGCACGAGTCCCGTTGGGCTCACTGGTTGCCCTCGTCACCGACAAGGTGACTGTGGGCAAGGATCCATCGAAGCCGTATGTTGGCTTGGAGCACATCCCGTCGGGCGGCTCTTTGCTGCTTGGAACCGCAGCGGCGGCGGAATCTGTCAGCACGAACAATCAGTTCCGAGCTGGGGACATACTGTTCGGCAAACTTCGACCACGACTCCGAAAAAGCGTTCGCGTCGACTTCGCGGGCTATTGTTCAACTGACATTCTCGTGCTGCGCACCATCGGCTCGAACGAGCCGGCGTTCGCGACGTTCGTCGCCCAATCCGATGCGGTTTTCATGGGCGCGATTCGTACAGAAGAGGGCACCAAAATGCCCCGCTGCTCGTGGGGCGACCTCAAGGACATCAACGTCTTCTGCCCCGCCCCTCCCGAGCAGCAGCGCGTCGCTGAGGTCCTCGCAACGGTCGACGCGGCCATTGAGCAGACCGAGTCGCTGATCGCGAAGACAAGGCAGATCGTGGCCGGCCTGAGGCACGACCTGTTCACGCGAGGCGTGACCGCGGATGGGCGAATTCGACCGTCGGGCACGGCCACTCGATTCGGATTGATTCCAAGCGGGTGGTCCCTCGGATCTCTACTCGACATCGCGGATGACTCGCGTCAGCCGATTCTGACAGGGCCCTTTGGGGCGGACCTCGGCAACGACGACTTTGTGTCGGAGGGCGTCCCCGTTCTTCGCATTGGCAACGTGCAATCAGGCCACTTAGACCTGTCCGACCTGCTCTTCGTGACCCCGCGGAAGGCGCTCGAACTACAGCGTTATCGTGTCAGGAGCGGTGACCTGCTCTTCGCACGGCAAGGTGCAACGACCGGCCGGAACACGCTCGCAACCCAGGACGTCGATGGATATCTGATCAACTATCACATCATCCGTGTCGCGTTGGATCAGGCCAAGTGCGCACCCCTTTTCGTAGAAGCAGCGTTCAACGAAGAGGTGGTGAAGCGCCAGATCGAACGAGACAAGGGTCGTGGAACGCGGGAGGGCATCAACACCGCCCAGCTGAAGGCCCTACAGATTCCGCTCGCTCCTGTGGACGAGCAGCGAGCGATCGCATCAATTCTGAACGCGCATGCCGTGAAGGCGGCGACGCTCCAAGAGGATCTCTCCAAGCTCAAGTGCATCAAGCACGGCTTGAAGTCCGATCTCCTGACCGGTCGGGTACGAGTGGCGGCCGCCGTCGCGACGGAGGCCGCTGCCGATGTCTGAGTACCTCCACGTCGAAAAGCCCTTCCTCGACCAGCTCGCCGCGCTCGGCTGGACTGTCGTCGACCAGGGCCAGGGCTTTATCCCATCCGATCCGAGCAAGAGCCTTCGCGGTGGCTTCCGGGAATGGATTCTTCCCGACGTCTTTCGCGACGCGGTGCGTTCGATCAACCGCACGCCGAGCGGCGAGGCGTGGCTCACGGATCGTCAGCTCGACGACCTGAGAGACCAGCTACTTCGCCAGCCGAACCGCACGCTGCTCGAAGCCAATGAGACAGCGCAGGCGCTCCTCTTCAAGGCGCAGGTTGACGTCAACGAACTCACCCGCGAAGCCGACCCGGTCGCGACGTTGATCGACTTCGCCCACCCGGAGCGGAATCAGTTTCACGCCATCAACCAGTTCCGCATCGACACGCCCGGATGTGTGAAGAGCTGCATCATCCCGGACATCGTTCTCTTCGTGAACGGCATCCCGCTGGTCGTGGTCGAGGCCAAGATCGGCGACCCGAACACTGCCAATCCGCTGCACGCGGCCTTTGAGCAGCTCCTGCGCTACCGCAACGGACGGGCAGAAACGACCAAGGCCGGGCTCCGCGAGGGCGAGCCGAGACTCTTCTACACGAACCTCCTGCTCGTCCGTACGTGCGGCGAGAAGGCCGAGTTCGGTACGATCACGTCGGGTCATGAGCACTTCTGTGCTTGGAAAGACATCTGGCCGGAAGGGCGCCGCGCGTACGCGCCACCGCTCGGTGTCGAGCGCGAGCAGGAGAAGCTGATCCAAGGCCTTCTGGCTCCGACGACGCTGCTGGATGTGCTGCGTACTTGCACGGTCTTCATGGATACCGACGCGGGTCGGCGCGCGAAGGTCACATGCCGCTACCAGCAGTACCGCGCGGCTCGCAAGATCGTGGAACGCCTTCGGCACGGCAAGACGCCGGAATCTCGTTCAGGGGTCGTCTGGCACACGCAGGGTTCGGGCAAGTCGCTAACCATGGTGTTCGTGGCGCGAATGCTCCGCGCGGCTGCGGACCTTGAGGATTTCAAGATCCTTCTCGTGAATGATCGCGTGGATCTCGAGGAGCAGCTTGCGGGCACCGCGAAGCTCATCGGCGGCAAGGTCAACGTCATCGAGAGCTCTGCACAGCTCCGCGCGCACCTCGCCACGTCCGCGTCCGACGTGAACATGGTCATGGTTCACAAGTTCCTCGAGCGGAGTGAGTCGCTTCCCGCTGTGGTTGCGCAGGCGCTGGCCAGCTCGAGGGCGACCGCCAGTAGGGCGCAAAAAGACGTGATGATGGTCGCGGAACCGGTCGTGGCGTATGGCTCGGTCCCGTCGAGCAAGACCTTCGGCGTCGTGAACCCGTCCGAGCGCATTCTGCTCATGATCGACGAGGCCCACCGCACGCAGGGCTCAGACCTCGCTGAAAACCTGTTCGAGGCATTTCCGAACGCGACGCGCATCGCCTTCACCGGTACGCCGCTCATCAGCGAGCAGCACGGAACAAAGCGCACGGTGAAGCGCTTCGGCGAGTACATCGACACGTATAAGTTGATGGACGCCGTTCACGACGGCGCAACCCTCCAGATCCTGTACGAGGGCCGCACCGCCGACACGGCACTCAAGGACAAGCACGGCTTCGACACAAAGTTCGAGGACCTTTTCAAAGAGCGCAGCGAGGAAGAGATCCTCGCCATCAAGAAGAAGTACGGAGCGACCGGCGACATCCTGGAAGCCGAGAAGCGCATCGCCGCGATCGCTCGCGATCTCGTCGACCACTACATCGACAACGTTCTGCCCGACGCCTTCAAGGCGCAGGTGGTCTGCCATTCCAAGCTCGCGGCGATCCGCTACCAGAAGGCCATTCGCGATGCGCTGCGCGAACGAGCCGATCGCGAAAAGGTCAAGGCGGCGCCGGACGACACGCTCGTCCGGCGCGTCGAGTTCCTGAAGGCGGCGGTGGTCATATCGTCGGACCCCACGAACGAGCCCGCCGCCATCACGGAGGCGCGCAAGGAAGCGAAGCGCTGGAACGCGGTCGAGAACTTCTGTAAGCCCTTTGACTTCGACGATCCCGACAAGGCGCTCACGGGCATCGCCTTCCTCGTCGTCTGCGACATGCTGCTCACGGGCTTCGACGCGCCGGTCGAGCAGGTGATGTATATAGACAAGAAGCTGCGCGAGCACAACCTGCTGCAGGCCATCGCGCGCGTAAACCGGGTGGCCAAGAACAAGCACCGGGGCTTCATCGTCGACTACATCGGGCTCGCGAATCATCTCACATCGGCGCTCGCCATCTACTCCGAGGAAGACGCGCAGGACATTCGAGACGGGCTCAAAAACGTCCTCAGCGAGGTGCCGATCCTGGAGGAGCGCCACCAGCGCCTCCTACAGCACTTCCTGTCGGCGGGTGTTCGCGAGATCGACGCGTTCATCAAGGGCACGCTCGGTTCGCCTGACGCTGAAGTCGCCGTGATTCACGCCGCGGTCGGCGCCATGAGGGACATCAAGCCGCGCGCTGACTTCGAGGTCTACCTCAAGAAGTTCCTGCAGAGCCTGAACCTCATCCTCCCGAACCCCGCGGGCCATCCGTACCGAGGTGCCGCGCGGCGCTTTGGCTACCTGCTGCGGATGGTCAAGGAGCGCTACAAGGACGACTCGCTGGACATCGCCGACGCTGGCGAGAAGGTGAAGGCGCTCATCAACGAGCACCTCGTTGACCTGGGTATCAACCCGAAGATTCCGCCGGTTGAGTTGTTGTCGGACGACTTCCTTGCTCATGTGCAACGCCACTCGAGGGGAGACGCGGAGGCGAAGGCGAGCGAGATGGAGCACGCCATCCGCAAGCACTGCACGGTGCACTTCGACGAGGACCCCGCGTTCTACAAGCGCCTCAGCGAAAAGCTCGAGAAGCTCATCGAGGACCATCACAACAACTGGAAGGCGCTGGCCGAGGGCTACGAGCAGTTGCGGAAGGAAGGCATCGAGGGTCGAACCGAGGTAGTCGAGGGCCTGAGCAAGGAGGCCACGACGTTCTACGACTACGTCATCCAGCTCGCGTTCGAAGGGTCGGAAGTTCCTGCCGGTTCGCGGGCGCCTCTGAAGAAGCTCATGACGCGAATCGTGGAGCTGCTGCAGGAAACGATCGACGTACTCGACTTCTGGAAGAAGCCCATCGAGGTGAAGAACCTTCGCGGGAACATCGACACCGAGATCCTGCTCGCGAACATCCCAGCCCTGAACGCCAAGCACGAACGCATCGCTGTCGAGGTCGTGAAGCTCGCAGAGAAGCGGCACGAGGAGCTGATCAAATGAAGGGCTCACAGGACGGCCAGATCGCGTACGAAGTCGTTCGCAGCCGACGGTCGACGGCGGACATCATCATCGAGCGCGACGGCAGCGTGCTCGTCCGCGCTCCTGAGGGGGCCGACGACGAGCAGGTCGAGGACATCGTCAAGTCCAAGCACTACTGGATCTACCAGAGCCTCGCGGAGTGGCGAGACTTGAACGCGACGCGCGTGCTCCGTGAGTACAAGAACGGCGAGGGGTTTCTCTACCTCGGACGTGCGTATCGCCTGCTCCTCGTGAGCGACCAGGACGAAGCCTTGTCACTTCGCAACGGGCGGTTTTGCCTGCGACGCGATGCCGTCGACCGCGGCGAGATCGCCGCTGCGAAGGCGGCGTTCCAGCAGTTCTACGTCAGCCGCGGCATCGAGCGACTAACGGCGCGCGTGAAGTATTACGCCCCAAAGGTCGGCGTCAGCCCGCGCGCGGTCGACGTTCGAGAACTCGGAAACCGGTGGGCATCCTGTTCACCCGCGGGAGACCTCGCCTTCCATTGGAAGTGCATGATGGCCCCACAGACCATCATCGACTACCTCGTCGTCCACGAGCTCTGCCACCTCCGGCACCGCGACCACACCGACGCGTTCTGGAACGAGGTCGACAAGGTGATGCCCGAGTACCGCGAGCGCAAAGACTGGCTTCGCAAGCAAGGCGCGGGGCTCGACGTATGACGGATAAACTCGTCCTCATACATCTCTCGGACATCCACTTCACTGGCTCGTCGGGGAACGTTCACGACGTCGACCAGAACGTTCGTGACGAGCTGCTCAGCGACGTCGAAGCGCTGACGAAGAAGCTGGGCGCGGCGAGCGGTGTGTTGGTCACAGGGGACATCGCCTTCTCCGGGAAGAAGGAGGAGTACCAGCACGCGGCCGAGTGGCTGCGCAAGGTCTGCGATGCGGTCGGATGCGAGGAGCAGAAGGTTGCGGTCGTTCCGGGCAACCATGACGTCGACCGAAGTCTCGCCGGTGACCTCATCACCAAGATGCTCCACCAGACCATTCGCGGACTCGATGGAGCGGCTATCGACTCGCAGCTGCGCGAGTACTTCTCCAACACTAATTCGGCGAATGCGCTGTTCGCCCCCTTGGCTCAGTACAACGTCTTCGCCCAGCCCTACGAGTGTGACGTCTCTGACAAGAAGCCCTTCTGGGAGCGCGATCTCCGGCTCTCGTGTGGCACGACGATTCGCATGCGTGGCCTTTGCAGCGCCTACGTATCGAACGCCGAGGACGACAAGGGGAAGATGGTTCTCGGAACGGCCTACGCTGGCGTTCGGCGTGAAGACGGCGTCCTGCATTTGACTCTCTGCCACCATCCGCCCGAGTGGCTCCGAGACCAAGATCCCGTCGAAGACCACCTGAAATCCAGGGTTCACATCCAGCTCTTTGGGCACAAGCACGCTCAACGCGTGGACGTAATCAACGACAAGGTTCGCCTGGTCGCTGGTGCCATGCATCCAGAGCGTCGCGAGCCCGCGTGGGTTCCCACCTACAACGTGCTGGAGATCGAGCGCCGCGACGAGGAACACATCGGACTGCGCTTGCACCAGCGGCGCTGGCATCAACCTCAGACGAAATTCGTCGCCGAACACGATCCCAACAGCGGCAAGGAGTACCGGGACTTCAAGTGGTCCGGTTTCCCGCGCCGTGTTCCCGTTGCGAGCCCCGAGGTCCCCGCGTCGGTTGTTGCCGTGGGCGCTCGATCTGTCGTCGAGCAGGTCGCGGCACCGGCACCATTCGCCGGTGATTCGAGCCCCAACTCCGAGGATCACAAGCAGCGGCTCACGTTCCGCTTTCTCCGGCTGCCGACGCTCGATCGCTACCAGATCGCGCTGAAGCTCGGGCTGATGCGCGAGGGAGACGATGCTTTGCCTCCCAACACCGTCTTCCTCGAGGTCTTCCAACGCGCGGTGGAGGCGCGGCGGCTCGCGGACCTGTGGGACGAGACCGAAAAGCGCCATGACGACCGGGCGCCGCTGAACCCTTTTCGTAGCCCGCTGATTGGAGAGTAGGCCCATGGACATGCACAAGAACTTCGCAGAGTGGTACCGGCTGGTCAGCATCGAGCCGAAAGGTGACGTGCTCAAGCACCGCTGGGCTGGCGTCGCGGAGTGGAGCGCGTCTCTTTCTGACGATGCGGTTCTCGAGACGGTTCGCATCTTCCAGGGGCTGCCCGCGGTCACGTCGCGCGAAGCCTTCTTGGCGGCGTTTCGCAAGCACGACCCGGCATTCCCGCAGCGCAACAACGAGCTCGAGCAGCAGGTGCTCGCAGGAGCCTCACTCGTCCATGTTGTGAACGGCGCTGAAGGGGACGCCGAGCCGCGCACGCCCATCCTCGCAGGTGTTGCACTTGCAGCTTCGCGGCTTCGCGTTGCGGAGAGCCCTCTGGAGGAGATGAGCCAGGAGGTGCTCTCCGCTCTCCAGGACCTGGCGAGGCGCCAGCGAGCCCGAAAGGGCTTCGATTCGACCCTCCTTTCCGCCGAGGAGGAGAATGCCCTGTCGCAGATGATCGCAGCGATCCAGCCCGAGCCCAACAATCTGAAGCAGAGTTTCGTGACGGCTTTTCAGACCGTCTTGAAGGCAGTCCAGCGCTCGCAGAGCGCGCTCGCCGATGCCGCACACGATCTTCACTGCGCGGACGAAGAGACCAACATTTTGTGGTGGCTGGAGGGCGGATGCAGTCGGGACCTCCACAGGCCGTGGAGTGCGCTGAAGGACGAGGCGCCCATCACTGCCGGGTGGGAACTCGCCGACCTCACCGACGCCGCGTTGGGGCCGCGTGAAGTCGCTGCGTTTCTCGAGAGGGTGGTGAGTTCGGCCAAAGGGAAGAGCAAAGAGCAGCCGCTCAGCGTGTATGTGAACGCCGTCTCTGACGAGTGGGCGAAGACGCGGACAGGCAGTCTCCCCGAGCGCGCGTTGGACCTAGCACCCTTGGCGCATGCGCTGCTGCAGCGGGCGAAGAGCGGCACGGCGAGCTGGCAGCAGTACTTCGAGAAGACTGGTGGTGTCGCTGCCACGAAATCGCTCTCGCCGGAGGCGGTGGCGAAGCAGGCCTACGTGGAAGCCATCTTGCTGCGTACCCTCGCAGCAGCGGAGGAGTGAGCTGATATGGCCGAAGCTCCTTCCACAGAAGCAGTCGCCGCCAGCGTCCCGGTCGAGGAGGCCGCGCCGGCGTTCATCGACGTCTACGCTGGCGCCGAGCTGAACAACGAGGACGCCGAGGCGGTGACCCTGCGTTCGCCGGCTCACCTCGTGGTGTTCGCCGGTGCGTCCGAGAGCGGGAAGACAACGCTGCTTGCCTCCCTCTATGAGCGGTGGAGTGCGGGTCCCTTCGCTGGATTTCATTTCGCGGGATCCCGCTCGCTGCTTGGATTCGAGCAGATCTGCCACCTGAACCGCCTCGCCTCCGGCGGCGCGCACCCTGATACACCTCACACGCCGGTCTCCGACGAAGCTGCGTACTACCACCTCGCGGTGCGCGGAACGGCCCCCGGCGCGGAGCGGCGCCATGTCCTGCTCTCTGCGATCTCGGGGGAGCTGTTTCGGCTTGCGAAGTTCTCGCGGGAGGACACGGAGCGCCTGACCTTCCTCCATCGTGCGAATACGATCGTCGTCCTCGTGGATGGCGCACGCCTCGCCGTCAACGAGCAGAGGTTGAATGCGCAGACGGATGCGTCAAGCATCCTCGAGAGCTTCCTTGACGCGAAGATGATCGGAAGCCGCTGCCGAGTGGAGTTCGTCTTCTCGAAGCTCGACCGCGTTGTCGAGGCGGGCGACGCCGCCGTCCAGTTCCTGAACACGACGGAGACGAAGCTCAGAGCGAAGTTTGGCGATCGTGTGCCGCACCTCGGCTTCCGGCGTATCGCCGCGCGGCCCGAAGTCGAGTCGGGTTCTCTGAACGACGGTTTGGCCGAGGCATTCACCGCTTGGACGACGCCCGTTGAATTGGGCGCAGGCGCAGCCTCTCCAGGCATCCCTCCGCGCGATGCGCGAGAGTTCGCGAAGTACGGATGGCGATACTCCGCAGGGAGGGAGTCGTGAACGCGGCAGCCCACCTGCTCTTCATGGGGCTACCTGGTTCGGGGAAGACGACGTTCCTTGCTGCGCTCTGGCATGTGCTGGACGAGCGGAGCAGCGAAACGCGCCTGAAGCTGAAGGGGCTCAGCGTCGACCGGACCTACCTCCATCAGATCACGGCCGACTGGCAGAAATGCTCGCAGGTGCAACGCACCAAGCTTGAACACGAGCAGGTGGTGAATCTCAGCCTTGCGAGCGGAACCACCGAGTTCGAACTCACCGTGCCGGATCTATCTGGGGAAGGCTTCGAGCAGCAGCTTCGCGACCGAAAGATTGGCGTCGAGCACCACGGGAGCATCCAGCGCGCGACGGGATTCGTTCTGTTTGTCCATGCTCGGGTGAAGGAGGGCACGCGCCTTTCGTACTCTCGACAGCTCAGCGCCGTACTCGACGGTGCGTCTCCCCAGCGCGCCGGGACTGACGCCGCTGGCGGGAACACCCAGAAGCCGGCCATCGAGCCCTGGTCGATCGAGAAGCTGCCGACGCAGGTGGCTCTTGTCGAACTGCTCCAGTTCGCCCTCGAAAGCGTTCTGAGAAAGGTGCGAGTCGCGGTGGTCATCTCGGCATGGGATCTCGTGGAGAAGGCATCATTCACTGGGACGCCGCACGAGTACCTCAAGCGCGAAATGCCGCTGCTGCGGCAGTTCCTAGATTCGAACGATGACCGCCTCGAGCACACGGTGTTCGGCGTGAGCGCGCAAGGAGGTGACATCACGGTGGAGGAGCAGAAGAGCGCGCTGCTCGATCTCGACGACGCCTTGCAGCGAATCAAGGTGCTGCACGGTAGCGAGAGCAGTCAGGACATCACAAGGCCGATCGCGTGGCTCTTGGAGGAGCGGTAGGCCATGGCTCCCCTGACCATCCATCAGGCGATTCACGGCTATCGCGATGGTCATCGCCTACTGAGCAGCTCGGTGTCTCTCAGCGGGGACTCTGCTCGGGCGATGCTGATCCTGAGCGACATGTCCGGGTCCGCGATGCAGCCCGGCTTTGACGAGTACCTCACGGGGTACCCCTTGCCGGGGAGTGAGTTCTTCGTCTTTGCGAAGACTTGGTACGCACCCGAGATGCAGCGCCCCGGCTGCGTGTGGACGCACTCGCTCCTGTTGTCTCGCGAGCAGCTCGCGCAGACCTCCGCCTCGGGCCTCGTCTCGAGGCTCCGGCGGCCGCAACAAGATGGCGTCGAGACCGCCGCAACGGCGGCTATCGAGCTGGAGGAAGCGCCTGACGCTGGTAACGTTGGTGGCTTCGGAGAGCAGATGGCAGCTCGCGCGCTCGTTGGAGCTGTGCTCGGTCAAGCGCGGCCGGTGATCGTAACGGTGGAGAACGCCGCCCAGCTGGAGCGCACGATTCTTCGATTGTGGGAGGAACTTTGGCCAGCGGCCAGGGCGCGCTTCTCGTTCTGCACTGGTGCGCTAATGCCGCGCTCTGTGGCGGGCGCGCTGATGGACCTTCAGGCTGTTCCGCGAGCGATCCCGTCGTCGCAGTTTCGGAAGAGTGCTGGCGCGGCGCTCGTTCTCGACCTTCGTGCACCGAGCAAACCCGAGGCGTGGGTCGACTTGATGCTCGACGGTGCGACGCGTGGCGACGCAACGTTTCGTACTTGGCTCGAAGCCGCTGCCGGAACGGATGCGGGTAGATCCGTTGTCCCTAGCCTCGCACCGATCTTCGGTGAGTGGCACGCGCCCGACGCGTCCGCGAGGTCCGTCCTCGTGAGCATCGTGAGCGCGAAGGACATCGATCCGAGTTCGCGAAGCCGACTCGTCGGGATGGCGTTCGACCGCGCCGAGACGGAGACTGGTGCGGCCGGAAGGCGAGAGTTGCTTCAGGATCTGTGCGCGCACCGAGAAGCTGAGCTCACCCCGATTGCTCCGACGCTCGAAGGCCAGGCGCGGAAGCTGTTCGAGGAGTCACGTACGGAAGGCATCGCACTGGTTCTTTCGCTTCTGGGTAGCGAGCTCACTGCGGTGGGGGAACGCGTGCTGCGCGCTGCGGTGCTCTTGCTTGAGCCGAGCGACCTCGAGACGTTCGGGGATGCCCAAGCACCGTTCTTGCCGACGATCGTCGGGGCAAGGCCCCAGCTCGCTTCCTCGCCGGTACTGTGGAAGCGAGTCGGGTCTCGAAGCGGAGAGGTCCTCTCGCAGCTCGGCTCGTCGAACCTCAGCGACGAGGAGCGCGGGGCTGTTGTCGACGCGATCCTCACCGATGGATGCGACGTATCGGCGGATGCCCTCATTCGATTCGGGGGCAAGGCCGCCATCTTCCGAGGACTCACCGCGCTCACTGCCGAGCAGATCCAGCTCTCGTGGACGTGGCGTTCTGCGCTCTCTGCTCAGCCGGACACCGTGCTCGAGTGGCTGGAAAGCCTGTCGACTCCGTCGCTTCGCGAGCTTGACCTCGGGAGCCGGTTCTTGAATCCCAAGGCCACCCAAGCGCGGCTGGTGAAGGTCTGGAAAACCGGCACCGCTGGAGCGGCCCCTCTCGTGTCTCGCGTGGCGGCCTTCGGGCTGACGCTCGCCTTCTGGGAAGGCGCCGCCAAGTCTCCTCTTCTCGCAGCATGCTTCCAGCCCACCTACGATGCTGCAGGCAGTTCGCGCCTCGAGCACGAGGAGTGGGACTGGGTTCGCGAGCACGCCACCGCGGTTTCCTGGTACCGCGACTGGGACCGGTGCGAACGCCTTGCGGCGGCTGTGGCGCGGCTCCTCGAGAAACAGAACGCGTCCTTGGAGACGGTCTTCGCGGTCGTTCACAGCCGAGCATCGATCAGGAAGGTCGCCGCAATCCTCGATGACGATCGGGACACGCGGCGGTACCTGAAGTCGCTGCGGAAGGCGGTGGAGTCGTCGTCCATCGGGACCCGCGAACAGCGCGACGCGCTCCTGGAGGACGGGTGACGACGTCGACCGACGACACACCCAGGGGCCAGCTGATCCTTGACCGGACCCAGGAGGGACGCACGCGCCCCGAGGTTCGCTTCGAAGGCGACTCACCCTGGCTCTCGCTCAGGCGGCGCTGCTTCATCCCGCAAGCGGGAGACTCGCCATGACCCGCAAGAAGAAGCCGACCACATCCCTCGTGCGCTCCTCGGCGGCCGAGTACCTGACCTTCGTGGCGGCCAGCGGCACGGGTGGCGTCGAGGCGGTCTACGCCGACGAGAACGTGTGGCTCAGCCAGAAGATGATGGCCCAGCTCTACGACGTCGACGTGAGGACCATCAACTACCACCTGAAGACCATCTTCACGGACAGCGAGCTGGAGGAGGACGCAGTTATCCAAAGTTTTCGGATAACTGCCGCCGACGGCAAGACCTACGACACCAAGCACTACAACCTCTCGGCCATCATCGCCGTCGGCTACAAGGTCAACTCCGAGCGCGCGGTGCAGTTCCGCAAGTGGGCGACGCGCGTCGTCGAGGAGTTCACCATCAAGGGCTTCGCGATGGACGACGAGCGCCTCAAGCGCGGCGGCTCCGTCCTTAGCGATCGATACTTCGAGGAGCAGCTCCAGCGCGTCCGCGAGATCCGGCTGTCGGAGCGCAAGTTCTACCAGAAGGTCACCGACATCTACGCCACGTCGGTCGACTACGACGTGACGGCGCAGGCCACCAAGCGCTTCTTCGCGAGCGTGCAGAACAAGCTGCACTGGGCCATCCACGGGCAGACCGCCGCCGAGGTCATCGTCGATCGCGCTGACGCGACCAAGGACCACATGGGGCTCCACACCTGGACCGACGCGCCCCACAGGAAGATCCAGAAGTTCGACGTGGTCGTGGCCAAGAACTACCTGACGGAGCCAGAACTTGCGCAGCTCTCGCGCCTGGTGAACGCCTACCTCGACGTCGCCGAAGACATGGCGCTGCGCAAGCTCCCCATGACCATGCAGGACTGGGAGACGCGCCTGAACCGCTTCCTCGCCGCGACCGATCGCGAGGTGCTGCAGGACGCCGGGAAGGTGACCGCCGAGATCGCGCGGGCGCACGCCGAGAGCGAGTTCGAGAAGTACCGCATCGTGCAGGACCGCCTGTTCGAGAGCGACTTTGATCGTGTCGTAGCCGAGACCAAGCGCCTTGGTGAGGGCACGCCGCGCAAGCGGAAGAAGCCGTGACCCTCGCGCGGGATCACGCCCCGGCGTTCAACAGTCCCGCGCCCCGCCGCGCCATGCGGGCCCACGTGCGCGGTGCTGCCCGCGCCTGCGCCACGCTCCCGACCACGGCGATCGGCGCGCCTCGCGCCAACGTGGGCGCTCCGGGCGCTCGCTCGGCCAGCGCTCCGTTGGTCAACGGTCACGCCCTGCCTGGCCAGTTAAACGTCAGCGGCTCCGTCCCGGAAAAACAGGCTCCGCTGTTAAACGCTCTCGGTTCCTCTCTCCCCGCTGGCCAGAAGAGAGAGCGCGAACGCCGTCCAGAACGCCCTCGGTGGGCGCTCCGACACGCCCGCGACGCTCTCTGCGCGAACGCTGTCCACGCACTCGCCGAGCACGTCGAGCGGCGAAGGTCGCGGAAACGTGGGGGAGAAACGCAACGGCCCCGGAGATCGCTCTCCGAGGCCGCTGTTAAAAAGTGCGGGGTCGCGTTTCCGCGACCCCGCGTGAATGGCTCGGCGCTCGCCCTGTGTCACGGACGCCGAGTCTACTTCGGGCCGCCAAGATTCTGCTTCACGGACTCCCTGAATACAAGAGGGAAAACGCCAAAGAAAACGCGGAGGGCCGACCGAGCGTGAGCAAGTCCCCCCGTGTCGATGTGCGAGGTTAGCAGCCGGGGAACGGCTCGGGCCGGTGCCCCGGTCCGTGCATCGATTCTTCATGCCTTCGCTTCCAGGCACTCCCGCACCGTTGTCGCGAGCGTGTCCCTGTCAAATGGCTTGGATAGGTATGCCACATCCTCGGCGGTGAGATTCTCATCGCGCACGATGTCGACACTGTAGCCGCTGGCGAGGATGGCCCTCAGACCAGGCTTGCTTTGCCTGAGACGCGAGACGAGATCCAACCCCGACATGCCCTCTGGCATCACCATGTCGGTGAGCAAGAGGTCGAAGGCCCCGCCTTCTTGTTCCCAAATCTTGAGCGCCTCCGGTCCGTGCGCGGCTTCCGCGACGCGGTAGCCAAGCTGGCGCAGGCAGCGCACGATCATCCGCCGCACCGGAACCTCGTCCTCGACCACCAACACGTGCTCGCCACCCACGCGATCTGGCGCCGACCGTGCCGATTGCTTTGTCTCGGTCGACGACTCCACCCTCGGCAGATAGACGAAGAAGGTGCTGCCCTTGCCGACAACGCTTTCGACCTCGACCCATCCGTGGTGCTTGGTCACGATACCGTGCACGGTGGCGAGCCCCAGGCCCGTGCCCTTGCCCTGGTCTTTCGTAGTGAAGAAGGGCTCGAACAGGTGCTCCAGAACCTCCGGCTTCATTCCAGAACCCGTGTCGGCGACCCGCAGACACACGAACGGACCCGGACGGGCCGCGGGGTGGCGTTTGCTGGCTTCCGCATCGACATCCACCGGAATCGTGGCGATCGTCAGCCGGCCGCCCCTGGGCATGGCGTCTCGGGCGTTGACGCACAGGTTGGTCACGACCTGCTCGACCATGCTGGAGTCGCCCTCGATCCACAGCGGCTCGCTGTCGAGTTCCGTTGCGAGCACCATGTTTTCGCCGAGGAGACGCCTCAAGAGCTTCGAAAGGTCGCCGACGATCGCATTCACGTCGTGCTTCGCCGTCTTCATCGCCTGGCGACGACTGAAGAGGAGCAGCTGTCTGGTGAGGTTCGCGGCGCGATTGGCGGATTCCAAGAGCTCCTGCGTGGCCTCTTTCAGGTCATCGGGTGAAACTGCAGGCTCGATCTGCAACATGTTGAGCTGCATGATCATCGCCGCGAGGATGTTGTTGAAGTCGTGCGCGATGCCACCGGCGAGTTGGCCCACGGCCTCCATCTTCTGGACGTGGTTGAGCTGCTCCCGGAGCATCGCCTGCTCGGCTGCGTGTTTCCTCCTTTCCGTGATGTCGTGAATGGTGCCCACCAAGAAGTGCGCTCCGGCGGCGTCGATCAATCGCACTTTGGTCGTGATGATCGTCCGGGCCGGTAAGTCGCCGACGGTCAGCGACTCCTCGCGCACATCCACGGCACCGGTGTCGAGGACTCGGCGGTCGACCTCCAGAAAGTGTGTGCGCTCCTCTGGAGGGACATGCTCGGCGAGGGTCTTTCCGAGCGATGCCCCGTCCTCTATCCCGAACATCCGATCGAACGCTTGGTTCGCCAAGACCATGTGGTGGCCGTTGTCTTTGACGAAGATCGGGTCGATGACCGTATCGAGGATCGTCCTCAGGCGTTGCTGCTCATCGCGCAGCGCGCGCTCGATGTCCTTGCGCTCGGTGATGTCCAGGACCACACCGCTCAGGAATGCCGGTTTCCCGGCCCCATCCTCTATGAGATCCCCGGCTTCCGCCCACACGGTGCGCTCCGTGCCGTCTGGCCTGACGATGCGGTACTCCACGGGGATCGGTTTTCGACGATCGACTACCGAACGGTTCGATCGCTCTACGGCCTCGCGGTCGTCCGGGTGGATGGACTGTTGGATGACCTGCGCTAGTTCTCCAGCGAACGTCTCCCGTTCGATCCCGAAGATGCGAAACATCTCGTCGGACCATTCCAGCCGATTCGTTGGAATCTCCCACTTCCAGCTTCCGAGGTGCGCGACCTGCTGGGCTCGCGCCAGCGACGCTGCCTGTTCACGCAACGCTAGTTCTGCGGTCTTCTGCCGAGTGACGTCCCGGTTCGACACGCGCGTGCCGGCGAACCGCCCACCCTCATCGAGCACCGGCCGGCAGGCGTGCTGAATCCACCGAACTTCGCCGTCCTTGCGGAGAATGCGGAACTCTTCTTCCATGGGCGCGGCGTTGGGCCCGATGGCAGCGCACACATGAGCGTCGAACCTCGCCCGGTCATCTGGGTGAACGACGCGTGCGACGAAGCCCGGGTCGGCCATGAACTCGGCGGTCGTGTGCCCCGTGATGCGCTCACAGGAGGGTGAGACGTATTCGTGGTGGCCGTCTGGGCGTCGCCAGTACTCCCAGTCGGCGGTGAAGTCGATGAAGGTCCTCAGGCGCCGGTCGCTCTCCCGCGCCGCCTGCTCGGCGGCCTTGCTGGCCGAGACGTCGCGGTTGAGTCCGATCATCCGCCGCGCGATTCCGTTTGGACCCCGCAGCACCAGGCCATCGGCCTTGACGTGGATCATGCTGCCGTCGGGACGTCGCACGCGAAACTCGGTGTCGAAGGGGGCTCGACCCTCCAGGGCAGCCTTGGATTCGGCGATGGCGCGCTCGCGATCCTCCGGGTGAAGTCCGCTTTCCCAGGCCGCCACCCCGGCGGGCGCGGTCTCGCGAGCGAGTCCGTACATCTCGAACATGCGATCGTCCCAGGTCATGCGGTTGGTCTGCACGTCCCAGTCCCACACCCCGGCGCCGGTGGAGCGCACGGCGAACGCCAGTCGCGTCTCGCTGCCCTTGAGGAGATCGATATGCCTGTGGCTCGACAGGGCGATGGAGGCGAGATCCCCAAGGGTTTCGGCGATGCGAACGTCTGACTCCAGGAAGGCGCCCGGCTTGTTCGCGAGCCCGATGACGCCAACGCTCTTCCCGTCGAGGTTGAGGGGGGCGAACAGCACGTTCGTCAACGCGACGTGGCCCGGGGGCATGAGCGCCGTCCATTCGGACCGCTCAAAGTTGTTCTCAAACACCGGCCGACGGGTGCGGTAGGCGCGCTCGCGCAGGCCCCGGATCGGCATCGCTAGACTCGGGTCCACGGAGCACGGAAGACCGCCCGCCTCGAGAAAGAGCACCTCGTTCTCCGACCCGTCGTCGCTCAGGAGCGCCACGTAGCCTGCCTGGGCCCCAGTGAGGCGGCGCGCGGTGTCGAAGAGCTTCCTCGCGGTTGCGCTGAACTCTGCGGAGCCCAGCACGCTCTTCGCCGCTGCAAAGAGCGCGTCCAACTCGTCGCGCTGGCGGGTGAGCGCGGCATGGGCACGCCGACGCTCGGTCGACACCTGAAAGAACACCGAGATGCCTTCGCCCGTCGGGAAGACCCGCACGTCGTACCAGTTCTGGTACGGGGGCACGTCGAAATTGGCCTCGAACGAGAGCGTGATTTGCTCTCGCGCCGCGCGCGTGTAGTGCTCGTCGAAAACGGACCCGCGAGCCTCGGGGAAGGCGTCAAAGATCCGTCGGCCGACGACGTCCTCGCGCGTCCGACCGAGCAGGCGCTCCGCGGCCTCGTTGAAGTACCTGACCACGAGGTCGCGATCCATCTCCATGAACGCATCGGAAGTAGCCTCGAGCACCCCGCTAAGCCTCGCGGCGATCTCCCGCTGGCTGCGGTGAGCCCGGTGGCGTTCCGTCACGTCCTGCACGGTCGCGATGACGCCGACCACGTGGCCGGTCTCGTCCCGTAGCGGCGCGCTTGTGTCCAAGACCCATCCCGACTTTCCGGCGAGCTCGGACGGGAACTCGATCGGCCCGGGGACCTCACCGGCCAGCGCACGCTCTAGGTGATTGGCGACCCCCACTTCTTTCAGGAAAGGAAAGACCTCGAAGGCGTGCTTGCCGATCACATCCTCGGCCTTCTTGCCTGACAGCTTCTCCATGAACGGGTTCCAGAGCTGGTAGCGCAGGTCCGGCCCGTAGACGATGATGCCTTCGTGGACGCTCTGGATAATGTCGCGATTGAGCCGACTTGCGGCGGCCAAGGCGCTGAGTTGTTGTTGTTGTTGTTGTTGTTGTTGTTGTTGTTGTTGTTGTTGTTGCGCGAGGAGTGCCAATCGCTCGGCTTCGAGTGCCGCGACGCGCTCTCGGAGTGCGTTGTTCTCGGCAGCGAGGTCGCCACTGGTCGGGGTGGTCATGTCGTTCATGGCACCGCCCCGGCCGCGGAGACCATCTTGTCGGCAACCAGCGAGCGCATCGTATGCTCGAGCAGAGTCGGATCGACCGGCTTGGTCAACAGCAGGATGGGCGCGAATGGCGCGGCCCGAGCGACGAGGTCGCTCTCCGGATAGCCCGTGATGATGACGACGGGAAGGCCCGGCAAGGTCTTGCGAAGCTCCGCGAGGAACTCGACGCCGTTCATGGTGGGCATGAGCAGGTCGAGCAGGACGACATCAGGGATTTCTCTGGCGATGAGCGTCAGCCCCTCCGCGCCGTCCGCCGTCTCGCGCACAGTGCAGCCGAGCCTCGTGACCACCTTGGACAGCCCGGTGCGCACCGCCGGCTCGTCGTCGTCGACGAGCACAGAGCAGCGTCTGGCGTCCTGCTGACGCGCCTCCCAGCGCAGAAGCGCTTCCTTGCGAAAACGCCAGTCGCGGCCCGCCTTGAAGCTCGGGATTGCGCCGCGTCTGGCCAACCTGCGGATTGTCTGCTCGTGCACGCCGAGGAAGGCGGCCGCCTCATGAATGCCGAAGACTACATGGTTTGCTGTGGCCGACGTTCCGCCTGCTTGATCCGTCTCTTGATTCATGGTCCACCCCGGCAGCTCCATGGACTGCACGCTCACGTCGAGTCACCTCAAGTCACCTCGATGACCTGGTAACGCGCTCAGCCGGGTTGTGTCAATACATTTGTCCCTAGAAACAAGTGGTTGGCGGCTACCGCCGCCAGGGCTGGAGCCGGGCCTGCTGCACGGCCATCTGCTTCTCGTGGTCGAGGTCGCGGAGGTCATTCTCGCTTGGCGGTAGCCAACTCGGCCGCGAGCATGTCGGCCACGATCCGTACCCGCGGGATGTCGTAGGCAGAGCGGACGCAAACAAGTTGAAGGGAACCGCTCGCCTCCGGCCCGAGGTCGAGTGGCAGCCGCACGAGATTCGTGGAGCGCGAAAAGCGGTGGCGCAACCGAGGCAGGATGATGGCTCCAACGCCGGCTTCCGCCGCCGCCATGTTCACGAGGAAGTTGTCGGAGCTGAAGGCCGGTGTGAAGCCGGGGATGGTCGCCGCGAGAAGCGGGTTGGGCGGGATCTGGTCGTAGGGCGGGGCCCAAGCGATCCATGGCAGCGCGGCGAGCTGCGGTTTGTGTGGGAGCCGCGCCGCCAGGCTCTTCGCGACGTACACCGCGCTGTCGAACGTCAGGTTGTGGAGGGTCTTCAGCTCCGGTTGCAACGGGCTGCGGATGC
>Ga0315268_10002618_pt1 | contig 20192 bp, 24 predicted proteins | sample C1_top_MG_FD_204535 | JGI IMG/M metagenome (GOLD analysis project Ga0315268, IMG submission 204535) | Sediment microbial communities from Yellowstone Lake, YNP, Wyoming, USA - C1_top | ecosystem: Environmental > Aquatic > Freshwater > Lake > Sediment | place: USA: Wyoming | collected 2017-08-01
TGTCGCCCCATATTATTATTCTTCCATTTTGTCCGACTTTTAATCTGCATCCAGTTGCGTTCTGTATATTTGCTATCATCGACCCCTTCTTTCCTATCACGCGGGGAATCTTAGTCGGCGCCATCTCCACCATCTTTCCTCCTGTTACTCTCCCCATGCCGGGTTCGCTTGCCTCGAGTGAAACTCTCATTCGCTCGTCCACATCCTTCACTTTCGCCATAACGACTTCTCCCATGTTCAGGTACTGGCCAATATCCTCCAAAAGCAAGTCGACCTTTCTATTCAAGAGATCTGATACGAAGAGATTGCCGACGTACGGTGAGTTCAGGTCCAAGATCCATCCTGAGTAGTGTGTGTCTATTACAACACCGATCACAACGTCTCCAGTTTTTGGCATGTATCGGCCTTGAAGTGGAATGATGCGAATATTTTGTCCGTGCAAATCCGCGAGCCCCACGACAGAGGCATAAATTTGCTGCCCCTCGCGAAATGCTCCATCTCTGATGAAGTACCCGCCCTCAGCAATCAGTTGGCCGGGTACAACCAACTCGCGATTTTGGACGTGAATCATTCAAAGCACCTTTGTCTGCGCCTCTCCCCGAGTCAGGTCGTTCAACTTATCAAAGAATTCAGCTTGCACGCCTGCGGGGATTTCGACCACTACTGCCCATGAACCATCATCCAACCACTGTTCTTGCTTGACAGCGGCGAATTCCTTCACCGCTTTTAAAGCCCTGCCAACGTGCGTCGGAGGTATCTTTATCGCGATTCTCCTGAGCTCAAACTTCAGGGGGAGGATCGGCTGCAGCGCCTTTACGATCGCGGGAAGCTGCTCTTCAGCACTCTTAAAGACCTCGATGTGAACGCGGGCCTCCTCCATCGCGTTCTCGATGCGCGCGGGCGGATGGGGAAAACCAGTTTGGGGATTAATGGATCGCTTGGATATCAGTGCTACAATCTGTTTTAATCTATCATCGTGCATCTTCCGGCGTTGTTCTGTGGTTATCTGGATTTCTCCTCGGCGGATTATCTGTTCGGCGACTTTCATCACATCGGTTGTACTGAAAGTTTTGCGCACCATCTCTTCGGATGCCTTCTCACCTTTCCGCGAGTCCTTGAAGATCTCTTCGGCCGCGAGTACGTTCCTGATATCCACGGTTTGGTCGGACTTTAAAGCCAATGCCAACTCCGGGTCGACCAACACCTCAAAATTTGTGCCATGGCTAGACAACCTGGCAATTACCGCGTCATCTAACTTTACCATACATACCCGCTACTCCTAGCGGGGCTTGGCCGGAGCTTTTGGACTAAGTTGTTTTATGTATTTTGCTATATCGTCTGAAGTTAGTTTCCTGAACTTCTTTGTCTTAGTGGGGATGATCGCCATCTCCACCTTATCGGGCTGAATTTCGCCCTCGATTATTTCCCTCAGTGCTTCTAACCCCAACAAGATTGCATTGTCCATTTCCATATTCTCATCGTACTTGCGTTCGATGATTTCCCTGACGGTTGGTTCACCCCCACCTATCGCATGGGCTTTGTACGCTGCGACCACGCCACTCGGGTCGGTTTCAAACAAGTGGGGACCATTGCCGTCGATACCGGCGATCAAGAGCCTCACACCGAACGGCCTTACGCCGCCGTGTTGGGTGTAGAGCTGTTTGACATCACCGATGCGCTTTGCCAACGTCTGTACGTTAATGGCCTCGTCATAACGCAGGCGGTTTACCTGGGCTTCAATGCGCGCATTGTCGATCAGAACCCGCGCATCAGCTATCAATCCGGATGCCGCCGCCCCTATGTGCTCGTCCACTTGGAATATCTTTTCGATAGAAACTTCCTCGACCAACTTAGTGGGGAACCGTTTTTCTGCAGCCAATACCACGCCATCTTTTATCTTGATCCCTAAGGCAGTTAAGCCTCGCTTGACCGCTTCTTGGGCGTACTGAACCTGGAATAGCTTACCATCTGGGCTAAAGACGGTAATCGCCCTATCGTAGCCTGCACCGGGTGGTACAAAAGCCATTCTTTACACCTTGGTAATATGATGATTGTGATAACCATAACTTGTAAAGCAAGGGCTTATTTAACCCTTTGCTTGAGAGCGGGCGAAGAAATTTCGTCTAGCCGCTTTTATTGTGCCGGATACCCCCAAGACCTTGAAGGATGGCTTTTTGTCGCCAATTCCGACCCGCGTAATAATGGTTTTAACAGCATCGGCCTGTTTATGACCGCACCTTAAAAGCCCAAGTTTTAAGCCAGGATCGTAGAAGACCAACTTCAACAGCCCTTTGTTAAACTCTAAATTAGGGTTTCCACCGAGTCTAATGTGTAGTGCTTTAATCACATCATTATTGCCCGTCTCCATCCCGACGACCTCAAATGCGATATACCTGCGCTTGGGCCTCATACCGATACCTTTCTATTTAATCCACAAATTTTTTGACAGAATTGTCGACTTCGCCAACTGACACCATACTAGCAATTAATTCCTGCACTAGTCTGGTTGCCACTTCACGCTTTGCTGGATAAGCCGCCACTTTCAATTGAACATGGATAGCATCGCCTCCATCTGTAAAAGCCAACTCACCTTCATAGGCCAGTTGTTTATCAAACCTTAGATGAAGATGACATTTTTCATCCACCCTTTCAGGCGCCACGCGGCTAAGCATATTCAACTCGCCATCGCTCAGTTTCGTGGTCATACGCACCCAAAGCTCTCGCACAAGCTTCCGCTGTTTAATTGATGCTGTAAATGTGAAAATGGGATTACCATAGTGACCTTTGAGTTTTCCAGTTCTAACCTCTACTTCGTCGGGGAGCAGAACTCGTAGCGCCTTTAACACCTTTTTTTCATCCTCAGTCGCGTGTGCTAAAGTGCTTGAGTTTGCGGCCCTAAAAGGGAACTCCATGAAAGCTCACTTTTGTCTGCGACGAGCTCGGACGCTTGGCCCTACTTTTTCGGCGCCCTTCCCTTTCCTAAGCAGGCCACGCGTCCTCCGTCCAGAAATTGTAAGCCCTCTATAAACTCGTCCACGATGTGTAACATTCGCAACCCAGCCCAAGTCTTGGTCGCTTTTTATCACGGGGTGGCTTGGGTCGAGCATAATGACCTCAAAATACCTGTGCTGTCCATCATCTCCAAGTGGGTAGGAATTTAGGACCTCTAAATTTGGATATCTACGCGCGGCTCGCTCCTCTGCTATGAGCTGAATGTTCTTCTTTGGAACGATCTTACGAACTCCCATTCGCTTCGGCCGGCGCCCTTTCCATGGCCTCTTCTTTCGCCTGCCGCCCTTGCGGACTCGCGCGCGGACCACGACGACGCCCTGTTTAGCTTTATATCCAAGTGCCCTAGCTCGGTCCAACCTAGTCGGCTTTTCTACCCGCACTATCGCTTGGCCCTTTCTCCATTCCTGCATGCGTTTTCGCATGAGCTCGCGCACGTACTCCTCCGAGCCCCAGTCATTTCTCATTTGCCGGTACAATTGATTCCCTCGACGACTACTTTACATTTCATGTTTAAACAGCTATTTGATTGTAGCTATTTTTATCTTCTCTGCAATTATCAACGCTGCCTCCCTTTGAGCTTCGACGGTTGAAGCCCCGATGTGTGGCGTGAGGACCACATTCGGCAGCTTAAGCAGGGGACTATCCTTTGGTGGTTCGCGTTCGTATACGTCCAGGCATGCACCCGCAATTTTGCCTTTCTTGAGCGCATCCGTCAGCGCAGCCTCATCGATGACTTCTCCACGAGACGTGTTTACTAACACCGCAGATGGTTTCATTAGCTCAATCTCACGCCGTCCCATCATGTGGCGTGTCTGCGAGGTTGCGGGTACATGTAAACTCACAAAGTCGGATTTCCGCAGGAGCTCTTCGAGATCGACGTAGCGAGCCCCAGTTCCTCGTATGAATTCAGCGTTTTGCCCAACATCGCACGCCAATATATTCATTAAAAATGCTTTAGCTCTATAGCCGACTGCCTGGCCGATCCTACCCGTGCCTATAATCCCCAATGTTTTTCCCCGGAGCTCGCTGCCCATTAGCTGTGTTTTTTCCCATTTGCCCTGCTTCATGCTCGCATCTGCTCTAGGCAGCTGCCTAGCCCAAGATAGCATTAGCCCGATGACGAGTTCAGCCACCGCAATAGTCGGGGCTTCTGGAGCATTAATTAGTTTAATGTCTCGAGCATTAGCGGCTTGGGCATCGATATTATCGAGCCCGACACCTGCCCTTGCTATTATTCTCAGTTTTTTGCCTTCATCGATTACTTCTTTGGTGACCTTTGTAGCACTTCTCACGACCAATACATCGTATCCCTTGATTTCCTCAAGTAGCTGGTTCGGAGTTAGACCTGTTTTTACATCAACCTCTCCAATCTGTTCCAACTTTTTGATGCCGTCGTCGTGTATTTGGTCCGTGACAAGTATCTTTACCAAATTTACTACCTCCCCTTCGCAGCGACTATCCGAATTACATCTCGATCCTTAAGTACGTATTCCTCCCCCAACCGTCGTTTGGTGCGGGCATCTATAGCGTGGATGAAAGTTTCGCCCAAGTCCGAGTGTATGATGTACGCGAATTCCCTCGCGGTTGTACCCTTAGTCACAAGAAAGGCATCTGGTAGCACGTTTCCTTTCTTGTCCGTTAGTTTATTTTCATCCTCTACTGGATAGACTACAATAAGTTCGAGCAGTTCATAAATCGCCTTCTCTATCACTTGTTGTACCCCGGTCGAACCCCATTTCTTCAACAACTTCCTCGTGAGCTCGAGCGCCCGTAGCTGCGGCTCGGAAATTGCTTCCGGCTTAAGTACCTTAAAATCGTCGCTGCCTGGTTCATAGTTTATGAGGCCCTTCCCGCTGGCTCGTCGTAATAAGAGCTCGGCGTCCGAACAGGTAGGGACGACTAGATAACCACCCTGGCGAAGGCGATCTACATTTTTCTCAGCCTCGGGTAGGTCCGCTTTGTTCGCCGCCAACATTATTGGTTTGCTCACCCTCCTCAGCTCGGAAACAAAGCGAAGGAGATCATCATCCGACCATTTGTCCGGATTTGAGCGATCTACGCCCGCCTGCTTAATCGCAATGGCTACATCATTTTCCTTGATGCCCAAGCCGCTAAGGCGTTCAGCGATCACCTTGACCAAATCCAGCTCTTCGTATTTAGCCCGACGCGCGAACTTCGGCCAATCTTTTGCCAAGAGGCCGCGAAGCCAGAGGGCTATCTCAACCTCGAGAAATCCCGTGTCCTCCATTGGATCGTGAGTACCGGGGGGACATGGTTTACCCTCGGCATCCGTTGCTCCTGCAGCGTCGATTACGTGGATGAGAGCAGCGGCCATCCGCAGGTTATCAAGAAATTTGTTCCCCAAACCCCGCCCTATGTGCGCCCCCTCAACGAGCCCTGCGACATCGATTATTCGGACCGACACGTACCTTACCCCATCTATGCACCTTGAGTTCTGTGGATTACATTTTAATTCGAAATCGCTGCATGGGCACCTGCTTCGCACCGAGGTCACGCCGACGTTGGCATCGATAGTTGTGAATGGATAGTTGGCCACTGGGGCCTCGGCGAGCGTCGCGGCGTTGAAGAAGGTGGTCTTGCCCGTGTTGGGTTTGCCCACCAAGCCGAGCTCGAGCATGCTCAACCCTGCTCATAACAGCCAGGATTTTTCTTTGCCCCGAAGCTGCGCAGTCCCTGTCTGGCCAGTTGGGTTCGCAGCCGATTCGCGTATTCCTGCTCGATATCGCCCTTCTTCTCGAGGAAATTGATTATATCGAGGGCTTGTTCATCGCTATCGCAACGCCTGATGTAGTCCACGGCGCTTGGCTCATAGCCGTGAACGCTGTGTGCGACCTTCTCGGCTTCTTTCGAGCTAGTGCGAACTGCGCCAATTCGGACAGTTCCGGATCCGCCCATCTCTTGAGCTATTTTCGGGAACTTTTTGCGAAATTCGTCCTTCGTGTATTCACCCATAGAATCACTTATTCGCTGCTTCCGGCCCCGCTTTTTCTCATGGGCCACTTCCGCCTCTGCATCTCAGGCGTAGCGAGCATCAATGTATTCGGTGGCACATCCTCGTATATTACGGCTCCTGGGCCTACTGCAGCATTAGGGCCAATTTTAACGCCGGGGTTTATCATACAATTCACTCCGGTTTTGACGTTGTCCGCGATTATCGTGCCGAGCTTCTTCCTGCCAGTGCTAACAACCCTGCCGCTGATCTCCATTTTGATATCTTCTTCATCCAAGCGGAGATTGGCGATGGTGGTACCCGCGCCAATGTTGCATCCGCTGCCTATGATACTGTCCCCGACGTACGAGAGGTGCGCTACATTAGTGTGATCCATGACGATGCTGTTTTTAATCTCAACTCCATTTCCTACTCTCACCCTGTCGCCTATGCTCGTGGACGGCCTGATGAAACAATTTGGTCCGATGTCGCAGTTTTCACCGATGTAAGTTGGGCCCTCGATGTAGGAACCAGAGCGAATTCTCGAACCCTCTCCGACATAGACAGCATTTTCGATGTAGGCACCGTGCTCGACTATACCGTGTATCTCCCCCTTCTGACCTCTAAGAAAGTACTCATTTGCCACCAATAGATCCCATGGCCTTCCTATGTCAGCCCACAGGTTTATGGGAGAAACGAATATTTTTTTGCTCTCGTTTATCAGGATCTGTATTGAAGTGGTCAGCTCGTACTCGCCTCGCTTAGATTTCTTGGTCTTTTTTATTGCTTCGAAGATTTTTGGCGAAAAGATGTAGACGCCGGCATTTGCCAGCTTGCTCTTGACCTTCTTCGGCTTCTCCACTATCTCTTTGACCTTATCACCATCAAGAAAAACTATTCCGAACTGTTTTGGTTCTTCGACCTCTATCGTCGTCACAATACCGCCGAAGGCCGCGTCAGATTTTGCCTTTTCGTAGCGTTTAATAAGTAGGCTAAGGGATTCTTGGTCGACGAAGGTGTCGCCGTTCATCACCAAGAAGTTTTCGCCCGACATGAAATCCTCAGCAAGCGAAACTGCATTTGCGGTTCCAAGGAGCCGGCTTTGAGGCAGATATTCGAGCTTTATACCGAGCTTGGAGCCATCGCCGTACCGTTCCATTATCTGTTCCTTCCCATAGCCCACCACCATGGCGACTTTGGTTATGCCCACGTTTTTCAAGCTTGAGAGCACGTGATCTAAAGCAGGCTTCCCAGCCACTGGGAGCAAGAATTTAGGCTTTGTAAAAGTCAGCGGGCGCATCCGCGTTCCAAGTCCGGCAGCTAGTACTACTGCCTTCATTTAATCACGATTATATTTTTTAACCCTTTACTAATAAAGATTTCAAGATCCTGGAGGTTTTTTCAGAGATTTTCCTCACGTCATTTTCCGTTTTCCCTCCAGCGGTTATCCGGATGCAAGGCTCCGTTCCAGATGGCCTGACGAGGACCCAGGTGCCGTCTTTGAAAGAAAATCTGATGCCGTCAATTGTCAAAACATCGTTTATTCCTTTGAACTCATTTCTAAACCCAGATTTGAACTTTTTCATCACAACTAATTTTTTCTCATTTGGGCAAGCTACCTTCTTTCTCACAGTTGGGTGTTCAGGTATCGAATCGAGTAACTCAGAGAGCGACTTTCCCCGCGAATCGAGCAATTCCAAGATTTTGGCGGCGGCAAGCGGTCCATCCGGAGCAAGGTGAACCATTGGGAATATCCACGCGCCGCTGGGCTCCCCACCGAAAATCGCACCACGCTTTTTGATCTCCGCTGCCACGCTTACATCGCCAACCCTTGTCCTTACTACTTTGCCTCTTTTTGCGCCAACGCATTCATCGATGGTGCCTGATGCGTCCACTGTGGTGATAACGATGTCACCTTCCTTCTTCAATTGTTCTGCCGATACTAGCGAGAGCAATTTGTCCGGATTCGCCACCCTGCCGTTCTCATCAACCGCAGCTATCCGATCTGCGTCGCCATCATGAGCAAGCCCGATGTCGGCCCCTATTGATTTGACCACTATGCATAGCTCATCTAAGTTTTCGGGAGTAGGCTCAAGCCCCCTTCCAGGGAAGAAACCGTCGACCTGTGAGTTGAGGGTGATTACCCTGCAGCCGAGCCTTTGCAGCAGGTAGGGCGTCACAAGTGCTCCAGCCCCATTTCCGCAGTCGAGCACAACTTTGTAACTTCTGCTGAGTGAGACCTTGCTCGCCATCTCATCGATGTATTTTGGCAGGACATCAACAGCCTCAAATTTTCCTATTTTATTCCATGGGGCAAAGTTCAACTTCTTCGAAGAATATATCGTCTCGATTTTTGCTTCCTGTTCAGGTGTATATGCCATTCCATCGCTGTTCCAGAATTTCATGCCGTTATATTCAGGGGGGTTATGTGAAGCGGTTATCATAATGCCTGAATCTGCGTTGAGAAGACGAGCGGCAAAGCTGACGGCGGGTGTCGGTACTATGCCAAGTTTCTTAACATCGCAGCCGCCCGAAAGTAGCCCAGAAACTACACAACTCTCTAGCATATCACTCGAAGTCCGGGGGTCCTTCCCCACGACGATGGTGCCCGAATTCTTGAGATATGTCGCAAGGGCTAAACCTAGATCGATGGCGAGCTCCGGAGTAACATCCTTATTTATTACACCTCTTACTCCAGAGGTGCCGAAAAGTTTGCCCACCATTCGGAGCCCTTCCTATGCCGGAACAGCCAAAACTTTGGTCTTTCTGACCTCTACCCGTTTTACTGGGCAAATCTTCTTAACGACCTTGTAGATGTCGGACGCGAGCTTGCCGAGGACGACCTCCTGAACGAATTGGTCAAACGTTCGCTCAGCTGCCCGGCCCTCGACGACGTCTCGCATGCCGGAGCGGACGGCCTCCAGCTGGGAGCTCTGGATCCTGCGGAATGAAGTCACCATCGAGCTGATTCTAATCTTATATCCATCCTGCGTCGTTACGGTGGCGATGTTGTCGATCTTTGAAGCCCTTCGTCTCACCTGGCTTCTCACATAGTCCCTCGCCATATCGTGCCCGATGAACCTCGTCACCGCGCGATTTCCCTCAACCCCTTTCACTTGGAAGTAGAGTTTGATGTGCGATTTCGAGAAGTCGTCTATGAGGTCTCCAAGGGTAGTTTCCAGGACACGGCCGGAGAGATTGTCAGCGTCCAGCGTCGGCGTCTCACCTATTTTTGCTCCACCGAACATCGCGGGAGCAATGACTTCGTACCACTGCTTGGTCCGCCATGTTTCTTTCCCCACGCGGCGGTCACGTTTCTCCTTCGACTTTTCTTTTTCAATTTCTTCCATTGTTTATCCCTTTTTCAATCACCATTACTTCAGTCCTCTTCTTTAGTCCAAATTTAAATACCTTCTAAGAGGAAGTGAAAGCTGCAAAGTTTTTAGTTAATACTAACATAGGTTCGACGGGAGGATGATCATGCTCGATATAAAATTTGTGCGAAAAAATCCAAATGTCGTGAAGGAAAATATCGCCAAGCGCGGGGACATGGTTAAAGTGAAGTGGGTTGATGAGCTTCTAGACCATGATAAGAACTGGAGAGCGCAGGTGGCAGAAGCGAATAGATTGAGGGAAAGATTAAATACACTTACAGAGGAAATTTCTGGACTTAAAAAAAAGGGTGAAGATGCAAGCGATAAAATTGCCCATGCAAAAAATATCCCATCGAAGATAAAAGAAGCCGAGGAAGGAGCTGAGAGGCATAAAGAAAAAGTTAACTACCTGCTCCTCCGGCTACCAAATCTCATGCATGAGTCGGTACCCATCGGCAAGGACGAAAATGATAATGTCGAAGTAAGAACCTGGGGAGAAATACCAAAATTGGGATTCAAACCAAAGGACCACATTGAACTCGGCTTAAACCTTGGTTTGATCGACCTTGAACGGGCTGCCAAGGTATCCGGCGCAAGGTTCTACTATCTAAAGGATGAATTAGTCCAGTTGAACTATGCGGTGATAAAGTTTGCATTGGATTTCATAGTAAAGAAAAATTTTGCACTATTTCAACCGCCCTACATGCTGAAAAGAAAGCCCCTGGAGGGAGCGATCGCATTATCGGATTTTGAGGACACTATTTACAAGATCGAAGGCGAGGACCTGTATCTACTGGCGACATCTGAGCACGCACTGTTAGCGTTGCAAATAGATGAGACCTTGGAGGCAAAGGATTTACCTATAAGATACAGTGGCGTGAGCCCCTGTTTCAGAAAAGAGGCAGGAACGCACGGTAGAGATACCAAGGGAATTTTTAGAGTTCACCAGTTTGAGAAAGTTGAGCAATTTGTCTTCAGCAAACCGGAAAATTCGTGGGAGGAGCACGAAAAACTGATTTCAAACGTTGAAGAAATTTTTCAAATGCTAAAATTACCTTACAGGGTAGTAAATGTATGCAGCGGTGATTTGGGCACGGTCGCGGCGAAGAAATACGATTTAGAGGTCTGGCTGCCCGGGCAGGGAAAATATCGAGAGGCAGCGTCATGCAGCAACTGTACTTCATATCAGGCTGTCAGGTCAAACATTAGATACAGGGAAAAGCCAAACGAACCAGCAAAATTCGTACACACGCTAAACAGCACTTTGGTGGCAACCGAGAGGGCTTTGATCGCCATCATTGAAAACTATCAACAGAAGGATGGGTCAATTTTAATCCCCTCGGCCCTTGTGCCCTACATCAATCTGAAAAAAATTACTTAACCAATCTACAGAACGCTCTCTGCCGTTGAAGTACAGGAGAGTAGGTCTTCAAGTGTAGCGAGGAGGGTCTCAATTCTACCTTCGACCCCGATGGTTGTTACCACTCGCCTGCCTCTGGCAACCGTATTTATTTTAACACTTTTCGGTGCCTGAAGATCATCTGGGCCTAATGCCGCGGCAATAGCATGCGAGACCGAGCTGCCATCATATGTGCAGATAACTCTGGCTCGCATCTTCAATGATACACCTAAAAAGTTCCTGGTTTTACCGTGCCAATTTCCTCGCCGGTGGGCTTCAACTTCATTGAGCCAAATTGAACGGCAGCGATTTTTTCAAGATTTTTAACAGGAGTGATCACAGCTATTCGGTCCCGGGTATAGTCTATCTCATCGATTATCCCTATCCCAACGAACATATTTTCGTGGTCCACCAAACCGACTAGGACATTTTTTTCGCTGCCTGTGCTGACTGTTTTTATCCGCCCAAACTTCTCCTCCAACTCCCAAATCACCTTCTCGTCCAACGGAATTTCCGTGACTATAAATCGTCCTTCAGGCAGTTTCTCAGCGTACACAACCGGCGTTTGTATGTTCAAGTTTCTAGGGTCGATTGGTTCACCTGTGCGGTAGTAACAGCGATCGAGTCTTACCTTACGCAAGTCGAGCACGACTCTACTCGATTCCTCAAAATATCTCGCCAGGGCTAGCCAGCGAAGAAGAGTTCTCTCAGATGGTGATCGTGATCGAACTTTTTGGTACACTGGTATCCTCCTTAGCTTGGCCTGTGGAACGGCCAAGAGCAGGTGCTCGAGTTCTCCCCCTCGTTGAAGTGCGACCAGGAGGTCAGGATTGAGCAACTCCATCATGTATAGCTGAAGAGCGCGCCCCGACCCGCCCGAAATCCATCCTGGCGTGTTCACGATAACAATGTCAGCCTCCTTTATTCCGAGTTCTACGAGCTTCTTCATGCCGACAGTGTACTCTAGCGTGTGGTTGGATGGCGACATCGAGCCAACGAAGTATGCCGTCCTAGTCGGAACCTCGTTCAGCAATCCAACCGGCCGCTCGAAGATGCCTATTCCCATAGTGCTTGGTGGACCGATATCAGACTGGCCGACATCTCCATCTAAGACGGCGGTGCGCACGCCATTTTTCAACAAATTGTTCGCTACGTATGTGGTGAAGAAGGTCTTGCCAACATCGACATCACCTATCACCATAATGAGCCGTGGTTTCTCACGAATGATTATTGCGATTAGTTCGTCCCACTCTCGCGAGATAGTGCGCTCGGCCAGCCTCTCCACATTTCCGCTTTCTCCAAGAGTGTATTCGACGATGGCTTCAGTCTCGGCCTCTAGCGGTAGGGATTTTGCCCGCGGCACCACAAGTTTGCTGCCCTTTTCGTGCAGGCCTCCGCATATCAACACCTTGCCATCTTTGACCTGAAGGCTCAGCATTCCCTCGAGCCTTACAACATCTCCCCGCTTCAGCTCAAGCTCTGGCAAATCCTCACTTCCGAAGCTCCAAAGTAGGTCGCTCAATATCCATTATGCCTCTAGTCACCAAACGTATCTCTTGTATCTCGCTCGTTGGTAGGGCAATCTCCTCAAACCGCTTTGGTCCTTCGAATTGCTTACATTCAACGAGTTTTATCCCCTCTTGGGTAATTTGCGATACCTTTCCCGCGACGATTCGATTGTCTTTAAGGACGATTGTGACCTCATTTCCCTCCTCAAGGTTTTTGATCTCTACCGGTTGTACAACTGCAGGTATCAGGCTCGCGATGATGCCGGAGTAGATGGGAATCCTTTGGTACATTGCTCTGAGCTCGGATGTGATCGCCTCGAGCGCACCCAAATCGTTGCCGTAGCGCCGGAGAAGTTCGATTATCTCCTCGACCAGCCTTTGAAGTTCACTCTGCTCAAACGTCATACTGGACCCTCACACAATTTTTGTCCAAAGCTTTTAAGTAACACACACTGTCGCCTCTGCAAGTGCTTGTTCTAGCTTAATTAAGAACTCGTCCATGCGCTCGCGAGGAATTCGAGCGGCCGCGGAGACGTCGTGCCCTCCACCGGACCCGCCCACGGCCTCCGCGACCTTAGAAAGAGTTCGGCCAACGTTCACACCTTTGATAGCCAGGCTAGGTGTCGCCCTAGCTGAGACCTTTAGCTTATCCGCGTTTATGTCGGCTAGCCCCAACATCGGACGATCCGGTGTCATCATCCCTGATTCGATCGCCAGCGAAAGTGCCTCACCTATCATCGTAGGGCCGATCGCATCGCCAGCGTAAACATAACGCATCCGTGGGGTTACTTTAAAAGCGTCTGGATGTGATTCTAGCCAGCTCAGCGCGCCTACCATTTGTCCTTGGTAGTCACGCAGTGAAGCGATGGCCTCTGCATGTGCACCTTGGTCGCCCATAGCTGCCGTAAATCCTAGCTCGGGCTTACGCAACTTTCCACAGGCGTCCAACATCGCGACGTAATCTCTTGCATCCGGAGGACCAATAACTTCTTTCACAGGTAGTGTATAGGTAGGGCCCCATAGAGTACGGCAGAATTCCTCATTTTCCGCTAGTGGGCCTAATTTAGCCAGAATCGATTGTTTTAACTTTTCCTCGACTTCTCGATCAAGCTTGCCAATCGTATCTTCCTTTTTGATGCCGAGCTCGTCCACGAGAGCTTGACACGCTGATGTATTACCGGAAATACCGGGCAAATATGGTCTAGCGGAAAGACTTAGACAATCGACGACAGGAAAAATGCTGCGCCCAATTAGCTTTAGGCCTTCGCCGCTGGTCAAAAAACCCAGATCTATGGCTCGCTTGAACAATGTTTCATTCACACCGGAAAAGCCGGAGATGAATTCCTGGCGGTCCCCGATCGCACCAACCATCATTAGCTCAATAAGTGGCCTAAAGCTCTTGTCAATATTCTCCACAACCGAGTACACCACTCCTGCAGCGCTCACATCCTTCGCGCCATTCAGCCCGCAAACGTGTGGGTTCAAGTATGCGAGGTTTGGGTGCTCATGCAGCTCCCCAGGGTGGTGGTCCAAAATCAGCGCTCCGCGCTCCTTTTCCAGGATAAACTTTTGGATCGATGAGATCTGTCCGGTGCCTTGATCTATGAACACAAACAAATCATAGTTCTCCTTGCTGAGTTCCAGGATCTCCTCTGGTTCAAGCGGTCTGGTGAACTTGACGTGGAATGGGACGTTGTACGCATAAAGGCATTGTGCGAAAATAACAGCTCCTGCGAGGCCATCGGCATCTGTGTGGGTAACAATTTTGATCCTGCATTCGCCATTGAGGTAGGACTTTAGGAAAGCTGCGGTTTCGTAAGCATCGCGTTGAAACTTCCTGATCTCTTCCCGGCCCAAATTCCGCACCAGCTCAGCGAACTAGGAGTGCCGCCTTCTCGGGCTCGTAGCGCCAACCCTTTGGCAATATACCCATCCGAACATAATACTTGGCAAGCCTGTTGATTTTTGCTTCCGAAAGCCCGAGGCCGTATTTAGATGCAAAATCCTTCCTATTTCGTTCTAGGTGTCTCCGCAGTGCGACAGCCTTCTTTATTAAATTCATGAGGTCCTCCGGCAGTTCACGTTTTATGCCGTGGTCTTCCAGGATTTGCACCACGGTTTTACCCACTGCCTCCTTGACGCTCGGGACGCTATGCTGGTCGCGCAAGATGATGCCTATCTTGCTGGCGGAATTCCCGTCCTTGGCGAGCCTCACCACTAGCTCCTCTATTTTGCTCGCGGACGCTCCGGCCGGCGACCTACTGGCTTTCCTTCGCTCGAATGATTCCTCCATTTTTCTCACCGCTGAGCCTTTTTCATTAGGGTGTACCACTTAAGAAACTTTTTGCCTGCCCGCGCCCTGTGGGAAATGGCACCTTTTTCGGCAATCGTCATCTCAGCGAATGTTCTACCGTCACCTTCGCTCGGGATGAAAATCGGGTCGAATCCAAAACCTTGTAGGCCTCGAGGCTTAGAAGCAATTTTTCCAACTACCTTTGCAGTGAAAGTCATAGGCTTCGAATTAGGTTCGCAGTAGCTGATTGCAGACCTGAACTCAGCCCGTCTATTCTTCGTATTCACCATCAACTTTAGCAAGCCGTCGTTTCCTATCGTCCTGAAAACGTATGAGGAGTAAGGGCCTGGAAACCCTTGAAGCGCACCAACGAATAACCCTGCATCCTCGACGAAGCAGGGCTTGCCGAGTAAGTTACATGCGTCAACTGCACTTTGGCAGGCGACTTCTTCGATTTTATCGGCTTGTATCTCTTTGCACGGCAGATCGTTCATCTCGAGCTTTATGCCAAGCTTTGCAACAATTTCGCTTATTTCCTCAAACTTGTGGCGATTGCCCGTGACGAAGATTAGTGCCATGCTCTTTCCTCCTTCTGGATGTATCGGCCGCGCTTTTCTATCTCCTCAGCGCGTTCTATGATCTTATTCGCATCCTTGCCGAACTCTCGTCTATAGCCAGTTAAAACGTCACGATATGATTCCTCTGCGATGTTGAAATGCGTGCTCTGAAGAGCCCTTTTAAGCAAGTGTAGGTCGACGCCGCGCGCCTCGAGTGAAGGATTGTACTCACCCAGCCCAAAGTCGACGAAAAATACCTTCCCTTGAGGCGTCAAAATCATGTTGGATGTGGTCAGGTCGCCATGTACAATCCCTGCTTTATGAAGGCGTGCGATTTGTTTACCGATTAGGCGGCACAATTTGCGCCTTGCGGCGGGCCTAATGTTGCTCAGGACTAGCTTCACTTGTTTGCCTTCTATGAAATCCATCACCAGTCGCATGCCTATCAGGTCAATCTCGTACACCGCTGGCGACGGCACCCCTGCTGCCTTGGCGTCCGCGAACAACTTTGCCTCGAGTGCCGTGCGGTTCTCCCGAAGCTGCAGGTCAAGCGGGGGGACTCGGTAGAGCTTGCTTATGCGATGTTTGACGATAACTTTGCCAGCTGCGGAGGGATAAAGCACATCCGAGAAATCCTCGAGGTAGAGGTTAGCCTCTGCACCCTTCTTAATCAGAGTCATTTTCTGGACCCCCTCCAAGGAACATCCACCTCATCCGTGCGCCATCTCTGTTTTACCATCGTGTCCTCAAGCCTCTGTTTCACCCCGTGCTTGTGGGCTAAAATACCTGTCCAGGCGATCATTGCCCCCTGGTCGCCGCACAGCTCCATCGGAGGTACATAAAACTTTGCATCCTGTTCCTTAGACATCAGATTGAGCATTTTCCTTAGCCGAGAATTTGCTGCCACGCCACCTGTAAGCATTACCTCTTTTTTTTCCGTGTGCGCAACAGCTCGCTCCGTCACCTCAACAAGCGCTGCGAACGCCGTCTCCTGGAGGCTGAAGCACAGGTCTCGCAGGTCCCCTCCAGCTCGATGTCGCCTCACGGCATCCGTCATTAAACCTGAGAAGGACAAGTCCATGCCCTTCACAACATAGGGTAGCTGGATGTATTTTTTGCCCTCTCGCGCGAGCCGCTCCACGTGAGGTCCACCTGGCTGGGGAAGGCCGACCTCTCGTGCGAAGACGTCGATGCAGTTGCCCACCGGGATATCAAGCGTTTCGCCGAACACTCGGTATCGCCCAGCGTCAAAGGCGATTACTTGAGTATTGCCACCGCTGACGTAGAGCGTGACAGGGTCCCTCGCGCCCTCGGTTAAACGTCCGATTTCAACGTGAGCGATGCAGTGGTTAACCGATACGATCGGCACGTCGAGCCAACTGGCCAATGCCCTAGCCGCAGTTGCAGCGGTGCGTAGGCATGGGCCCAGACCCGGTCCGGCGGAAAACGCTAAAAGACCTATATCTGAGATCTCGACCTTTGCTGCATTAATTGCTCCGTCCAAAACTGATCTCGCATTCGCCGCATGGAACTGAGCTGCATCCCGTGGGTGGATGCCTCCTTTGCTAGGCACGTAAACCCTAGAAACATTCGAGAGTATTTTCCCACTTGAGTCCACGATGCTGACCCCGAATGTGTGAGCGGTACCTTCGATGCCCAGGCATAACACAATTATCCCAAATTACATCCATCTCAGACAATTTATTTTCAGTGCCTGGGTTTTTCCAAGTTGATTTTTGAATATTCGAGAAGGCATGCTTGGTGTACTTTTAATTTCGTTATGTTTATATAGACATATCGGTAACAACAGTTGTGCGTAAAATGAATCTGAAACTAATTGCAGCGATAATAGTGATTGCCATAGCCATAGTAGGTTCAGTTGCATACGTAGAACTCCCGTATCGTTCAAGCCCAAAATTGCAGATCGCCACTACCACGAGTCTTTATGATACAGGTCTGTTGGACAACATCGCGAGTTATTGTAAACAACACTACGACGTGTCTTTGTTCTTTATCGCTGCTGGCACCGGCCAAGCGATTCAGGATGCAAAGATGGGGGAGGCGGATCTATTGCTGGTTCATGCGCCATCCTCGGAGAACACTTTTATGCAGATCGATAATATGGGCGTGGTCAGGAAGATTTTTGCGTACAACTTTTTCGTGATAGTTGGCCCGCCTGATGATCCAGCAGGTATAGAAAATCTCACCCCAACTGCGGCGCTACAGAAGATTGTTCAGGCCGGCAAAGCAGGTAAGGCAAAGTGGGTTTCCAGAGCCGACGGTTCCGGAACCTACGTAAAAGAGAACCAACTCTGGACAAAGGCCGGTTTCAACATATCGCAATTAAGGGAAAACTCTTGGTACATAGAAGCCGCGGATGCGATGGGGCCAACTCTAAAAAAGGCAGATGAAATGCAGGCATACACTCTGTCCGACACAGGGACATATTTGAAGTATTACAAAGATGGTTTGATAGATCTAAAAATTTTTGTCGGTGAGACTAAAGATCTGCTCAATGTTTATAGCGTGATGGCTGTTAATCCTGCAGCATATCCAGAGTTAGACTTCAACCGTGCAGTGGATTTCATAAAATGGTTGGTCTCTGATGAGGGGCAGAATTTTATCGGTAATTTTGGCGTCAGCGATTACGGGCATGCATTGTTCAATCCCACGGTGCAGCTCCTGAAAGAAAACACAAATCCAACTATAGCAGGCTGGATCAGGGATTACGCGTTCTTCTCGTACGATAACCAAAAGTGGGAATGTCCACCACCGTACCGCGTGGGTCAAGACAGCTTATACCGATGAGCCGATGTTGCTGGATATCACCCTCAGATCTCTTCTGATCTCTAGCTCGGCAACATTACTGGGTCTGCTATGGAGCATACCAATTGCGCTAGCCATAAGCATGAAAGAGTTCAGAGGCAAAAGCGTGGTAAAAAGCGTTTTCAATGCACTTTTAGGCATACCCACTGTTGCGCTTGGGTTAATTCTGTGGATACTTTACGCGAGAAGGGGCCCTTTTGGTCCGCTGCACCTGCTTTACACACCGATAGGGATGATCATCGGTGAAGCAATATTGATAACTCCGATCATCGTGAGTTTCACGACGAGCGCTCTTGAAACCGTACACCCCGAAGTCAAAGACTTGACTCGGACACTTGGGGCCTCAGAGCGGCAGACCTCCTTTGCCGTACTAAGCGAGGCGAAGAATGGCACCATCTTGGCGATAATAGCTGCGTTCAATCGCTCGATAGCCGAGCTGGGGGTTGCGTTGATGGTGGGTGGCAATATATACGGTTACACGCAGGTTCTTACCACTAAGATCGCCACTGGGGTGAACATGGGCGAGACAGTGCTTTGTTTGGAGTTGACGGCGATTCTACTCGCCATAGTTTTCTTCCTGACGCTGGCGATGAACTTGTTGAGAAGGGATTGATCATGCTCGAAGAACTCGTCTCAATCAGTAGGGAATACGATGGAGTTCCCGTGATAAAGACACTAAGCATGAAAGTTCGTGATGGACAAGTACTATCGATAATAGGTCCAAACGGCGCGGGAAAGACCACGCTGCTCAGGATGATGGCGCTCCTCGAAAAGCCAACCGAGGGGAAGATCTATTACAATGGGAAGAAGGTGGATGGTTCAAGTCTAAACAAAATTCGTGGAAGGGTTACGATGGTTTTTCAGAGGACCGTGAATTTCAACAAAACAGTGTTCAAAAACGTGGCGTACGGTCTAGAACTCAAAAAGATGTCTCAAAACGAGATCGAGCGAAGTGTCATGCGAACGTTAGATTTGGTGGGCATGAAAAAATTTGCCGATAGACCTGCAAAAAAACTCTCCGGAGGTGAGCAGCAGCGCTTGGCCATCGCAAGGGCGCTCGTGCTCGATCCAGAACTTTTGCTGCTGGACGAACCCACGGCGAACCTGGACCCCAAAAACACTCTAGGGGTAGAGCGAATAATCAATGAGATAAAGGGGAAGACTACCGTGGTTGTATCCACAAACAATCCGTATCAGGCTGGCAGGTTGTCGGATCGCATCGCATGTTTGTTGGACGGCCGCTTGATCAGTGAAGGTACCCCCAAAGAAATAATCGATCGTCCAAGGGATGCAAGAATTAAAAAATTTGTGAGAGGAGAACTCATCCAATGAGCGATATGAGCGAGTTGAAGCCGAGGATAAAACTCTGGATCCAGAGCGGAGAAGAGCCGATAGCTGGCGAAGGCAGGATAGAGCTCCTGCTAATGATCGAGGAGGAAAAGTCACTGAACCGCGCTGCAGGCAGGTTGGGCATGTCATATCGCCATGCTTGGGGCATAATCCGCGAGCTCGAGGGCAAACTTGGGTTCAAGGTGGTGAGATCGACTAGAGGGGGCGAGCGAGGGGGCGGAACCAGCCTGACTGAGAAGGGAAAGGCCCTGGCGAGGGACTATGGGCGGATGAGCGAAGCCTTAAATGAAATCATTAAAGAAAAAACGTTTTGGGAGGATATATCCATGAAGCTCTCTGCGAGAAATCGGCTGAAGGGCGTGGTCAAGGATGTCCATCTGGGTGAGGTGGGCGCGAACATAAAGATCTCTGTGGAGCCAGGGTTGGTAACGGCTTTCATAACCAGGGAAGCCGCCGAAGATCTGGGACTCAAGAAGGGCGACCACGTTGAGGCCGTAATAAAATCAACAGAAGTTATGGTAGCTAAGCCCTGAGATTCCCTCAAAATTTTTTGGGGAATAATGAGCAGTCGTTTGGAATTTTTGGGGCTCTCTTTATTTTCCCAAAGGGCATGATTGACAGAGTCACTGTGTTTGTATTAGATGGGCTTATTAACCGGAGAATTAAAGGTGCCGATCACTTTTTGAAATCCGTGTAACCGCACTTCCCGCAGGCCCAGCGGTTGCCGTGATCAGCCATGAAAATTCCCGGACCGCAGCGCGGACAGTTCGGCCTGAGCCGTCCGAGTTTTTCTCCCTCTAGCTTGTAGATTTTAGTTTTCCTCGCCTTGACTTTGGCCATTTCATTTACCCCCGCTTTTGCCTGGTTTCTCCTCTTTGGGTTTTTCCTCTTTTTGCTTCTCTTCTTTGGGTTTTTCCGCTTTT
>Ga0315268_10002619_pt1 | contig 20191 bp, 10 predicted proteins | sample C1_top_MG_FD_204535 | JGI IMG/M metagenome (GOLD analysis project Ga0315268, IMG submission 204535) | Sediment microbial communities from Yellowstone Lake, YNP, Wyoming, USA - C1_top | ecosystem: Environmental > Aquatic > Freshwater > Lake > Sediment | place: USA: Wyoming | collected 2017-08-01
CTCGCCGCCCGGATACTCGAAGAGGGCCTGCACGGTGTCCGGCACGGTGCGGCCGTCTTTCCAGTGCATGATTGAGCCGTGGCCGGTGACGGCCGCCGGCGGGCTCATGATGAACCAGTTGGCGACGTCCACTTGGTGGACGCCCAACTCGCCCAGCAGCCCCGGCGAAGTCTCCGCGCGCAGCCGCCAGTTGAGTTCCTGCTCGCGGTCGGCGTTTGGGGAGGCCAGGCGCCAGCTCTGTCTGCGGTGCCACTGGCAGCGGCCGCCGATGGTTTTGCCCATCGCCCCCGTGCGCACAAACTGCACCAAGTAGTACTTCTGCGGGTCGGCGCGGTTTTGGAGTCCGGCCTGGAAGTTCAGCTTGAAAGCGTCCTTGGCGGCCTGGGCGATGGCGCGGGCGTCGGCCAGCGTGTGCGCCAGCGGCGCCTCGCAATAAACGTGCTTGCCCGCCGCCAGCGCGGCCAGGACGACCTCCTTATGCTGATGGGACGGGGTGGTGACGATGACCGCCCGGACGTTCTTGTCTTCGAGGGCCTGGCGGTAATCGCTGTAACGCGCAGCGTTGGGGGCGAGTTGGTCGCCCGCGCGTTTGAGGTAAGGGCCGTAGGTCTCGCAGATGGCCGCCACCGGCGCGCACGGCAACCGCGCCAAGGTCTTGAGCACTTCCCGGCCCCAGGCGCCGCAGCCAATCACGGCGCAGTTCACCGGCGTCACGAAGCCCTTGTAGTCGGTCTGGCCATCATCCTGCGACTCCTTGGCCACTTCGGCCCGGATGGGCACGCCGCCGAGCAAGGCCATGACGCTCGCCAGCGAACTGCCTTTGAGGAAACTCCGCCGATCCAGTTCTGTTAGTTGATGGTTCATGGTTGATGATTCGTTGAGGGTTAGAGTTGAGGGTTGAGGGCCAGGAGTCAGGAGCCAGGAGTCAGGAATCAGCTATCAGGCCCAGCTCATCCAGCATCTCGCATCCAGTATCCAGTATCCAGCATCCGCTCTCACGCATCGCGCATCGCGTTTCACGTTTCACGTTTCACTCCTCGCTCATTCCAGAAACGACAGTTTCAATCCCGTGAAAGTGCAGGCGCAGTTGAAGGTGGACAGCCCGACGGCGACCAGGGGGCCTTTGAGCGGTTGCTCGGCCGCCACCATCCACTCGGCCGGTTCCAGTTCGTATTGCCGCCAGATTTTGCCGCGCACGATGGCCGGTTGCGCCGGCGGGCGGTCCAGTTGCAGTTTGAGTTGAAAGCTGCCGCCATGGGGATGGGCCAAAGGCGCAGCCGTGGCGCTCGGCAGGCCGGCCAGTTCCACGGCCGAGCCCTGCGGCCCTTGCTGGACGCTGCAAAGGCTCAGCGGGTTTTCCTGGCCCTCACACCGCAACCCCAACCCAAAACCCCAGCCGCCGGCGGCCACGCTCACGTTGCCCAGTCCATCCACGCGCGCCACCGCTTCCAAGAGCACACTGCCGGTGACCGCCGGCACTTTGTAAGGATGAAAGGCCAGCCCACTTGGCCCGCGCTGTTGGACGAAATCGGCGGTGGTGATCCAGTCCTCGTCTTCAGGATATTCTGAGAAGAGGGCAATCTTGATCGGCTGGGGCATGTCGGGCTTGATTGGCCCTGCCAAGGGCCGGCTGGCCAACTCCAGGCCGGCGGCGGCGACGGCGAACTGCCCGGCCGCAACGCGCACGGCCTGCTGATCGCTGCGGCGGGTCAACTCCACCGCGCCGGCGGCGACCTCCAGCCAGGTGGAGGCGCCCCTGGCAGCCAGGCGAAAGCGAGTGCCGAGCACTTTGGCGCGGGCTTGAGGTGTGGCGATGATCAGCGGGTGGCTTGGCGGTTGGGGCGCCACGGTGGCGGCCATCTGCCCCCGGCGCAACTCCAGGCCTTTGGCGTCCTGGCCGCCCCTCAGCCACAACTCCGCGTTGGCGTTGAGTGCCAGCGCCGTCGGCTCGCCAAAGAACCGCAGTTCCACGCTTGAGGCGGCTGCCGTTAGGAGGACGTCGCCGGCGCGCAGGCGCAACCCACTGGCCGCAGGCAGCACCAGATTGCCCCGTTGGATGAGCACGTTGCCCCGGCTCTTCCAGACCCACACCCGCCCCGGCTCCAGCCGTACCAACAGGAAACCGCCGATCCCAAGCGCCAGCGCCAGGCCAGCCGCCAGGGCGGCGCCCAGCGGGCTGGCGGCCCAGTTGAGCCAGCGCTGAGGCGCAAGGCCAGCCACGATTCGCTCGAACTCCAAGCGCGCCCGCGCGGCCAAGCCCAGGGCAGGCGCGCGCGCCGGGCGGGCCGCAGGCTCGCCCAACTCGCGCATCACCAGCCCCACGAACTGCTCCTGGTCGCGCCGCAGTTCGGCCAAAACGGCCGCGGTGAACTGGGGCTGGGCGCCGGCGCGCCGTTCCGCGTTCATCAGCCCGTCTTGCCGGCACAGCTCCAGGAACAGCCCGCGCAACTCCGGGTCTTGCTCCAAATGCCGGGCCAGCTCGGCGGCCTCGGCGGCGCTCAGTTCGCCGTCCAGGTAATCGGACATCAGTTGGTCAACCCGCTCCATTCAGTTGGCCTCCAGGCCGCCCAGCGGGGCCGCCGCAAACTCGCGCAGCTCCAGCTTCTTGCGCACGCACTCGCGCAGCCGGCGGCGGATGGCGAAGAGTTGGAACTTGATCGCCGCGACGGTCTTGCCCAGTTGGCGGGCGACCGCCTCCAAGGGGGTGTTGAGCGTGTAGCGCTCGCGCAACAACGCCCGCGAGTCCGCCGAAAGCAGTTCCGCGCACGCCCGCAGCGCCGCCAGCCGCTCTTCCTGGGCCTCGACCGGCTCGGCGGCGGTTTGGGCGCACCCGCTCAGGACGACCTGCTGCAAGTAATTGGCGATGTTCTTCTGCTGGCGCTGGAGGCGTTTGAGCTCGGCCAGGAGCAGGTTGCGGGCAAAGGCGCTCAGCCAGTTGAAGAAGCTCGAGCCCGGCTCGTAGCGGTCAAGCTGTTTATAGGCCTCGATGAAGGCGCGGTGGGCGATTTCGTCCGGCTCGACGCCCGGCGGGCAGACGCTGGCCAGCCAGGCGCGCAAGCGGCGTTGGTAGGCCTCGACCACCACGGCGTATTCATCCACGACGCCGTGTTTGACCTGCTCCAAGGCCGCCTCAACGTGGGGCTCGGACATACGCGCTCCCTTCGTCCTTCGCCCGTTATATAGCCCAAAGGCAGTTTTGGTTAGAGCCTTTTTTGACGCCGCCTCGATCACGGTGGCATCTGGCGTTGTTCGGAGCGCGGCATTGATTCCGCCTGCAGCTTGACAACCGACACCAGTTGCAGCATAAATTCGGCGCTCTGGAGTTTGGGCGCAAACTGCCGGGGATTTGCGGGGCCACGTTGCAGCCGGCCCGATTACGGCCAGGACACCATGTGGACGTGTTCAAAGTGCGGAGAGAAGCACGAGGACCAGTACGATTCGTGCTGGAAATGCAGGCACAGCCGCACAGGCGAGCCACCGCCGCCGCCACCGCCGCCGCCGCCACCGCTAAAGTGCCTCCGCTGCTCCACTGACTTGGACTGGGTCGGCACAAAGCGTTTTCATGAAGGCACTGCCGAGGCGCCGCCCCTCTTTCCCCATGTGGAGAGCTACGACGTCTTTGTTTGCCCACGCTGCGGCCGGGCGGAGTTCTTTGCGGAGGGGGTTGGCGAGGAGTTTCGCCCGACGGTCGGACAACTCGCGGTATGGAGACTCTTGGGCAAGGCCACCAAGTTGGAGGCCGAAGGCAAGGCAGAGGAGGCGCAGGCGCTGTACCGCGAGGCCGCTCAGAGGGATGCCGGCCAGGGCGGCGGCCGATGAGCTTGCAGCGCACCGGCGGCTAAGCGGGCCTGTTGGCCAGCTTCAACGACACCCCCGGCGCGTTCTCGTGCGTTCAGGCCCTCGGGAGCGGCAGCAGAAAACTGAGTTGGACGCTTGAGCGCGTCCCACACCCCAAGTAATCTGGCTTGGATGAAGTTGACAGGAAACGAACGCTCCGCAGCCGCCAAGCGTCAGCAGACCAGTGTTCTTTCAGTTCGTGATTCCTGGGACGGCATTTCCGGATAGAACACCCGCTGTGGGGCGAATCCTAAACCAAGCCGATGAGCACAGGGCGGCCCGGGCCTTCACCCTGATCGAACTGCTGGTGGTGATCGCCATCATTGCGATTCTGTGCGCGCTGTTGCTCCCCGCGCTCAGCGCCGCCAAGGAGAAATCCCGCCGCGCCAATTGCATGAGCAACCTGCGGCAGTTGGGTGTGGCCACGCACGTCTATGCGCTGGATAATGCGGATAAGGTCTTCGACGGGGTTCGCGACACGGGTGACTGCTTCATGCTGAACATTAGCACGCGGATGTTTCAGTCGGTGAGCAACATGTTTGGCGAGCGGATCTTTGACTGCCCGAACGCTTACCCCTTCACGCTGCCGGGCATTACCGATTCACCCCATGGCCGCTACCAAGCCGGCATTGGCTACTACATCGGCTATCTCTACCACGGCGGCCGTGTTTTCCCGGCCCAGGCGGGTTGGACTTCGCCGCAGAAGGTCAGCGAAGACCCGACCTTGACGCTCTTCGCGGACATGAATTGTTGGTGTACGTGGCCGGGCCTGATCTGGACAATCGTGCCCCACGCCAAGTGCGGGCCGATCAAGCGCAACGGAACCGTCTTTGTCTATCCATCCGACGGCCGGACTTCGCGGCAAGCCGGGGCGGTCGGAGGCAATGTGGGCTTACTCGACGGTTCCGTGCAGTGGAAGCGGATTGAGAAGATGCGCGAAAACTACTGGACGTATTCGCTCGATTTCCGGCATCGCGGCGCTTGGTGATCGGAAGGGCTCACGCGGCGCGCCTTCAAACGCGGTCCGGACAGCAGTCGGCGCGCAACGGACTGCGCGCCCTACCACCAATCCGTCCACCTGCGGTAGGGCGCGCGGTCCTCTGCGCGCCGCCAGCGTCCTCCCCGGCCTTGCTCACGGCTTGGTCGAGAACTCGCGGACCCACTCGCGGGCGGTGGTGGTGTAAATCCAGAATGACTCGCCGAGCCACACCTCCGGCGGGCCGCCGATGGGCCAGTTGCCGGCGCCGTCGGTCACGTGCGGTTCGTAGTCGTAGATTTCACTGACGTAGAGGTCAATGTTGTCGCCGTGCACCAGCGGCACTCCCAACACCGTGTCCGCTCGCCCGGCCTGCGGCACCTGCGAAGCCTGGATTGACCAGCCCACTGGAATCTGGTTGACCAGCCGGCCCTCCGGCACTTGGCCCACAATGGCCAGGTAGAATGTGTCCACAAGGTGGTTGCGCAAGATGAAGCCCTCGCCGGGTTTCAAGGTCGTGATCGGACCATCCCACAGCGTCTCACGGCCCCCAACGATGTAGGTGTTGACTTCAAAGAGCGTGCCATTGAACTTGTAGAGCATCGTGCCGTCCGGAAACAGGTTGCCCAGCAAGCCCGCGACGGTATCGTTGCCGGTCAGCAGCGGGTTGGCCCGCATGGAGAAGCCGTAAGGGAAGTCCAGCACCACGAACCCGGCGGCGGCCTTGGACACCACCGCGCCGCTTTGGGCACTCTTGGCCCGATAGAACCGCGCCCAGAAACCGGCGGCAGTGGGATCGGAAAACTCGAGCGTCGTCGTTTCGTTGGTGATCAGGCCCAGCCCGCTCCAATTGACCAGATTCGTGGAAATCTCGACCAGGTACACCGGGCCGCCCTCGCCGGTCAGTTCCAGGCGCAACGCCTCCCAGCCCTCCCGTCCCAGAAAAATGAACCGACTGACGTACACGTACATTGGGTCACCTGTGGTCGTGCCGTCCGGATCCCGCACGATCACGCGGTAACCGCCTTCCATCTCCTTGGTGGCCGTGCCGAGCCAGAGCCGGTAGCTCGTGGCGCCGCTGATGGTGCGCCACGTGCCGTTGGTCATTTGCTGCTGCCACGTGTAGGTCAGGGGAGAGCTGCCCACCACCTGCACCTCGAGGTAAAGCGGCTGGCCCTCATACGCGATGATGTCGCCAGTCTGGGTCACGATCACCGGCGCTTGGTGCAGACGGAAGCTGCGCAAGCCCACCAAGCAAGCCGGGCGGGAGGGCGGTTCGCCAATCCCGCCAGCGATGACACTGATGATGGCCGAGGCGCCGCAGGCCCCGCCCGCCGCGACGGCCTCCTCGTAGGTCGCCCCCGCGTCTGCCGCCCAGGCGCGCATTTGGACAAACGCCGGCCACCCGGGAGCCACGTTCGGGGCCTCCACCATCGCGTTAGTGCCGGCCACGATGTAGCCGGCAAGCGCGCCCGTCGAGAACGGCCGCGGTTGGCCCACCGCGGCCATCTCGTTCGTGCTGGGGCCGACCCACAACTGGGCCAGGTAATTCGTCCCCGCCAGCCGAGTCACGTTGTTCACGTCATAGACTGGGGCGTCAATCAGCGGGCTGGTCACGCGATTGTTAAACCAAAACGTCCCGCCGGCCGTAAGGGTGGAAACCTGCAACTGGCAGGCCGCGCTGGTGACTGAGCCGACGAAATTGGAAACGACCACTTGGTAGGCGCCGGCTTGCGGCGGTTGCACGTTGGTCAATTGCAGCTCCGCCTGAGTCGCGCCCGCAAGCTCCGCGCCGTTGAACAGCCATTGGTATGTCACCGGCGCGTCGCTGCTCACTCGCGCGTCGAAAGTGAAGTTCTGTCCCACCGGCACGGCGCCCCCAACCGGCTGGCCCGTGATCAGCGGCAGCCGGCCCACGCGGAAGCTCTCCAAACCCGTCAACACGACCGGCGCCGCCGGCGGCGCGCCACCCCCGCCGGTGGCCAATTCCAGAATCTCGGACTCGCCCACTTTGCCGCCAGCCGCTTTGGCCGCGTCGAAGGTCTCACCTTTCGCCCACTCCCACACCTTCACCTGCACGTAAGCCGTGTCGCCGCCGGCCAGCCCCGGAATGATCCGCCAAAGCTCGTCTTCCATCTGCCAATAGCCGGCCTCGTCGCCCGTGCCAAAGGCCGCCGGCTTGCCCACCGGCTCCAAGGCATCCCGGCTGGGCCCCGCGTAGAGTTGCGCCACAAACCCGCTGCCCGCCAGCCGCGTCACCCCATCGGTGTCGAACACCGGCGCATCCAGGCCCGCCTGCGGCACCCGGTTGGCGAAGACCAGCGACGCCCCAACCGGCACCGGGTAAACGGCCAAAGTGGCCGCGGCGCTGGTGGTTGCCCGCGTGGCATTGCGGGCCACCAACTGATAGACCCCCGCCTGCTCCATCCGCACGTTGGGTAATTCCAGTGTTGAGCCCGTCGCTCCGGCCAAATCGGCCCCGTTGAACTGCCACTGGTAACTCACCGGCGTGACGCTCTGGACCTGCGCCGCGAACACTGCCGTCTGGCCCACAAACACCGCCAAGCTGATTGGCTGCTGGATAAACACCGGGCCTTGCTCCAAGTGGAAGCTTTGCAGGCCCACCATGTCAGCCGGAAAGGCTGGTGGCTCCCCCCAGCCGCCAGTTTTCACTTGCAGCAGCGCCGAAGCCCCGGTCTTCCCATTGGCTGCCCAAGCCGCTTCATAGGTCGCCCCGCTGGCACTGTCCCAGGCCTTGACTTGCACAAAGGCCGTCTCCCCGGCCGCCACGTTCGGCAGCTCGACCGCGCCGCCGACCCAGTAACCTGCCAGGAGACCCGTCCGGAACGGCGCCGGCTGGCCCGCCGGCGCCAATTCCTCCGCCGTGGGGCCAGCATACAGTTGCGCCCAATACCGGGCCTCAGCCAGTTTGGTGGTCCCGTCCAAGTCATACACCGGCGCGTCAATCCCGGCGGCCACGTTGTAGCCGACAAAAAGGATGGTCCCGCCCGACAGGTACAGTTCCGCCGCTGCGCTGGCGACCAAGCCGCTGAAGTTGGAGACCGCGACATAGTAGGAACCGGCGTTCGTCAGAGCAACGCTCGGGAATTCCAGCCGCGCTTGGGTCGCGCCGGCAATCTCACTGCCGTTGAAGAACCACTGGTAAGTGACCGGCGCTTCGCTGCTGACTTGCACCACGAACGCAAAACTCTGCCCTGGCCGCACGTGGCCCTCGGCTGGCTGCTCCGTGATCACCGGTGGCCGCCCCACCCGGAAACTCTGCAAGCCGGTCAACGCCACGGGCATGGCTGGCGGCGTGCCGCCGCCACCGGTTGCCAACTCCAAAACCTCTGATTCGCCGGTCTTGCCACCAGCCGCCTTCGCCGCCTCGTAAGTCTCGCCCTTGGCGCTTTCCCACACCCGCACTTGCACGTATGCCTTGTCCCCGCCCGCCAGCCCCGGCACCGCCCGCCAAAACTCATCCCCAGCCAGCCAGTAACCGGCGTCGGCGCCAGTCCCGAAAGGCACGGGACTGCCCACAGGCGCCACGGTGTCCGGGCTGGCCCCGGCATAGAGTTGGGCCAGGAATGCCGCCCCGGCCAGGCGGGTGACGCCGTCGGCATCAAAAGCCGGCGCGTCAATCCCCGCCGCCGGCAGGCGGTTCTGGAAGGCCACCGTCGCGCCTTCTGGGATCGGGCGGACGGTGAGCGTGGCGACGACGCTCATCGTGGTGGCGGTGGCGTTGCTGGCGACCAACCGATAGACCCCCGCTTGGTCAAGCCTCACGCCGGCCAGTTCCAAGGTCGGGCCGGTCGCCCCGGAGATGTCCACTCCGTTGAACTGCCACTGGAGCGACACCGGCGTGGTGCTGCTCACCGCGGCCTCGAAGCGCACACCTTCGCCCACGAACACGGTGAGGTTCACCGGCTGTTTGGTGAACAGCGGCCCTTGGCCCAGCCAGAAGCTCTGCAGACCGACCAGGTCGCCTGGCACGACGGGCGGTTCACCCCCGCCGGTTACGACGGTAATGATGCCGGAGACGCCCGCTTTGCCCCCGGCAGCGACCGCAGCCTCGTAGCTGGCCCCGCTGGCGGCGGCCCAGACCCGCACCTGCGCGTAAGCCGTTGCGGTTGGCCCGACGTTCGTCAACTCGACCGAGCCGCCATTGAAGTAACCGGCGAGAATGCCGGTCCTGAAAGCCACAGGGGTGCCCGCTGCGGCCAGTTGTTCCGCCGTTGGCCCGGCGTACAGTTGGGCCAGGTAGGCGGCGCCCGCCAGCAGGGTTGTGCCATCGGTGTCATACACCGGCGCATTGATGCCTGCCGCTGGGACGCGATTGGCGAAGTTGAGCGTTCCACCCGAGGCCGCCACCAGGGCTGGCGCACATAAAAAGGCTAGGGGCCACCTGAGGAGCTTTCGGTTCATAACAGGCCATTCGGTTGTTTGGGTCGCCTTACCTCAGAAAATGGCATAAACTGTGCCATCAGCTTTCGCTCCCAGACTGCCAAGCGCCGGAAGCCGGCGGAACTGGTTATCTGGACGCACAGGATGGGCGTTTGGCGGCACAGGGGGGGCCTCCCGCCCGCCCCCTGCCCAGGCGAGCGGCCCGGCCGCGGGGCCTCGGATGCGTGGCCAGCGCGCTTACTGCACCGAAACGGCCCACGCGATGCGGATCAAGGCGCCGGCTGCCGGCGGAAACCGGGTGCGCGCTGCGCTCCTCCTGGCCGCGGACCAATCAGATGGTTCAGTCCTTCGCCCAGCTTTCTGAGGTCAAGCGCGCCGGCGTTGTCCGTGTCCCAAGCCACGAGCCAATCGCTCACGGCGGCGCGCCATTCCTCGCGCGAGATCAGGCCGTCTTGGTTGGCGTCTGCGGCTTGCAAGATTTGGCGGGCGAAGAGCCAAACTGGGGGCCCCTCCCGGACTGGTCCTGCCTGTCGCCTTGCACCGGGAACGACTTGTCCCTCCGGTCCAGGAGCCTCGGCGGCAGAGGGTCCCGGCGCGCGTTCCGGGCTCAAAGCCCCTGGCCGGTCGCCGAACCCGCCCAGGGCCTCCGGCGGAGGGCCTTCCTGTTCGGGCGGAGGCAGCAGTGCGCGCAGCCCGGCGGCCAGTTTCGGAACGTCCAGGCGCCCGCTCGCGTCGGTGTCCCAGCGGTCGAACCAGCGGTCAAAGGCCGCCTCGAATTCGGCGCGCGAAATCTGCCCGTCTTGGTTGGTGTCGGCGGCGCGCATCACGCCCGGCGCGACCAGGAAACCGGGACCGCCCTCCATCTCGGGTGGCTCACCCGGGCCGCGCCCGCGGGGTGTGTAGCCCGCCGTTCGGCCCTCCAACTGGGCGCGGATTGAAACCAGCCGGCCCACGATAAAGGGCCGCAGGAGCGGCATGCGCAGCCGCATCCCCGGAACGCCCCCAGGCGGGGCGCGCGGCCCTGAGCGGTCGGGTCTGGGCGCGGCGGCGCCTGCGGCTGAATCCCCCAAGGGCTCCGGCACAGCGTCTTTGGCGAAATTCTGCTTGAAGGTTTCCCTCGCAACCGTCTTGTCCTCCATTGCCGTGGGGCCAATGGCGTTTCTGACCGTGTCAAGATCAGCCAGCAGCTTTTCGGCGCGAAATGAAGTTGCCAACAGGTCTTTGAACTGCTGGTGAAAGGCGGCCCGCATCTCCGGGTTGGCCAGCAACCGCTCGAACAGCCGGTTCCTTTGACCGAACGGACGCGCAATGCTCAAGTCCATCTGCTGGGCCGGCGTGCCCGCGACGAAGAAGCCCCCAAAGGCCTCGTTCAGGTCCCAAGGCAGGAGGTGGAACCGGCCAGTGGCCGGATGCAGGTAAAGATAGTAGTTGTGGCCTGTGAACAGGGGGCTGTCGAGATTGGCCAGGCAGGCTTGAACCGCCAAAAAGCGAAGCAATTCGACCGGGTCAACAAACGACGCGAGCTGGGCACTGAAAGCGCGGTCATCGGCCTCGTCAATGAGTTTGGTGAAGGCGATGAGCTGCCGGGCGTCTTGGGTATCAACGTAGGACTTGGGGTCATAGCGCTGCTGGTAAGGCGCCCAGTCTTCCCCCAGGTAGGCCAGTCCAGGCATCGCCCCTGGCTTCAAGAGCAACCCCTTCTTGGTGCCGTAGTGGAGGCGCAAGAAATGATCGTCCACTTCCTCGACCACGGTGTAGAGGCCGACAAACTGGCGGTCAATCTTGCCTGCCACCGTCAGGTAAAGCCGCGCGAAAGCCGTCCGCGAAGCCGGCAGGCCGGCGGCGCGAAAGACCTCGTAGGCGAGGGCCTCGCGCGCTTGGGAAGGGTCCATGGCGTTGTTGTTCAAGTTGAGCTTGGTGAGGCCGTAGAACTTTTGGTTCGGGCGAAAGCGGTTGAAGTCAAGCTTCAAGGAGCGTTTCAAGGAACTCCCGGCCGCCCGGAAGGTGGAGTTGCCTTTGTAACGCACGCCGATGTCCGGATAACTCTGGCCCCGGAATTCCAGCGTGGCGCGGACGTATTGGAAATCCAGGCCCGCCGGTGGCCGCTCTTCGCGCCTCCTCTCCGGCGGCCTCGGGCCAAGTGTGGTTTCCCGGCGGCCCGCCGGCGGTGAACGCTCCCACGGCGGGACCGGCGGCTGGGCCGGCGGCGGCGGGCCTTCGGGCTGCATCTGTTCCCAAGCCGACGGCTCAAACCTCAAATCCAGAGTCCAGAGGTTCGTCAAGCCAAATAACTCGTCGGCCTCGTGGACGAGGGCGTATCCCTTCGGCCTGAGCTGGCTCTGGGCTGGGCTGGCCTTGGCAACAGCAGCCGGGGCCGTCGGCTGGCCCGCTGCCGCCCGCCCAAGGCTGCCGCCAACCAGGCAAACCGCGCCCAGCAGCCAAACCGCACGTTTTAGCCACGGACTCACACCGATGAAACACGGATAGACCCGACCGCAGAGTCGTTCTCGTTCTCGTCCTTTGTCCATCCTGCCACACGCGATTTCAGACTCATAACGGTCAGACTTTACTCGAATTCAGTTGCAGCGCAACGCCTTTTGCCAACGGACTAACACGCTGGTGGGACGGCGTGCCGCGCCGCGCGGGACCCCGAACGATGAAAATGGGAATGGGGCTGCATGGAGCGCGAAGCGCTTGGAGTGCGGGAGCTTGCTCCCGCTTTCTTACGCTCCGGACCGTCCGAAAGCGCCGGCAAGCCGCCGCACTCCAAACGCTTCGCGCGGTCGGAGACGGTCTGCACTTTCTGGTCAGACTTTATGCCGCACGCGGCGCCACAAACGATGAAAATGGTTCGAGGAGGAGAACGAGGACGAGGACGATCTTCGGGTCAAATCGGCAATCGGCAACCGGCAATCATCTTCAGGCGAGGCTCAGCCCAGCCAGGGGCGCCGGCGGTTCAAGCGTCCGGAGAGAATCTCGCTGGCGATGGCGGCATCCTCGGCCACCTGGAAATCGAACATCCCCACCGCCGCGAAGTCGGCCCCGTTTTCAAAGGCGTGGCGGAAGCCCTCGCGCGGGTGAATCGCGCCCGCTGCCAGCACCTTGTAGGCGATCCACGCCCGTTTGACGGACCGCATGTAAGCGATGGTTTCCTCCGGGTTCATGCACCAGTAGTTGTCAATCGCGTAGTTGTCAATGACCTCCTTGTCCTGCCCCGGTCGCCGGTGAGACCAGTAGTTGGTGCTGTGGAGGGTCTTGAGGTAAAAGTCCGGCTCAACGCCTGCCTGCTCCACGGCCATCGGGGTGCGCACTTCATGGCCCGCCACGCCGGCGATCAGGCCCTGCTCCTTGATGAGGGAGACCAATTGGCCGATGCGGCCCACCGCGCCCTCGCGCGCCCACTGATCCCCCAGGTTGCCCAGCAAAAAGGCCCCGACCGCCCCGCTGTCAACCGATTGTTTGACGGGCGTCTTGAGGTCCTCCTTCTCCGGGCCAATCTGGGCCAGGTATTGGATGCGTCCCCCCTGCGCGGTGTATCTGCGGTAAATCGCGATGGCGCGCGCGTCCGCCGGATAGCCGATCATGGTGTTGATGCCGTGCTGCTCGCAAATCGCCCAGGTTTCCATGATCTTTGCCTCGGTGAAATACGTCTTGAGGAAGGATGACAGGTAAATGAGGTCACGGCTGTGCGCGTAGCCGCTGATGAGGTTGCCGCCGCAAATCAAGCGGCTGATTTTGACCTTGCCAATCGCGCCCAGCGGCACCTTGCCAGGCCCGCCGGCGGGTGTGGCTGCCGAGGCCGGTGTTTTCTCTTGGGCCAAAAGCGCCTTTTCCTCCAAGCTCAGGACGAATGGCGCGGCGATGGATGCCGCCAGCGATTTGCTCAGGAAGCCCCGCCGCGCCAGGCATTGAGGCGGTTCTGCCTGGGCGGGCGGCTGCGGTTTTGTGGCTCTTGATGGCATAAGCGGTTAAGTCACGCGGGCGCCTCGATTCCGATCCGGCTCCGGTCCGCCGCTACCGGCCAACGGCGTGCAAAGCAAAGCCTGGCTCCCGGCGGGACCACGTTCCCGCCCGGCTAGGTTTCTTCGCGTGGAGCCAGTCTCGTGATTCAAAAGCTGTAAGCCAAGGCGCTCACCAATTTGACATCGTTCCGCTTGCGGCCGGCGGCTGGCTCGCTGCGATAAGTGTCCAGGAGGAAGACTCGCAGAGATAGGCGTTTCACCAACTCCGACTCGATGCCGATCTCCCCGTTCAACACGTAGTTCTGAAAACGGTCCACTTGTGGCAGGATTTCCAGCGACTGCCAGAGGCGCAAGCGCGAGGTCAGCTTTTCCTCAAAGCGTTCTGCCAGCCGGAGCGTCAGGTAGTTTCTGGTTTGGCCGCCCACTTTTTCCTCCACAAAGCCGGGGCCGACTTCCCCGCGCAGCCAGGTGTTGGTCGTTTTGATGAAATAATAGCCGCCGCCGGGTCCAACGGCCACGCGGTAGTCAACCGAAGCCACCGCGTCGTGCAGGCCATCCACGCGGACCATGCCGAAGGCGCGGCTCGAAATGAGGCGGTTGTATTGGCCAAAGGCGTGGGCTGACTCGGCGTTCTTGACGCTGTTGTTTTCGCCATAGGTGCCATCAACGCCGAAGCCCAACTCGTCCCGCTCCCACTTCTTCTGGGTGGCAGCGTTGGCGGTGAAGAGCACGGTGTCGCTATTGCCTTTGGTCAAGGTGAAGCCAACTGAGGCGCTGCTTTCCCATTTGGGTTTGGGCGGCTGGGCCGGGCCGGCATCCGCCCCGTGGAGGAGGCCCGCCAGCATGGCTGCCGCCAAGCAGGTTGCGAGCTGGCAATGGAAACGACGTGGTCTCAGCACAATGTCGCTTCGGCTTGTTCTTCGGTTCTGCCGTAACTAAGTTGCAGACGGCCATCGGCCGCCCCAACCCGGCGACGAATAGCAAAAGCTCGAGGCGTTGGCAACCCATTTCAGATTCTTCCGACCGGTCCGCGTTTTCAAAACCGCCCGGGCATCTTGCGGTAATCCGTGATAAGAGTTGACCACCTGCCATTTTTGTGTAGGCTGCCGGACGTGAAACGAAAGCAATCGTGCAAAGTGTCCGATGAGCTTTGGAGCTGCAGGTGCGCAAAAGCAACATATCTGCCGAACACCATCACAAACGCAGCCAACAGTTTTTTTTCGGGATGCTTGCTGCGCAGGCGGACGTGATCATTTCGACGTTTGCCGTCGCCCCGCGGAAAAGGAACCTGCTGTGGTCGCTGGCCGCTGGGCGGGCTTGACTGCCATTGCCTTCGCCACCTACGCTCATCTCCGTGTCTAAGGCATGCCTATGTCACAATCACGAGCGTCTCCTCATCGCTGGGGCTTTTTCCGCTCGGGCGGTTTCGATCAGGTCAAACTTGAAACCGGCGCCGACCTCCTGGCCCTTGACCAGCTCGACCTCAAGCTCTGGGTAGCCCTGGCCTGTCCGACCTCGGGGCTGGAATTCGACAAGACCACCCTGGATTTGATTGATACGGACAAAGACGGCCGCATCCGCGCCCCGGAACTGATCGCCGCGGTCAAGTGGGCCGGCGCCTTGCTTAGGAACCCCGACGATTTGCTCAAGGGCGCTTCGACGCTACCCGTGGCGGCCATCAATGAAGCCACGCCGGAAGGCAACCTAATCGCCACCTTCGCCCGACGGGTTCTGGGTAAAAGCGACGGCGATGAGATCACTGTGGACGAGGCGGCTGCAGCCGCCCAGACCTTCGCCACCAAGCCTCTTAACGGCGACGGAATCATCACCGCTGACACGGCAGACGACGAGCCGACCAGACTTGTTATCCAGGACATCATCGCCTGTGTGGGCGCTGAGACTGACGCGAGTGGCAAGCCCGGTCTCAGCCAAGCTAAGATTGACCAGTTCTTCGCCGAGGGTCAGGCCTTCTCTGATTGGTGGAAAAAGGCGGAGGCTGACGCGCAGATCCTGCCGCTCGGCCTCGAAACGCCCGCCGCCGCCGCCGCCCTCAAGGCCGTCCAGGCGAAGGTGAACGATTTCTTTGTCCGGTGCACTCTGGCCGGCTTCGACCCGCGGGCACTTGGCGCCGTGAACCGCGAGGAAAAGGACTTCGTCGCCCTCGCGGCCAAGGAGCTCAGCCCAGACACCCCGGAACTGGCCGGCTTTCCCCTGGCGCGCGTGCAGGCTGGCGCTGCGCTCCCCCTCAAAGCGGGGATCAATCCGGCGTGGACGAGCGCCATCGCGGCTCTGGACGCGATGGTTGTGCAGCCTTTGCTGGGCAACAAGGACTCGCTCACCGAAAAGGAATGGAGTGAGCTGCTGGCGAGGTTCGCCGCGCATGAGAACTGGTGCGGCAGCAAGACGGGTCAAGCCATCGAGAAGATCGGGCTGCGCCGCGCGCGGGAGATTTTGGCGGGGGCGGCGCGGGAAAAGCTGACTGAGTTGGTCCGCCTGGATAAGGCCGAGCAGGGCTATGCCCAGGCCGCCCTCGGACTCAACCGCCTGACGCATTATTTCCGCGATCTTAGTCGCCTGTGTCACAACTTCGTTTCCTTCTGCGATTTTTACGGGCGCAAAAACAAAGCCATCTTTCAGGCCGGCACGCTTTATCTGGACCAGCGCAGTTGCGACCTGTGCTTGACAGTCGAGGACCCTGCCAAACATGCCGCCATGGCCGCATTGGCGGGGACTTACCTTGCTTACTGTGAATGCGTGCGCAAGAGCACCGGTCAAAAAATGCAGATTGTCGCCGCGTTCACCGGGGGCGATTCGGACAACCTGATGGTCGGCCGCAACGGGATCTTCTTTGACCGAAAGGGCGGCGACTGGGACGCGACCATCACCAAGATCGTCGAGAACCCGATCAGCATCCGGCAGGCCTTTTTCTCGCCTTACAAAAAGCTGGTGCGCATGATTGAAGAGCTGGTCGCCAAGCGGGCCGCCGCAGCCGGTGCTGCCGCCGACGCCCGGCTTCAGACCGCCGCCGGCACCGTCGTCACCACCGCTCCTCCCGTCAAACCAGGGCCGCCGCCAACACCAAAGATCGACACCGGCACGCTGGCCGCCATCGGCTTGGTTCTGACCACCTTGCTGGGCGCGCTGGGCGGCATCTTCAGTGCGATCTTGGGCCTGCCGTGGTGGCAGGTGCCGCTGGCTTTGGTGGGCATTATGCTGGCCATTTCCGCGCCGGCGGTAGTTATGGCCTACTTGAAGCTGCGGCGCCGGAATCTGGGGCCGATCCTGGACGCCAACGGATGGGCGATCAACGCCCGGGCGAAAGTGAACGTGCCCTTTGGCGGCTCGCTCACGCGGGTGGCTGTGCTTCCGCCCGGCTCTCAACGTGATTTGGTTGACCCGTTTGCCGAAAAGAAAAGTCCGTGGCCGAAAGTCCTTATCTTGGTCGGGCTGCTGCTGCTGACGTATGTTGTGCTCAACAGCATGGGCTACATTTACGATTGGACCAACGGTCGCCTGGGGGATCGCAGACCTTCAGTCGAGAAACGGGCCACCACCGCCCCTGCCCCCGCAAAGAAAGAGGCCGAGCCTGCAAAATAGGCAGCGCGCCATCTTGTCGCTTTTGGTCCTGGGCTAGCGGCCCGTCGTCCGCACCCGCAACGCGATGTCCTCGGCGAACGGCGGGGCGGCCAGCGCGCGCGGGCCGCCAGCGTGCTGGAACTGCTCGGCCTTCGCCGCGCTGCCGTTGAGGGTGTCCACCCATTCGGCGCGGTAGGTTCCTGGCGGCAGGTCAAGCTCCAGCGCGACCGCCCCGGCGCCCTTGGGCAGGGCGAAAGGGGATTCTGTCCCCCAGGCGAAGTTGACTTGGGCATCGTGGCGCGTCCGCCAGGGCTGCTGGCAGTCGGTGTCCCGGAAGTAATCGCCCTTCAGCCCGTGGGCGCTGCCATCCGGCAGCCATAGTTGGCTGGCAGGCACGGGTTCTTTGGGCTGGCTTTGGCTCGACCAGAGTAGTTTCATCGCCGCTTGGCCGCCATTGTAGAAGTAATCCAGTTTCAGGGGGTAGCGTTTGCCAGCTTCCAGGTTGAACTTGCCGGTGACTTCCTTCTCCCCGTGCTCGGTCCAGTCGGCGATGACCTGCTCGCCGCCGATCCAGAGCCGGGCGCCATCGTTCGAGACAGTGTAGAAAGTGTACTGCTCGGAATGCTTGGCTTCAATCTGTCCCGTCCACCGCGCGGAGTAGCGAGTGACCACGTCGGGGCGCAAATAGATGGCGTAAGCCTTGCCGGGCTCGCTCAGGGCGCGGGCGCTGAGTCCAGGCGGCTGAATGCTTTTGATGACCGAGTTGTCTGGTTTCATGCGCACGAAGTCAAAATCGTTGATGAAATCGCGCAGTATCCGCAACTGCCGCCGCAAGACCGGGTTGCCGCCGCCCGGCTGGCTGGCAGGATAGACGAAAGTGCCGTCCTCGTGGCCCGCGGTGAAGGAGTAGTCGAGGTGGTTGAAAAGGCCGCCCCCGGCCAGCAGGAAGTCCCAGCCTTCGATTCGATAGGGCGCGTCGTTGGTGCCGCGGAAGCCAGTCTCATTGTCGCCGATGACTTTGTTGAGGTGGAAATTCAGGCCCACCGTGTCCGGCGGCGTGGCGTAATGGAAATTGAAGATCGAGACCGCCGGGTGCGGGTTTTGGACGCGCGCCGAGTTATTGGCGATGTTCTGCGAAATCAGTTGGAAGCCCGCGCGTCGCCCCCGTGGCGCGGAGCTCTTTTGCGCGGCCATGATCACGTCGGCAATGTGGCCCTGCCACTCCAGCGTCACGCCGCCGAAGTAAGGCTCGTTGCAGATTTCGTAATAGACGTTGTCGAAGTTGCGCAGCTCGGCCACGAACTTGCGCACCATCCGCTCCTGCACCGCCAGCAAGCCCCCGTGCCGGTCCAGCGTATAGACGTTGGTGCGCGCGACGTTGCCCAAGCCGTTGACGTTGTTGTTGGTGTGAAACGGGCTGAGCCGCCACTGTTCCTCTCCGTAGAAGGGGCAGAAGAGGTTCATCTCGACGACCACGCCGCGCCGGCTGGCCTGGGCCGCGAAATCGCGCAGCCGCACGAAATAGGCCTCGTTCCAGCGAGAGAGGTCGAACTTGTTGCCGCCGCCAGCATAACCAGGCGCATCGCTGCGCGCCCAAGGCGCGATGAACCGCCCTTGGGCCGGGGCCAGCGTGTTATGGGCGATGTTGAAGGCGCCCGCCGGCTCGACGTAAGCGCCGCCGGCGAACGTCCGGGTCAGGTTCAGTTTGTCGCGGGCCAGCGTATCGAGGTACTTGACGTAGTCGAAATCGAGATTCAACACCGCGCCGTAGTGCTCGCCGGAAGTGATGAGCACCGTGGGCTTGCCCCGCCACAGGAAGTAGTGCGGATTGTCCGGGTGCAATTGGATCGGCGCGGCGCCCAGCGCCGCCAGGGCCGTCGCCGAAGTCAAACCGAGGGTGCACAAGAACTGCTTCATGGCTTTGCTTGCTGGTTTACTGACCTGAAAATGACGGTTGGGTGCATGTGCGCGAAGCGTCTTGGACTGCGGCAGTCCCCTGCCGCTTTTGCGACCGGGCCGCGGGGGAAAGCGCCAGAGGACTGGCGCACTCCAAGGCGCTTCGCGCGAGCCGGCGCACATCGGATTTTCATCGTTTGTGGCGCCGCTGCGGCGTGTCGTCTGAGCCGAAGATGCGCAGGACCTGACATAAGGAGGCTCTGATTTCATTTTGGCGCCACGCGGCGTGGCACGGAGTCTGATAGCACCGCGTTCATGGTCTTGCGCCACCGCCACATCGTCTCCCATTGGCTTTGATCCGCTTGGTCCGGCGCGAAGCGGCTGGCGTCCACATCAATATATAGTTCGCGGTATTTTCCGGGATCGAAGTTCGGATTGGGCTGGTTCTCCTGGGCGTTGACGCTCTTTTGCCAGGCGGCCAGGGCAGCGCGCATTTGGGCGAGCCGGCCGGGATGCTGGGCGGCCAGGTCACGCGTCTCGCCCGCGTCGGCGCTCAGGTCATAGAGTTCGGCCTTCTCCTCGTCGTAATACTCAACCAGCATCCAGTTTCCGTCGCGCATGGCGCCGCTGGGGCGGCTGCCCTGGTTGGTGTAATGCGGGAAGTGCCAGGACAAACTGCGCCTGGGCGCCGGGCCGCGTCCGGTCAGCAACGCGGCCAAACTCACTCCATCCAGGCCCGCCGGAACAGCCAGCCCGGCCAGTTCGAGCAAGGTGGGAAGCCAGTCGGTGTTGATGACCGGGGCATCCACGATCGCCCCAGCCGGCACGTGGCCGGGCCAGCGCACGATCAGCGGCACGCGCAAGCCGCCTTCATAGACGAACCCTTTGCCGGCGCGATAAGGCGAGTTGTAAGTGATCTTTGGATGCGGCCCTTCGGGAACGTGCAGCCCGCCATTGTCCGAGGTGAAAATGACAATCGTTTTGTCGGCCAGCCCAAGGCTCTCCAGTTTCCCCAGCAACCGGCCCACGGTGTCATCCAGCGTTTCGATCACGCCGGCATAGACCGGCTCGAAGGCTTGCGCGTTGTTTTCGACGCGGGCCTTTTGGGCGGCATAAGGAATGTGCGGGGAGTTGTGGGCCAGGTAGAGCAGGAAAGGCCGGTTGCGATTGGTCTCCATAAACCTTTCGGCCGCCGCCGTCAAATCATACTCGCCCTTGCCGCCTTCCGTCGCGGAGGGCGTCGTGTTCGCCTGGCCGGGATGGTAAAAGTCGAAGCCGTGTTCGAGCGGGCCGAATCCCTGGCCGCCGACGTGCCATTTGCCGATGGCGGCGGACGCATAGCCGGCTTGCTTGAAGTAATTGGCGATCATCTCTTCTTCGAGCGGCACCTGCATCTGGATTTCCGGCTGGAGCACTTTTTGCGCAACACAGTCGGGGCGCCCGGGCAGATAAGTCGTCAGATGCAGGCGCGCCGGGGTCTTGCCGGTGAGAATCGCGGCGCGCGAAGGCGAGCAGATTGGCTGCGCGCAGTACGCCGACG
>Ga0315268_10002620_pt1 | contig 20182 bp, 22 predicted proteins | sample C1_top_MG_FD_204535 | JGI IMG/M metagenome (GOLD analysis project Ga0315268, IMG submission 204535) | Sediment microbial communities from Yellowstone Lake, YNP, Wyoming, USA - C1_top | ecosystem: Environmental > Aquatic > Freshwater > Lake > Sediment | place: USA: Wyoming | collected 2017-08-01
AAATCTTGGCGGTTTCCCATTTTTTCTGCCATTTTTCCTCGATTGTTTTCAAAAACTCCATGAAACTTTCTGAGTTGATCCGAGGGGTATTAAAGGTTTCGTGTTCACGAACAGAGAACGTTATCCCTCATGTTTGACACCGCAAACAACTGTGTGCAAACTTGCATTAATCCTTTGCTGTGTCAGGGTTCAGGCTTAACAAGATTGGTAGACCCCCCCGGTTCTTCGGTAACGTTTTCGGTAATGTTTTTTGGTAACGTTTTCTTGTTGGAACCCGTCGTTGCCGTGTCACAGAAGAAAAATGGTCATGGACTTCCCTTTCGATCTATATATCATCCTTTAAAGAACACACAGCAAAAAAGCCTTATATCGATTGACACAATGAAAGACTATTTGAAGTTATTCCATTGAGTGAATTTGAGAAATGGCTCAAAAGAAATTGGAAAGATTACCAATTCACAAAATGGAAGAAGGATTTTGGTCAACGTCTAGTGGGGAAATTGGAAGGGCGTTGGCATAGCAGGATAGTACTTGTATATCATTTTACGGAAAGAAAACCGACAGTCGAGGACTTCGCCAGTTTTCTAAAGGATCTTGAAAGATTCTATAACGATTATGAGAGTGATTATGACCTAGATGGGGCTTACTTCATTTTGTATGGAGACTACGAGAAAAAAGCTTTCAACCTTCTTCTCAAGAGGGTTGACGATGAATTGAGAGACCTAGTGAAGATAAAAAGCCTTGAAGAGAAATCAATGACTATTCCAACCAAACCAAGCCAACAAAGGGAAAGCTTGCGAAAGAAAATCTTTATTGTCCATGGTAGGGAAAAGCTACCAGCACTTGAGCTTGCACGAATTATTGACAACCGATATCCTATAAAAACCATCTTTTTAGAAGAAGAAGCCCATGGAGGTGATACTCTCCTAGAGAAATTGGAGAAAAACTCTGATGTCGATTTCGCATTCATAACTCTTACTCCAGACGATGTAGGAGCATTAAAAGGTGAGATTCTCAAGGAGAGAGGTCGCCAAAACGTCATTTTTGAATGGGGACTTTTTCTGGGCAAAATAAAAAGAAAAAACATCTGCATCCTTGTCAAAGGAAATGTAGAAATCCCTTCAGACCTGCAAGGTATTGGATATCACAGATTCAAGGATGAAATAAAAGAATGTTTTCTTGAAGTTGATGGCGAATTGAGAAAAGCTGGACTAATCGAGTGAGTTTCTTGTGTTCGTTCTACATCTTGAGATAGCAGAAAACTTGTAGCACAACCAAAAGATAGTACAATTGACAGAGGTATTCAAGGCTTGGAAGATGTTGAAAAGGCGTGGAGAAACACTGAACTGATGAATAGGAAAGTACCAATTAAAATAGGCACAATAATAGGCATTATAGCCTATTTTCATTTGGTGTATCTATTGTCATTTGGCTAGATGCTATATTGCAGCCAGAGTTTGTCCTAGCATGGTTATTTCCCGACCTGTTTTTGCAAATAATCATACGTCTTATACCATCAATTCTCCTCTTCTCAATCCCCTGCTTATCTGCTCTTGAAATGGTTTAGGGGTATCAAATCAACTTGGTTTTTTCTTGGCGCAAGTTCAACATCCTTATTCTATGCTTTACTAAGTCTGGTAGAAATCGCTCGTCTTTACTATGTAAACGCGGGATGGGCACTTCCCAATTAACAATAGAAGGATATTCCTTTCCTGCTATCTATACCTTCAAATTGTTTAGGTCGATATTCCTTGCTACTTTTTTTAGTATTGTTGGATATTGGGTCGAAACTCTGAGGAGGAAATGAACTAGAGGTTTCTTCTATCAGTCCTTCCAAGTTGGTTTGGACTTTGCGGAAAAGTTATAGCTGAAATGAAAGAAATAGTTGGACAGATTAAAGGATAGGGTAACTGTGGAAGCTCCAGAAAGAAAAGTCTTGAAAGAAATGTTACTGAAATTGAAGACAAAAACAATCACTTCCCAAGCAATGTTCGCTGGATTATCGCTTTCAATGAGCACATCCTTGACCGAAGGGTTGAAGAATGCTTTGGAAGGAGTATTAAAAATGCCCGACAGCGAAGCCAAAAAAGGTGCTTTGTTGATGTTGGTTGTCTTCCAGACTTGGAATCAGAATCTCAATCTATTGAATGTCAGCATTGCCAATCTAGTAGGAGATATGAATCTTTACATTGAAACCCTTGAAAAATACTCTACCGAGATTGACAATACGTTCACTAGCATTGTTGAGAAAGCTAGGAAGATGGCAGAAGAACAACAAAAACAACAAGAAGAACAGAGGAAAAAACGAATTGACTACGGAGTGTAATCATGGCAATTGAAGATATTGCCATTCAGTTTGTTGCTACTCTCTTTGGCGTTTTGATAGGTATTCCCATAGCTTTTTGGCTTGACCGTAGAATAACAGCAAGCCATGAAAAGATGAAAGCAAAAGCTGTTCTCACGGCTTTAAAAGCAGAGATAAACCATAATTTAGAGTTACTTAAGCAGATGCAAAGAGAATTCAAATTGGCTCCCGTGGTAATATTATATTACAATATGGACATGAACACTTGGAGAGGAACATCGCTTGAGGATTTTGAAGGGATAATCAAGCATGAAATACTAGGACAAATATTCACAATCTACTATGAATATGAGCACCTCAGTCGCAAGATTGACGCTCAGTTCAGTATGCACTATGGTGTAGTAAGGGCTATGGATATCTATCTGGAAGAAAGAAAGCGGATTGTCGGTGCTATTCTTGTCCACGCATCTCAACTAGAAAAGGCTACCGAGCAACTAATCAACGGAATTGAAAACGAACTGAAACGTTTGGCAGACCCATAATCTTTCAATAGAGCATTCTTCTACTATTCTTTTTAAGGACTTTCACCATCTATCTATTGGCGATATCTACGTCAATCGGGAATACGGGAGAAATCTCCAACCTTTCACAAGGATTATATTCAAGGCTGTCTCATTTTCATTTGGTATATCAAACTGAACGAAAAACTAACTATTGGTAAGGGCTTCTGGACATATTGCCGGATCTTAGGGTTTCAGTTGTTTCTTTACGGTTTGTTCCGCTTTCTTGATTGCTTTTGGGAGCTTTTCTGCTCGTGTTCCGCCGCCTTGGGCGAAGCTGGTTTTTCCACCGCCGCCACCGCCCAGAATTGACGAGGCTTCTCTGACGATTTCATTTGCGTTCACGCCTTTTTCAAGCGCTGTCTTTCCGGCCATAACCACTAGTCTAGCGTTTTTCCCGTCTGACCCGTAGAATATCGTGACTGTTGCTTCGTCCCTTTTGATTATTTCGTTTGCTGTTTGAACCATGCGGTCCACATCGATTGATCCTTGAAAATCTCGCAACACAACTTTCACGCCGTTGATTTCTTCAGTTTTTTCCGCAGTTTTCGTTTCCATTGAAGTGCTCTCTTTTGTTGCCAGTTCTTTGATGAGTTTTCTTCTTTCTACGTTTCCTTCTTTCAGTTCCCTGACAAGTTTCTCTGCCGTTTGATCTAGTTTTTCTATAGGTGCATTCAGAGTTTCTGAAAGCTTAACAAGTAGCTTCTCGTGTTCTTGCACGGCTTTCATCGCTGGGATGCCGATCGAGTATGCAAGTCTTTCCACGCCGTCTTGGACTCTTTCTGAATGAACAATTTTGATGAACCCTATCTCACTTGTGCTTTTCAGATGAGTTCCCGCACAGGCTTCAACATCCCAGTCTCCAACTTTCACCACGCGAATCTCTTTCCCCGGAACGGCTCCGCCTTGATACAGCCTGAAACCGTAGCGGCTTTCAGCTTCGTTTCTCGGCATCCACGCAGTCTCAACCTGAATATTCCGCAGAACTGCCTCGTTGGCCAGCATTTCTATGTTTTGCAATTCCTCGAGTGTCAGCCTGCGGTAATGCGAAATGTCCAGCCTGGAACTTTCAACGCCTTTTTGTGTTCCGTACTGCCATACGTGCTGCCCAAGCACGCGTCTCGCGGCTCCGCCGACTACGTGGGTTGCCGTGTGATTCTTCATAAGACTGTAACGTTTGTTCCAAGCAATGAAACCTTTGACGACACTGCCTTCTTTCGGCGCTTCGCCTTCGACTCTGTGAACGATTACTCTGCCCACTTTTTGTACGTCAACAACCTCAGCCTTTCTGCTGTCAAACGTGAAATAGCCACTGTCGGCTGGCTGTCCTCCTCCTTCTGGATAGAAGCAGGTTTTGTCCAGAATGACGAATTCTTTGTCAATCACTTTGAGGACTTTTGCTTGGAACTCCTTCATGTATTGGTCTTGATAGTACAGTGCTTCAGTCGCCGGAAGATCCGAGACTGCCGTCTCTAACCGCATTTCAGGTTTGGTTTCTTCTTCGATTGGTTTGGAGACTTGCATGTGTCTTTGGGCGATTAATGCGTAGAAGTTGTCCGGTATCTCCACTTTCAAAGCTTCTTTTTCTGCGACTTGCTGGACGATTTCAGGTGGCAGTCCGTGAGAATCGTACAGCTCTGTCAACGTTTCTACCGGGATTTCTTTTTTGCGCTTCGCTTTCAGTTCAGTGGAGATGCGTTTGACCATTCCTTCGCCGCGTTTGATCGTTTCCTCGAATTTTTCTCCTTCAACCTTGAGCATCTCCATTATTTCGTTTCGCATCTCTTCAAGTTGCGGGTAATCCTTGGACCACAGGCTGATTTGCATGTTCATGATGTCATATATTCTGTCCGGTATGCCGAGCATCCTCAGCAGTCGGTAGATTCTGCGGAAGATCAGCCTTGCCAAATAGCCTTCTTGGATGTTTGAGGGAACGACGCCTTCGGAGAGTATAAAGCTCAAACACTTTGTGTGGTCTGCAACCGCAAAAGCGTTTTCAATCGGAGCCAGGAACTTGTCCAGCTCGTTTACGTTCATTCCAACCAGTTTCGCTTCCTTCTTTTTGGTTTCAACTCTGCTTGTCATCTTGTCAAAGTTTATCATGCCAGAGACTTCGGCGATTCTCTTCAATAGATCCTTGTTGATTCTGGTCAATCCAGCCATCTTGAAGATTTTTTCAAGCAAGTCGCCGTATATTGCGTGGAAGCCGCTGGGTGCACCTTGAGAAAGCCATGCGTAACGGTCCATGCCGTAACCTGTGTCAACCGTTCGGATTGGCATTTTGACGAACTCGTTGTTTACCACTTTGAACTGCATGAAAACGAGCGTGTCAACCTCTAAGCCTCTAATTATGGATTCAACGCAGGGGCCTGCGTTTCCGCCGCCCGACCACACTTCTTCTTTGTAGACGATTTCTTCAGGCTTGACTCCTAAAACTCCTGTGACAAATTCATGCTGATACCGCACGGTCTGATCTTTCCAGTAAACCTCCCTGTCGGGATAGTTAAACGCGTGCGCTCCACCCATTTCAAAAATCGTCCCGTGCCTGCCAAAAGTCGGGCCAGTGTTGGCTATGTCTACCAGACGAATGCAGGGTTGGGAAATGACCAGCGGATTCGCGGGGGGTGGCGCAATTCCGTCAGTGACGTATGGCTGAAAATCAATGATGCTCGCGTGCGTGAGATAAATGTCGTCCCGCCACCTCGCCACGACGGGGTAAGGCTTTATGCGGGTGTGTCCGTTCCTTTCGAAAAATGAGAGAAAAGCCTCGCGCATCTCTCGCAGATCATAACTCTTCTTCGTAGGCGGATCGTCTATGAAAGTGTAGGCTGCGCATCCTTCAGAAGTTGCTTCGCCGCAGGTTTTTTGATCTGGAATCAGCGTCCAGAAGTACCCCCCGCATTTGGGGCAAAGCTTTCTAACATAACCTGACTCTTTAAAAAATGGAAGACTGTACTCTTCCGCTGGAAATCTCTTCAATTTCTAAGCGCTCCGACAATTCGATTCTATTTCGAGTTTTCAATGGTTTAACGAGGCACAAACATTTAAACTATTTCGCTAACCTCTTGATTCCATAAGCGCGCACTCGGCATGGAAATGGCCTCTGTGACTCACGGGTTTCGGGTTGGCGTTTACGTAGATCCTAACGACAGAAAATTCTTTATGTGCGAGATGTGTAATTGCTGTTGTGCGATCTTAAAATCACAGTAGGCGTAGATCTAGGTTTGCCCTAGCTATGCTTAGATAGTGTTGTTTTTCAGATGATGATTAAGAGCAGGGATTAGAACGTCCGGCTGTGATGATAGGAATTGGGTTCTGATGATTTCAGTTCCCGTTTTTTCTTTTCACGTACGAGAGCGTCGTTTGTTTTGATAGGGGCCGTGGTCCTACGAAGTACGTCAGTGATAACAGTCTTTGGCTTGCTATTTTTGATAGGCCCCCGTTATTTTTTTCGATCAATCGATCTCTGGATTTCGCCCTAGACTATCCGCATCGTATAAGAACTTTGACACTGATAGAGCCTGCTGCCTACTGGGTGGCTCGTGCCTATGGACAGTTTGAGGAGAAAACACGAAGATTTTTCGAGCTCATAAAGGGCATACAAGCACCAGTCACCGAGAAAGACCTGATAAAATTCCTGAGATGGAACAATCTCATTCCCGAGAGCGCCGACCCAAAGAGTCTACCACAGTGGCCCACATGGAACAGGCTGAAGACCGCCCTCCTAAGCATGCACACCGTCGGTGAACACACGGACAATTTGCCTAGGCTGCAAGCTCTTCGCGACATCCCTATTCTGCTTGTCAAAGGAGCAGACTCAGCCGGAGCCTTTTGGTTTGCAGATTCTGGAATAGTAGACCTTCTCGCGAAGAGTCTTGGCCAAAGTGCAAAAGTACTCATATTGCCCGATGGCCATGCTTCCCACATAGTAGCTAAAGATCAGTTCATTGCAGAACTCAAACGGTTCATAGCCAGTGCAAAGTAGCACGCTGCGCGCGCGCCATCAAGCTATACATCAGATAATAAAGGCGGCGAAAGACGAAAGCGACGGAACAACTGGGAGTCTCTTCATACGGATCTTGTCAGATGAAGAAAAGCACCACCACATATTCACAGATCTTCTAAAAAGTGTTTGAGCGCGCTCATACGCATAGGAAAAGAAGATTTGCAAGCTGAGCAAGGCTTGCGATGTAGATGCGCTTAGCATGTGTTGATAAGCTCGCGCTCACTTGTGAACGTTGGACACGAAGTGTACGGCGAAAAGGTGCCCTTGATAGGCCATTGGTACAAATATGACCGTTGAGTCAATGGTTCCGACGCTTTTCTTCTTCCAAGTTACCTGTATGGTTGAGCCTATCATCTTTTTCATTGCGTCCCAGTATGCAGACGATACAGTTTCTTGACTCTTTTCGGCCACGTATGGGTCTAGAAATCCTTTGATTTCGGCCCATTCTTGCGGTGACTTGTAGCCCAGAAGAGCAGCTAATCTGCTATTACAGGCTTTGTGATTGTCGTCCAAGTAAATGTCCATAGGCTGTTCCGATGAGTCCATGATAATCTTCATTTGATCGTAAAGCCCTTTCACCAGTTCCTCATGGTGTGCTTCTGGAGTCTGCAGATTTTTCGACATGTTTTTTCACCTCCATCACGATCTTGATCAAATTATCGAATGTGTTCTACTCTGTCTTGAGACTCGAAAAAGGAGAGAAATCAAATGGATGTTAGCAAGCATCACGTGATTGATCTATGCGTCCTTTATCATCTTCTTCATGTCTTCCTTGCTATGCTTCAGCATCTCAGGATGATGGTTCTTTACATGAAGCACCATATGGTCTATCACGTCGTTCTCTCCCCAAGGCGACTTCACAGTCCATCCGCACTCGGGGCAAGTCGTCGTCTTCATCTTACCTTTACTCATAAGATCACCTCCATTCTCAACTCACACAATCAGCCTAGAACCACATTGTTGCCGCAGCCTCTAGAGCAAGATCGTTTAACGTGGCAGCGCCCACGATTTTGACGCCTTTGATCAGGTTCACTTTGTCCCATCCTAGCATTTGTTTTGAGGCTTCGCACACGTCGATCTCGATGCCCGCTTGCATTGTCTTCTGAAGCATCTCAGCGACTGTGGAGAATGATCCGAGTTTTATTCTCTCAGCTGCGCCTGGGAGCAGAACTCTCAGTCCAGCGCCTAGGAAGTATAGTTTAGGTTTAAGGCCCATTGCTTTTGCAGTTTGAGCCAGCACTAGCGGAGAATATTGTCTTTCGGGGCTGTCACTCGTTTGAACGTAGAGGATGAATTTGTCGTCTTTCATGTATTTCACCTCCATCGTCATCCATGAGTCAGTTCAGTATCGACTCCAAATCTTCGTCGGCAGTCTTGATGGGCGTTATGTTGAATTTTTCAACTAGAACCTTGAGCACGTTCGGAGTTATGAATGCAGGTAGACTCGGTCCAATACGAATGTTTCTCACTCCAAGATAGAGCAAAGACAACAGTATAGCCAAGGCTTTCTGCTCATACCATGAAAGAATCAGAGACAATGGCAAATCATTTATCTCCACCTTGAAGGTTTCTGATAATGCTTGAGCTATCTTGACAGCCGAGTATGCGTCGTTACATTGCCCTACGTCCAAGAGTCTTGGAATGCCGTCGATCTCACCTAGGTCTTTGTCGAAGAACCGAAACTTTCCGCACGCCAGTGTAAGCACCATTGTGTTTTTTGGGGTTTTCTCAACGAACTCTGTGTAGTAACTTCGTCCGGGTTTTGCTCCGTCGCAGCCGCCGACCAGGAAGAAATGCTTAATATGACCCCTCTTGACTGCATCGACAACTTTGCCAGCAACTGACATAACAGCATTTCTGGCAAACCCAACCGTCACACATTTGTCTTCTCTGTCTTCTGAAAATCCAGGCATTGCCAGTGCCTTGTCTACCACGGAAGAAAAGTCAACGCTACCGATGTGGGTCACGCCTGGCCATCCAACTGGTCCGGATGTGAAAATATTCGCTTCGTATTGTTGGAGGGGTTTTTGAATGCAGTTAGTGGTCATCAGTATGGCTCCTGGAAAAGTCGCAAACTCTTTCTGCTGGTTCTGCCATGCCGTTCCATAGTGGCCGTAGAAGTGCGGGTACTTCTTCAACCGTGGATAACCGTGTGCAGGAAGCATTTCTCCATGAGTGTAAACGTAGATGCCTTTTCCTTCGGTCTGCTTGAGGATCTGTTCTAAATCCTTCAAGTCATGACCAGACACAAGAATCGCTTTGCCTTTTCTAACACCTATTGGGACTTTTGTAGGCACGGGGTGACCATAAGTTTCTGTATTTGCCGCATCGAGAAGTTCCATTGCACGCAGATTGATCCGCCCACATTCCAGAACCAGACCGACAAGCTCCTCTGCTGACAGGCCTGGATCTCTGGTTGATGCCAAAGCCTTGTAAATGAAGTCAAAGACCGCATCATCTTTTTTGCCGAGAATCAGAGCGTGATAGGCGTAGGCAGAAAGGCCCTTCACTCCGAAAGTCAGTATTTGATGGAGTGATTGAATGTCAGAGTTGTTGCTGACGTCAGCTTTTATTCCGAATTTTTCTCCTTGTTCTATCATTTGGCCCACTGTTGAACCTAGTGTGAATAGAACAGTGTCATCACTGGAGTTCGCCTTTCCCCGAGAGGAGATGATCTCAGCTTTGAGGGACTCCCGCTTCTGAACTGCTTGTTTTACCAGTTCAGCAAGCTGGGCAGGGTCAAAGTTCACGTTCGTCAGGGTGGAGAAGAGGGCTTTAGTCGTGAAATAGTCCAAGTCGTCGTATATCTTTCCATGTTCTCGGGCTTCAATCGCCAAGATGGATATGCCCTTCAGAGAATATACCAGTAGGTCTTGGAGCACTGCTGCATCATGTGTCTTTCCACAAACTCCTTGGATGGTGCAGCCCGTTCCTTTTGATGTTTGTTCACATTGGTTGCAAAACATTATCTCTTACTCCTGTTTGTGCGAACGAGTGAGCGGGGACATCTGCCTTTATATATACAATGTTTCTGTGCATGATCTTGGACTGCCTTGAATACGGCTTCGGCAGTTTCTCGGTTTAAGCTGTAAATCGTAGACTTTCCACTTGGCGTGGAATGGGCGAGGTTACAGCGCACCAGCTTCTTCAGATTGTGAGATATCATGCTCTGATCTTGTCCAAGAGCGGCGGAAAGCTCCGTCACGTTCATGTCTGACTCGTAAAGCCTCTCCATTATCGCCAATCTTGCCGGATTCGCCAGTGTTGAAAGAAAACCGTAGCAGAGGTCAGCAAGTCCCTTCTTCAATATTCGCACCACATTTGAATAATTCTTCATATGAAACACTATTCATATATAAGCCTTTCCGAACGTGCAGTCCACTTTTCTAATAGATCCTCACCAGCAATGAAAAAGAGGGGAAGTTGCGGGAGACAACCCGAGAAATTGTCGGAAATAGATATCCGGAGGAATCATGTTTCTAGTTTTGTCTTTTGTTTTCTTGTCGCAAGGTAGACTGTTGTTGCTATGAAAATTACTGTCGTTGTTATGAGGATGGACATTAAGTTCATGATAGTCTCTCGGTCTGATTCTAGTTTGTCGTAGGAACATTGCAGTGCAGTGTAAGAAGAGTTTAGTTGGTCATGCGGCTGATCGACGGCTAGTGTAGTTTAATCGCAGATTGTAGCAGGTTAAATTGAGGGAAATATAGGTCATGTTTAACGCGTAAATGTCTGCTAGAAGACTACTGCAGTTGCCCTGAAGGGAAGCATAGTTTTCCTGCAGTTCAGAGTGATCAGATATAAGATCTATCGATCTACTACGGTTGCTACCCCAGTTTCAACCCGAGTAGAAAGCCGGCTACGAAGCTGCCTGCGAAAGGCAGAAGAGAGATCACGCCAACAAGCCAATTAAACGCTGAGCCAGCCGAACCTACTAGGTGACTCAACGCATCCCAGAGTGCGCCATAGTTAATATTGAGTATGCCTTGTGTGCCCAGGTAGATAAGTGCCACTATGAACAGCCCTATTAAGACTAGGATGAGTTTGCTCAGTTTCTTGAGGGCGTATCCAACTACGAAGCCGCCTATTCCACCGACACCCAATTGGAACACAAGTGGTGAAATGACTTCGCTCATCTAGAATCCTTCTCCTCTTCTGTGCTATTGTGAGCTTGATTTAAATGCATTTTGCTCGTAAGATTCCAAACAAGAGTCGAGGGGAGGTGAAAAGCCACGGACGCGATACTTGAGCTGTATTTGCTGAATCTACTGCTCACCCTTGGTATGTTCACTGTTCTGGTTTTCCGCGCATGGCTTGAACTAAGAAACTACCGCTTGATGTGGAAGGAACTGGAATGGCAACAAACATACCAAACGATGGGACGCATCCTCAAGGCTGAGAAAGACCTATTTTCAAAAATGGAAGGCGGCGACGAACTGTATCAGCTCTTGATGGAAATATTCAAGGTTAAGTAGAAAAAGCCTAAGGAGAATGCCAATCGTCAATCAGTTTGTCGACCCTTTCGTGGCTTTTCTCCATTCCGTAACGACTAGTAGGCTTGGTCAAGTGCCGCTGAGATCTCGTCGAAGTGATGTAAAGACCCCTTTCGACATCACGTTTTATTCTGGTCTCAGCCTTTTTGAGACTTGTCGTTCTGAAACCGCATCTCTCACATCTGAAACCCTTGCTTTTGCCCATGGATTTGAGACGTCTGCCACATTTTGGGCAAACTGGATTCTCATAGACAATTTCGGGTGCAAGCTTTAGCAACCGGACTTTTTCAAGGTTAATCGTTAACGGTCTACTCTGCGAGGGAGCCCGGACGGCACCATACGTCTCCACATAATCCCCAATGATCAGTTTCATCGCGACACGGCGGAGAAAGCCTGTGGGTTCATAAGCCGCGCAGTCGACCTGTCCGCTTTCGTCTTTGATTGGAAAGATCACGTGTCTTCTAGGAACGATCTTCGGACTTGCCGCTACGAATCCTTTTACGATCACCGAGGTATACGGCTTTATCAAGTTCAGCTTGACGGCTCGCTTGAGATGTGCGTCTGTTCCTTGATTAGTGCGGAAAATGACCCATCTCTCCAAGGGCTCACGGGGCTTGACGATATGAAATGCTTTTTTCACAATTTCCGGGTTCTCACCCCTGATACCGAAAAGGATCGGGTCAGGTCCTCGAGGCGTAATGATCACTCTGCCTCTTTCTTCGTCCACGTTGTTGAAGGTGCATGGCGCTGTTGCCTTGTCCATTTCAAAGATTGAGGGTTCATCGACCTTCCGCTTGAGACCATAATTCTCTGGGGTACGATACGCCAGAATTTCATACGAGTGATCCGCTCGAAGCGTTTCGCCGACGGCCGCTAGGGCACCGATGATTCCCCTGCCCTTCTTGAAACCTAAAGCTTCACCCTTGAACTTTGTAAGAAGCTTCAGTGCATCTTTCAGGCTTACGACATCAGCTATCGCATTTCTGGCAAAAATCCTGATCTCTTTCGGAATTGTGGCCCTCTTAAAGAAGACAATGCCCGGATCCGTTCCGGCATATTCCAGGTCAGCGTTTTCTTCTACCGTGCTTATGACCGTTTCCTTGATTTTCTCCTCGGAGTTTTCACCGTACCGCATTCGCAGACACAGCGCGCCGTTTCCTCTGGTTTTCCAAGGCACATTCGGGTTTAGCCTGATCAAATTCGGATAATCAATGAACCTTGCTCCGAGTCCGAACAGTTTTTCCACAAGAAGCGCGGCAACATACGTTGTACATCCCTTTCTTGTCGAATCTGTATCGTCAATACCTATGTGCATCGTTTTCAATTTTATCTGCAGCATCCATTCTGTCTGAAAATTAGAAAAGAAAGTGGAATATAAAACAGCGGATGGAGTTTGAATAAAAAAGAGGGAATGCCTATTTTTGTGCTTCTTCCACGACGATCATTGTGAGTGTTGATCTGACCTTGTCAAGCCTTCTGACTTTCCATGTTACGATTTCTTTCAGCTTGTCCATCGTGTCAGCCTTTACCCTTGCAATTATGTCGTAGACTCCGTAGACAGCGTGGGCTTCCTCTATTCCTTCGACCTTCTTGAGGTCCTTCAGGACATCAGCTTCTGAACCGATTTCCGTGTTTATTAAGACGAAAGCTGTTGGCATTCAAATCTCCAGCACTAGTGTTTGCACTTTATACATTAAAATATTTTGCTACACTTCGAGGTAAACCACCAAACAACAACTAGCAACGGATTCTTGGGATCAAGCTCTGACGGAGCAGCTGAAAGTTTTTCGTTCGGGGCAGCATGGATATGCTTATCTTCAGTTCCTAATCATTAAAGTACTGGGCTCAGGTATGCTGGGAGATTTTGTAACGAGCCGTGACATGCGTGCACTGGAATTGAATTCAGAATACTTTGGGGTATCCAGACTGTTGTTGATGGAGAACGCGGGGCACAACGTTGCGTTGGAGGTTTCGTCGAGGTTTAAGGGACAGAAATCCGTCGCGGTTTTCTGTGGCTTGGGCGGAAACGGCGGGGACGGCTTCGTAGCCGCACGTCACTTGTCGTCTATGGGTTTTGAAGTCAAAGTCATACTAGCCGGCAGAGGCAATGAGATTTTGGACAAGGCTGCTTTAGAAAATTGGCAGGCTCTGCAATTCTTGAGTGAGACAATTCCAGTTATCGAGGTCTACGATAGCACGGTTGTACCGGAGATGACTGCAGACGTAGTGATTGACGCTTTGCTCGGAACTGGCACCAAAGGGGAGTTAAGGCCGCCTATTCTGCAGCTCGTCAAGAAAATCAACATTATGCACGCTTTTAGACTCGCGATAGACGTGCCCACAGGGATTGACTCGGACACCGGCGAAGTCCTAGGAGAAGCAGTAAAGGCTGATTTGACTGTAACTTTTCACAGGACGAAGAAGGGACTTGAAAAAGCCAAGAAGTACGTGGGCAAATTGGTTGTAATGGACATTGGCTTGCCGAATGAGTTTCAGAAATTCGCAGGCCCGGGTGACGTTTTACTCGTAACCAAACCCCGTCGGTCAGAATCCCACAAAGGGGACTTCGGGCGTTTGATGGTTATCGGTGGTAGCGAAACCTTTTCTGGTGCACCGACGCTCGTAGCTATCGCTGCATTGCGCACAGGCGTTGATCTGGCTTATGTTGCTGCTCCTGAAAAAACTGCCTATGCGATTTCCTCGTTGTCGCCGGATTTGATCACGATAAAACTTGATGGAAAACACTTGAACCAACAGAACCTGACCACGTTAAGACCATACATAGAAACATCTAGCGCCATTGCTGTGGGTCCCGGTCTCGGACTGAACGCGGAAACTGGAAAAGCCGTGAAGGCGGTTATCGAGGCTGCTGAACAAGCAGGAAAGCCTCTGCTGTTAGACGCAGACGGTCTGAAAGCTTTTGCAAGGTTCAAGAGAAGACTGAAAGTGCCGTTAGTGCTCACTCCGCACGCTGGAGAATATGCCATATTGACAGGCAAAAAACCGCCGGAGGCCATGGCGGAAAAGACATTGGAGGTGCAAAAGGCAGCTGCAAGACTGGGCGCGGTGATTCTGCTGAAGGGGGCTGTCGACGTGATTTCCGACGGAAGACGTGTAAAGCTCAACTTCACGGGCAATCCGGGCATGACGGTGGGCGGTACGGGCGACGTGCTTTCTGGGATTGTTGGAGGTTTTCTAGCTCAGCAGGTTGAGCCGTTTGAAGCCTCTGTGGCAGGCGCATTTGTTAATGGTGCTGCTGGAGACTTTGTCTATGCGCAGAGGGGGGCTCATATGGTTGCCTCAGATCTTATCAACTGGATTCCAGGCGTTTTGAACGATCCTATGGGCCACCTGAAGGTGCGAAAAATAGGTGCAAAGACAGGTTAGGATAGTCGTTTACAATGCGAGGCAATGTGACCCCAAGAAGTGCACGGCTCTGAAGCTGAAGCGGCATGAGTTGGTTCGTCAAGTATCTCAACTAAGGTTCTTGCCGAAGAGAGCCGTCGTGCTCAATCCCTTCTCTGAAAGAGCTTTTTCACCTGCAGATAGGGAGCGCATTGAAAACCACGGCTTAGTGGGGTTAGACTGCAGCTGGGAACACGCTGAGAAAGTGCTGCTGAAGCACGTGAGAGGGACGTCCCGCTGTCTGCCCATATTGATCGCGGGTAACCCGGTCAATTTTGGCAAGCCGACCAAGCTTACAACCGCAGAGGCCCTCGCGGCGGCCCTCTACATCGCTGGATTCGAGGAAGAAGCGTCGCAGTTGCTTTCAATCTTCAAGTGGGGCCACACTTTTCTAGACATAAACCAGGAAAGACTGGAAACCTATGCACGCGCGAAAGACAGCACAGAAATAGTGCAAATACAAAGACGGTTCATGCCAAACTCTGCAGACAGATGAAACGCTGAAACAAACCAGACACGAAGGTGAACAAGAAGTGAGTACCATAGAATTCAATATTGGCAAAGCCAAAATCCGACTGGTTCAAGGAGACATAACCGACATCGAAGCCGACGCCATAGTAAACGCAGCAAATTCGACTCTGATGGGCGGCGGCGGTGTAGACGGAGCAATCCATCGGAAAGGTGGACCGCGAATACTGGAAGAATGCAGACGAATCAGGGCCACGCAATGGCCAGACGGACTTCCGACGGGGAAGGCTGTGATAACCTCAGGCGGTGATCTAAGAGCAAGGCATGTGATTCATACTGTAGGCCCTGTATGGCGTGGAGGCGCTAATCACGAGCCGGAACTATTGGCAGAAGCCTACCGCAACTGTTTGGAACTGGCTGTTTCTGAGGGACTTAAAACTGTAGCGTTTCCATCAATAAGCACGGGTGCATACGCGTATCCAATAGAAAAAGCCAGCTTCACGGCGTTAGTAACAGTAAAGGAGCACCTGCAAAAGGAAGACAAGCTGAACGAAGTGACATTTGTACTCTTTTCAAGAAGCGACTTTGAAACCTACAGGCATGCAGCAAAGGAAGTCCTGTAATCAGCCGTGGCAACACGTGCCTCCGCGACGGTCGTCCTGTGCCCAGTTGGGACTCTTTTGTACAAGAGATGGGTCAGGAAAAACTATCAGGGTCTATATCCGTCGAGAACGACCAGAGCCAAGGCCGCAGCAATAATGTCTGCGGTTGTTCCAGGGTTCAGTAGATTGCTTGATTTTCTAAGTTGTTGATCAAATCTGCTGAGACTTTTTCTTCCGCTGGAAGTTTCGAATCCGCCAAGCTCCAAGATCTGTTTAGCTTTTGACGAGATTTCTCGGGATGTCTTGAAGCTTGTCTTTCTAGCTATGAAGGTATCTGGGCATTCTGATAGGACTCTTAAGAACGTTTGAATTATTGCCACGTCTAAGTCATCGCCGTTTCGGATCTGCTTGGTTAAGGTTGGGTAGGCAAGATCAAATGTTACTGGGTAATTGTTAACCCATTCAGAGCAAATCGTGTCATATTTTTCGGCTATTCTAAAGACCTGGTACAGTGAAGTCTTTTCACTAAGTATTCTGTTTGTAGAGGCTGGATCGTTAATGTCGAGTTTCGGAGCTGTGCCAAGCCCGCTGGGCTTGGCGATTTTTATAGCTTCATAGACGTCAACGGCATCTTCGGGAGTGGTCGATTCTACAACAAACTTTATGTTCTCTCTCAACTTTGCAATTTCAAGATCATTCTCTGCCATACTCATACCGGTAGCAACTGCGATTGGTGAAAGCAGAAGCACTGCGCCGAGCAATGTGTTGCCACCGTGTTGCCACGCATTGATATCTGCTACACAGTTCTTTATGATTTGGCCGATCCCAACGTCAGCCAAACTGATCCTGCCTTCGGAAACTGCAATTCCCTGTTCAGCCGCATACTCAAAAGAAGGTCTTGCAGCGACGGCGGAAGCAAGGAAATGTTCATAGTGTGTGTTTTCAAAGTTGGTAACAACGCTCACATTTCCAGGTTTGTGAGCACTGGCTTCCAGAAGAATGGCCAGTTCCAGACAGGTGGAAATATGGTTCGAATGTTTGGGTGGATGCGTATCCAATGGAGATCCCTTGTGAATGTCACTCTGGGAAAATCTTATTAAGGTTGTGTAAAAAATTACACAGCAATGGAAAAAACAACATTGCCTTGGTGAGCGTCGATGGTTTATAAGTATACTAGTGTGATATTTCTGGCTTTGGCAGGCGTCTGGGCCGCCCTGGTGCTTGCATGTTCTCCCTTTCCGGTTTACCCGATTCTTGGGACGCCGGCTGTCATTACGTTGTCAACCGTGCTGCATTCGGGATTGACAGCACCCTTGTTGGGGCCCTTATGGGGTACGCTTTCAGGTTTTACTTTCGGATGGCTTGTTCCATATGTAAACCCACTCTCAAATATCGGATTGCTCACTTTTTTGACTCCAACTATGGCCGCTTTGATAAGCGGTCTTGTGTTGTTTAACAGGTGGAAGGAAGCTGCAGTGATCTTCGCAGCAGAAATGGCAATATGGTTTTCTCATCCTTTTGCTTGGTATCAGGCGATGCCCGTCATCACGTGGCAGTACTGGCTTGTTTTGATATTTATCCTCGTACATCCGGTGAGGAAGTGGATAATCAATGCCATAACTACGAGGAACCCATCCAGTCTACTTCTGGCACTATGGTGCCTTGCTTGGATTTCACGGATGGGAGATGTTGCGACCGGCAATAACATCGGTGTATGGGTTAATGGTTGGGGGGTTCCAGGGATGTATATGTTTTGGGCTCCTTTGACAGTCTATTACGCCATTGCGGACTCTCTAAGCTGCGTTGCAGGAGCAATTCTTGGCACAGCGGTACTTCTAGCCTTAAAGAGAGCTAACACAAGAGTGCTTGCGATAGATTTTCTGAAGGCAAAAACGTGAAATCGCAAAGAGCGTGCGCTGTCAGAAACCAAACTCACGGTCAACGGGCGAAACGCGTGCCCGTTTCTCCCCGCAAGGCCCGTTCAATGTTTTCCGGGTTAGTGATCAACGCCTCTTTTCCCCCGTTTTCAAGATAGCTGATAATAGCCTTAATCTTTGGACCCATACTTCCAGGTGGAAACTGTCTTTCCGCATAATACTTCTTCGCCTCAGCCAAACTGATTCTGTCCAGAAACTTCTCGTCAGGCTTACCGAAATTCAGGGCCACCTTCTCGACAGCCGTCGAAATCAGAAACAGATCAGCCCTTATCCCGATAGCCAGCAATGCCGAAGCGTAATCCTTGTCGATCACGGCCTCAATGCCCTTTAACCTGCGACGCTCTTCAACAACCGGAATGCCGCCACCGCCAACAGCTATGACCACGATCCCTCGTCGGGCAAGAGTCCTGATCACTTCCTGTTCAACGATGTGCACCGGCATGGGAGAGGGGACCACACGCCGCCAGCCCCGGCCAGCATCCTCAGCTATCTTCCAGCCCCGCTCATCACGATACCTCGCGGCCTTCGCCCTACCGTAAAAAGGCCCAATAGGCTTAGTAGGGTTCTTGAAGGCAGGATCATTCCTCTTCACCAGCGTCTGCGTCACAACCGTAGCCACCTGCCTCTTGATGCCCCGCCGTCTAAACTCATCGTGCAGACACTGCTGAATCATATACCCCAGCCCTCCCTGAGTCTCAGCCCCACAATAATCAAGCGGCACAGTATGCACAGACTTGCTCGTCAACTCGGACCGCAAAAGAATGAAACCCACCTGTGGCCCGTTGCCATGAGTGATAATAACTTCCCAACCCTGCTCTACCATGCTGGCAACGTGTGCACAGGTTTCTCTCGCGGCTTCAAACTGATCAGCCACAGCCTGATGATTCTCATCTTTAACCAGAGAGTTGCCGCCGATAGCTACGACTGCCGTTTTCCTCCGCAATTGCCGTTCCTCTGCTGCCCCAGGAATAACCTATACAGAATCTCAAACGTCCTATAAATACGAAGCGCGCTCTCGGCAACAGCGCAACCCACATAAGCTCTTCGGTATGATAAACAGGCAGCTTTCGCAACGTGAAGAATTACATCAATAAACTTTTTAGAATTAACATTCCACAAATAAGGGTTTTCCGTGCTTGATAACAGACTGGGAAGAAGAATAGAAGGTCAAATGACAAGATGACAAGTTCAATCTCTTTTGTTGAACAGAAAACAGCGCGCGCCGAGCTAGTCTAAGAAATCTCTTGTAGTTTTGCAGAGCCACACTAAGAAGAGCATAATGGGGACCTCCGTTAGCACACCGGCCACGGTTGCCAATGCTGCTCCCGAAGTGAGACCAAAGAGAGTTATCGCGACAGCGATGGAAACTTCAAAGTGGTTGCTGGCAGCAATAATCGCGGTAGGTGCGGCATCCTCATATCCCAGATGAATGACTTTTGACACGAGATATGTAATCGCGAAAACAAGCAAGATGTTAACGAATATGCCTGTCGCAATCATGCCGATGACTGCGGGTTGCTCAACAATGAGATATCCCTGCAGAGAGAAGAGTATAACTAATGTGATCAGTAGAGCGGTGATTGATGCTTTACCTAATCGCGGTGCCAGCCTTGACCGTAGCCACTACCCATAAGGTGAGATACTTGTCCCAAGCGCCTAGTTTCGCTTGTTTCTCTTTTACCATCTTTTTGTTTCTCCCGCGAAATCTTCCAGCTGCTGGGGGCGGAACTGCTTGTGATTTAGGGGAGCACATATTCAAATATTTAAATATGTTGCTATGATTCTCTCTTTATACGTTGACAAACTGGTGCTTTTGTGGTCTCATTCACGATGCATCAGTCTGTCCATATTTTCAACTAGCCGAGGGTCAGCTATGCTGTAGAATACCCACTTCCCGTCTTTTCTGTCCTTCACCAATCCAACATTTTCCAGAATTCTCAGATGATGAGATGCCGTAGGCTGAGTTAGGTCCAAAGCAACCATGACTTCACACACGCACATTTCACGGGTTTTCAGAAGGCTTAGAATTCTCAACCTATTCTCCTCAGCAAGGGCCTTGAAAACCTTGCTCTTCTTCTCTGCAGTCTCAACCGTCATGAGCTTATCCGCTAACTTTTTCAATTCGCCCGCATATTTCGAAGCGTCCTCAGCAGAGCAAATTCCCGAGTCTGTCAGTCGTTTCAGTCTTTTGCTTGTTCTTGACGCAAGCATATACCGTTCAAAAGACCAAGAACAAGAAACATATTTAAATACGTTGTTCCATCATTCCGCTAGGCGCGCGGTCAAAACATGAAGAAAATCCTTTTTGTCTGCGTTGAAAATGCAGGGAGGAGTCAGATGGCAGAAGCTTTTACAAAACACTATGGCAACGGTATTGTTGAGGCTTTGAGTGCTGGGACGATGCCA
>Ga0315268_10002621_pt1 | contig 20182 bp, 25 predicted proteins | sample C1_top_MG_FD_204535 | JGI IMG/M metagenome (GOLD analysis project Ga0315268, IMG submission 204535) | Sediment microbial communities from Yellowstone Lake, YNP, Wyoming, USA - C1_top | ecosystem: Environmental > Aquatic > Freshwater > Lake > Sediment | place: USA: Wyoming | collected 2017-08-01
CCCAAATTCTTGTCTTTAGTAGACAAGTGATAGACGCGGTTCTTGTCACTCACAACCTTAGCCCTAACAATGTCGCCCTGCTTACAGACCTCAAACATCGAATCAACATACCGCATGTGCACATCAGACACATGCAACATACCCGCATAAACCCCGGAAACCTCCGTCTTACCAATTTTGAAAATTCGCATCAAAGCGTTGTCATTCTGAACTGTACCCGCCTGCGCCAAAACCGTGCTACCGATCCTCGGAACCCTAGTGTCGGTAACAAGCGAATAAACCGAGACACGGCGAGTCGAACGATCCATCAGCGTACGACCAACAACCTTCGAATAAATGACACCGTCCCTCACATAAGTTCCAGCATCCGGAATAAATTCCTCAATAACGCCCAGGCGGTCGCCGGGCAACACCAGTTGACCACACTTTTCATCCGACGATTTTGCACACATTCAAATCCCTTTTTCCAACCATTCGCACAGTTTCATTCGGACAAGCGTCCAATCACCACGAAACGATAGCGTTGCTAAATGGCATATCAGTAGTTTCATAAGCACATCAATAAACCTTTTGATTCGCAAACCAAACTCTCAAACCTTCTCTATGACGTACAGATCAACGACAAACTCGTGCTTCCGCTTCGTATGAAAATCAAACATATGCGGAATCGCCAAAACCATAGCATAAACGCCTCTGATTCTTCCTCCACATTCTCCAATAAAACGCTCCAAAAAGAGCGACGGTCGAATCTCCTCAACACAAACCTTACTGGCTTTCAAACGTTTAGCCAAAGCCTTGTCCGTGCTTGGATTTTTGTGAAGTGAATAAACAAATTTACCCACTTCCAGAGCCTTTTCCAGAAACTTTCGGTCAGCTTCTCGCCTTTGCACGCCAAACGGTGGATTCTGTAAGACTGTGTCAAAGCTTCCATGAACAGCGTCGACATCTGCAACCACCCATTCCACCTTGCCGTCTAAGCCGGTCTTCACAGAATTATTCACGGCAACCTCAACCGCAACCTTATCAACATCGAAACCGACCACTTTCTTCGCGCTCAAGAAAGCCGCACCCAACGCCAGCCTGCCTGTGCCACAACCCAAATCCAGAACGGTCTTGCCAACAATACTATCGTTCGTGTAGGCTGCAATGTGAAGCATAGTCGCCGCCACATCCACTGGAGTCATGTACTGCTCAAGCTCCGGCCTAGGAGACGGATGCGGCTCAACCTGCGAAAGCAACCGTTCCAAATCTAACTTTCTAACAATCCTCTTTTGCATAACTCTTCCCAAGATAACTCGCCAACAATCACCAAAGCCTCATTAACCGTCAACACAGGTCTCTGGAACTTCGAAGCATCGTCAACCGAAACCCGTGGACAAGCCGTATTCACATACGCCTCAACAGAAGGAAACTCCATAAGAGTCTCAGGAGTAATTTCGCGAACCGCAAAAAGAACCGCTGCCTTTCCCTTAGCCTCCAACTTCTGCTTAACATCAATCGCCTGCTCCAATCGTTTCTGTCCTGGCTTCAACCCAACCAAAACAGCAAAAACCTTCGCCTTCCGAGCCTCCTTAACACTAGCCCAACGCTGCTTCACGATCCGATCAGTTTCCTCATCTATTTGAAAAGCCCTATCGTCGTAAGGGTCAGCAATAACAGTCGGCTTCGAAGTGGAAAGAGCCACACCCAAAGCATGAAACAATCCGCCGCCTATGAACAGAAAAGCCTCGACATCCTTCGCAACAGACTTCGCATTACTGTAATCACAACCAACAACCTGCCCTGCATAACTCATGCGACCAGCGTCACCAACCACAACAACCTTACCAGCACGAACCAACATCTCACGCACATTATCCAAAACCTGAACATGCTGAACTGTCGTGACCAAACCGATCTTGTTCCACTTCGCCAACAATGGCAAAGCCTTCTTAACAGCCCTATCCATGTTCAACGTGGCCCTAGCCTCAACATAAAGCGTAGGCACGCGCTCATACTTCAGCAGCTTCGAATGACCATAATGAACGATCAAGTCTACACCTAACGCTTCAGCCTCAGCCGTCGACAAATCACACGCACCATAACACGGATCAGCAGACACAATAGGCAAAGCACCACACTTCTCAACAACCTTCGCCAAACGTGGAGCATCAGGCTTCAAACCCTCAGGAAGCTGAATCAACACACGCTTCGCCTTGAGCTTCTGAATCTCCTGCTTCATTCTTTCTTCTTCAAAATCAAACAGCTTCATATAGATACACTCAAACAACAGACAAAGAAATGCGGGAATACCTAGAGAAAAGGAAAGCACGATTTCGCGAGACTACCATTCCCAGTCCGGTTTCGGTCTCTTGAGTGGACGGCCATCCGCCTGCGCTTTCAGTTCTGCAAGCCGCTCCAAGACCAGCTTTTGCTCTACACTCGCAATGTGCTTTCGAGTAGCGACAACCGCGTCATTGTTGACAGATATGCTGTCGATGCCAATTCTTACAAGGAACTCTGCAAAGTCAGGCAAGTTCGACGGTCCTTCACCGCAAATCGAAACCGTGCACCCGTTTTCATGAGCCACCTCAATCAGGTGCGCTAGTATCCGCTTCACAGCGGGGTCCCGCTCATCAAAGTATCCCATCTGGCCCAGACGCTCCGAGTCCCGGTCGATCATAAGAATGCCCTGCGTCATGTCGTTCGAGCCGATAGAGAAACCATCACAAAGCTTCGAGAACTCGTCAGCAAGAATAGCAATCGAAGGCGTCTCAGCCATAAACCAAACCTTAAAGTCCCTAGACCGTTCCAAGCCTTCTTCGCGCATGATTTCCAAGACTTTCCTAGTTTCCCACAGCGTACGAACAACGGGAAGCATAACCCAAATGTTCTTCAAACCCCACTCTTTACGGCACTTGTTAATAGCTTGGCATTCAAGCCTGAACGCCTTCTCGTACCAGTGGCTAATGTAGCGACTACATCCGCGCCAACCAAGCATCGGATTATCCTCATGAATCTCGTACTTGTCACCACCTTTCAGGTCACGGTACTCGTTAGTTTTGAAGTCGCTGAAACGCACAACCACCGGACGCGGCTGAATCGCCCTAGCAACAGTGCCAATACCATCAGCCAACTTGTCCACAAATTCTTGAGACCGCCCACTCTCCATGAGATAAAGCGGGTGGTCACCAATGTGACTGGCGAGGATGAACTCGATGCGCATCAATCCGATGCCCTCGAAAGGTAAGTTCTTGTACTCTTCAACCTTCTCGGGTACGCCTAAATTCATGTAAATCTTCGTCGCCGTCACAGGCGCAGATTCAACCACACCACCAAAAACCGCTGCAACAGCACCAGCTGTAGGAGTAGGTTTCTCAGCCAATGATGGCAGCAAACCCTCGTAAATGACACCGTTCTTCGCGTCCACAGTATACGATTTGCCAGTAGCCATAAGCTTCGTAGCGTTATCAGTGCCCACAACACACGGTATACCCAGCTCACGGCTCACAATGGCCGCGTGACAGGTGACGCCTCCTTTGTCGGTGACGATGGCACCTGCAAGCTTCATGAACGGCACAAAATCTGGATTAGTCATTTCCGTGACGAGAATATTGCCCTTCTCCATAACCCTAGAAGCTTCCTCAGTGTTCATGACAACTTTGGCAACGCCCACGCCGTAATCTCTTCGACCCGCCGCAATACCCTTAACCACAATTTTGGCCTCGGCAGGCTTCACATTTTCTGCTGCAGTTTTGCTAGGAGCCTCAGCACCTTTTGAGCCCCAAACCGTTTCCGGCCTCGCCTGCACAAGAAACATATTGTTCGGCGCCGATAGATCTCTGTCAATGGCCCACTCGATATCCATAGCCTTGCCATAATGCCTCTCAATGCGCTTGGCAAGCTCCGTCAGCTTCAAGACTTCCTCGTCGCTTATACATGACTGCATCTGCTTGTCAGCAGGAACCTCAGCGTGAATCGTCTTGCCCGTGTTCGGATCACGGATGTACTGTATCGTCTTCTTCGCAAGTCGCCTCTCAATAATCTTGTTCGATGACTTTTCAACAACAAAATCGTCCGGCGTCACCGCTCCAGAAACAACAGCCTCGCCTAGACCATGATTACCTTCAATAACTATCTGAGTATTTTCACCAGTCACGGGGTTGATCGTGAACATGACTCCTGCGGCACGAGAATTAATCATCTTCTGAACGCCCACGCTGATGAGAACTTTCTCATGGGCAAACCCCTTCTCGGTCCGGTAAAAGATGGCACGCGGCGTGAACAGGCTCGACCAGCATTTAACCGTGCTCACAAGAACCTCGTTTATTCCTCTTACATTGAGGAATGTTTCTTGCTGTCCAGCAAATGAGGCGTCCGGCAAGTCTTCAGCGGTTGCGCTTGAACGCACAGCAACAAACACGTCGTTAACGTTCAACCTCTTGCACAAACCTTCATAACTAGCCCTGACAGCATCCGCAATCTCCTTCGGCATCGGTGTGGATTCGATCAGCTGGCGAATCTTCTTAGAAGCAACCTCATACAACGCAGGCTCGCTCGGATTCGTCACAGTCTCATTGATTATCTCATAAATCCTCTTTGAGATCCCCGTCTCATCGATAAACTTCTTATAAGAAAAGGCCGTTATCGCAAAACCCGGCGGAACCGGAATTCCCGCATAGATCATCTCGCCAAGACTGGCGTTCTTTCCGCCCGCGATAGGCACATCAGTGTTTCTCAAGTTTTCAAACCAAACAACCAAATCTTGTCTAATTTCAGCCAACTGGCTTCGCCTCTTCAACCTGCATCTTCTCAATCACAATCCTGCAAGGAATCGGAAGCTTCGCACTACCACGTTTCAACGCTTCTTTGGCGAACTCGAGCCCGTTAGCGTTGACGTTAACGACTATAATGACCTGATCAGCTTTCACCCGCGCCGCTGTACCAATGGGCTTTCCAAAGGATCTGCGCATACCTGTCTGCAGACGGTCGGCATGCGCACCAAAAAGCATCTTATTCTCCCTGAGAATCGCATGTGGAAACGGAAGAACCCGCAGAAGATATTTATCAATAAGCTTCTCCATCAAAACACGATTCGTAGCCACACGAGCAGCTTCCAAAGCATTATGGCGGATCTGAGCCCGCTCCAACGAAATGAGCCGACCCTCGTACTCAAACTTCGTTTTAGTGTCGCCTATCGTAAACTTGGTTATCTTTGAGGCTGGAAAACCCTTAACGTAGTCTCTCCTTGCGTAACTCTGGCCTTTGACGGCACGGTAGTTTTTTGCGTGCATATTGACTTCACCATGTTCATTCGATAAACTGGATTTGCGTCCTCTTCAGCATACCTTAGACTGATATTTAAACAGTTTGTCCAAGCTTTCTATTGATTAAAGTTATGAATCCCCAATCCATTCTCAGAATAAACAGGCAACTAACTGTTCTTGATTATTGGAGACGCTTGCTCCTGAACCACGCCTTCGCAAGCTCATCATAATTCGGAAACACCTTCTTCAATATCACAATGTACATTTGCAACTCATCGTCCGTCAAATACTGGCACTGGTACTCGCCCATGTACGGCGCCGGCGCACCTTCCCTCGTCACGAACTCGATGTGCATGAACGGGTCACCGCGCTTAATCGTTATAGGCCTCCGATCGTTACTTAGATTTACCAGTTCCAACGCAAGCCTGCCAACGAAACCGCTGTGAACTTTCGCAGCGTTCAAGAAAGACAAACCCATACGCCCATACTTGCTCTTAGCCGTCAAGTGTGCAACATAGTTTGGCGGAGTGAAAACCACCTCGTACGAAATCAGGTTTTTGTGTTCCATATAATGTAAAGTCGTCTCTTCTTTGACGGTTAGGACGTAGCCGTCTCCGTCAAGCAGATTGTAATCAGAAGGATATATGCACTTGTAATTGTCGATAAGTTCTTTGAGTTTGTCTCTGCCAATTACGCACATTTCAATAGGGCCTCCAAAGCTTTTCTAGCAATACAGAACTCTCAAGTTATATAGTTTTTCAACAAAACAAATGAAAAGGAAGAAAATCCAATGAAATGCAATTTCTGCGAAGAAAACTCAGTCTACAAGTGTAGCATCTGCGGAAAAACCCTTTGTCCAGAGCACGTTAGGTTGCGAACAGTCTGCCCATCCTGCAGCAAAAAGAGAAAAGTCAGGTACAAAATCAATAAAGCAACATCAAGCAAGGAAGAAGTAACAATTAGGAAGCTTGTCAAACGTTTTTGGGGCGAAGAAGAACAGCTAGCATTCGACAGAAAATTCATCGTTTCAAAACTGCCGGCATATACAGCAAAATCAACAAAAGATGTGCTCGGGTTTGTCTCTTTCACTGAAACAGCTGATGCAGTGTTGATTATTGCTTTAGGCGTGCTGCCGCAGTATCAGAATAGTGGTATTGGCAAAGGCTTAGTTGAGAAAGCCGAAGCGGAAGCAAAAAAGTTGCAGAAGAAAAGATTACTCGTCTCAACCTCAAACGACGACTTGCCAGCCCTAGCTTTCTATCAGTCGCTTGGCTTTCAAATATACGAGATAAAACCGAATGCCATAGCCGAGAAACACGGCAAAGTTCTAGATGGCATCAGCGGATTGCCCATAAGAGATGAACTAAGACTGCAGAAAAACCTTTCCTGAACCAATAAGTACGAATCATTTTCACGTAATACCGCATTCGCGTCTTACCGCATCCAACGTTTCCTTGGCTTTCGAATACTTGCTGAACAATTCAGAAAGCCTCCCACAAGGGTATTCTTGACAATAAGCACAATTCTTGACCTTCTTTTCTCGCCCGCATTTCCTGATTTCAAAGAACGCAGTAACCGAAGATGCGAGAACCATTGCTGACGCAGCCGTCGCAGTTGGTGTCGCCGGGTTCGTAAGGGCGATCGTCTGACTTGAACTTGATTCCATACTGCTTTGTGAACAACACAGCCACTTTCATTCTCTCTGCGTTATCATTCTTGCGGGTGGCAATGAGAACAGGACAATCGGAACAGATTATCCCATAGTACCCAACTACTCTATCCAAGCAGACCACACACAAACATTAGATACATGTACGGATTAACTTAACGTTCAGCTTGAACGAGCACTATCGTTTCAAAAAACGGCAAAGATTTTTCCGCAACAATTTTCGCCTTCAAATCGTGCTTCTCGAAACTTTTCAAGGTCTTATCGACATCAGACAACGTAGACTGCATCAAAAGAACTCTGCCCGCATCTCTCAGATACCGGGCAGACTCGTGGATGAATCTATCGATGACCCGTCTGCCGTCAGAACCCCCAACCCAAGCCCGCTCAATCCAAGAAACGCCTCCAGAATCTTTGGAAGGCAAATAAGGCGCGTTGAAAAGAATCAGATCAAACTGTTTCTCGGTTTTCAGAGGCGCAAACAAGTCTCCCTGAATAAACGACACCTTGTCAGTGAAACCGTTCAGCTTTGTGTTTTCCTTCGCACAACGAACAGCATAAGGGTTGATGTCCACTGCAGCAACAGCCGACGCTTTCTCTGCAACAAAGACGCCTAACAAACCACAACCAGTACCCATATCAAGAACAACATCACCCTTTCGTATAGGCAAGTTTTCTGCAAAAAGGTAAGTGTCTTCCGCCGGCTCGTAAACATTCTCCCAAACATCAAAAGCATATTCCCCAAAATACACTCGTTTAGTTTGAGAGGGCATTTGCTAACGCTCCGAAATCCTCCGGCGCCAACTCTCGAACCCGTCTATCGCAAAAAGGAAGAGACAAAGCCGATCTAATCGCATCGTCTTCTTTCATGCCAATAACTCCTTTCAAAAAAGACAGAACAGAGTTTCGAACTTTCTTGTTACGTTGCGTGAAAAGCGACCGCACAAGCTGTCTAAAGAGCCTTTCGTTTTTCGCTGTAAATAGTGGTGACTGCCTCGCTCTCAAACGAACAACGGCAGAGTTCACCTCTGGCTCCGGATAAAACATCTGCTTTGGAACAGCGTTCAACAGCTCTGTTTCAAGATAGTAATATGCAAAAACCGTCACCCATCCATAGTCTTCACTTCCAATATCAGCCACCAGTCGATTGGCAAATTCCTTCTGAAGAATCAACACCGCGCAGTCAATTTTCTTGTCGAAAAGCCAAGCGAGCAGTCGCGAAGAAATTTGGTAGGGTGGAATCGAGACAACCTTATTGAACGGTGGAATCGGAATCTTCAGCACATTGCCTTCTATAACACACACAGTGGATAAATCATCAAGTCGCTCGCGCAGAACTTTCGCTATTTTTGGGTCGGTTTCAACTGCTAAAACGCCTTTGCATCTGCCAGCCAGAAACCGCGTCAGAAAGCCGAAGCCAGCACCAATGTCCAAAACCACATCGCCGCTGTTCAGTGAAGCATAATCAGCCAAGTGTGGATAGATCGAAGAGTCTATCATGAAGTTTTGGCCTAAAAGTTTGTTCGGAACTATTCGATGGCTTCGAAGCAGATATTTCGTTTCTTCCAGAAGAATTGTAATACCCCATTAGCAAAACGCTGTCACACTATTGCGCTCTCGTAAACAGCCGGTACTTACTATCTCCTTCCAACTCTTCCATAACTCTCTTCGTGACTAACTTCACAGGGTTAGGCAACTCTGTACGCTTCTGCAAATCATCAAAACTTTCAAAAGGCTTCCTCTCACGCTCATTAATGACCTGCCACATGTACTTCTTCCCGATCCCTGGAATCAGCTCCAGTGCGTGCATACGCGGCGTTATCGCTCGAGCATTGCTGAAGAAGTCGATGAACCATTTTTCACGGTTTAGGACAATGCGGCTAATGACCGAGGGAAGCTCGGTTCTCGCCGCAACCGTCAATTCTTCGTAGCCGATGCGGCCAATGATATATGTGATCTCGTTGCGGGCGTCTTTGCCGACGAACACGCGATCATGAGGTTTTAGTACGGCACCTTCTTTTGCCAGCGCCTCTAGGATCGTAAAGAATTCTTCACCCACAAGCTGAACTAAAGCTCCCGCTCGGTAACCGGCCCGCCCGGTCACATGAACCCCCGGCCGACCGTGCGGCAAGAAATCCAATACGTAGGCGTACTCCTCGTAGCGCTTCTCCATCATCATTTTCGCCTTTATATTACGCTCTTAGGGCTTAAAAAATAGTAGGTGAAAACCCCTATTTCAATTTTCGATGCTCGTCCAAAAGGCGAACTATTGCCTCCAACTTGGAGGTTTCGATGATTTTGCGGCCGCCAGCGAGAAAGATTCTCAGTTCTTCAACGCTCTTCGGCATGCAATTAATTACCTGAACTGCCTCTTCTTCTTCTAAGCCGAACTCAGTTACAAGTCTGTCTACAAGTTTCTCGATTGCTTCGACATCATCTACCTTAGAAAACTTTGACACGTAATCCAGCGTACGACGTTGGAACTGATCCAAGTTTTCCTCGCCCATACCCTCAAGTGTCTCCTTAACCTGCGGTAGAGTAAGTTTTTTCTCGTTCGAACCTTCAACCATCATTAATCACTCTTGAATGGTTCCAAGTGCTCAGGTCTTACTATAATCTCTCTAGTGGCGTCCCCTTGCATGACGCTTATAACGTAGCTTCGACCGCGTTTGTTTAGCACAGTGCCGGTTTTTCCGTGGTAGCGTCTGTGCGGCATTCCCTTCTGGAAAGCAGGCTCCAGCTTGATTACGACCGTGCTTCCCGGTTGGTATTCCTGCAGTAGTTTGCTCAGTCGCATTTTTCCTCGTTCTCTGGGCGACTTCCTCAGCAGATGTCGTGTTCCATGCCGATAACCTTTTGACGCTCGCATATTACATTCCTCTAAACTTCCATAATCACGTTTAAAACGTCAAGTTTTATAGGCTTCGCTTTGTTTCCGAGAATCTCCGTGACGCTTGGCGTCGTTCTTCCTTCATCTCCGCTCACCAATTCCTTGACGTAAAGTCCTCCTTGACATCGGACTTTCATTTCAGCCTTTTTAGGCGACAATTTCTTAACATTAACGTCGTATATGTACTTTTCCCGCATCAAATCCGCCCGCCTATGCAGGACACGGTTAGGCGTTTTCTGATGAACCGAGGCATTTGTCAGCTTCTCTTCTATGAGCCTAAGGTCTTTTTGGGCTATTTTTTTTTCAAACTCAATGGTGACACGATACTCCTTCTGCGTGGATTCACCTTTCTTCAACTTCCTGACAACATCCTTATTAGCGAGCCGCAGGTCCGAGACCTCAACCTTGCCTTCAGCAAATTTATTGACTATCCCTTCGAGTTTCTTGAACTCCAAAAAACGTTTCTTTGGTCTCGCAATTTCTATCACGAAAGGTCTGCCAGAACCAAGCATTCGCGCGTCAATGTCCTCTCTCCCAGACGCATGGAAATAGGTCTGCACGCCATCAGCCATTTCCAGACAAGATTTTCCGATTATCTCCTCCACCGATTCTGCATACATCTTCCCTGTCCAATTACATTTTTCACAACCTTTTCCACGACAGTTCGAACAAAACCATTTCGATTGCGGTATGCCTCGAACAAGTTTCCTGTAACGACCAGCAATAAAAAGTGGGTTCACTTGAAGTCTTACGCCGCCAGCAAACGGGTTGACTAGAACGACAACTTCAGGCTTCAGGAAATCCACAGTCTTTCCGCTACGCTCTGCAATTCTCTTGCCTACAAGCCGCCCGAACTCGTTCCGCATATTTTCTCCGTGGCTCACTTCAAACTTGGCCTTAAACTCGTCTTCACGTTCTGCAACTTTAGTAGGAAGTTCAGTTCCTACCAGAAAACTGCCGTACTCATAATCACCAAGAATAGCTAGAGCCTTTTCTATAAGAAGCTCAACACCGTCAAACGCATTTTCACATAGAAAACATGTTTCTGGAAAAGCATTGCTCAGAATTCGCTTCTTAGCTTTTTGCAGAACCTCTTTTGCCTTATCGAAGAATCCATTAGTTGCAAGGATTTTGAGAGTTAGCACGCTCTCCTTATTTTTGGAGCGGAGTGAGGCGTGTGCGTTTAGCGTTAATGCAAGTTTTATTGTCTTTCCTCTGTCTTCATTTTCCAGATTATGTCCTAAAAGAGCGAATTGCCTGCCCAAACAATGGTCGCATAGAGGATGTTTTTCCAGCATCTCTAAGGCTTTTTCCAAAATGTCCATGAAAACTCCCAGCTCTTCCCAGTTCTATTTCATGCCAAGCGGCATTCCTTTGCCGAAGAACGGAAGTTTCTTCTTCCTCCTTAGCGTTTTCAACATTTTGCGCATCATCACATACTGCTTCAGAAGCTCCTTCACTTCCTTCTCGTTTGTTCCTGAACCCCGCGCTACACGTTTCATGCGAGAAGCATTGAAAACCTTCGGGTTCTCCTTCTCCTCCGGCGTCATGGATTGAATCATTACGCGCCATTTCTCCAAGCGATCTTCAGCCATATCCATCATGTCTTCAGGTATCTCGTAGCCTCCCCCGCCTGGAAGCATCTTCAAAAGCTTGCGGAACGTGCCCATGCCTTTGATGGCTTCGAACTGCTCGTACATGTCCGTCAACGAGAACTTGCCACTCAAAATGGCCTTAGCTTTCTTCTCTGGAACCTTAATCTCTGCCTCACGCACTTTGTCTAGCAACGTCTCCAAGTCGCCCATGCCCAAGAGGCGCCCAACAAAACGCGAAGGTACAAAAGGCTCTATGTCTTCAACTTTTTCGCCGGTGCCGATGAACTTGATCGGCGCTCCTGTGGCCGCCACCGCTGATAGGGCTCCACCGCCTCTTGCTGAACCGTCGAGTTTGGTGACGATTATCGAGCCAATCGGTGTGGCTTCGTTGAAGGCTTTCGCCTGAACTAACGCCTGCTGACCAATCGTTCCATCTATAACAAGCATGACCTCGTCCGGCTTGACGCTTTTTTCAAGCGTCTTCATCTCCTTGATGAGCTCCCGCTCCTCCTTATGGCGACCTGCAGTATCAACGATTACGATGTCTTTGTCGCCGAAATACTTCAAACCCTCAATAACAACCTTAACAGGGTCCTTCGACATAGGGTCACCGAAAAGGGGCACGTTTATCCTGTTTGACAATTGTTGAAGCTGAGCGTAAGCACCTGGGCGGTAAGTGTCCGCACACACCAAACCTGTTTTCAAGCCTCGCTTCTGGAAGTACCTGCCAAGCTTGGCGGCATGGGTAGTTTTACCAGAACCTTGGATGCCGACAAGCATGATTATTTTCCGTTTACCAGGCTCCACCTTCAGCGGCGCGGGTTTATCGCCTAAGAAACGAGTTAGCTCCTCATAAACGACCTTTATCACATGCTCGCGCCGTGCAATGCCTTGCGGAACACTTTCCTTCAAAGCCCTCTCTTCTATCCGTTTGGAGATTTCGAGCACAAGCTGAACGTTTATGTCTGCCTGCAGAAGCGCCCGCTGTATGTCGCGCACAAGCTCCTTAACCGTAGCCTCGTCTACAACAGAGGCTTTGAAAACCTTCTTCAAAGCATCGTAAAGCGACGAACCAAGGCGATCCAGAGCCATAAATTTCTCCAAACTCTAAACCAACAACGCCCTTAATTAGATGTTCTGTTCAGAAAATTCGGAGCCATAACCTTTTTACACAATCAGAGATTAAAGAGAAATTGAGGGTTACATTTGGGTGAAGAAATCAACATCATAGAGAAGGCCAAGATACCTTCTGGCGCGACCATGTTTTTCGGTTTTCCAGACGCCGGATTAGTTGGAGTTATAGCTGCTTCTGAAATGATTGAACAACTCAAACTAGCCGAAGTAGCGTACATGGACTCAAAATTACTGCCACCAGTAATCGTGTTACACGAAGGGTTGCCGCACTCGACGATGAGAATTTTTGGAGACGACAAAATCCTTTTGGCCATTTCAGACATACCCGTGCCTGCTGACCTCCTCTACCCAATGATGCACACTCTGATCGAATGGGGAACAAACAAAAAAGTGAAACTGATGATCTCGCTAAGCGGCATACCGGTGCAAGATAGGCAAGAGGCCAAAGAGCTGAAAGCATTCGCGGCCGCGTCAACCCCTGAAGCCCTAAAAATGGCAGAGAACAAAGGCGTAGAAATCTTAACAGATGGATACATGGTCGGCCCACAAGCCATAATGCTTCAACAATGTTCACAAAAAGGCATTCCAGCTCTAGCAATGCTTGCACAGTGCTATCTCAACTATCCAGACCCGGAAGCAGCAGCCGTTGTTCTGCAAGAGCTAGAGAAGATAAGTGGAATAAAAGTAAACATTTCAAAACTTCTGGAAAAGGGCGAAGAGATCCGCCTTCGCGCCAGAGACGTCATGAAACGGACGCAGCAGGAAATGACTAACGTGAAGAAGGGCCAAGAATATGATATTCCAATGTACGTTTCTTAGGAGAGAAAAGAAATGTTAGCGGATGAGAGGAAACGTTCAGTAATCGACATAATCAATGAACACATTGAAGAGTTCGAACGGTGGCTCAACCAGTTTGAAGAGACGCTTACAGAGAAACCCAGCTGGAGTAAGAAGAACAGCGCGATCGAACCACTCAAGAACATAACAGTGCACCCGAAAGAAGTGACAATGACCGTAGATTTACCCTTCACAAAAGAAAACACTCTGCAAGTCAAGCCACTGGGTGAAAACACTCTCGAAATCTCGGCCAGCACTAAAAGAAAAATTCGGCTAAATGAGCTCGGTATAAAACATCAGGAAGGAGAAATTCAGAAATTCCATTGCCATACCCGGTTGCCCGTGCCGGTGCAAATGGACAAAATGGAGATTCGTTTCAAGAAAGGCATTTTGGAGATTCGTCTGCCGCGAAAACATGAAAACAGAAGACGTAAGCAGTAAAGCGTTGAAGCCTCAGCCCCAATTAATGAATTCGTCACAAGTCAGACGGCTCTTCTTGCATCATAGGCTCCAAGAAAAAGCTATACAGCACGGCAAGATAAACCTTAACGAAAATCTTTTAACAGCAAACCACGCTAAGCTCTTAAACGTTATTCAGGAGCAGGATGCAATTGACGGCGGAACGAGTAATCCATGTAGTTGTCTTCATTCTTTTATTGATAGGCTTGTGCGGCGTGGCAGCATGGGGAATTTACACCTATGTTGTCGATACTGCGCTTAAAATCGCTAGTATGGCATTAAGCTGGGGAGTAATTCTTCTGATCTTGTACTTGGGTTTCAAGGCGCTCAAATGGGACTGGTGGGGCTAGAAAGCGATAAACTATTTCAAAATCAAGTCCATTTCCAACATGCCATGAAACTTTCCATCTTCACCTAAGTATGCGTCTTTCATTGTTCCTTCTATCTTGAAGCCCAGCTTCTCATACAGGTGGATAGCGCGTTTATTGTCAGCCACTACCTGTAACCCTATTGGGTGTAAGCTCTCTTTCTTTGCGAGCTCGATAAGTTTAGTTAGCATCGCCAAGTCTAGACCAGCGTTGTGGAAGTCTTGGTGAAGATAGATGCTCAAATTGCTCGTGTCTTTTCTCCGAGGATGTGGATATTTGAGAATTTGGGCATGTCCAACGATTCTGTCATTGCATGTAGCAACAAGAGGGATCAGATTGACCACGTTAGCGAACCATCTTTCAATGGCTTCCTAAGTGTAAGGCGGCGTCGCCCAGCGCACCGCTTCCGCCGAAAGCGAGTCATACATCTTGACAAGTTTCTCTTTGTCATCTACTGGAATCGTCTCATGTAAACGATTCGTCCATCTTTCAACTTCACAGTGTCCAATGGGTGTAGCCTCGAAGAACGCTAGAACTGGCCCTAACGAAAGAGCATGGTTTACTACTTGACTCTGACGATTTTTGTCTTGCCTAATATTCGCCAATACTCAACTTCTGCGCCGGAAACCAGTTTCGCCTTCAATTCTTCTTCCTGTGGAAACGGCGCATCTAAGTACTCGTAGGTTTCCATATCCATTATCTGGACGCCAGTTGGGTTAACTGCAAAAATCTGACCCGTTCTCTTGTCGATTATTGGAATCTCGGCGCCGAGGTCAACAGGTTTGACGAAGCTTCTCTTGACGTTATCGAAAATGCCTATGGCGGTGATTCTTGCTTTGGCTGAGCCGTGTTTTCCTGGCTTAGACTTCTGTATGTCAACTATGTGACATGGTTCACCATCGATTATCATGTAGCCGCCGACGCGTAAACTTCCAACATCTGTTGGTTTGCTCATGCACTCACCCTTTTACTTGTAAACTTTATACAGAGCCATTCTGAACAACATCCATATATAGATTAAGGTATCGCTACTTGTTTTAGAGGGAAGCGTCTTGTTCAAGAGTGTCGGCATAGTGGCCCGTTATGATAAAAGCCGAGCTCTAGCTCTCGTAGACGAACTGGCTGAGCACTTGAAAGAAAAAGGATTGAAGGTTTTCGTGGAAGATACACTAGCGGACAAGACGAAGACGGAAATAGACACCGTCCGGCTGGAACGCATGAGAACAGACTTCATAGTAACCATCGGCGGGGACGGCACGATTCTGAGAACATGCGTGACTATCCCAAAGCCTGAACCGCCGATACTCGCCGTGAACATGGGCGTGAGAGGCTTCCTGACGGAGGTCGAACCGAGGAACGCTTTGGAAGCCATTGACAGATGCCTCCAAGGCAAATTCTCCATCGAGAAGTGCATGAAACTCAAGATAACTGCGGATGACATGACATTTCCTGAGCCGCTGAACGAGGCAGTCATGCTTGCGGACGAACCGACAAGAATTGTCTACTCGAGAATACTCAAGAACAAAGAACCGATCCTCAACTGCCAAGCAGACGGACTGATGGTTTCAACACAGACGGGCTCCACAGGCTACTCGCTCTCAGCCGGTGGCCCAGTCCTAGACCCAGACGTAGACGCGTTCGTGCTAACCCCCCTGTGCGCCTTGACGCCGTTCAGACCAATCGTATTCCCAGCCGACACCATCCTGACGGTTGAGGTAGAAAAACCACAAAAAATACTCGTAATAATTGACGGGAAGCATCGCCAAGCCGTAAGGGCCAAGCACCCAAGTCTGACCGTTACACGATCCAAGAACGTGACTTCATTCATAAGACTCGAAGAAGACTTTTACCATCGACTGAAAAGTCGACTTCTCTTCAAAGGAACCAGTTGATCACCTGATGGAACGTGCAAAGGAAAAAGTCATAGTCCTAGACACCTCCGCCTTCATAGCAGGCTTCGACCCGTTCTCAATCGGCGAAAGACAGTACACCGTCCCAACGGTTGCAGAGGAGCTAAGCGAAAAATCAACCGCTTATTCCAAATTCACGCTAGCTGAAGAAAACGGAAAGATTAAAATCAAAACACCAGAACAAACCTTTCTAGAAGAAGTCAAAGCCTCAGCGACAACAGTAGGCGACGCCTTTTTTCTCTCAGAAACCGACCAGCAAGTGTTAGCGCTAGCCCTAGAACTCAAGACACAAGGATTCTTCCCACTGATCGCAACAGACGATTATTCTATACAAAACGTCGCAAAGCAATTAGGAATAGAATTCACTTCTCTGGTCACTTTCGGCATCCGCCGACGCCTAGAGTGGATAAGATACTGCCCAGCATGCCACAAGAAATATCCAGCGAACTACAAATCCCAAGTGTGCGAAATATGCGGCACTAAACTAAAGAGGAAACCATTAAAAACCAACCACCCGAAATAATGCAGAGGACACGAACATGAGCTTCACTGAAAGAAAAGTTGTCTATTTTGATCAAACTGGCAAACAGAACACCGACACCATTCTGAAGCTTGTTAAGAATTACGCGGAAAAAGAAAACATAAAAGACATCCTAGTTGCCTCAACAACCGGCGAAACAGGAGCCAAGACAGCAAAAATCTTCAAAGGCTATAACGTGATCGTGGTAACTCATGCCTCTGGATTCAAAGAGCCCGGAAAGAACGAACTAGAGGAACCTTACAAAAAAGACACTCTGGCCAAAGGTGCAAAGATCTTCACAGGAACCCACGCTTTAAGCAGTGCAGAAAGAGCAATCCGCAAAGACTTCGGCACCATTCAACCCCTAGAGCTCATTGCGAACGTGCTCAGACTTATGGGAGAAGGAACCAAGGTATGCGTAGAAATAACCTTGATGGCAGCCGACGCAGGGCTCATCCCCATGGACAGAGACGTCGTAGCAATCGCAGGAACCGGCAGAGGCGCAGACACGGCCCTCCGCATATCACCTGTACATGCAGCGAATTTCTTCAAGCTGAAGATTAAAGAGGTTATTGCAAAACCGAGAGAATTCTAGAAAACAACGAAAATTGTTGAGCACCAACATGGAAAGCTTAACGGCTAGTCAGTTCTATTAGACTTCGTTGCTGTCACGCTTGCTGAAATAAACCATGTCGTCATGCTCCACGTAGCCGCAATTCTTAAACAATTCTTTCGAGGCAACATTATCTGCTTCGACCTGAACACAGAATATTCTGAGACCCTTTTCCCTTAGGATTTTTTCGGCTTCTGCAATCAAAGCTTTAGCTACGCCGCACCTTCTGTAATCCGGATCAACGGCTAAACGGTTAATCCAGCCTCTGCGCAAATCACTGCTCAAGAGGACGGCGCCCAAAAGCTTACCATCTTCAAAGACGCCAAAGAAGAAATCTGGATACGCTTTCATCTGCGCGGCTATAGATTCTTTACTATCCCTGACCTTTGGTTTAAAAGACAATCCTGCCTTCGTCCAAAGCTCTGTTAGAGCCGCGTAGTCTTTTATCGTCAGCTTCCGGATTTCCATCTGACCGCACAGTTATTCTTGCTTTTCCTTCTCCACTTCTTTCGTGACATCCAAAATAATGTCCAATGCCGAGTCTACAAGCTCGCGGGTAATTATTAGCGGAGGCGCAATTCTGATTGTCGAGGCACCGCACGAGATAACGTTTATTCCTCGTTTCCATGAGCGCATCATTATTTCGCTGACCTTCTTCGGCGCTGGTTTTTTGCTTTCCTTGTCTTCAACGATTTCCATGCCTATCATCAACCCTTTGCCTCTTACATCGCCGACGATTTCGCTCTGCTCCTTGAACTCGCCAAGACGCTTAAGGATATGAGCACCCTGCTTGTTCGCGTTGTCAAGAAGACTCTCTTCTTTTATTACGCCTATCACAGCGTTTGCAGCGGCACACGAGAGTGGGTTGCCGCCAAAAGTGCTCGCATGAGAGCCTGCGGTCCAATCCATAATCTTTGCTCTGGCAACTGTTGCGCCTAGCGGTAACCCAGACGCAAGCGCCTTCGCAGTGCACAAAATATCCGGCTCAATTCCCCAATGCTCAATCGCAAACCACTTTCCAGTTCTGCCCATACCAGATTGCACTTCATCGTCAATTAGCAGAATGCCGTACTTGTCAGCAAGCTTCTTCAATCTCTGGAAATACTCAGGTGGCGGGACAACGTATCCCCCTTCACCCTGAATTGGTTCAACAAGAATACCTGCAACTTCTTCGGGAGGAATGTACTTCTGCAAAACGTGCTCGTCTATGAAGTCGACACACCAGTAATGGCAGTCTGGATAAGTCAGTTTGAACGGACAACGGTAACAATAAGGATAGGGCACATGTGTAACGCCCGGCATCAGTGGAAAGAAGTATCTTCGCTGATAGGGTTTGCTTGCGGTAAACGACAAAGCGCCTATCGTGCGACCATGAAAAGCACTGATGAAACCAAGAAACAGTTGCTTCCGTGTGTGCCATTTTGCAAGCTTTACGGCAGCTTCTACAGATTCTGCGCCGCTGTTGCCGAAATACACTTTCTTCTCAAAGTTTCCAGGCGTTATCTGCGACAACTTCTCTGCAACATCGACAACTTGCTTGTAGTAAAAGTCAGTGTTAGAGTAGTGCAGGAAAAGGTCGGCTTGATTCTTAATGGCTACAACCACTTTGGGGTGGTTATGGCCAACATTCAAGCAAACCAGACCCGAGTTGAAGTCGATGTATTCATTTCCATCAACATCTTTCACTATGCAACCTCTGCCAGATTCAACGACAAGAGGATAAAAGCGCCCATAAGATGGCGACACCAGCTCTTCGTCTCTTTTGACAAGTTCTCGAGCCTTTGGACCGGGGGGAGCCACAACTATTTTCGGGTAACCGCTCATCTCAAATCACCAGTAGGAGATTAAACGTTTGAAAAGCGGGTTTTATATAATTACCTACGGTTTTCAGCAAAAAGGCTACTTGGAAAACGATTTTCATAAACTAAAGTATCAAAACATAACCTTAGCGTGCAGCTTGTTTGAGAAGGCAACAGCTCTATGGTTTCGTCAAAGTAATCTCAATGGCTGAAACGTTTGATTTTTGGCCTTCCTCTCGGGCTATCTCTTCGGTGCATATTGCAATGTTGTGCAACTGCAAGTCTTTGAGAAAGGCTCGCCTCAGCAACTCAACTGTGTCCACAGCTCTGCAGATCGCCCGACCCCTTGCCTTAAGAGTTATCTTGCTTGCACCGGAGTTAAAGTATGTAATGCAGGCAATCACGTAACTCATCACTGGTTTCTTGCCAACGAACACGACGTTATCGCCAGATTTTGACGCGTCCTCTGTCTTCGCAACCTTTGGTTTTTGCGTAGCCTTCTTCTTCGACGGCTTCTCTTCTGTCATAGTTTACCACTTTTTCTCAAGAGTTGACAGTGTATGACATCGTAAAACAGATTATACGATGGTCTTTAAACCTCTTATATTTTTCCGTGCACCAAGAAACAGACGTACTCCACGGAAATGTAGCACTTTCAAGGACGCTGTTGACGGCTCTTATCTTAACTTGCTTTGAGCGAACTTCATTCCTTCTTCAAGTGCGCGCACGTTAGTCTCCAGATGCTCGATCTTCTTCCCAAACAGTTCTTTCAAGCCGTTTATTATGTTTTCTTTTGAGACCACTTTTGAATGTTCAATGTAAGCTCCAAGCATCACCATGTTGGCTGCCCTTTCATCACCTGCTGCAACTGCTAATTCATTTGCAGGAATAGAAATCGCCTTAACGTCTTTTCTGCTTGCGGCTTGCGTCACAAACGAGCTGTTAGATAGCAATAAGCCACCAGTTTGCAGGCGTGGTTCAAAAGCAACCAAAGACGGATTGTTCATAATGATGAGTGCTCTTGGATGAGGAGTCACAGGTGAACCTATCTCTTCGTCAGAAATCACCACAGTGCAGTTGGCCGTTCCGCCTCGCATCTCCGGACCATAAGAAGGAATCCACGTAACGTTCCTTCCCTCTTTCAT
>Ga0315268_10002622_pt1 | contig 20169 bp, 22 predicted proteins | sample C1_top_MG_FD_204535 | JGI IMG/M metagenome (GOLD analysis project Ga0315268, IMG submission 204535) | Sediment microbial communities from Yellowstone Lake, YNP, Wyoming, USA - C1_top | ecosystem: Environmental > Aquatic > Freshwater > Lake > Sediment | place: USA: Wyoming | collected 2017-08-01
GCAGAGACGCTCTACGGGCGCTTCTGCGGGTCGCTTGAGGCGACCGGGACGCACGTGGAACGCGGGCAGTTCGGCGCGCCGATGGCGGTGGAGCTCGTCAACGACGGGCCGTTCACGATCTGGCTCGACAGCGCGGACGGGTGAGCCGGGCGCCTGACATGGAGCGACCCGGCGCTGGGCCGGGTCGGGCGGGTTGCTGACCGGGGCGACCGAGCCCCGGGGACGGGATCAGCGGCTCTTCTTGGTCTGCGTGCGTCGGCAGCGGGTGCAGGCGAGCGTGCGGGTCGCGGTTCCGCCCGCGACAATCACCATCGGCTGCAGGTTCGGATGGTAGCGGCGGTGGGCACGCACGCGGTTCATCCCGACCGACTGCGGGTTGAAGCCGCCCATCGAGATCTTGCCGCAGATCGCGCAGCTACGGGCCATCGGGTTCCTCAGGTGCGGGGTATCCGGTCGGCGGGTGGCCCGCCGGTCCCGTTCGTCCTTCTCGGCACGCCGAAGCGCCACCGGGAAGGGGTCCGGGGAGGCTGTATGCTAGCACATCGTCCGTGTCCAGCCGTCCAACCGCGAGGTGATCTCCCGATGCCCGAGGAGCCGACGGGTGCTGCGCCGGGCCGGGCCGTCGTGGCTCGCCGCGCGCTGAGCGAGATCGTCCGCGACGCGGCCCTTGGCAGCTACGGCGTGACCGGCCTTGCCGAGCCCACGTTGCTGGCGCGCCTCCGAGCGCGGCTGGGCCTGGGGAGCCGCGCGATCCGCGTGACGCTCCACCCGACCGTCACCACGGAGGTCTGGCTGACCGTTGCGTATGGCGTCCCGGTCGCGGAGGTTGCGCGCCAGGTCGACTCCGCGGTGCGTTACGGGCTGGAGCGTGCGCTCGCTCGAGCGGTGGGACCGGTCACGGTCCACGTCCAGGGCCTGGGCGGCCGGCCGTTCGCGCCCGGCGTGCCCACGCCCGCGCCGGCGGCGCCATCGACCGCCGGTGCTCCCCGGGCCGACGCACGGCCGGCCCCGGCGCCGTCGCCCGACGACGGGGCGGCGACTCCGGAAGGCGGCCGAACGAGCTCCGCGGCCGGGGCTGCCTAGCGTGGTTCGACTCGCCTGCGACGGCGCCGGGCTGCTGGAGGCGGTGCGGGCCGCGGTCGCGAACCTCGAGCGCCACGTCGACGAGATCAATGCCCTCAACGTCTTCCCGGTCCCGGATGGCGACACCGGCTCCAACATGTTCGCCACGTGCACGGAGATGCTCCGCTACGTGCGCGACGAGTCGAGCGTGGAGGGCGTGGCCGACCGGCTCCGCGAAGGTGCGCTCTTCGGGGCCCGGGGCAACTCCGGGGTGATCCTGAGCCAGGTCGTGCGCGGGCTTGCCGAGGGCTTCGCCGGCCGGCGCCGCTTCAACGGCCTGGACCTCGCCCACGCGCTCGCGTCGGCGAGCACGGCCGCGTACGGCGCCGTGCCGCGCCCCGTGGAGGGCACGATGCTGACCGTGATCCGGGAAGCCGCCGCCGCCGCGGTCGCCACGGCCGAGCGCGAGAACGACATCGGCGCCGTCCTGGCAGCCGCGACGGACGCGGCCGAGAAGGCGCTCGCCAAGACGCCGAGCCTTCTGCCGGTGCTGCGGGACGCGGGCGTGGTGGACTCCGGTGGTGCCGGACTGCTGCGGCTCTTCGAGGGAGCGCTGCGCTTCCTGCGCGGGGAGGCGCCCCCGCCCGCCGCGCGCGTCCGGGCGATTCCGAGCCCGGTTCCGGCCGGGATCGCGAAGGTCGAGAGCGGCCACGGGTACGAGACGGTCTACCTCATCCACCCGTTCCCCGGGCAGCTCCTGGACCTGGACCGGATCACCGGCTATCTGGTGCGCACCGGCGAGTCCGTCAACGTGGCGGGCGACGCGAAGGTGGCCAAGATCCACGTCCACAACGGGCGCCCCGACCTGGTCATGCGCCATGCGCTGCGGCTCGGCCGGATCGTCAGCGCGACGGTTCTCGACCTCGACCACCAGGCGGAAGAAGTTCGCGAGGCGCGAACCGGAACTTCCGGCGGGAGCATCGCCGACAGGGAGGCTGCCGATCTCGCCGGCCCGGACACGGAGGTCCTGCGCGTGCCGCTCGGGATCATCGCGGTCGTGCCGGGCGACGGGTTCACGCCCTACTTCGAGGAGGTCGCGCTGAGCGACGAGGTTGCCGTGGCGATCGTGCGCGGCGGGCAGGCGCAGAACCCGAGCGCCGGCGAGATCCTCGAGGCGATTCGCCGCTCGCCCGCCGAAGAGCTCCTGATCCTGCCGAACAACCCGAACGTGAAGCTGGCGGCCGGGCAGGCGGCCGAGATGTCCGACCGTCCGACCCGGGTGGTGCCCACCCGAAACGCGGCCGAGGGCCTCGCCGCGGTGCTCGCGCTGCAGGTCGCCGACGGCGCCAGCGGCAACGCGGAGCGGATGCTGCGTGCCAGCCGCGATGTCCAGACGATGCTCGTCACGGCGGCGATCCGTGACGCACGCGTGGGAGGCCGGCAGGTCCGCGAAGGACAGACCATGGCGCTCGACCCGGATGACGGGCTGCTGGCCGTGGGCGAGGATCGCGATGCCGTCATCCTGGAAGGGATGGGCTCGTTCACGCCGGGGTTCGGCCTCGTGACCCTCTGGTACGGTCACGACGCAAGCCTCGGCGAGGCGGAGGGACTCGCGCGACGGATCCACGCCCAGTGGCCCGCGCTCGACGACGTCGAGGTCAGGGCGGGCCTCCAGCCCCACTACCGCTACCTGATCAGCGCGGAGTAGGGGAAGGCGTGGGGACCGCCAAGCCGCCGCCCCCGCCGGACGATCCGTTCGACCTGCCCCTGCAGGCAAGCGGGCTGCCCGGCGCCAGCGTCCTCAAGCGGGTCGGGCCCCGGGTGGGCCTCCGCACGGTCCGCGACCTCCTCCTGTGGCTGCCGCGGCGGTACGACGACCTGCGGATCCTCCACGAGCTGCAGGCGCTGCACTTCGTGGCGCCGGACACGCTGGTGAGCGCGCGCGCCAGCGTCGGCAGGCTCCGGGCCGGCCGCACGGCCCGGCGCGGGACCTGGGTCGTCACGGCCGAGCTCTCCGACGGGACCGGCAGGGCGGAAGCCCAGTGGTATGGCCGGCAGTACGTTGAGCGGCGTCTCCACGAGGGTGACGAGCTGCTGTTCTCGGGCAAGCTCAAGAAGCGCGGCGCGACCGTGATCCTGGACAACCCCGCGTTCCAACCGCCCGACGGCGACCTCCTCCATGTCGGCAGGATCGTGCCCGTCTACCGGCTCACGGCCGGGTTGCCGATCCGGACGCTGCGCGCCGCGATCCGCGCGGCCCTCGACCGCGGGCCCGCCTACCCCGAGTACCTGCCCGCCCGGGTCCGGGGCGAGATGGGACTGGTCGGGATCGAGGAGGCGCTCGACCAGGTCCACTTCCCGGGCGATTTCGATCGGCGCGATGCCGCCCTGCGGCGTCTCGCCTTCGATGAGCTGCTCGCGCTGCAGGTCGGGATGGTCGGGCGGCGTCGCGAGCGGGCCGTCGCGGCCTCGGTGTCGATCGCCACCCCGCCGGAGCGCGACGCCGAGATCCGGGGCGTGCTCGCGGGCGCGCTCGGGCGCCGGCTGGGTCGCGACGTGGATCTCACCGGCGACCAGGAGCGCGCGATGGACGTGATCCGCGACGACGTCCAGGGTCCGCATCCCATGCTCCGCCTGCTCCAGGGCGACGTCGGATCGGGCAAGACCGCGGTCGCCGCGTACGCGCTCGCCCTGGCCGTTGGAGCGGGCGTCCAGGGCGCCCTGCTGGCACCGACCGAGCTTCTGGCTCGCCAGCACGCGGCCACGCTCGACGATCTCCTCCGGCCGCTCGGGATCGCGGTGGAGCTTCTCACCGGATCGCTGGCTGGCGCCGAGTCACGCCGCGTGCTGGAAGCGCTCGCGGACGGGCGCGCCCACGTGGTTGTGGGGACCCACGCCCTCTTCTCCGACCGTGTTGCATATGCCCGCCTCGGCCTCGTGGTCGTGGACGAGCAGCACCGCTTCGGCGTGGAGCAGCGGGGCGCACTGGAAGCGAAGACGCGGGGTGGAGCCGCTCACGTCCTCCTGATGACCGCGACGCCGATCCCGCGCACCATCGGGCAGGTGCTCTATGCCGACCTGGACGTCACCGACCTTCGGACCGCTCCCACCGGGCGGCTCCCGATCCGGACCGGTCTCCGCCACCCGGCCCACCTCGACCGACTCTGGACCTTCGTGGCGCACGAAGCTGCCGCGGGCCGGCAGACGTTCGTGGTGGTGCCGCACATCGACGAGGCGGACGGTGCGGCCGGTGACGCGCCCGACGACGTGGCCGGGGCCGAGGCGGAGGTGACGCGCCTGCGCGCGCTCCTCAACGAGCCGGACCGGCTCGCGGCCGCCGGTCTCGAGCGCGAGCTGGTGGTGGAGCTGGTCCACGGCCGCCTGCGGCCCGCCGATCGGGACGCCGCGATGACGCGCTTCCGGGACGGCGCGGCCGACGTGCTGGTCGGGACCACCGTCATCGAGGTCGGCGTGGACGTCCCGGCCGCGAGCGTGATGGTGATCGAGGGGGCGGACCGCTTCGGCCTTGCCCAGCTCCACCAGCTCCGCGGCCGGGTTGGACGCGCCAACGACCAGGGATGGTGCGTCCTCGTCAGCGACCGGCTGCCGGCAGACGAGCGACGCGCCACGGCCCTGGAGCGCGGCGAGATCGAGCCGGTGGGGCCGGAACAGGTGCGGCTGTCCGCGGTCGCCCGGCTCAACGACGGCTTCGCGCTCGCGGAGGTCGACTTCGAGCAGCGTCGCGAGGGCGACGTCCTCGGCTACGTGCAGCACGGGTTGCCGCGCCTGCGGGTCGCCACGCTGGCCCGGGCCGATCACCGGGAGCTCGCGGTGGCCGCGCGGCGCCACGCGGAGTCACTCCTGCTGGCCGGCGGTGGGGTGGCCCGGGCGGGCGCGGCATTCGCGGCCGAGCTGGATCGCGGCTGGCTGCGCGATGTCGCGGCCGGCGAACCGGCGACGGGCGCATAGGCGATGGCGGACGCGGGACGCGTGATCGCGGGCTCGGCGCGCGGGGTCCGGCTGGCCGCTCCGGGTGCGGGGACCCGGCCGCTGGCTGACCGGGTGAAGCAGGCGGTCTTCGGGTCGCTGGAGCCCGTGCTCCCGGACGCGGCGATCCTGGACCTCTGCGCCGGGAGCGGCGCCGCCGCCATCGAGGCCCTCTCGCGGGGAGCCAGCCGCGCGATCCTCGTGGAGCGCGACCCGGGGACCTGCCGTGTGATCGCCGAGAACCTTCGGCGGGCGGGCGTCTCCGACCGCGCCCGGGTCGTTCGGGCCGATGCGCTCGCCTACGTGCGTGGCCCTGCCGCCGCCGACGGCCCCTTCGACGTCGCCATCCTGGACCCGCCCTACGCGGAGGTCCAGCTCCGCGAGGCGTGCCTCCTCGGGCTGGGGAGGCCCGACGGGCCGCTCGGGCCGGACGCCGTCGTCGTCGCCACGGGCTTCGGGAAGCTGCCACCGCCGCCGACGGCCGGGCTGCTACGATCAATCCGGGAACGCCGTTTCGGCGAGACCCTGGTCGTCTTCTACCGGCGCGCCGCCCCGGAGGACGTGCCACCGCCGTCCGGCGCCTGAGGCGGAGCGTGCCATGCGTGTCGCGATCTACCCCGGCTCGTTCGATCCGATCACGTTCGGGCACGTGGACGTGCTCCGGCGCTCGCTGGGCGTCTTCGATCGCGTCGTGGTCGCCGTCCTGGTGAACCCGAAGAAGGCACCCATGCTCGACGTGGACGCGCGCGTCGCCACGATCATCTCCGGGGTCAGGGAGGCGCTGCCTGACCTGGCTGACCGTGTCGATGTCCGCCCGTTCTCGGGCCTGACCGTGGACGCCTGCCGCGAGCTGGGCGCGCGCTACATCGTGCGCGGGCTGCGGGCCGTGAGCGACTTCGAGGCGGAGCTGCAGATGGCCCACATGAACCACCGGCTGGCTCCCGGGATCGACACGGTCTTCTTCATGACGGCGCTCGAGTACGGCTATCTCTCGTCCAGCCTGGTCAGGGAGATCGTCCGCTTCGGCGGCGACCCGGCCGGGATGGTTCCGCCTTCGGTCGCGGCCCGCGTGGCGTCCGTCGCGGCGGCCGTCGAAGGGGCGCCCGTCCGCGTGCGATAATCCGCCCCAGACCGGGCGACCTCGACGCCCGCGCGCGGAGGGCGGTCCCATCGACATCATGTTCTTCGTCGAGCGCCTTGAGGCGATGATCGCCAACGGGAGAAAGCTCCCCCTGACGTCGAACGTCGTCGTGGACCAGGCTGCGGCGCTCGACCTGGTCGATGAGCTGCGCCACGCCGTGCCCGAGGAGATTCAGTCCGCCCGGCGCATCAACGCCGAGGGCGAGCGGATCCTGGAGCGGGCGCAGCAGGAGTCCGAGCGGATCGTCGCGAAGGCCCAGGAGCAGGCTGCGTTCCTCATCGACGAGCGGGGCCTGACCGAGGCAGCCGAGGCCGAGGGGCGCCAGGTCGTCGCGGATGCCATCGCCGAGGCCGATGATGTCCGGCGTGGCTCGGACGACTACGCGGCCGAGGTCCTTGTCAGCCTGGAGGCCGAGGTCGTCAAGGCGCTCCAGAGCATCCGGCGCGGGATCGAGCTGCTCAACGAGCGGCGCGTCCCGGCGGAGGACGTGGCAGGCGGTCAGCCCGACGACGAGGACCCCGACGTCGTCGCGGTCGGCCGCGGTTCGGTGCGGTGACGGTCGGTCCCGACGACCGGCCGCTGCTGTTCAACGTCGCCGGTCTTCTCGGCGAGGCGCCCGGCACGGTCCGCGACCTCGCCTTCGAGGACGTCACGATCGACCTCGGCGAGGACCTTGTCCAAGCCGAGCCGCTGGCCGGAACCGCGCACCTCGTGCGGACGAACCGCGGCCTGCTCATCACCGGGCGCGTGGCGACCGCGCTCGCGGACACCTGCGGGCGCTGCCTGGCGCCCGTGCGCGTGCCACTGGAGCTGGAGCTCGCCGAGGAGTTCCTGCCCAGCCTTGACATCGGGACCGGCCAGCCGCTGGATCGATCCACCGAACCCGACGTCCCGCGGCTCTCGGATCATCACGAGATGGACCTCGAGACGCTCGTGCGCGAGGCGGTCCAGCTGGCCGCGCCCATCGTCCCGCTCTGCCGTCCCGATTGCCTCGGCCTCTGCCCGTACTGCGGGGTCGATCGGAACCTGGGGCCCCACGCCCACCCGGATGGGCCGATCGATCCTCGCCTGGAGGCACTCCGCGAGTTCCGCCCCGACGCTGACGCCTGAAACCCGCTACACTCCGCCTTCGGCCCGTCACGCTGTTCGCGTGGACGCGCCCTGGACCCGATGACCCGGCGGCTCCCGCGACCGCTCGCCGCCCGACACCAGAGGAGCGACCACCCCGATGGGTCTCCCGAAGCGCAAGGTCTCGCACGCCCGACAGGGCGACCGTCGCGCGCACCTGGCGCTCACCGCGCCCAGCCTCGTCGAGTGCTCGCACTGTCACCAGATGCGGCGCTCCCACCACGCGTGCCCGAACTGCGGCTACTACCGTGGCCGGGTCGTCGTGGAGCTCAAGAAGAAGGGCGGCGAAGCCGCCTCCTGACGGCCGGGCAGGCGTCGCACTCCCGGCGCCCCCACCACGGAGCCCGCCGATGGATCTCACGACCGTCCGCAGCGTTGAACGCGCTCGGAAGGTTCGCCTCGCGATCGACGCGATGGGGGGCGATCATGCGCCCGAGGAGATCGTGGCCGGTGCCCTGCTCTACGCTGCGGAGTACCCGGAAGACGACCTGATCCTCGTTGGCGACGCGGAGCGCGTCCGCGCGCTCGCCGGAGCGGGGCTGCCGGCCAACATCTCGCTTGAGCCGGCCAGCCAGGTCATCGAGATGCACGAGCACCCTGCCCTTGCGCTGCGGGAGAAGCGCGACGCATCCATCCTCGTCGCGTGCGACCTGGTGAAGCGCGGCCGGGCGGACGCCGTGATCACGGCCGGGCACACCGGCGCCGGGATGGCCGCCGCGGTCCTGCGGCTGGGCCGCGTGGCGGGCGTGGACCGGCCGGCGCTGGCGGTCCAGCTGATCACGGATTCCGGCCCCTTCGTCCTGCTCGACATCGGCGCGAACCCGGACTCGACCGCCGAGAACCTGCTCCAGTACGCGCACATGGGATCGCTCTTCGCCGAGCGTGCCCTGGGGGTTGCGCGCCCCCGCGTGGCGCTCCTGTCGATCGGCGAGGAGAAGGGCAAGGGCGACGCCCGGATCCAGGGCGCGACCGAGCTCCTCGACCGGTCCGGCCTCAACTTCACCGGCAACGTGGAGGGAAAGGACCTGGTCCATCACCCGGCCGACGTGGTGGTCTGCGACGCGGTCCTCGGCAACGTGACGATCAAGTTCTTCGAAGGCCTGTCCGGGTTCATCTTCGACCTGTGGCGGAAGGAATTCGCCGCCGGCCTGCGAGGCCGCCTTGCCTACCTGCTGATGCGGCCGGGAATCGACCGGATCCGGGCCACCTTCGACTACGAGGTCCTGGGCGGGTCGCCGCTCCTGGGCGTGCGCGGCACCGTGATCATCACCCACGGCCGCGCGAAGCGGCGGATGGTGAAGCACGCGATTGCCGTGGGCGCGGCCGCGGCCAGGGCCCGCCTGCCGGAGCTGATCGGCGAGACGTTCCGGCCGTCTGGCGCTTCCGCGACCCTGCCGGAATCGGGCACAGCGGCGGGCCCGGGCGGCTTCCCGACGCCGCCATCGCCTGCGGGGGCCCCGGCATGACCGCGCCCGGGCTCGCCGTCAGCCACCCGGTCATCCGCGACGTGGTCCGGCGGGCGGCGCTGGAGGTGCCCGGCGTCCTGCGGGTGGGGCGGGGCGGCCCGGCCTGGCGACGCGCGCTCTCCGGATCGGCGGTCGTGATCCGCCTGCGGGACGGTGCCGTGGAAGCGCGGGTCGTCGTCGTCGCGCGGGCCGCACAGCCGTTGCCCCGCCTCGCCGCGGAGGTGCGGATCGCGGTCGGGACGGCGATCGAGCGCCTGCTCGGCCTGAAGCTTGGCGCCGTCAGCGTCATCGTCGACGGCGTCGGTGCCTGAGCCGCGAGCCGATCGCGAAACCGGCCGGGCTCCGCGAGCCGGCAGCCGGGGCGACCTGCCGCGCGCCAGGCATGCGGCCCGCAGGCTGGCGCTCGCGTCGCTGTTCGAGGCGGAATTCGGCCAGCGGACTGCAGCGGCCGTGCTGGAGCGTCATCTCGCGGAGACCGAGGGCGACCCCGAGACGGCGGCGTACGCCCGCAGCCTGGTGACCGCAGTCGGGGCGAACCGCGACCAGATCGACGCACGAATCGAGGCCGCAGCGCCCCAGTACCCGGTCGTGACGCTGGCCCGAATGGACCGCGTTCTGCTCCGTGTCGGCATTGGGGAGGTGCTACACTCGCCCGCAACGCCGGCCCGCGTGGCGATCGCCGAATGGGTCGAGTTGGCAAGGGTCTACGGAGGGGATCCGGCCCGGCGCCTGGTGAACGGTGTCCTCGGACGCATCGCCAGGGAGACCGCGGTCGGCGCCTTCAACGGACCCGACCGGAACCCAGACCCCGACGAACCCGCAGGACTCCAGGAGGGAGCAGGCAAGTGGCGACCACGTACGAGCGACTGAAGAAGATCGTCGTCGAGCAGCTTGGCGTCGACGAGACCGAGGTCACGCCCGAGGCCTCGTTCGTCGAGGATCTGAACGCGGACTCGCTCGACCTCGTCGAGCTCATCATGAGCCTCGAGGAAGAGTTCGGAATCGAGATCTCGGACGAGGAAGCCGAGAAGATCCGGACCGTGCAGGACGCCTCCGACTACATCGACGAGCACGCCAGCTGATCGCGCCCGGCCCTTGCCGGGGGACGATCCGCTCGCGTCGCGTTCAGCCGCGGCGCTCGCCGCGCGCCTTGGGATTGCCTTCGACGACCCCGGCCTGCTCGAGCGCGCCCTGGTCCATGGAAGCTGGCTCCACGAGCATCCTGACGCCGCGCCGGGCCACAACGAGCGCCTGGAGTTCCTCGGCGACTCGGTGATCAGCCTCGTGGTCTCCGAGGCCCTCCACGCGCGCCATCCCGCGGACGACGAGGGCGTCCTCTCCGCGCGCCGCGCCTCGATCGTGAGCGCCAAGGGGCTTGCCCGGCTAGCCCGCCGGATCGACCTTGGGGAGGCGATCCTGCTTGGCGAGGGCGAGGCCCAGCGGGGAGGACGATCGCGCGTGGCGTTGCTGGCATCCTCGTTCGAGGCCCTCGCAGGGGCCCTCTTCCTGGACCGCGGATGGGTCGGCGCCCGCGACTGGCTCCTTGCACTCGCGGCACCCGAGCTGGAAGCGGATGCCCCGGCCGGCACGCTGAAGAGCCCGAAGAGCCGCCTGCAGGAGCTCACGCAGCGCTCAGGCGAACGGCCCGCCTACCGCGTCGCGGAGTCCTCCGGCCCGGATCACGCGAGGCGATTCGTGGTCGAGGTCGCCGTGGCGGGGGAGGTGATCGGGACCGGGACCGGGAGCTCGCTCCGAATCGCGGAGACCGCTGCCGCCGAGGCGGGTCTCGAGACACTCGCGCGCCGTCCCGCTCGCCGCCCGGATCGGGGAGGCGGGCCGGCGCCCGACGCAGGATGAGCCCGAGCGCACGCCTCGTCGCGCTCCGCGTGCAGGGCTTCAAGTCCTTCGCCGAGCGCACGCTGGTCGAGTTCGCGCCGGGGATCAATGCCGTCGTCGGCCCGAATGGCTCGGGCAAGAGCAACCTTGCCGACGCGCTGCGCTGGGCGCTCGGCGAGCAGGGCCGGGCCATTCGCTCGCGCAAGTCCGAGGACGTCGTGTTTGCCGGGTCGGAGCGCCGGTCCGCGCTCGGGATGGCGGACGTGTCGCTGGTTCTGGACAACGCGGACGGCCTGGTCCCGGTTGACTTCGCCCAGCTCGAGCTGGGAAGACGCCTGTACCGCTCCGGTGAGAACGACTACTTCGTGAACCGCCAGCGCGTGCGGCTCCGTGACCTCGTGGACCTCCTCGACGCGGCACATCTTGCCGAGAATGCCTTCCTGTTCATCGGCCAGGGCATGGTGGACCAGGCGCTCGCACTGCGGCCGGAGGAGCGGCGTCCGCTCTTCGAGGAGGTCGCCGGGGTGCGGCGCCACGAACGGCGGCGCCGCAAGGCGGAGGAGCAGCTGGAGGAGGCGACCGGGAACCTTGCGCGGGTGGAAGACATCCTGGGCGAGCTGCGCCCCCAGGCGCGCCGCCTGGCGGCCCAGGCCGAGCAGCAGGCGACCCGCGACCGCGCCGGCGAGGAGCTCGCTGCTGCGCTCATTGCCCACCTCGGGACACGCTGGCACGCGGCGGCGTCCGCGCATCGCCACGCGGACCGCGAGCTGGGGAGGGCGCGGCACGCGGCGGCGCTCGCGCTCGACACCCTGCAGGTCGCCGAGAACGGCGCGGCCGACGCGGCGCGAGACCTCGCCGCGCGCGCGGACGCCGAGCGAGCGGCGCGTGCCGCCCACGAGGCCACGCGGGCGGCGCTCGCAGTCCTCCAGCTCGACGCGGCCCGTGCCTCGGCGGAGTCAGCCGGGATCGCCCGGGACCGCGACCGCCTGGCGGCCGAGCGCGCGGCAGCAGAGGCGGAGCTGGCCGCGCGCCGCCGCGAGCTCTCGCTCCCGCGGCCGGAACCGGAGCCGGCGCTCGACGAGGAGCTGGCGGACGCGGATCGCGCGCTCGCGGAGGCGCGCGGCGAGGCCCAGGCGCTGCGGACCGCCACGGTGGCGCGTTCCGAGGCCGAGTCGGCGCTGCGACGCGCGAGGATGAGCCGTCTCGCCGAGCTGGACGGGACCCGGCGTCGACTGGCCGAGGTCGACCGGCGCCTGTCCGACGAGCGCGCGACGGCGGGGGTGGCCGGGGACCGCTCTGCGCAGGTCGAAGCGGAGGCCGAGGCGCTGCGGACCTCGGCAACCGCCGCCCGTGCGGAAGAAGCGTCCAGTGCGGCGGCGCGCGACGTCGCGCGCGCGGATGCCGCGACGGCGGAAGCGGCGCGCCTGGCCGCGGCCGACGCCTCGGCCGCAGCCGGCGCCCGCGCCGCCACGCTGCGGGGCCGGCTGGAGGCGCTCCAGGCCAGGCTGGCGGAGGACGAGACGCGGGGTATCGGTCGTGCTGCGCGGCGCGTGGGGGGCCGCGCCCTTGCGGCCGGCCTCGACGTTGACCCGCCCCTCCGCGTCGCGGTCTCGGCGGCGCTCGGCGAGCTGGCGCGCTCCTTCGTGGTCCGGCGGGATCACCTGGCGGCATTGACCGGCGAGCGGGGTGTCGTCGTGCTCGGCGATGCGGCGGGCCCCGGTGCCGTCGTGCCGGCGGCCGCGGAGATCGCGGCGGTTCGCGCCAGCGTCGCCCGGGTCGGGGGTGGCCTGCTGGTGGACGCCGTTCGGGCGGACGCCGCCGGGACAGCCTCGAGGATCCTGGCCCGCTGCGCCTGGGTTCCAACCCTGGCGGACGCGCTGGAGACCGCCGGGACGCTGCCGGCGGGCTGGAGCGTGGCGGCCCGGACGGGCGCGGTCGTGACCGCGGCCGGCACCGTCAGCCTCGGGATCGCCGACGCGCCGCTCGAGCGCCGTGCCGAAACCGAGGCCGTCGGTCGCGACCTCGCCAGCGCGGAAGCGGAGCGCGAGGCAGCGGCAGGGCGGCTTGCCGTGGCCGAGGCCGCCGCCGCTGCGGCCAGGGAATCCCACGCTGCGGCGCGGCGCGCGGAGGCAGACGCGGCCGCGCGGCGCCGGTCCGCCGAGGATGCGGAGCGGCGGGCCGCCCGCGACGCGGAGCAGGCGTCGCGCGAGACCGGCTGGCACGCGTCGCGGGTCACCACGATCGCGGCCGAGCGGGCCGTGGTCGCGGAGCGGCTCGCCGCGCTTGGCGGCGCCGAGTCTGCCGCGCCAGATGACGCCCCGCCGGAGGCGGGCTCGGGGGCGACCCCACCCGACATCGGCGGCGCGCTGGCAGCCTGGGATGCCCGGATCGCCGATCTGGCCAGGCGGCGGGAGCGCCTGGCCGCGGATCGGGCCGCCCGGGAGATCGAGCGCCGCGCGGCCGAGGACCGGCGCTCCCGGGCGGACGCCGGAGCCACGCTCGCGGAGGAGCGGCTCTCGCGGGCGGACGCGGAGGCACGTGCGCTCGCGATCCGCGACGAGGCGATCGAGGCGCGCCGGCGTGCCCGCGAGGTGGACCTGGCCACGGCAACGGCCCGGGAGGAGGCCGCTCGCGCGGCGTTCGACCTCGGCCTCGCCGCCGACGCCGCGGACCGCGAGCGGCTTCGCCGTGCGGAGACGGCCGTCGCCGCGGCGCGCACGGAGCTGCGGCACGCGGAGGAGCTGGCCCGTGCCGCCACGGTGCAGGAGCTGGAGGCGCGCCTGGGTCTCGACGTGGTCCGGGAGCAGGCGCTCGTGGAGCTCTCGGGGCTGGGTGCCTTCGGCATCCTCGCGCTGCCCCGGCTCGGCGGAGGAGAGATGGGGCGAGCGCCCGACACCGACGCGGGCTGGTCGCTGGACCGGGAGCCAGGCGACGACGACGGTGCCCGGCTCGCCGCCGCCCTCGCGCGGGCGGGCGACAACTGGGCGCTGACTGCCCCGGCCGAGGAAGGGCCCTCGCCGGGCCGCCTGGCAGGGCTCCGGCGTCGCTTCCACGAGCTCGGCGCGGCAAACCCGTTCGCCGTCGATGAGCACGCTGCGGTCCGGGCGCGCCTCGACGACCTGGAGGCGCAGCGCCGTGACCTGGACCATGCGATCGAGAAGACTCGTGCGCTGATCGCGGAGCTCGACACGCTCATCGCCACCCAGTTCCGGGCCACGTTCCTCGCGCTCGAGGCGGCCTTCGACCGGCGCTTCGGGCAGCTCTTCGGCGGGGGCTTCGCCCGGCTCAGCCTCACCGACCCTTCGGACCTCGCGGCGACCGGCGTGGAGATCGTGGCCCGTCCGCCTGGCAAGAAGGCCCAGGCGCTCCCGATGCTTTCCGGGGGCGAGCGCGCCCTGACCGCCGTGGCCCTCCTCTTCGCCATGCTCGAGGTCCGGCCAGTCCCGTTCTGCGTCCTCGACGAGGTCGACGCGGCGCTCGACGAGGCGAACGTCGGCCGGTTCGTGGATGCGCTCAAGAGCCTGGCCGCCTCGACCCAGTTCGTGGTCATCACGCACAATCGCGGGACGATCGAGGCGGCCGACGCCCTGTTCGGGGTCACCGTCGGCGATGACGCGGTCAGCCGGGTGATCAGCCTGCGACTGGACGAGGCGACGGCGATCGCCGATCGGGTTGCCGGCGACGCAGGACGGCGCGAGCGCGCGGTCCCGGATCCTCGACCGGCCGGCTGAAGGAGCGAGACGACCGATGGCCACGCGACGGCGAGCCACCCAACCGGACCATCCGGCGGACGCAGGCGCGGCCTCGGACGCCGCGATCGCGGCGCAACGTGACGCGGACGAGGCGGCCCCGGGCGTGGAACCCGGCGACGACAGCCTGGTCGCGGGTGTCGCGCGGAGCCGCGGTGGCTTCATGGCGCGCCTCAAGGGGCTCCTGGGCCGGGGCGACCCCGACACCGCGACCTGGGAAGAGGTCGAGGAGACGCTGATCGCCGGCGATATCGGCGCGGCCCTGGCGCTCGAGGTGGTGGAGCAAGCGCGGCGCCGCCGAGACCCGGGCGGCCCCGTCTCGGCGGTCAGGTCCGAGCTCACGGCCCTGCTCGTCGATCGTGATCCCGGCTGGGCGCCGCACCGGGCGGGCCCGGACGGGCCGGCCGTGATCCTCATGGTGGGGGTCAACGGGACCGGCAAGACCACCACGATCGGGAAGCTCGCCTTTCGCTACCGCGCCGAAGGGCAGACGGTGCTGCTGGCCGCGGGAGACACGTTCCGTGCCGCCGCCATCGAGCAGCTGCGCGCGTGGGGCGAGCGGGCCGGCGTGCCGGTCGTGGCGCACGCGCCCGGTGCCGACCCCGCGGCGGTGGTGTACGACGCCGTGGACGCGGCGGTCGCGCGCCGGGTGGACGTGCTGATCGCGGACACGGCGGGCCGCCTCCATACGAAGTCGAACCTGATGGACGAGCTCGCGAAGATGCGCCGCGTGATCGATCGCCGGCTCCCCGGGGCCGAGCCGGAGGTCTTGTTCGTCCTCGACGCGACCACCGGACAGAACGGCCTGGCCCAGGCCAGGGCATTCCACGAATCGACTGGCCTGACCGGGATCGTGCTCACGAAGCTCGACTCCACTGCAAAGGGCGGGATCGTCTTCGCGATCGAGCGGGCGCTGGGCGTCCCGGTCCGCTTCGTCGGGGTGGGGGAGAAGGTCGGCGACCTGCTCCCGTTCGATCCGGCGGCGTTCGTGGGGGCGCTCTTTCTCTGACGGGGCCGGCCCGGGATCGGCGGAGTACAATCCGCCTGCCTCGGTGTCGCCAGAACCCGCGCACCACGCGACGACGCACGCCGCGCCGTCACGCACCCGGTCCACAGGAGCCCGCATCCCGCCATGTTCGACGCCCTCTCCGAGCGCCTCCGCAGGACGCTCGGCTCGCTGACCGGCCGGGGCCGGATCAGCGAGGCCGACGTCGAGACGGCCATGCGCGAAGTGCGGCTCGCGCTCCTCGAGGCGGACGTGAACTTCAAGGTCGTCAAGGATTTCACGGCCCGGGTGCGCGAGCGTGCGATCGGCGCCGATCTCCTCGCGTCCCTGAACGCCGGCCAGCAGGTCGTCAAGATCGTCAACGAGGAGCTGACCGCGCTCCTCTCCGGCGGCGACCGGACACTCCACCTGGCGGGGAACCCCGCGGTCATCGCGCTCGTCGGGCTGCAGGGTTCCGGCAAGACGACGACGGCCGCGAAGCTCGCCCGCCACATCGTCAAGATCGGCCGACGGCCGCTGCTCGTGGCGGCGGACCCGTACCGGCCGGCCGCCATCGAGCAGCTGATGACGCTCGGCGCCAGCCTGGACCTGCCGGTCTTCGCCGCGCCGGCCGGGACGCCCGTGCCGGAGATCGGCAGGCTGGGGATCGCCTACGCGCGCCACGAGGTCCGGGATACCGTGATCCTCGACACGGCCGGCCGGCTGACCGTGGACGAGGTCCTGATGGCGGAGGTGACCGAGCTGATGCGCGCGGTCCGGCCCGTCGAGACGCTCCTCGTCATCGACGCGATGGTCGGCCAGGAGGCGGTCAGCGTGGCGCAGGCGTTTGCCGCGGCGGTCCCGCTGACCGGCCTGGTCCTCACGAAGATCGACGGGGATGCGCGGGGCGGCGCGGCCCTCTCGATCAGCGCGGTCACGGGGCTGCCGGTCAAGTTCCTTGGCACGGGCGAGAAGACCGACGCGCTGGAGCCATTCCACCCGGACCGCCTGGCCGGCCGGATCCTGGGGATGGGCGACGTCCTGACCCTCATCGAGCGGGCGCAGGACGCGTTCGACGCGACGGAGGCCGAGAAGGCTGCGGCAAAGTTCCAGTCCGGGAGCTTCACCCTGGAGGACATGCTCGACCAGCTCCAGCAGGTCAAGAAGATGGGGCCGCTGGGACAGGTGATGGAGATGATCCCGGGCCTCGGCGGGATGGCGCGCCAGGCGCAGGATTCGGTCGACCGCGGCGACCTCCGACGGACGGAGGCGATCATCCGCTCCATGACCGCGCGCGAGCGACGCGACCCCACGATCCTCAACGGGAGCCGGCGGCGCCGGATCGCCACCGGCTCCGGCACGTCGATCGTCGAGGTCAATCGGCTCGTCAAGCAGTTCGGCGAGATGCAGAAGCTCATGAAGCAGCTCCGCGGGGGCCGCCGGCTCCCCGGGCTCTTCGGCCGCTGAGGCCAGAGGGAGGCAGGCAATGGCCGAGTCCACGCCAGTCCCGGTCGAACAGGAGGCACCCCAGCAGGGGGACCCGACGAATGCGGTGGGCCGCCCGGCGCGCCCGGCGCGCCTCCTTCGCTGGGGCGTCGCGCTCGTCGTGGTCGCGCTCGTCGTCGGGGCCGTCTCGGTGGGCACCGTCCTGCTCACTTCGGGCGCCGCGACGTCCTCGATCGAGGGCTGGATCCCGAGCGGGACCGTCGTCTACCTGGAGGGCCGCGCGGACCTGCCGGGCGACCAGCGCCAGAACGTCGGCACCATCCTCGCGAAGTTCCCCGGCTTCAAGGACCAGGCGTCGCTGGACGCGAAGATCGACCAGGCGCTGGACCAGCTCCTCCAGAAGTCCGGCATCAGCTGGACGACGGACCTCAAGCCGTGGGTCGCCGGCGAGGTGGGCGTGGCGGTCACGCGCGACCTGCTGGACCTGGCGGCCGCGGCCCAGAAGGACCCGTCGTCGGTCACGGCGCCGGATCGCGGCGTCGTGGTGCTCGCCAGCGTCAAGGACGTTGCGGCCGCCACCGCCTGGGTGGCGAAGCAGGTCGGCGGCACCCCGTCGACGACCACCTACGGCGACGGCCCGATCACCACGGTCGACAGGAACGGCATGACCCTCGCGTGGGCCACCCGCGGGACTGTCCTCCTGCTGGGTCCGGAGGCGTCCGTCAAGGCCGCCCTGGACACGAAGGGCGCCAGCCCGGTCGCGGCCTCCAGCGGATTCGTGGCCGCCAGGAAGGCCGCCCCGAGCGCCTACATCGGGTTCGGGTACCTCGACACGAAGTCGCTCCTTGACGCGCTGGTCTCCATGGCCGGCAGCACCGGCAGCCTTCCGCAGGCATGCCTGGACAACGCGCTCGCGGCCGTGCCGGACTGGGCAGCCGGGTTTGCCCACGCTGCCAACGGCGCGCTCGTGATGGATCAGGTGGCGCCGGTCCCGTCAGGTGTGCCCACCTCCAGCGCCGCCCCGAAGGATACGCTGAGCGCGATCGCCGCCCACCTGCCGGGGACCACGGTGGTGGCGCTTGAGGGCCGGCAGGCCGGTCCGGCGCTTGTCGCGTTCTGGTCCGGCATGAAGGCACAGATCGCCTGCGATCCGGCGCTGAAGAGCACGCTTGACCAGGTCGACACCGCCCTGGCGGCGATCGGCGGCATCGAGTCGCTGTTCGGCTGGGCCGGCGACACGGCGATCGCCGTGGACTACAACGGCGGCGCCTTCGGCGGGGGCCTGGCGGCGATCGTTGCCGACGAGGCCGGCGCGAGCCGCGCCCTCGGGCAGCTCCAGGCAATGCTCGCGCTCGGCGGCGCCAGCGGCGGGATCTCGTCCCGCACCGAGCCCTACGGCGACGGAACGTTGCTTGTCGTGACCATCCCGGCGCAGGCGACAGGGATGGCCATCCCGGAGATCGCCGCCACCGTCCAGAAGGGCGTCTTCGTCCTCGGGACGATCGACTTCGTCAAGCATGTCGTCGACACCGCTGCCAACTCCTCGCTGTCCACGACGGATGCCTACACGTCGGCGATCTCGGCGGCCGGCGGGGCAGGCGTCAGCGATGTCTTCGTCAACATCGGCGGGATCCGCACGGCGGTCGAGGGGATGATCCCCGCCGCCGGCACATCCCAGTACAACACGGACGTGAAGCCGTTCCTCGAACCGTTCGACACGTTCGCGGCAGTCATCAAGGCCTCGACCTCCACGACCACGAGCCGTTTCGTGCTCGTGTTCAAGTAGGACCCAGCCAACGGCCATCGCCCATTCCGGGCGATGGTCCCAGACCCCAGGAGGAGAAGAACCAGGACATGGCAGCTCGCATTCGCCTCACCCGAGTGGGCGCCACCAAGCAGCCCGCATATCGCGTCGTCGTGGCCGACAGCCGGAGTCCCCGCGACGGCCGCACGATCGAGATCCTCGGCCACTACAACCCCCGGACCGAGCCGGTCGAGTTTGCCGTCGACGTCGAGAAGACGAAGGGGTGGCTGGCCAAGGGCGCCCTCCCGACGGAGACCGTCGAGCGCCTCCTCCGCAACGCCGGCGTCCTGCCGGCCGCGAAGTAAGGGAGGGGCGCGCGATGGCCGCTCCGCAACTCGTCGAGTTCGTCGCCAGGGCGCTCGTCGATCATCCTGACCAGGTCGAGGTCGTGGTCACCCAGGAGGCCGGCGCGACCGTCATCGAGCTCCGCGTCGCGGAAGACGACATGGGCAAGGTGATCGGGCGCAACGGGAGCGTCGCCAAGGCCCTCCGGACGCTCCTCAAGGTGGTCGGCGCACGGGACGGCGAGCAGTTCCAGCTGGAGATCGTCTGATCTCCGGGCAGGCGGCCGCGGGCGGGGAGCGACTGGTCGTCGCGCTCGTCCGCGGCTTCCACGGCGTCCACGGTGGGCTCCGGGTGGAAGTGCTCACGGACGACCCCGGCGCCCGGTTCGCGCTGGGGTCGCACCTGTACCCGGAGGGGGCCGCCGAGCCGCTCACCGTTGCCGAGGCCTGGGCTGCCCCGCCCGGCTGGGTGATCCGGTTCCACGAGATCCCGTCCCGCAACGCGGCGGCGGCCTACCTGTCGGTCTATCTCGAGGCGGACGCGAGCGTCGTGCCGGCGCTGCCCCGCGGCAGCTACTACTGGCACTAACTGCTGGGCTGTCCGGTCGTCGACCCGGAAGGCGGAGAGCTGGGAACCGTGCGGGACGTCTACCGTTCCGGCGGCGCCGAGATCCTTGTCGTGGCGGGCGGTCCGAGGGGTCCCTTCGACCTGCCGGTCGCGCGCCCGTTCGTGCGGATCCTGGCGCCCCGCCGGGGCGAGATCGTGGCGGACCCCGACGCCCTGGACCTGCCGACCGCCGACCAGATCCCGCCGCCCCGGCCGCCCCGCGCGCCGCGACCCCGCAAGGGTGAGCAGAGCCCCCCGCGCTCCACCGCCGGCGCGTCGGGCCCGCACGTTCCCGGCGCCCCGGAGGAAGTGCCCGCTCCGGAAGCCGCCCCCGGGATCGCTCCGGACTGAGAGGGCGTACCACGTGCCTCTCGAGATCGAGATCCTCACCCTCTTCCCGGGGATGCTGGCGGGGCCGCTCGCCGCCAGCATCCCCGGGCGCATCCAGGAGGAAGGGCTCGCGTCGATCCACGTCCACGACCTTCGGGCATGGGGCCTGGGGCGTCACCGCAGCGTCGACGATGCCCCGTATGGCGGCGGCGCGGGAATGGTGCTCCGGCCCGAGCCGGTGGCCGCGGCGCTCGTCGCGCTGCGCCGGCCAGACTCCACCGTGATCCTGTTCGATGCCGCCGGGGAGCCGTTCCGGCAACGTCGTGCGGAGGATCTTGCCGCGC
>Ga0315268_10002623_pt1 | contig 20159 bp, 17 predicted proteins | sample C1_top_MG_FD_204535 | JGI IMG/M metagenome (GOLD analysis project Ga0315268, IMG submission 204535) | Sediment microbial communities from Yellowstone Lake, YNP, Wyoming, USA - C1_top | ecosystem: Environmental > Aquatic > Freshwater > Lake > Sediment | place: USA: Wyoming | collected 2017-08-01
GCAACCTGAACGTTAATGTTACTCACCTCCCCTGGGCGTGATGGAGCTTATCATACCTCATCTGCCAGGGAAGGTCAAACCCGGAAAAGACTTTTCAGAGACGCTTCTCGGCTCTGAACATTACCTGCAGGTTCCTGAACAAGTACGTACGCAAGTTTCACCGCTGGCTGGCATTGCCGTTTGTGATCTTGATTCTCACTGTGGCATTGGCGCGGAATACGCCCGTCTTTTTCACCGCGCAGCGGGCGCAGCAGGTTCTGCTGCTGATCATGGCCATCACCGGCCTGTATCTGTTTGTCCTGCCGTGGTGGACCAAGTGGCGCAGGCGAGAGAGGAGAAAGAAATGAGCGTTCGGATCGTTGAAACCCACAGCCTGACAGACTTTTCACCGGCCGGTGTGCTTTCCACACCGCTCCTCAATACCGACAAGGTGCGGGCATTGCTGCTCAACCTGGCCGCCGGCCAGGCAGTGGCGCCGTGCCAGATGTCTGCCACTGTGTTGTACTATGTTGTCGAAGGGCGGGGGCATCTGCATGTGGAGGACGAGCGGGCTGAATTGCGGGCCGGCTCACTGGCCGTCGTGCCGGCCGGTGCTACACGCAGTATCTCTGCTGATGAGCGGATGCGCGTGCTGGCGTTCCAAATGCTGTAGGAGGGGGCCAGTGTCGCTTCAGTCGCCGGTGTTGTTGGCCGTCTTCGCGCATCCCGACGATGAATCGTTCCGCTGCGGCGGCGCCCTGGCGCTGCTGGCCGCACGCGGCGTGCGGGTGCAGGTGCTCACCGCCACCCGCGGGCAGGCCGGCTCGTGCGGCGATCCGCCGCTTTGCACCCCCGCTGAGCTGCCCCTGGTGCGCGAGCGTGAGCTGCGTTGCGCCTGTGCTGCTCTCGGGATCGAGCCGCCCATCGTGCTCGACTATCGGGACGGCGAACTCGCAACGGTGGATGAGAAAGAAGAGGTCGCTCACATCGTCGCAGTGATGCAGCAGCTCCGGCCCGACGTTCTGCTGACCTGGCCGCCCGACGGGCTATCCGGCCACCCCGATCACATCGCCGTCAGTCGTTGGACCACGCTGACCTTTGAGCGGGAGCTGGCCTCTCGACGGAGCGGGCCCCGGGCGCTCTACCACATGGTGATTCCCGCTTCGCTGCAGCAGTCCCTCGGACTCAGCCAGCTTTCCGCTGTAGACGATGCCACGATCACCCTGGCCGTAAACATCCTGCCGGTTTGGGAACGGAAGATGGCGGCCATCCGCTGCCATCGGACTCAGCTCGGCCAATCGCCCATCCTGGCTGCCGACCCCGAACGACAGCGGCGATTTCTCGGCCAGGAGTATTTCCAGCGCGCAACAGGAGACCAAGCAGGCGACTGGCTGGCGGCGCTGATAGGAGAAGTACATGGATGAAGCGATCGAAGTCGTAGGGCTGATCAAGATCTACGGCGAGGGCCAGCGCGGCATGACCCCGGTGAAAGCGGTGGATCACATCAGCTTCACCGTGCGTCGCGGCGAGACCTTTGGCTTCCTCGGCCCGAACGGCGCGGGCAAGACCACCACCATCAATATCCTGACGACCCTGCTGCCGCCGACCGGGGGCACGGCCCGGGTGATGGGCCGCGATGTGGTGGCGGACGCCTACGGCGTGCGCGAGGAGATCGGCATCGTGCCGGAGATCTCCAACATCTACGAGGAGCTTTCGGCCTGGGATAACCTGATGTTCACCGGCCGCCTCTACGGCGTGTCGAGAGGAGAGCGAGAGCGCCAGGCGGAGGAATTGCTGCGCGCCTTCGGCCTGTGGGAGAAACGGGACGTGCTCTCGGCCGGCTTTTCCAAGGGCATGAAGCGGCGGCTGTGCCTGGCCATGGGGCTGATGCACCGGCCGCACGTGCTCTTCCTCGATGAGCCGACCAGCGGGCTGGATGTGCAGAGCGTGCTGGTGATCCGCGAGATGATCCGCCGCCTGCGCAGCGAGGGCGTGACCATCTTCCTGACCACGCACAACATTGAGGAGGCCAGCCAATCCTGCGACCGGGTGGCCATCATTAACTACGGCAAACTGGCCGCAGTGGACAGCCCCGGGAATCTCAAGGCCACCTTCGCGGGGATGCAATCGGTGGAGGTGGCTTTCATCGGCGGCGACGCGAAGGCAGCGGGCCTGGATACCTTGCCGGGCGTGCGGGAGGTGCGCCACAACGGGGACAAATGGCGCCTGTATACTGACGCACCGGGGGAGGCGATCCCGGCGGTGGTGGATTGGGCCAAAGCCAGTGGCCTGACCATCGCCAGCCTGAACACCCTGGGGCCGAGCCTGGAAGAGGTGTTCGTCAAGATGACCGGCATCACCCCGCCCGAACGGCCGGCGGATGGACAGCCGGAGCGCGGTCAGGGCCGGCCCGGCGGGGGGCAGAGGAGGATGGGATGAACAGCACGACATGGTGGCGCCGCGTACGCCACGAGGCGGCACGGGCCTGGATCATCGCGGAAAAGGACATCCGCATCTACTACGCCAAGCCGCCGGTGATCATGTGGGGCATCGCGCTGCCCTTCTTCATGTTCCTCTCCTGGTCGGTCGGCCGCAACAAGCCGGCGGGCGCGCTGATTCCGGGCCTGGTCGCCATCACGGTCTTCTTTACCGCCTCGTCTATCGGGCCGGTGGTCATCCCCTGGGAGAAGCGCGTGCGCACCTTCGAGCGACTGCTGACCGCCCCGGTCTCGCTGCCGGCGATCCTGTTGGGCAAGACGCTGGCCGGGGTCGTGTTCGGGCTGGCTGTGGCGATCGTGCCCTTGGTGGTCGGTCTGCTGCTGGGAGCGCAGGTTTCTGATCCGGTTGGCCTGACCGCCGGCCTGGTGCTATCGTCAGGCGCCTTTGCCTCGCTCGGCGTGCTGTTCTCCACCATACCCGGCCAGAACGTGGGATCCGTGATGATGCCCGCCACCCTGATCCGCTGGCCGCTCCTCTTCATCAGCGGCGTGTTCGTCCCCCTGACCGCGTTGGCCTGGTGGGGCAAGGCGTTGGCCTACCTTTCACCCCTGACCTATGCCAACGATATCATCCAAGGGGCGATGGCGGGGGAGGGCTATCTCGGGCCGGCTCTGGACGGGACAGCTTTGCTGCTTTTCTGGGTCGTGTTCTTGCTGGCCGGGCTGCGCCTGCATGAGGCAGGGAGGCAGCGGGGCTTATGAAGCAAACCGCGGCAGAAACCATCCCGGCCGCCCGGCGGCGCGTGCTAGCCGTCGCCGGGCTTTTCTTTAAGCTGGGCGCTATCTCCTTCGGCGGCCCGGCGGCCCACATCGCCCTCATGGAGCAGGAAACGGTGCGCAAACGGGGCTGGCTGAGCCGGGAGCACTTCCTGGATCTGCTGGCGGCCACCAACCTGGTGCCCGGCCCCAACGCCACCGAGATGGCGATCCACATCGGTTTCCTGCAGGCCGGTTGGCCAGGGCTGATCGCCGGCGGCGTGGCCTTCATCGTGCCGGCATTCCTGATCAGTCTGGCCTTCGCCGTCTTATATGTGCGCCTGGGTAGCCTGCCCCAGGTCGCAGCCCTGTTCTACGGCATCAACCCGGCGGTGATGGCCATCATCCTGGCCGCCACCTATCGCCTGGGCCGCACCGCCCTGCGAGACAAGCGCACCCTCAGCATCGGCCTGGTCGGCCTGGGCGCTGCGCTGGCAGGCGTTAACGAAGTCGTTGTGTTGCTGGCAGCCGGCCTGGCCGGCATCCTGCTCTATACGCAACCGTGGAAATCCCGATGGTGGCCGACGGCGGCACTGGTCGTCTGGAGCCCACTCACTGCGCTGCCCGGGCTATCGGCTGTGGCCTGGCTGGATGACCGCCTGCTGCGGCTGGCGCTCTTCTTCCTGAAGGTCGGCGCCCTGCTCTTCGGCAGTGGCATGGTGCTTTTTGCTTTCATCCAGCGCGATGTGGTCAGCGGTTTCGGCTGGCTGACGCCACAGCAACTGCTGGACGCCATCGCCGTGGGGCAGATGACGCCCGGTCCGGTGTTGTCGTCGGCCACCTTCATCGGCTACCTGGTGGCCGGACTTCCTGGGGCTGTGGTGTCGACTGTCGCCGTTTTCTTGCCGTCCTTTATCATTGTCGCCCTGATCGGCCCGTGGATTCCTCGGCTGCGTCAATCTCCCGTCGCGCAGGCTTTCCTGCGCGGGGTGAACGCGGCCGTGGTCGCCCTGATCCTGGCTGTGAGCGTGACGCTGTTCCGTTCGGCCATCGTGGACGTGTGGACGGTTCTCATCCTGCTGGCGGGGCTGTTGGCCCTGCTGCGCTTCAAGATGGATACGTTTTGGCTCGTGTTTGGCGGCGCCACAGCCGGGCTGGCACACTATCTGCTTACTCGCGCATGAGAGGGGATGCCGGCGCGTCAACCAGCCAGCGATTAGGTCGCGTTCAAGAATATCTCCTCTGACTTGGGGTCAGCTTCCTCGAAGGATCGGCTCGAAAGTACGGAGTTATTTCTGAACGCTTAGTCAGCCTCTCACTCGCCCCTCGTTGCGCGGCCCGATAGCCGGCATCGGAACGAGCAGCGCCTCCAGCCTCGCCCGCCGCTCCGCGTAAGCTGCTTCGACCAGCGCCGGACAGACTTCCGTTTCTGAACTATACCCACCAGCCGCGCCAACTTGCCAGTTGGCGCGTTTTAGGGTATACTAGGTGGCAGCCAGATTGGCTGGCGAAAAGTAAGAGGTGCACATGATGGAGACAAGTATCGTTGGCCAGGCGCTACCGCGCCTGGATGCCCGGGACAAGGTCACCGGCCAGGCCCGCTACCCGGCCGACTTCTCTCTGCCGGGGATGCTGCACGCCACGGTGGTCTGGAGCGAGCACCCCCACGCCCGCGTGCGGCGGATTGACACCTCCCCAGCCGAGGCCGTCCCCGGCGTGGTGCGCGTCCTCACCTACCGCGACGTGCCAGTCAACGAGTATGGCATCAACATCCCTGACCAGCCCGTGCTGGTGGCCGAGGGCGACAAGGTGCGCTGGCTGGGCGATCGTATCGCCATTGTGGTGGGCGAGAGCGAGCGAGCGGCAGAGGAGGCTCGTCGGCTGGTGCAGGTGGACTACGAGCCCCTGCCCGTGGTCAGCGACCCGCGGGAGGCGATGCAGCCGGGTGCTCCACGCGTCCATCCAGAGCGCGGCGAGAGCAACGTGCTGCACAACATCAGGATTCGTAAGGGTGATGTGGCCCAGGGCTTCGCCGCAGCCGACGTGGTCATCGAAGGCACCTACGTGACACCCCACGTGGAGCATGCCTACCTGCAGCCGGAGGCGGGCCTGGGCTACATAGACGATGAGGGGCGGGTCACCGTCGTCGCCGCCGCCCAATGGCCCCACGACGACGTGCATCAGATCGCCCACCTCCTGGACTTGCCCACGGAGCAGATCCACGAGATCGTGCCCGCCATCGGCGGGGCCTTCGGCGGGCGCGAGGACATGTACATCCAGCACCTGCTGGCCCTCTGCGCCTTCGTGTTGCGCCGGCCGGTGAAGATGGTCTTTAGCCGCCAGGAGTCCATACGCTGCACAGGCAAGCGCCATCCATTCTACATGCGCCACAAATGGGGGGCCAGGCGAGACGGCCGCCTCACGGCCGTGGAGATTGAGATCGTCACCGACGCCGGGGCCTACGCCTCCACCAGCATCCCGGTGTTGTCCAACGCCACCAGCTTCGCCGCCGGGCCCTACGTGGTGCCGCATGCCAAAATAGACACCTACACCGTGTACACCAACAACCCGGTGACCATGGCCATGCGCGGCTTCGGCTCCACCCAACCGCCAGTGGCCTACGAGCAGCAGATGGATCGGCTGGCCGAGGCGCTGGGGATGGACCCGGTGGAGATTCGCCTGCTGAATCTCCTGGAAGATGGGGCGATAGCTGTCACCGGCAACCGCATGCCGCCAGGCGTGGGCATCAAGGAGACCTTGCGCCGCGCTGCCCTGGCTGCAGGCTGGCGAGAGGAAGGCGGCCATTGGCACAAGCCTGCCCTGGCCCAGCCTGCGGCGCCACACAAGCGGCGCGGCCTGGGCGTGGCCTGCGCCTACAAGAACGTAGGCTACAGCTTCGGCTTTGACGATCAGACCGGAGCGATGGTGAGCCTGGAACTGGACGAGGCGGGTGAGATCGTTACGGCCACGGTGGGCCTGGCCACCTGCGATGTCGGCGAGGGTGTGCAAATGGCGATGGCGCAGATCGCCGCCGAGACCCTGGGTGTGCCACTGGAGCGGGTGCGCCTCGCCCCGATAGACACAGCGCAGGTGCCCAACGCCGGCTCGTCTTCAGCCTCCCGGCACACCTACATCTCCGGCAATGCCGTGCTGCGCGCCTGCCAGGCGGCGCGGCAGAAGCGGGAAGAGGCCCTGCTGGCGGAGAGCGGGCAGACGCACATCGAAGCGGAAGCCCTTTATCGGGGACGGGAACTGCGCCCCACTACTTCCTACGACCCGCAGACTGGCCTGTGCGATCCGCACATCAGCTACGGCTACGGCACACAGATCGCCGAGGTGGAGGTGGACACAGAAACCGGCGAGGTGGACGTGCTGCGCCTGTGGGCCGCCCACGACGTGGGCAAAGCGGTCAACCCCGCCATGATTGTGGGGCAGATTGAGGGTGGGGTGCACATGGGTGTGGGCTACGCCCTGATGGAAGACTATCCCCTGACCGATGGTCGTCCGCATGCCCATACCCTGGCCGATTACCTCATCCCCACCGTGCTGGACATGCCCAGGGAGATCGTGCCCATCATCGTAGAAGTGCCGGATCCTACCGGCCCCTACGGGGCCAAGGGGGTGGGCGAGATGACCATGCTGCCCACCGCCCCGGCCATCGCCAACGCCATCGCCGATGCCGTGGGCGTGCGGCCCGGCGTGCTGCCCCTGACGGCGGAGCGGGTGTATCAAGGGATAAGGGAATCAGTGATCAGGAAATCAGGGAATCAGGGGGCGGCCTGATTTCCTGATTCCCTGGTTCCCTGACTCCCTGCCCCCTCTAGAAAGCATCACTCATGAACCAAATCTACGTGGCCCTGGACCTGGAGACCACGGGCCTGCACCCGGAGACGGACGCCATCATTGAAGTGGGCGCCGTGCGCTTCAGCGCCGACGGCCAGGTCCGGGACTCCTGGTCGAGCCTGGTCAATCCCCTGGTGCCCATCCCGCGCAAGATTCAGGTGCTCACCGGCATCGCCCCTCAGGACGTCGCCCGCGCCCCCACGCTGCACGAGGTCTTGCCCGCCCTGGGTAGCTTTGTGCGGGACTATCCCATCGTCGGGCACAACGTCAGCTTCGACCGCAACTTCCTCTCCCAGAAGGGCCTGCCGCTGGCCAACACCCCCATTGACACCTTCGAGTTGGCCAGCATCCTCCTGCCCAAGATGCCCAGCTACAACCTGGAGATGCTGACCAAGGCCCTGGACATCCAGTCGCCGACCTACCACCGCGCCCTGGAGGATGCCCGGCTGGCCAAAGACCTCTTCCTGGCTCTCCTCGAGCGCGCCCTTGATCTGGACCTGGAGACCGTGCAGGAGATCAATCGCGCCGCGGCCCGAAGTGATTGGCCGCTGCGCCGCCTCTTCCAGGACATCGAGCGGGAGAAGGTGCGCTACGGCTTCGCCAATTCGATTCGCGAGCAACTGCGGGCCAAGGGTGGTCTGGATCAGGAGACCCTGGGCCTGGCCGCGGCCGGCACCCCGTGGGAAGCGCCACTGACCCCCTCGCCAACCCGGCGGCCGATCAACACCGCCGCTTTGGCCGCGATGCTGGAGGAGGGCGGCCTGCTATCCCGCGCCTTCCCCGGCTACGAGCACCGGCCGGAGCAGATCGCCATGCTGCGCGCCGTGGCCGAGGCTTTCAATCACGATGAGCACCTCATCGTAGAAGCGGGCACGGGCGTCGGTAAAACGGTAGCCTATTTGCTGCCCGCCATCTTCTTCGCCGTAGCCAACGGGCGACACGTGGTCATCTCCACCAACACCATCAATTTGCAGGATCAGATTTACAACAAGGACATTCCTGATTTGCAGAGAATGTTCCAGGTTCCAAGTTCCACGTTTCAAGTTCCGGGTTCTAACGTGAAACCTGAAACTTGGAACATGGAACGTGTCGCTTTCCGCTCCGCCCTGGTGAAGGGTCGTGCCAACTACCTCTGCCTGCGGCACTGGGGCACCTTCCGCCACAACCCCAACCCCTCCGTGGACGAGATTCGCCTGCTGGCCAAGATCCTGGTCTGGCTACCCACCACCCTCACCGGCGACCGCGCCGAGCTGACAATCACCGCCCCCGCCGAGCAGGCCGCCTGGGGCCGCCTGGCCGCCAACGCCGAGACCTGCACCCCGGACACCTGCAACTTCCGCCAGCGGGATGCCTGCTTCCTCTACCGCGCTCGCAAGGCCGCCGAGGCTGCCCACCTCATTGTGGTGAATCATGCCCTGCTCTTCTCCGACATCGTCACGGAGAACCGGGTGCTGCCGGAGCACAGCCACCTCATCGTAGACGAGGCGCATCACCTGGAGGACGTGGCCACTACCCAGTTGGGCTACGACGTGGATCAGCGTGGCATCCTGACCTTTCTGGACGGCCTGAGCCAGCCCGTCGGTGGCGAGCGCACGATGGGTCTTCTGAGCGAGCTGCCGGCCCACTTCCGGGGCAGCACCGTGCTCACGGCGAGGCAGCAGGAGATCGCCGCCCAGACGGCCGCCGTGGTGAACGACGTCGAGCGGGCGCGCCAGGGAGTGTACCGCTTCTTCAACGTCCTGACCATGTTCCTGACCGGCCACGTCACCGATGAAGCACCATCACGCCAATCGTCGTCCGGCTACGATCAGCCGGTACGCCTCACCGGCGGCCTGCGTGCCCAGCCCAACTGGGGCGAGGTGGAGATCGCCTGGGACGATTGCTCGCTGCTCCTGGGCCGCGTCCAGGATGGTCTGGCACGCCTGCACGCCGCTTTCAGCGACCTGGCTGGCCAATCGGTACTTGATCTAGAGGAGCTTCTGTCCGACCTCGCGGCGAACGCCAGCTTCCTGGGACGACTGCGCGCCCGGCTGCGGGCGCTGATCAGCGAACCATCGCCCCAGGAAATCTACTGGCTGACCGTGGGGGCGCAGGATCAGGAGATCACCCTGCACACCGCCCCGCTGCACGTGGGCGAGTTGCTGGAGAGTCTGCTTTGGTCGCAGAAGGACTGCCTGGTCCTCACCTCCGCGACCCTGGCCACGGAAGGCACTTTTGACTACGTGCAGGAGCGCCTGGGGCTGGAGGAGGCCAAGTCGCTGCTGGTGGGCTCACCTTTTGACTACCAGAGCTCCACCCTGATCTACATCCCCGACGACATCCCGGAGCCGGGGCGGCCAGGCTATCAGAAGGCTGTGGAACAGGCCCTGATCGCCCTGGGCAAGGCCACCCAGGGTCGGGCGCTGGTGCTCTTCACCTCACACAATGCCGTGCGCTCCACCTACCAGAGCATCGTCTCGCCGCTGGAGGAAGAAGGCATCACCGTGCTGGGCCACGGCATTGACGGCACGCCACGGCAGCTCATCGAGCGTTTCAAAATCAACCCCAAGGCGATGGTGCTGGGCACGGCCAGCCTGTGGGAGGGGGTAGACGTGGTGGGCGAGGCGCTGTCCGTGCTGGTCATTGCCAAGCTGCCTTTTGCTGTGCCCACCGACCCCATCTTCGCCGCCCGCTCGGAGGCCTTTGATGACGCCTTCGCGCAGTACGCTGTGCCGCAGACCGTGCTCAAGTTCAAGCAGGGCTTCGGGCGACTCATCCGTAGCAAGACCGACCGCGGTGTGGTGGTCATTCTGGATCGCCGGCTGACCACCAAAGCCTATGGTCGCGCCTTCCTGGACTCCCTGCCGCGCTGCTCGGTGCTGCACGGCCCCCTCAGCCAGCTTCCCCGCGAGGCCGCCGCCTGGCTGGATCGGCCCCTGCCCGTGCAACGGCGGTTGCTGAATTGACCACGCTGCTACCACTTGTGCTGCCTTTAGATTGGACGCAGATTAACGCGGATGGACGCAGAAAAAAGCTCCAAAAATCAGCGTCTATCAGCGTTAATCCGCGTCCTCTTCATCCAAGTTGACTTCTCCGGTCTTTTAGTGTAAACTTGAGATGATTGGCGATTTTTGATTTCCGACTGCTGATTTACCAATCTGCAATCTGCAATCTAAAATCCCCTCAGGAGTTATCATGGAAATCGAGTCCAAAGAGGTTGAAGAGGGCGCGGTGACGGCGTCGTCGCTGCCGGAGCTGGCCGGTGTGGCGGAAGCGCCCCAGCCTATTCTGCCGGTGGGCCAGCCGTCGCCCAGCGATCTGTCCCGCCGCATCTTCGTTTACCGGCGATGGTGCAAGGCCTGCGGCATCTGCGTGGCCTTCTGCCCGGCCAAGGCCCTGGAGAGCGCGCCCGATGGCTATCCCTACCTGGCGCGCCCGGAGGCCTGCACCGATTGCGGCATCTGCGAGATCCGCTGCCCGGATTTCGCCATCACCAACCGGCCACTGAAGGAAAGGAAATCAGGGATCAGGAAATCAGGGAATCAGTAATCATGGAATCGGGAAGCCCCTGATTCCCTGATTCCCTAATTCCCTGATTCCCTCACTACTGGGAGGCTCACTTGACACCTGAAACTCAAAGAATACGCTTCATGCAGGGCAATGAGGCCTGTGCCCTGGGGGCTTTGGCCGCCGGGGTGCGCTTTTATGCCGGCTATCCCATCACGCCCTCCACGGAAATCGCTGAGATCCTGGCCAGCGAGCTGCCCAAGGTGGGCGGCGTGTTTATCCAGATGGAGGACGAGATCGCCAGCCTCTCGGCGGTCATCGGCGCTTCGCTGGGGGGGCTCAAGGCCATGACGGCCACCAGCGGCCCGGGGTTCTCGCTCATGCAGGAATCCATCGGCTACGCCGCCATTGCCGAGGTGCCGTGCGTAATCGTGGACGTGCAGCGGCTGGGCCCCAGCACCGGCCAGCCCACCAGCCCGGCGCAGGGTGACGTGATGCAGGCCCGCTGGGGCACGCACGGCGATCATCCCATCATCGCCCTGTGCCCCTCGTCCGTGCGGGAGAGCTACGAACTGACGATTCTGGCCTTCAACTTCTCGGAGAAGTATCGCACCCCCGTCATCCTGCTCCTGGACGAGGTGGTGGGCCACCTGCGCGAGCGCGTGGAGCTACCTGCGCCCGGCAGCATGGAGGTCGTGGAGCGCCTGCGGCCGGTGGTCCCGCCGGAGTGGTATTTCCCCTACGAGGAGGGGGCCATGGACGTGCCACCGCTGGTGCCCTTCGGCGAGGGTTATCGCTACCACGTCACCGGGTTATTGCACGATCGCGCCGGCTTCCCCACACAACGCCTGGACGAGATTAACCCCTGGCTACAGCGGGTTAATCGCAAGATCGAGCTGAGCCTGGACGACATCGTGCGCACGGTGGAAGAGAACACGGAGGATGCCCGCGCCGTCATCGTCGCCTATGGGGCGACGGCGCGCTCGGCGCGGGAGGCCATGCACCTGGCGCGGCAGAAGCGGCGTAAGGTGGGGCTGCTCAAGCTCCTGACCATCTGGCCCTTCCCAGAGATGGCCATTGACCACCTGGTGCACGATACGAATGTGGAAACGATCATCGTCCCGGAGATGAACCTGGGCCAACTGCGTCTGGAGGTGGAGCGGGTGGTGCGTGGCCGGGCCACGGTGCGCGGCGTTAACCGCGCCGATGGGGAGATGATCACCCCGCAGCAGATTCTGGAGGCCCTGGGGTACGGGAAGTGAAACATGAAGCGTGTTGCGTGTTCCGTGTTGCGTGTTGAGCAACGCCAAAACGGAACACGCACCACGCAACACGTCAACGGAGGTTTATGGTGGCTGAGACAAACAACAATCACGTAATTTACAAATATCTACGGTCCAAGAAGAAGTTCCCCAGTGTGTGGTGCCCAGGTTGCGGCATCGGCACAATCATGGGGGCGCTTATCCGGGCCATTGATCGCCTGGGCCTGGAGAAGGACGACGTGGCCCTGGTCTCCGGCATTGGCTGTTCTGGCCGGCTGCCGGTGTACGTGGACTTCAACACCCTGCACACCACGCACGGCCGCGCCCTGGCTTTCGCCACGGGGCTGAAGCTGGCCCGGCCCAAAATGGAGGTCATCGTCATCATGGGCGATGGCGATGCCCTGGCCATTGGCGGTAACCACTTCATCCACGCCGCCCGGCGCAACATTGACATGACGGCCATCGTCATCAACAACTCCATCTACGGCATGACTGGCGGGCAGGTCTCGCCAGCCACACCCACGGGCGACTTTGCCACCACCGCCCCCTACGGCAACATCGAGCAGCCTTTCGACATCGCCCGCCTGGCTGAGGCGGCGGGGGCGGTGTTCGTCGCCCGCAGCACGGCCTACCACGCCATCGAGCTGGACAAACTCCTTGAGCAGGCCATCGTCAAGAAGGGCTTTGCCGTGGTGGAGGCCATCAGCCAGTGCCCGGTGAGCTACGGTAAGATGAACCGTTCCGGTTCGGCCGTGGACATGCTGCGCTGGCAGAAGGACAACACCATGCGTGTGGAGGCCTGGGGCAAGCTGCCGCCGGAGGAGCGCGCCCACAAGATCAGCCGTGGTGTGCTGGTGAACCGTGAGGGCGTGCCGGAGTACGTGGAGGAGTATTACAAGATAATCGAGCGAGTGAAGACGGCGTAGTCCGTGATCCGTAATCCGTGATCCGTGGTGCGTGGTGCGTGTTGCGTGTTCCGTTTTCCGCAGTCGTAACCGTTCAGATGGGTGTCAATTTTACCGCCGAGAACGCTGAGAGCGCAGAGAAATTGAAGAAAAACCGGCGCCAAGCCCCTTTCGCGGTTTGTAAAATGTTCAACATGTTAGCGAACACCACAAAAATCCGAAAAATCTGCTCATCTCGGCGTCCTCAGCGACCTCTGCGGTGAAAAATCCATGACCAACTGAACGGTTACCGCAGTCCTTGTATACTTGGTCCTTGTCTACCTGTTCCTTGTCTACTTTCTGGAGGTGCAACCATGCCTCGGCACATTACTGCCCCCCGTGGCACGCAGCTTTCCTGCAAGGGTTGGCTGCAGGAGGCCGCCCTGCGCATGCTTATGAACAACCTGGAGGTGGGCGAGAAGCCCGAAGAGCTGATCATCTACGGTGGTCGCGGCAAGGCCGCCCGCAACTGGGCGTGCTACGACGCCATCGTCGAGTCGCTGCGGCAACTGGAGAACGACGAGACGCTGCTCGTCCAATCGGGCAAGCCCGTGGGCGTCTTCCAGACCTACCCCGACGCTCCGCGGGTGCTCATCGCCAACGCCAACCTGGTGCCCGCCTGGGCCACGCAGGAGAACTTTGATCGTTGGGAGGCGGCGGGCCTGACCATGTACGGCCAGATGACTGCTGGCAGTTGGATCTACATCGGCACGCAGGGCATCCTCCAGGGCACCTACGAGACCCTGGGCAGCCTGGCGGCGCGGCACTTCGGCGGCTCGCTGAAAGGCAGGCTGGTGCTCACCGCTGGCCTGGGCGGCATGGGCGGGGCGCAACCCCTGGCCGTGACCATGAATGAGGGCGTGGCGGTCATCGTGGAGGTGGACCGGGGGCGCATGCAGCGCCGCCTGGACACCGGCTACCTGGACGTGGCCACGGACAACCTGGAGGAGGCCATGACCTGGGCCGAGGAGGCCCTGGCGCGCCGTGAACCCAAATCTATTGGCGTGCTGGGCAACGCCGCTGAGGTGCTCCCCGAGCTGGTGCTGCGCGGCGTTCGGCCCGACGTCGTCACTGATCAGACGCCCGCCCACGACCCGCTGAGCTACGTTCCGACAGGACTTTCTATCGAGCAGGCAACGGCCCTGCGCCAGAGCGATCCCGCCGCCTACAGCCGCCGGGCGATGGAGTCCATGGCCGCCCACGTGCGGGCGATGTTGGACTTCCAGCGACAGGGGGCGGTGGTCTTTGATTACGGCAACAACCTGCGCCAGCAGGCTTTCAATGCCGGGGTCAAGGACGCCTTCAGCTACCCCGGCTTCGTCCCGGCCTACATCCGGCCGCTATTCTGCGAGGGCAAGGGCCCCTTCCGCTGGGTGGCGCTCTCCGGCGACCCCCAGGACATCTACACCACCGACGAGGTCATCCTGCGTGAGTTTCCGCAAGACGAGCACCTGGCCCGCTGGATTCGCCTGGCGCAGAAGAAGGTGCAGTTCCAGGGGCTGCCCGCCCGCATCTGCTGGCTGGGCTACGGCGAGCGGGCGCGGGCCGGCCTGGCCTTCAACGAGCTGGTGCGCCAGGGCCAGGTGCAGGCCCCCATTGTCATCGGCCGCGACCATCTGGACGGCGGCAGCGTGGCCTCGCCCAACCGCGAGACCGAGGGCATGCGCGACGGCTCGGACGCCATCGCCGACTGGCCGCTGCTCAACGCCCTGATCAACGCCGTGGGCGGCGCCACCTGGGTGAGCATCCATCACGGGGGCGGCGTGGGCATCGGCTACAGCATCCACGCCGGGCAGGTCATCGTCGCCGACGGCACGCCCGAGGCGGCGCGGCGCATAGCGCGCGTCCTCACCTACGACCCCGGCACGGCCATTCTGCGCCACGCCGACGCTGGCTACCCGGAGGCCATTGACGCGGCCAGGCGGCATGGGGTAAAGGTGCCAACACTGAAGCACTGAAATCACTGAAGGCGCTGAAGGCACTGAAAGCACTGAGGGAGGGGGGAGGTGGGTGATGGCACTGAAACGAGAGGATGAGGGGCTTCGGCAGTACGTAAAGGGGGAGTATCTGCTGTCTGATGTGACAGCACGCATCATTGCTGTGGCCAAGGAGGTTCATAGCACGCTGGGGCCGGGCTTTGAGGAGGTGTTCTACCAGCGGGCGATGGCCATGGAGTTGCCAGCACACGGCCTGGAGTTTGCACGTGAAGTGTGGATTGACGTGTACTACAAGGGCCGGAAGTTGGGGCGCAAGCGCGTGGATTTTGTCATCGAAGGGGTCATGGTGGAGATCAAAGCGAAGGCTGCCCTGGAAGAGGTAGACTTCGTGCAGACGTTGTCGTATCTCAAAGCCTCAGGGTACAAGGTGGGCCTACTGCTGAATTTCGGGGCCAAGACCCTGGAGATCAAACGCTTGGCGAACTGAGCACTGAAGCACTGAATGACGCTGAGCCCACTGACTCAGTGGCTCACCTTGTTCAGTGACCTCAGTGATTCCGCTCTCGTCTCATGGTCAAGGAGCATCAAGGGATGACCTTCGAGATTGAGTTTGTGGCAGAGGCAGAAGCAGACCTCGATGGGATACAGCCCTTCCATCGAAACCAGATTCTCGATGCCATCGAGCTTCACCTGCGACATGCGCCGATGCAGATCAGCCGTGCTCGGATCAAGCGATTGCGCTCCATGATGTCACCGGCTTATCGCTTGCGCGTTGGCGAGTATCGTGTATTCTATGACGTGGACGAAGGGCAGTGCGTGGTTACCGTTCTGCGTGTCTTGAACAAGGAGCAGGCGCTCCAATATCTGCAGGAGGTGAGCGATGAGTAAGTTGATAATGAAGACGATCGCTCTGGAAAGCCTGGACAAGGCAGTGCGTAGTTGGATTCTGAAAGCTGTGGAAGAACCCTTATTGGTGATGGATAACGGTGAGCCGATTCTGGTCGTCCGCAGTCTATTCGAAGACGATGTGGCCGACGAGTTGATCGCCCAAAACCCGGCCTTTCAGGCCAGCGTGGAGCGCGCCCGGCAGCAGAAAGCGGCTGGTCAGGTGAAAACGCTGGCCGAACTGCGACAGAAGTACGCAGTTGAATAGGCCCACAACCCGGGCTGATGAAGTGCAAATCTACAGCCGGGAGGATAACGAACTATCTCCTCGGCGGCTGTGACGATGGCCGGCGTTTGGTGACTATGTGGTGGGACTGAACCACCCAGAATTTGCCGAAAGGAGAAGCCCCATGTCTGTGCAAGAAGCCGCCCTCTACGGTGACCTGGTACTGGCGCTGCGCGATTACGCCGCCGCACAACTGGCCGCCCTCAGCCCAGAGGACGACATGGATGCCGCCCGCGCCCACCTGGACGAGTTCATCCGCACGTGGTTCTTCACGCCCCAGAAAGAACTCTACGACTCCGCCCCACGCGAGGTGATCTGGCGTGAGCAGTTGGGTGAGCAGAATCCGCTGCCCAAGAAGTACGCAGCCGAGGCTTACGGCGACGACTGCCCGATCTGCCAGGCCATGCGCGAGGAGATCGAAAACGCCGAGGGTGACGAGGCCCACGGTCATTTCTGGGGCTACTGCCCCGACACCTGCTTGCTGGAGCTTTACGACCCCGAGGGCGCCGAGGAACGCTGGCAGAAAGAATTCGCCCGTATGGAGGCGGCGCGGGAGGAGAGAGAGCAAGCGCAATCCGTCGCCCCTGGTTACACCCCTCCGCCACCCCCCGTCCCCCAGCTTGACCCAGAGACGTTCCTCTCGGTCCTGCGCCGACCCTGGCTCGATCCGGAACTGCATCGCGCCGGGCAGAAGCTGGTAGAGCGCTGTGACGTCCCTCTGCCCACCGTGTCCGGCGGTGCTCCTTACCGGCGGATTACCCACAACGAGGCCTTGTCCCTCCTCGCTGGGCTACATCAGCAGGGCGTGGACATCCAGGCGTTGCTGGCTCAGATCGAGGACTGGCCCTACCAGAATGTTGCCCTGGACTGGCTGAGCGAACCGGAGCGGAACGTGGCACTGATCCTTCAGGCTGTGGAGACCAAAATTGCGCCAGACGACACGGCGGAACTAGCTCGCTTTCGCCACCACTGCGACTTCATCCTCACCCTGGCTAAGTTGATGCCGCTTGGTGCCCGTCTGTGGTTGAGCGGCTGGCTGGAGGCCGTGGCTTACGGGGCAATGATGTCAGGGAGCAAGGAATGAGTAAGAAGCGAGGTCAGACCGCTATGAAAAGCAATTGGACCTAGAGCGAGCGAAGATGTACTACCGCTGGGCGGTCGAGGTAGATCCTACCAATGACTTGGCGCGACGCAGCCTGGAGCAACTGGAACTTTGTACTCAAAAAGGAGGGCAACATGTTGAAAGCTTACTGGAGCGGCTACGAGATTGACTCGTCGGAGGCCGCCTACGAGGTCAAGGTGCCTGAACCTGAGAAATTGGGCACTCTTGTGCGCGCCTTGCTGGGCTCTGGCTACTTTGTGCGCTCCTACTACCTGCTCAGCGAGGAGTCGCTGAGTCGGCTGCAAGGCTACATCCACCAGCACGAGCCCGCCGATTCCCCGCTGCGGCAGCAGATTGATGAAGTGGTCGGTAAGTTTAGCCCCGACCGCAACATCACCATTGGCGTGCGGGCCATCGAGCCCGTCCTGAACTACGTGGGCGCCAACCGCCAGGCTCTGCTGCAGGCCAATGTCTTCCGCTTCGAGCCAACAGCAGAGGAGCGGGAGATGTGCGCCGACACGGACATCGAGTTTGAGCCGGGGCAGAGGGTGGATGAAACCGACTTCTACTCCGAGAATGAGATCCCCTGGGACGGTGTGGCTTTCTATCTGGGCTGCCAACTGGTGGGGCTGAATAAGCTATCGCCAGAGGAGCAGGACAAGGCCCGGGCCGCCGTGCGTAAAACCGACGTGATGATCCAGGAGGAGGAAGGCAGGCCGCGCCGCGGGGGCCGGGGCATGAACGAGATGGACATGTTCTTCTCATCCGTGTTCGGGCCCAGCGACCCGTGGGAGCGCTACAATCGCCCGCAGCCTGTCTCCCTGCGCGTACGGCTGCACCCTGATGCCACCCTGAGCATCCACGGCCGCTGGATGGACGACGGTCAGTTCGCCTACGGCTACTACCAGTACGTGCTAGGCCGGGCAGCCAAGAAGGCCGAGGCCAAGATCGGCTTTGAGATGATCTGTTGATGTTCACCCTGTCCCCGGCTACCATTCTGCGCCCGGAGCCGCAGGGCGCGCTGCTCTTCCAGCAGGAGACAGCCGAGACGGCCCTGCTCGACCTGGCGGGGCTGCAGGCCCTCTATCGGCTATGTGCCCCCGGTCCTCGGCGGGAGATGCCCCTCGCCTTCGCTGGCTACTTGCTGGACAAGGGATTTGTTGTCCACGGCCTGCCGAATGGCTCCGCGGAGCGCGTGACGGAGTGCCTGGAAGAAGCCAGGACGACGACCGCGCCGCCGCGCTCCCTGGCCGCGCCGGAGACTATCCACTTCTCGGTCACCGGTCGCTGCGACCAGGCCTGCGCCGGCTGCTTCTACTCGGCCCGCCCCGGCAGCGACGTGTCGGCTGAACATGTCCCCTGGGAGCTCTTCCAGCGGGTCGTCTGCCAGGCGGAAAAGGCGCGCGTCTTCCAGATCGCCCTGGGCGGGGGCGAGCCGCTCCTGCACCCGCGCCTGGTGGAGATGGTACGGCTGGCCCGCGAGCATCGCCTGGTCCCCAACCTGACCACGAATGGGAATCGGCTAACCCACGACTTGGCCGTGGCCCTACAGGAGGCTGGTCTGGGGCAGGTGCAGATCTCCCTTAACGGAGCAAGCGAGGCGACCAACGCCCGCACCCGCCCCAATTTTCGGCCGGCCATGGCTGCCATCGAGGTCTGCCGTCAGGCTGGCCTGCGCTTTGGCCTCAACTTCCTGCTGACGCGTAGCAGCCTGGGGGAACTCCCGGCGGTGGTGCACCTGGGGCGGCGCCTTGGCGCAGCCTCGCTCAACCTCTTGCGCCCCAAGCCGCCGACGACCGAGGGCGACTGGCTGGCGCGAGAATCCCTCGACTCGGCCATGTACCGCCGTGTCCAGCAGTTGCTTAGCCAGTTGACCGAAGACCATGGACCAAGGACTAAGGACCATCCGACCAAAGTGACCCTCGACGCCTCGCTGACTTTTCTGCTCACCGACCGGCCACCGGAGCAGCTTTATCGCCGCGGCGTCTGGGGATGCTGCGCCGCCCGCAAGTTTGTCACCATCCTGCAGGACGGCGCAGTGCTCCCCTGCAGCCACGTCCGCTGGTCGGACGTAAGCGGGGGCGACTTCATGCGTGCCTGGCGGGAGTCGGCGGTCTTTGCCCGCTTCCGGGCCCAGGAAGAGACGATGCGCGGCCGCTGTGCCGACTGCGCCTACCTGGAGCTGTGCAAGGGCTGCCGCGCCGTCGTGTTAGCCTTTAGCGGCGACTTTGCTGACAGTGATCCCCACTGCCCAAATATGAATCCTTGAAGATGGCTTCTGTTCCGTTCGTTGAGGTAGTCTGATGATTAGGCACAAAGGCAAAGAGCCGATTCGCGAAGCAGTGCAGCGGCTTGATGAGAAGCTCTGGCACCAACTGGCAGAGGTGTGGCGCAAGGCCGAGGAGGGCATCCACGAGGCCCAGCGCTCCAAAGATGGCCACCAGCAAGGCACACAGCACTGCCTGGCCGTGGAAGAGAACCTCTCCGCTTTGATCCCCGATGACTGGAAGGGCGATAGGCTCAGGGCGACGGACCTCTTCGTTCTCTCCGCGGCGGCCGCACTCCACGACGTGGGCAAGGCCGGTGACACTCTGGACGACCACGGCCATGTTTCCATGCGGGAGGTGCGGACGCGAGCCCAGGATTTTGGGCTGGATGAGGGGCAGGCTGAGGTTGTAGGCTGGATTGTGTGCGCCCACAACGACGGCAACCTGGAGGCCCTGCCGCCCACCCCCCGCTTCCTGGGCACCGCCGAGGTGGACGTGCGCGCCCTGGCCGCCCTGTTCAAGCTGGCCGACATGCTGCACACCGAGTACACGCGGGTCTCGCGCCAGGTGGTTGATTTCGCCGGGGCGCGGGGTGAGGACAACCCCAAGACCCTCTTCCGGCTGCGTGTGCGTGGCTGGGGCTACGACCCGCAGGGGCGCATCCTCTTGCAGGCCACGCCCAAGGGCGTGAGCGACATTGAAGTCATCTTCACCGGCTTTGAGATGATGCGCCGCGACCTGGAGCCCCTTGCCCCAGTCCTGCAGGCCGCTGGCTTCCCCCACGAGTTCGCCCTGCCCGAGTTGGACGAGACAGACCTGCGCCTGGTTGCCGAGGCCGAACGGCGGGTTCACTACCGTACACTTTTTGGCACAAAGCTACTCGGTCATTTGGAATGCGACGGGAATAGCTTTGTCTTCATTCAAGAAATGCTCAAGCAAGCGCAGACCCAACTGAAAGAGGCTCAGATCGCACC